>ONZW01000104.1_pt1 | contig 81993 bp, 76 predicted proteins | sample 1671071 | NCBI WGS metagenome assembly ONZW01 (sample SAMN06348119, study PRJEB24527) | human gut metagenome | biome: human gut; feature: ankylosing spondylitis patient; material: feces | host: Homo sapiens | place: China | collected 2015-10
GTTCTTCTGGCACCGCCCAGCTGCGGTGAGGTTTCTGCAAATAAATCAGCGAATGTGGGGGCTTTAATCTTCATAGTCACACTTTTCGGTAGTGTGCTAATTATAGCATATCACCCACCTTTTGTGCAGAGGTTCCCTAGATATGACCGAACTCTCATAGACCTCGCAAAGACTGCAGGGATAAAGACTTATTGGATTTCAAGCCAAGGTATGGTGGGTAAATACGACACACCTGTATCTGCGATTGGAAAGAAGGCGGACGTTACAGTATTCCTGAATAAGGGCGAATACTCCGCAAAGAACATATCTGACTACGCATTATTAAAATCGTTTAGGGCGGCGCTTAAAGATCCCATAAGGCAGTCTCGGCTCATTGTTCTTCATACAATCGGTTCCCATCCTGATGCCTGTAATAGGATCATCGACTTTAAAGATCCTTATAGGGTAAAAGACAAGAATTACGAATATTTAGCCTGTTATGTCAGTTCGATAAAGAAGACAGATGACTTTATTAGTCGATTGTATGAAATACTGAGCAAAGAAGAACTTCGTACCGGCAGGCCTTTTTCGATTATTTATTTTTCAGACCATGGTCAGGTTCATAAGCTAAACGACGGGAAGATCTTATTAAACAATAATGTTGCCAGTAAATTTCACTACGATATTCCGCTAATTAAAATCGATTCTGATAATAAAGACCTTCGTCTGACTCTTTCTTCTGAAAAATCGGGACTTAATTTCACTGAAGGATTAGCAAATTGGATGGGGATAAGAAATCCCGATCTTCTTCTCTACGACCTTTTCGACGGGAAAAAGGATCCAACGGATTTCGGACTAAAAAGAAAGATTGAATCCATCAAAACGCCTCCGGATCCGGCTATAGATCTTTCTTCGCATCTTCAATAGAACACAGTTGGTTCCGAAGGGGCTAAACATCTGTTCATCATGAAAGACAGTCAAGTGAAAGATAAGAAATTTCCGACAAAAAAATGAGCGTAGGTTTAAAAGTCTTGCAGGAAGTCTAGTTTACTTTTTTAATTTTGATACAAACTTTCAATTGAAGAACTTTAAGGATCAGACGTGTCTTGACGCAAGATAGATTAAATTCGGAACCTAATATGGACTTGGAAAATTAACGAAAGATGGCGAGTAAATCCAAAACCAAAACCGCATGGGTTTGTTCAGAATGCGGATACGATGCCCCTAAATGGTTCGGACAGTGCCCTTCATGCAAAGCTTACAACACGATGAAAGAGTTCCGAATTGAGGCGGAATCTTCCAACCGCTATGCTCGTGCAGAACAAGCAGCATCAAACGCCACTGGGAGGGGAAGGGCGGCACTTGCAGGAACGAGCGATATTCTCGATCTTTCAGAGATAGAGGCTAAAGAGAGCCCGCGAATTTTAATCGGATTCAGTGAGCTTGAACGAGCACTCGGGGGCGGCTTTGTCCCAGGTTCCGTTGTATTAATCGGCGGAGACCCTGGCATCGGTAAATCGACCTTGCTTCTTCAGGCAATGTGCAAGATGGTTGCTCTTGGTCAGGTTTGCCTTTACGCAAGCGGCGAAGAGAGCCCAACCCAGGTCGCTCTTCGTGCACAACGTCTAGGCGTAAATACGAAAGGCTTGAAATTCATCAGCGAGATTCAGCTAGAAAAAATTGAAGCCATCATTGAGGAAACAAGTCCTCAATGGGTAGTCATTGATTCGATTCAAACGCTCTTTTCAGAAGATTTAAGCGCGGCGCCGGGGTCTGTCTCTCAGGTTAAAGAATGTGCAGCTCGTTTGACACGTATTGCCAAGCGCAAGGGGATCGGCGTTATCTTCGTCGGCCACGTTACAAAAGAAGGGGCTATGGCCGGTCCTCGTGTCTTAGAACATATGGTGGACACAGTTCTTTATTTTGAAGGCGATCCTGAATCCAACTATCGTATTCTTCGTGCCTGCAAGAATCGTTTCGGCTCCGTTAACGAAATCGGCGTATTCGGAATGACGGATAAAGGCCTTCGCGGTGTCAGAAACCCCTCGGCTCTTTTCTTAGCTGAAAGAAGAGAAGGCGTAGCGGGCAGCGTGACCTTTATAAATTTAGAAGGTACTCGTCCGATTCTTATCGAGATCCAGGCATTAGTCGACAAATCGATGCTTCCGAACCCGAAACGTCTCACTGTCGGTACCGATGCCCAGCGTCTTACGATGCTCTTAGCGATTCTTCATCGCCATGTCACGCTCTCGACTTACGACCAGGACGTTTTTTTGAATGCGGTCGGCGGCATCAAGATCAATGAAACGGCCAGCGACCTGGCAGTTCTTATCGCAATTGTTTCTTCAATGACGAATCAAGCGGTCAGCAGCAAGACGGCAATTTTCGGAGAAGTTGGTTTAGGCGGTGAAATCAGACCGGTTTCCAGAGGGCAGGAACGTATCAAAGAGGCCTCTAAGCTAGGTTTTACGAGGATTATTGTTCCGCTTAAGAACAAAGCCGCTGATATTCCTGGAGTTGAGATTATCGGCGTAGATAATCTTAGAGATGCTGTGAAGGTTGTATTCGGATCAAATCGTGTTAAACACGACGAACAAGTTTATCCCGATGAATAAAAAAGGCCGCCTGTCTAGGCGGCCGAAAACTATCGGAGTCGTTTACTTGCCGGAAAGCTTATTCAAGCGAGCAACTAATGAGGATTCATCGCCTCTCATCGGACGATGGGTTTCGCTCTTAGACGGAGAAGCAGCGGGCTTCTCTTCGATTCCGGCCTGAGCGTCGGCGTTAGCAAGATTTTCGTGCATGATTTCGTCCATGACGGAACCTTTTGCAGGTGTGTTCTGTTGTGTCACTGTTTCGTCTCCATTGGATTGCGGCTCATAGACAACTCTGCCGTATGGGCCGTAAATATCAGTTCCGGGTTCCGGAACTTTCTCTCCTGGGAACCGCGGTGCGCGAAGTCCATAATAATTCGGGTACGGAGAGGAAGGCAAGAGCAGCATCAGTAAAACCACGAGGTTCAGAAGCGGTATCAGCTGAGCGATCACCCAGAACCCGTTGTGATTTCGGTCGTGCAGGCGCCGAACCGTCACGGTAAGAGACGGAAAGAAAATCGCGACACAAAAAATCAGGTAAAGACTGCCAAAAATCAAGGCAAGAACCGGATCTTTCGGAAAAACCGGAATGCCCTGAGCCATCGCGTCCTCAGGCACGTCCACTAGTTTTGAGATGAACCAAAACACCCACAAAATCAAAAGGTTGATAATCGTGAAAGACCAATACTCGGCTCGAGAGGCTCGCCCTTGAAACGTAAAGTATTTGCTGAAGCAGTAGCGATACCACTGTAAAAACATTTTTTACTCCTTTGTTATGCATTCATTGTATTGTCGTTGCAGAAGGAGTGCGTTTCAGAACTCCAAAACGTGCAGTCAAAAAAGCAAGTCCAAGCCTGACGGACTGCTCGGAAACCAATAGAATCTCAAAAAACACAAAGGGCTATCCATGAACACCATTCAAAAACTTTTCTTTTCTGCAGCTCTGTCAGGTTCTGCACTTGTTTTAGTCGGCTGCCAAACCGCAGAGCCTTACGTTTCCTATCCTTATGAAGTGACGGCTCAAAACGCTCGTATTCTGAGGAAACTAGATGTTAAAGACGTCGCAGTGGACCAAGTACGCGTTGTTAAAGTCATGGATCTGGAGTGTGCCGGAAGCGTTATCCCGATTCCCGGTCAAGAAGAATTTAAAACCTTGAACGGTGCATTCTCAAATTATTGGAGAAATGCTTTAATGGCTGACCTAAACCAGGCCGGCATCCTCAACCAAAAGAATCCTAAGGTCAAAATCTATAACCTCATTGACAGCGTAAAGATTCAAGCCGAACCCACATTCCTGGCTTGGCGTATCAATATGGAATTATTTTCCTCTAACGGCCATTCAATGAAAATGAACGTGGTTTACAACGCGCCGACTGACGGATTAAAAAATATGCAGGAGGGCTGCCGTAGAGTTGCCGAGACTCTCAATAAAGCAGTGAAGTGGTCAGTGCTGAAAGCCGTCAGTGACCCGAGATTTGAGGCACTTGTGCAGCCGGGATTAGACTTCACACCTTCAATGAAGGCTCAAAGCTTCCAGACGATTTTCCTTGGTGAAGATGAAAGCGAGCGCTGGGTAGATAAGGCGCCCAAGAAGCCTGAGAATTAATTCTTATCAAACGACAAAGCGGCTTGAGAAATCCTCAAACCGCTTTGACTCATTTATTGTTAGGCAATCTTGAGAACCGTTTCCGGGTTCTGCCACAAGTAAAAGAAACGAGTTCTGGACTGGTTGTACCAGCGAGGATTGTTAAGATAACAGTTCACAGTCTTTCTCAAGGCATCTTCAAGCGAAGTTTTCCCCTGTAACCCCAGAACCACAAGGCTCGCCTCATCTTTTGCAATATCGGACGTGACCGGAGAAGTCGCAACTTCTTCAATTAAAGCTTGATAACGTCCAACCGGAGGAGGCAGCTCCTCATTCAAACTCTCGCAGATAACATCTGCGGCCTCGAGATTAGTCAGCCCGCAGGACGGACCGCTGAGATGATAGTGACCTCCGATCTTGCCGTTCTTTTCAACGAGGACGATCGCATCAACGACGTCTTTTACATAAACCAGATCGGAGACTTTTTCTTCCGGATTGACGACTGGAATCGTCTCGCCTTCAATCGCGCGATAAATGATCATGGAGATCGGACTATCAGGCTGCTGGAAAGGTCCGAATGCGGGCGGTACGAGCAAACTGCTGATCGGAAGGCCGTCTGATGCATAACTGTCCAATAATTTAAGTAAGCCGGCGTACATCTTGCCGTAAGTTCCTAAAAGCTTGTAATGCTCGGAGACAACTACGACAATCTTGTGCAGCTTAGTGTCGGCCATGCCGTTTCGCCATTCTTTGACCGTTTCAAAGAATGTACGAAAATTTTCCAAACTGGATTCTTCTTCCGGGTTTTTAGGCGTTATGCAGAAATAGATCGTATCGGCAGCGGCCATGAGCAACGCCTGACGAATTTCCTCAGGATTGGAAATATCGCAGCGAGCAAAGCTGTGACGGCTTTGCTGCATGAGCTCGGCAATATTGAGCAAGTTTCCGAGACCGGAAAGATTGTCAAAATTGAAGACTTGTTGTCCGTCTTCAATGAGCTGATAAACCAGGTTGGTGCCTATGAAGCCGGCACCGCCAAAGACTGCTGAACGATTGCTCACTTTTTTCTCCTTATTTGTGATTTTAAGTGGGCTTCCCACAATCGCAATTGGTATTTGTCAGTTAGGCTTGACCCTAACTGATGGGAAATAACACGGTATTTGTTCGTTTCATCGAACATCTCGGGACTTTCCTCAAATCATACAAATCATCAAAATATTTCTGAATGACAGTTCAAAAAACTATCAATCTCTGACGAGAAAGTCGAAGAAAAATACCCAAGGTTACACTATTTTTGCGAGCTAAAACTTTTCACCTTAATGGAAAAGAAAGTTCCGTTAATGAGCACGAAGGGTCACAAGGCAGGCAATGCTGTGATAGGGTGGCGGTGTCTAAATTATTTCTTTCGGAAATCAACAATGCTTAGAAAGATTATGACTGCTACTGTTTTAGCCGCGGCTGCGATGGGCGTAAATGCCGAAGATTTTTATCTCAAACCTGCGCCTAAAGGTATGGAAATGAATCTGCCCGTTACCGTTCAGAAGAGTTTCCCAAACGACAAGGCCCGCATCGTTTTCTCAACAATGTCTGAAGCCAAGGACTTGGCTACAGCGCAGAGTGAAGTCAATAAGACCATGGCAGAGGCCCAGCAGTCTGTGAAAGATTTTTCATCAATTGCAAAGATCCGCAACGGGGGATATTACACGCAGCCGATTTATACTAATCCCAAGAAAGGGGAGGCTCCGGTGATTACAGGATGGCGAGCCCGTCAAAACATCATCGTTGAGACAGAAGACGTCAACGGCGTTGCCTCATTGGTCCAGGTCGGGCAGCAGGCAAAACTAGCACTTGAAAACGTTTCATATTCTCTAAGTGAGGAAGCGAAAGCTGCAGCACAGGATCAGCTCTCAAAAGATGTGATCGATGCCTTAAATAAGAAGGCTGAATCCATCGCAGTAGCAATGAAAGTTGCGCCTGATGCTCTTCGTATTGAAAAGCTGAATTTCAATTCGTTTGATTTCGCACCGGAGGGGGCAGTATTTGCGGCCAGAGCTATGGGTGCAAACGCTGCGTTTAAGACTGTGGAGACACCTGTTTTTGAAGCTGGAACATCCAACCTCTCGATGTCGGTGTCAGCTGTCTTGAAGACGGAAGGCGCCGAGTAGTTTTCTGCATTCAACGACCATTCACGGCTTGAAACGTATTAATCCAAAGAAATTTGTCTAAAATAGGCCGTTAAAAGGGGAGGGCCGTCCGCCTTCTCCTTTCCGAAAAATAAACCTATTAAGGAGAAAAGGTTTGAAATCAAATTCTTCATATCCCATCCTGGCTAAAGAAGGTTGGGGAATCATCGGCGCCGCGATCTTTATTACGCTGTTAGTCTGGTGGCTGATCGGAGGATTCATTTCCTTCATTTTCTTTGTTCTTTTGGTCTTTGTGATCCAGTTCTTCCGTGATCCTCCCAGAGCGATCAGCCAGACACCGCACAGCGTGCTCTCCGGCGCAGACGGCAGAATCTGCAAAGTTCAAAAAGTCGAGAATCCCTACACCGGTAAGGAAGAAATTCTTATTTCGACCTTTATGAATGTTTTCAACATTCACTCCAACCGCAGCCCGATCGGCGGAACAGTAGAAGCTATTTACTACAAGCCCGGCAAGTTCCTCAATGCTGATCTTGACAAGGCCAGCATGGAAAACGAACGCAACGCCATCGTTATCAAATCTGATGAAGGTCCTGTGATTACCTGCGTTCAGATCGCCGGCTTGATTGCCCGCCGCATCATCTGCCATCTTCATATCGGTCAGGAAGTTACTCGCGGCGAACGCTTCGGTTTCATCCGTTTCGGCTCCCGTGTCGACATCTACGTTCCGCTGAACTCCGAAGTTCTGGTCTTCGTCGGTCAGAAGGTTCGCGCTGCAGATACCGTGCTTGCACTTCTGAATCCTCAGGAAGAAGAAAAGCCGGAAACTCCGGCTGAAGTGCCCGCTGTTGAAGCCGTAGAAGCTACTGAAGTTACTGCAGCTGCTGACGCTGCTCCTGCCGCAGAACCAAAAACGACAGAAGAAAAAACTCAGCAGCAGGCCTAATCAGAAGGAGAACGCTTAAATGCCTTTACAGCGAGATAAAGCTAAACAGTTCCATGCCCGTCGGAATTTCCGTCCGCATCCCCGTGTGACGCCGAAGGCTATCGTTCGCGAACGCATCGATACCGTCCGCAAGAAAGGTATCTATCTTCTTCCGAACCTGTTTACGCTTTCGAGTTTGTTCTCCGGCTTCTATGCCGTCATTATTGCGATGGCCGGCGACTTTGAAAAAGCCGCCATTGCGATTTTCGTGTCCATGATTCTAGACGGCTGTGACGGCCGTGTTGCCCGCCTGACGCACACTCAGAGCTCTTTCGGCGTTCAGTTCGACTCCTTGGCCGATATGTGCGCTTTCGGTATGGCGCCGGCGATGGTGGTTTACCAGTGGGCTCTTCATGATTTAGGGCGCTTAGGCTGGGCCGCCGCCTTCGTTTATTGCGCCGGTGCCGCACTTCGCCTGGCTCGTTTCAACGCCAATGTAGACGTTGTTGACAAAGGCTTCTTCCAAGGTCTTCCTTCTCCTGCGGCCGCTGCTTTAGTAGCAGGTTTTGTGTGGCTTGCGGTTGACCAGAGAATGCCTGTTAACAGTGACTGGCTGCCATGGCTCGCTATGGTTATTACGGTTTATGCCGGCCTTACCATGGTTTGCAACGCACCGTTCTACTCAGGCAAGAGTTTCCATTACGGCAAGAGCGTACCTTTCTGGGTGCTGATTGTTGCTGTGATCCTGTTGTTTGTGCTTTCGACAGATCCGGCTCTGATGGTATTCATCCTTTTCTGTTTGTACGCACTTTCCGGTTTTGCTTACCAGTTCTACCTCTGGTACACGGGGCAGCCGAATCCGGTTATTCCGCATCGTTCTGAAGTGGAATTAGACGAACCTGCAGATCAAGTTAAATAACGAGATCATTAAGATATTCATCTAAGGCCCGGGGGTTTTCCTCGGGCTTTTTCTTGGGTCTTTTCTGTATGCTGATCTGATTAAGTAAACATAAAAGTTGACTAAGTAATAAAAAATGTTTACTATCTAATCGTTACTGGAGTTTTGGATGAAATATGGCCAGTTCATCAAAGCTCTTAAGGACAAGGGCGTGAAGGTAGAGGATCGAACAAGACATCTGAAGCTTTCTTACGGCGGCAAGCAAACAGGTTGCAAAAGGCATCCGACGGAAGAGTATCCTCCGATGCTTCTAGCTAAAATTTTGAAGCAGCTCGGCCTTTGAACTTAAGTAGCAGGCGGGGGGATTCCCGCCTTTCACAATATCGGAGGTTCATGTGAGATTTTCTTACCCGTGTGAAGTATCGAGAGATTCTGAGACCGGTCAGGTTATCGTGGAATGTAAAAATCCTTCAGCTTTTGCTTTCGGAGACAGTTTAGAAGAGGCTGTGAAAGAGATGCACTCTCTTCTGCTCGATTGCGTTTCCGACTACTTTGATGAAGGGAAAATTTTTCCAAACATCACGAAACCGGCAAAAAAGAATGAAGTATCTGTCGAGTTAACTCCAAGCGAAACCGTCAAAGTTTTGTTTCTTAATTCCATGGTCGAAACCAAGACAAAGCCTATCCAAATCGCCAGACGCTTAGGAATAGCCAAGCAAGAAGTTACTCGTATCTTGAATCCGAGACAGAAAACTAAGATTGATACTTTAGAAAAAGCAATCGAAGCTACCGGGAAAAAATTAATTTATTCAATTGTCTGACAGACATCGAGAACGAATTCGAATTGAATTCCCGTTTGCAGATGGTTAACATCCGGACGGGAATTTTTTTAGTTTTCTGTATTTTCCTGCTCCACCAAATATTTGTATTAGTGAATTAAGCCTTGTTGCCTTCCTCCCATCTAAAATTGAAAATAGATTTCAATCGAAAATGATGTAATTTGTCAGTGGCGTTCCGATTGCTTATCAGTTCTACCTTTGTTAGATAGGTCAGGCGAGCCCGATTATCACGTATCGTTCTGAAGCGGTATTAGACAAGCCTCCAGTAATCTAATAACCGTGCCTAAAACCCCAGCCCGACTCGGTTTTTTAGTAAGATAAAAGTTATATTTTGATATAATTTGATAAAAGGAGTATCAAATATGACCACTTTAACACTTCGAAAAGTTGGCGGATCTACCATGCTTGCCCTTCCTCCTGCGCTTCTTCAAATTTTGGGAAGGAGAGCGGGAGAACAAGTTGTTATAAAAGTAGAGAGCGGGCGACTAATCATTGAACCTAAGGTTGCTCGAAGAAGGGTTTCTAAATACAACCTTTCTGATCTCTTGAAAGAACAAGAAAAAATACAGGCTGAATTAGACAAAGATCGTGACTGGGTTACAAAAAAACGTCCCGTTGGAGAAGAAATTTTATGAAAAAGTGCTTTGATCGAGGAGACGTTGTTTACCTTGACTTTGATCCATCTTTGGGACATGAACAAAAAGGGCGAAGGCCGGCACTGATTCTCACAAAAAAGATTTTCAATGAACAGTTGCGGGTGGCTTGTGTTGCCCCAATCACTGGGGGAGGCTCTTTGGCTAGAGACTGCGGCTTCGCTGTTACTTTGCAGGGGACAGGTTTAGAAACAATTGGTATTGTGCGTTGCGATCAAATTCAAACTCTTGACTTATCCGTAAGAAATTGTCAACTGGTAGAGAAGGCTCCCGATTATTTGATTGATGAAGTTCTCGACAGAGTAATCAGTCTCTTTGATTAATAATTAAAACTGTCCCCATAATTTATTTCTGACAGTATGGGCTTTCAGCCCACAAGCAAACTAAAATTAAAAGGGGATTTCGCTCGATAAATGTGTAATTCGTCGGTCACTTTCGAGAATGCAAGCAGGAGGCTCCGACAAGGAGAGTGCATTTACCAGAAAGTATCGCTGTAACAAGGTAGGGCTGAGACATTTACTTCGTTTTTCAGTGAGGCTCAGATCTCAACAATTTTTTTGACCAGAAAAAACAATGATAACTGCAAGAGACAAGCTTTTTATTTTCGATACAACCCTTCGTGACGGAGAACAGAGTCCCGGCGCAAGCATGAGCCCGCAGGACAAACTCCGCATTGCCAAACAGCTTGAGTTCCTTGGTGTTGATGTGATTGAAGCTGGTTTTGCTGCTGCTTCTCCCGGAGACTTTGAATCCATCTGTGCAATCTCCAAGGTGATTCGCAACTCTACGGTTTGTTCGCTTGCCCGAGCAAATCCTTCCGATGTGAGAAAAGCCGGCGAGGCTATTGCCGCAGCTCCGAGACGCCGCATTCATACGTTCATTGCAACTTCTCCGCTTCACATGGAGAAGAAGCTCAACATGACGCCGGAGCAGGTAATCTCTCGGGCTGTTGAAGCCATTCGCATCGCAAAGGAATACACCGACGATATCGAGTTCTCCTGCGAAGACGCTTCCCGCTCTCAGCCGGAATTCTTGTACCGCATCATTGAAGCGGCGATCCGCGAAGGCGCTACCACGATCAACATTCCGGATACCGTCGGATATGCTGTTCCATCTGAATTCGGTGCTTTTGTTCGCGACCTGCGCGAGCATGTTTACAACGCAGACCAAGCCGTTTGGTCTGTTCACTGCCACAACGATCTCGGACTTGCCGTCGCCAATTCTTTGTCCGGCGTAATCCACGGCGGTGCTCGTCAGATTGAGTGCTCTATCAACGGTCTTGGCGAAAGAGCCGGTAACTGCGCTCTCGAAGAAGTTGTCATGGCGGTTAAAACCCGTAATGACTTCTTTAAGCTCGGCGTTGATATCAACACCCGTCAGCTTGTTCCGACGTCTAAGCTTGTGTCTTCCGTGACCGGCTTCCCCATCCAGCCGAACAAAGCCGTGGTCGGTTCCAATGCCTTCTCGCATGCGTCCGGAATTCATCAGGACGGCGTGATCAAACACCGCGAAACCTACGAAATCATGACGGCAGAAGAAGTAGGCTGGACAAGCAATCGTATGGTTCTCGGCAAGCTCTCCGGCAGAAGTGCCTTCCGTCAGCGTGTACGTGAACTGGGCATTCCGACGAAGAGCGAAGCCGAAATCGATGATGCATTTGCCCGATTCAAAGATTTGGCAGACAGAAAAGTTCAGATTTTTGACGAAGACATTCAGTCGCTTTTCGATGCGAACAACATCCAGCCGCAGGAAATCTCTTTCGTTTCCCTGAAACAGGAAAGCCAAACCGGTAAGACACCGGTTGCCGAAGTAACCTACATGGATCACGGAGAGCAAAGAGTTGGTCGTGCCGAAGGCAACGGCCCGGTCGACGCAACGTTCCAAGCCATTGAGAGCTGCGCCAAGAGCGGAGCAGAACTTCTGCTCTTCTCGATTAACGCGCTGACTAAGGGCGCCGAAGCCCAAGGCGAGGTGACGGTTCGCTTGTCCGTCGGCGGCCGCGTCGTTAACGGCAACGGATCCGACCCCGATGTACTGGCGGCTTCCGCTAAGGCTTATTTAGATGCTCTGAATAAGCTTGCCAAAGCGGATGATCGCAAGAATCCTCAGTTCGATCATGAACCGACTCCTTAAGTTCTGAGTTACGGGTAGATTGACAGACGGGCGCTTCGGCGCCCGTCGCCGTAAGGAGAAAAAGATGGCTTCAGACGCAGAAATGGCAGCCTATATTGCGGATATGCTCAGTCCGTTAGGAGAGGTTCGGATCAAGCGAATGTTCGAAGAATACTGTCTCTACGTGAACGAGAAACCGGTCGGCTTTCTGTGTGACAACGAAGTTCTCGTCAAAACTAATGCAGAAATGAGAGCTCTGCATCCTGAGATGCCGCAAAAGCTGCTATTTGACGGAGCGGTCAATCCGATGTGGCTGATTGACAACCCGGACGATAGAGAAGCTGTCGAACGATACTTCGGCATTGCTGCGAAGATGCTTCCGGCGCCCAAACCAAAGAAACCGAGAGCGTTGAAGAAGCCGTTAAAAACAAGAAAGTATCGGGACGGAGAAGGCTCGCCTCTGAATGATCCCGCCGTCATGGGCGAGGGCACGAGAGAAAACAGTGACTAAAAGTTAAGGATCTGATGGAAAACGAGGAGAAGAATTGATTTTTTAGATATAATCTCGACTCGTTTTAAACACGCTCCGGCGTATTTTCCGTCGGAGTCGCTAGTAACGCCGAAAGGCAAAGGAAAATAAAATGGCACAGACTACTGCTCAAAAAGCTGAAATCATCGAGAAGTTCGCTCAGTCCAAGGGTGACACCGGATCTCCTCAGGTTCAGGTTGCTCTTCTGACAGCTCGTATCAACGAACTCACAGAGCACTTCAAAGTTAACCCGAAAGACCACCACAGCCGTCGCGGTCTTTTGAAGATGGTTTCCCGCCGTCGTAAGCTCCTTGACTACCTCAAGGGTCGTGACCTCGCAGCTTACAAGGCTTTGATCGAAGCCCTCAACCTGCGTAAGTAATCTTACCGGCATACCGATGAGCAGCGGTCCGCGGTTTTGTTACCGTTGACCGCTGTGTTTGTTTTTACAGATAAGATTTTTTTAAAAACCGGAACGTACGCGCGTTGCTGTATGTACGTAAGGCGGTCAGGACCGCCGAGTCGTAGATACCGCAATGTGCAGTTCCAAACATAAGGAAAAGAACGACATGACGATGTTCAATAAAATAGTCAAGTCCTTTAAGTACGGCGACCACAACGTCCGTCTTGAAACCGGCGAAATCGCTCGCCAGGCCTCCGGCGCCGTGATCTGCGACATGGACGACACCGTTGTATTAGCCACCGTTGTTGCAAAGAAAGAAATTAAACCGGGTCAGGATTTCTTCCCTCTGACCGTTGATTACATTGAAAAGACTTACGCTGCCGGCCGGATTCCGGGAGGCTTCTTCAAGCGCGAAGGCCGTCCGAGCGAAAAAGAAACGCTCACTTCCCGCCTGATCGACCGTCCGATCCGTCCGCTGTTCCCGGAAGGCTTCTTCAATGAAGTTCAGATCATTATTCACGTCCTTTCCGTGAACCCCGAAGTTGATCCCGACATTCCTTCCATGATCGCAGCATCTGCAGCTCTGGCTGTTTCCGGCGTACCCTTCAACGGCCCGATTGCAGCCGCCCGCGTCGGCTACATTAACAACGAATACGTTCTCTGCCCGAACCTTTCTCAGATGAAAGATTCCAAGCTCGACCTCGTCGTTGCCGGCACGGAACGCGCCGTCCTGATGGTTGAGTCCGAAGCTGATCAGCTCTCTGAAGAAGTCATGCTCGGCGCCGTAATGTTCGGCCACGAAAAAATGCAGGTTGTTATCGAAGCCATCGACGAACTCGTTGAAGAAGGCGGCAAACCGCTGTGGGACTGGGCTCCTGCAGAACGCAACCAGCAGCTCGTTGCACTCATTAATCAGGTTGTCGGCAACCGTATTCATGAAGCTTACGAACACCGCAGCAAGCAGGACCGCAACGAATGCCTGCGCGCGATCTATGATGACGTTAACGAGAAAGTTAACGCAGCCGTTGAAGTCGGCGAACTTGCCGATATCGGTGAGAACGAAGTCGCCAACATTCTCTTTGAAATGGAAGCTGCTCACGTTCGCGGCAAGATTCTTTCCGGCGAACCGCGTATCGACGGCCGCGACACCCGTACCGTTCGTCCGATCGAAATTCGCACCGGCGTTCTTCCGCGTGCTCACGGCTCTGCGCTCTTCACCCGCGGTGAAACCCAGGCTCTGGTTGTCACAACTCTGGGCACCAAACAGGACGAACAGATCGTTGACGGTCTGACCGGAGAGCAGCGTGAACGCTTCATGCTTCACTACAACATGCCTCCGTTTGCTACCGGCGAAACCGGCCGCGTCGGCTCTCCGAAGAGACGCGAAATCGGTCACGGCCGTCTGGCTAAACGCGCCCTGACTGCCGTTCTGCCGAACGAAGAAGATTTCCAGTACACCATGCGTGTGGTTTCCGAAATCTGCGAATCCAACGGTTCTTCTTCCATGGCTAGCGTCTGCGGCGGCTGCCTGTCTCTGCTTGATGCCGGCGTGCCTCTGAAAGACTTCGTGGCCGGTGTGGCCATGGGCCTGATCAAGGAAGGCAATAAGTTTGCCGTTTTGACCGATATTCTCGGTGACGAAGACCACCTCGGCGATATGGACTTCAAGGTTGCCGGTACCGATCACGGCGTGACCGCTCTGCAGATGGACATCAAGATTGAAGGCATCAGCAAGGAAATCATGCAGGTCGCTCTGGCTCAGGCTAAGGAAGGCCGTATGCACATTCTCGGCAAGATGCACGAAGCCGTTGAAGGTCCGAAGACAGAACTTTCTCCATACGCTCCGCGTCTGGTTTCCTTCAAGATCAATCCGGATAAGATCCGTGACGTGATCGGCAAGGGCGGCGCTGTGATTCGTGCTCTGACGGAAGAAACCGGCACTCAGATCAACATCGAAGACGACGGTACCGTTACCATCGCTTCCGTTGACGAAGCCGCTGGTGCAGAAGCCCGCCGTCGTGTTGAAGAGCTTGCCGCTACCGTTGAAGTCGGTAAGGTTTACGAAGGCAAGGTTCAGAGACTGCTCGACTTCGGCGCTATCGTTCAGGTTCTGCCGGGCCGCGACGGTCTGCTGCACATCAGCCAGATCGCGCATGAACGCGTCAACCAGGTCAGCGACTACCTCAAGGAAGGCCAAATCGTTCGCGTGAAGGTTCTTGAGATCGATGACAAGGATCGTATCCGTCTTTCCATGAAGGCTTTGATTGAAAAGCCCGAACACAAGGAAAAGAAGGAAGAAGCTGCTCAGCAGGAAGGCAATCCTGACATCATCAAAGGCTAATTCCCTTTGATTCTGAAATAGCTAAATGACAAAACCGGCGGCCAAGACCGCCGGTTTTGTCTTTCAATTTGTTGCGAAATCCTGTTGTAATGACTGCTTCAGGTCTCTTTGCCATAATTCTGCGATTCACTGATGCAATCTGAAGAAAAAGTAATGAAATTGAACGGAAACTCTCTCGATGAAGTACTGAAGAAGGAAACTTTATCCGATGAGGATATCGTGTTCCTGCTCGGACTGACGGATCCTGAAGACTGCACAAAACTTCAGCAGGCTGCCTATGAGACGACGACCGAGCTGATGGGCAATAAGGTTTATTACCGAGGCCTCATTGAAGTCTCTAATGTCTGCACGGTTGACTGCCGTTACTGCGGTATCCGCAAAGACAATCACGTTGTCAGCCGATACACGCTGACCAAAGAAGAAATTCTGAGCGCAGCGTTGTTTGCGGCAGAAAACGGCTACGGAAGCATCTGTCTTCAGGCCGGTGAACGAAACGATCCGAAGTTCGTTTCGTTCATCTCTGAGTGTTTGAGAGAGATTCATCGCAAAACCGTTTCGAAAAACCTTCCCAACGGTCTAGGAATTACTTTGAGTCTCGGCGACCAAACGAAAGATGTGTACGAGGAGTGGGCGCAGGCAAGCGGCAACCGAAAGAATCTTCGTTATCTGGCGCGCTTTGAAAGCTCCAATCATGAGCTCTTTGATTTTCTTCATAACGTTCCCCACAAGAAGTCGAAACAACTGGAGCACCGTCTGCAGTGCCTGCAGTGGCTTAAAGAATGCGGTTATCAAGTGGGTACCGGCGTGATGATCGGCATTCCCGGGCAGACTTTGAAAGACTTGTGTGCGGATATTCGTTTGTTCCAAAAACTTGAAGCCGACATGATCGGTATGGGTCCGTACCTCATGAGCGAGGGCGGGGATCTCAAGTCTTTGGGTCAAACCGAAAACAAGCAGCTTTTCCAGCTTTCTTTGAACATGATTGCGATCACGCGTTTGGTGATGGGCAATATCAATATTGCCGCCGCGACGGCGATGCAGGTTTTGGATCCTCAGGGCAGAGAAACCGCGATTTCTTACGGCGCCAATGTCGTGATGCCGAATCTTACTCCGCTGCAGTATCGAGAGGGATATCAGCTGTATGACAAGAAACCGGGACTCAAAGACGACCCGGAAACCTTCGGTCTGAAGCTTGAAGAACGCATTCAATCCAAGGGCAGAGAAGTCGGCTGGAATCTTTCGGGATCGTCGAGAAAGTGGCTGAACCGCACCGGCAACTCGCAGGAAGGCTACGACGGCAACAAGAGTGCGAGCGAGCAGTCCATGCTGTGGATTAAATCAACTGAATCGTAAAACTACGAGTAAAATTCGATATTTAGTTTCTACAACAGAGTATTGGAGTTATCTGATGCGCAGAAGTTTGGTGATTGCCAATTGGAAGATGAACGGCTCGGTCGATTTCATTGACCAATGGATGAACGTCTTCACAACTTTTTCTCCCGTAAACACCGAATTAGCCGTGTGTCCGCCTTTTGTCTACATTCGCTATCTCCAGCAGAAGTTTTTGACAAGCGCACTGGATATCAATGTCGGCGCGCAGGACTGCTCCGTTCATGAATCTGGTGCTTTTACGGGGGAAGTGAGCGCAGGGATGCTGGCCGATGTTAAATGCCCCTGGGTCATTGTCGGACATTCGGAGAGAAGACAGTATCACGGAGAAACCAACGAAATCGTTGCGGCAAAAGCCAAGATTGCCATCGAGCACGGACTGCGTCCGATTGTCTGCGTCGGAGAGACGCTCGAAGAGCGTGAAAGCGGACGGACAAGCGACGTTGTGATCGGACAGCTCAATGCCGTTCTGGATGTTATCGGGCCGGAAGCTTTAGTTACCGGAGCGGTAGCTTACGAGCCTGTTTGGGCCATCGGAACCGGCAAAACCGCCACGCCTCAGCAAGCTCAATTAGTTCACGCGGAACTGAGGGATAGTGTAGAATCTCGGGATTCTCAAGCTGCTTCCGCGCTCAGAATTATTTACGGCGGATCCGTCAAGCCGTCCAATGCGGCAGAGCTTTTTGCCTGCAATGACATTGACGGAGGCTTGGTCGGCGGAGCTTCTTTGAAAGCAGCGGATTTTTATGCCATTGCCCAGGCCGCCAGCGGAATAGGGCTGATTTAATAAACGGATACAATTTATTATGCATTTACTGATTACGGTTGCGGTTGTTCTGCAGGTGATTTCTGCAGTTGCAATCATTGTTTTAGTGCTGCTTCAGCACGGTAAAGGCGCCGACATGGGCGCAGCCTTCGGCGGCGGTGCTTCCGGCTCTCTTTTCGGAGCCACAGGAAGCGCCAACTTCCTTTCCCGTTCTACCGCAGTTGCTTCCACCATTTTCTTCTGCGCTACCTTAGCGCTGACATTCGGCGGTCAGGTTCGCAAGGCTCCTGCTGCAGGCGGTGTTCTGTCTACTGTTACGACTGAACAGAAGGCTCCGGCTCAGCCTGCATCCCCTGTTCCTGCGACTAATACTAGTGATTTCACTAATGAGCCTGCACAAAATCAAATTCCGAGGTAGAATGTCGTCTTTCGGTTCTGATGAAAACGGAAACGAAAGAAAAAGTTGAAAGAAGTGCCTTCGTGGTGAAATTGGTAGACACGCCATCTTGAGGGGGTGGTGACGAAAGTCGTATGAGTTCGAGTCTCATCGAAGGCACCAAACGAATTTAGCATATGCCCGTAAGCCTGAGTTTACGGGCATTTTCGTTGTCTATTACTGTCATTTACTGATATAGTTGCTGAAAATAAGTGAATTTTTAGTGAATGGAGAAGTGAATTTTAGGGGTGATGATTTTGGGCAACTTTTAATAATTTTCCCTTAAAAAGTAGCCTCGATTTCGAACCTTTAAACATTCGTCCGGTCTTATATTCCGCCTCTAAATACTTTGCTTCTTTTTTTACTCGCACAACCGAGCCTGACCGGTAAGTTGACCGTCTTCTTGGCTGTGAAAATAAATTCACAAGTTGGCAACTGGTTTCCAAGGTGAACGTCTTGCTGAACATTCAACGTTTTACCTAACAGTAAAGGACAGGTGTATGGCTTACTTATTCAAACTAAAGACGGGAACATATCAAGTTAGATGGAAAGAAGGGTCCAAAGTAAAAAGTAAGACTTTCCGAACCCGGGCCGAAGCCAAGATGCTCCTAAAAGATATAGAAGGTCAACCACAATTAAGTGCTTATTTAACTTTTGCAGAAGCTGTTGATTTGTATGGAAGGGAGATAACCCCAACAAAGAAATCTTTTAGGTCCGAGACCTTTCGTTTAGCCAGATTTAAAAATTTAGATTTTGCAGAAAAACGGCTCGTTGATGTCACTCCCGGGGATATTGAACGGTACATAAACCATAGGATGAATGATGTGAGTCCGACGAGCAAGAGACCCATTTCCGAAGCGACCGTTCTAAAGGAAACAACTCTGATGAATTCTATTTTTAACTATTGCATCAGAAATAAGTTTCTTTCTGTTAATCCTTACTCAAAAGTCTCGTGTAAACCGAAGAGTGGCGATCATCGGGAAAGAATTGCGTCTGCTGAGGACATTGAAAAACTCAGATTTTGTGCAGATTGGGACGGTGTATCGGAGCCACGCACGCTGCCACAATTAGTTGTCCTTGCTTTTGAATTTGCTTGTGCAACCGGTATGAGAATCGGAGAAATCCTTCAAATACAGGCAGATTGGATCAACGGAAACACCATTCATTTGCCAAAAGAAATCACTAAAACAGGTTTCAAAAGAGATGTGGCCTTGTCATCAGAAGCAAAAAGACTTCTTGCCCTTGCAGAAAATTTCGGAGGTTATTCAAGAAGTTATTTTTCAGCCCTCGATTCTCAACAAAGGGACGCTCTTTGGAGAAAAATTAGGGATATGGCAGATTTGGGGCCAAAGCGCGATAAAAACGGCTTATTACTGGAAGAAGGCTTAAATTTCCATGATAGCCGAGCGACATTTGCAACTTGGGCTGCTTCTATTGACCCGGTAACAAATAAGCCCAGGTTAGATGTTCTCGCACTTGCGAAACAGACCGGGCACCGAGACTTGGCAATGCTCCAAAGGTATTACCGTGCAAATTCCTCAGTGATTGCAGGACGGCTCGACGCGGCAATCGAGCACGACAATATGGTTAATAAAGGAAAAAATAAAAGAAAATAATCCAATGATTTTCCTCGCCCAGTTGGGCGAGGCCCTACGAACGTTTAGCAAACTTTTAACTTTTTGAGTAACTTTGGAAATAATGTTCAAAACGGGGTGTGACCTTGATGTAGTATTCTTTCCATTTTCGGCTTGAAGCCAAGCGAATCAAGTTTTCATTTTCAATGTCGCGGAGTTGATTTTCCCCCGTATTTGTTTGGTATTTCGGATAAACCTTGCCTGTTTGGGGATCAATCACCTCCGCAGCGAACTCTTCGAAAGTGAACTTTCCGGCTCTGGTAATTAAGCGAATTCTTTCCAAGACTTGCTTAATTCGAGGAGAAAGCTTTTCAAAAGCCTCACGTTTTAAATCGTCATCGGCATCCGGAACATAGTTATATTCTTCAATGTCGGCGTGCTTAACTGTTTCTCCGTCATTAGCGAAAAAGCGAGCGACAGGAGAGTCCCAACCCTTCTCATCTGTAAAGGCAGCTTCAGCTTTCTTTCCGTCTGTAAGAATAACATCACGGATTCCATCAGGCGGAATCCAGGCATCTGCATAATAAAGATTTCGGTCATTAACCTTTTCAGGGAGTTCATCAATGTGGATGGCTAAGGACTTGTAGGAAGTTCTTCCGGGAATCCAATGGCGTTTAAATTCCGAAAGTTTGGTTTCCCGTTTCATTAGTAGTTCTCTGCTGAAGAATAAATACTTACCGCCGTCTTCAACAATTCTGTAGGTAAATTCTTTGCCTTTGCTGTTGAAGTGGGTTAGAAGCTCGTCTCTAATTTCTTCCCACCGCCATAACCCGAAACGTTGAGCACAGTAATCCTCAACGCGCTGCCGAAAATTGTATCTGGGGGAAAAGGGTCGGTCGTCATTAGCAAGTTCTTCTTTCAAAGAGTAAGGCGGATAATCAATGTCAAAAAGTGACCCGGAAGAAATTTGGAGACTTTTATAAACCTCTCGGACTTCGGGACGGCAGTCAAGGGCTGTCTCGATATCATAGGCGCCCACCAACATAGACATGAATTTTCTTTTAAGGACGGCTTCACTGTCTGTGTTGCCGTCTTCTCGCATGAGCAATTCATATTGGTTAATGCGTAACCCTAAAGAAGTTAAAAAATGATTTGTTTTGGTTCTTAGGGCTTCAGGTCTGCCTGTGACGAAAATAGCTTTAAATCCTTTGTGAAGATAGTAATCCAAGAGAACTCGTGTGCATTCAACCGGTCTGCTGTTTTGGCAATCCAGTAAGTAGTTTTTCCAATCCCCTTTGGTCAAATATTCTTTTCTTCTGGATGTGTCGTCACAGAGGGTACCGTCAATATCGAAAATTACAGCTTTTTCCAACATTTTCTCTTCGCGCATCGTTGCTCTTTTTGATTGATTAAATCTCAGAATGGAGACTAGGATCTCTGATGTTCTGTCCTTTCAATATTCTCCGCTATAAATTTGGAGTGGAATACTTGAAAAGGAGCCAAAAAAGACAAATCCAACCGGCACAAAAATATTTTTCACCGTTCAGGCTGATTGGAATATTTTCTCAGCTCACTCCGGATAGACTTTTTTGCCTCGTCAAAATTGTCAAAAAATTTGTTGTTAAATTGGGAGAACAAAAAGGAGAACAACCTATCACTTTCAAGAATGAAAGAACAGGTTGGAGTGAAAAGAAAACCTCTTGGTCCGGTCAGCTCCAAACAACCGATATCCCTTCTTTCTTGATCATTGTTTTTCCAAATGACTCGCCAAATCCCCAAGTCAGCTACAGGTTCAAATCTGACTTGCACAACGCTTCCCATTTTTGGAGATTTCTTGGGACTTCTGTAAACGATTTTTTAGCCGTTTAATGTATCTATCGTTGGAGGCAATTTGCCTTTGAAGTTTTTTTTCAAGTTCTAAGGTTTCTTCGTCTTTTTTGGAATAGAGAAACAACTCAATTCTTTCTTCGGGAGACGAATTAGCGAAGGTTTGTTTATTGCTTTTAAGGATTTCAATATCCTTTTTTAGGTAAAACAGAACTAATCCCTCTATTGCTATGAAGAGTCCAAGGGCGAATAAAGAACCAAGATCCATCTGCATTATTGGCCTCCCGATTCTAGTTTCGAAATTTGAACCTTAAGAGATCTAATTGTTTGATATTGCCGGTTCCTCTTTTGCTTCAACAACTCTATGTTTTGAGTCGCTTCGTTGAGTAGTTTTCCTCTGAAATAGTAATTCAGAGCTTTTCTTCTCCAAGAAAAATAATGCAAGTCGTCTCTTAGGGAGAGTAACTTGTAATTGAGGAAACAATAAACAAGCGCCAAAAATATTCCTATGAGATACAACTCATCGAGCTGGTCAATCTTTAAGAATCCCATGTTCTTTTTCCTCTAATTCTTTTTTTAATCTAGCTTGATACAAAGCAATCTCTTTGTCTGAAGGAGGAAAGTAGATAATAAACATTGTTGCCATTAGGCCAATGAACAATACAAAACCTACAATCATCTTTTTCTCCTTTTTTCTTAGAATAACTCGCGAAAGATCCAAAACCTTTGCACTAGTCCATTTGGGACGTAGTGCTTCGGTTTTGCTTTTTTTTTAAAAATTCGTAAGTTTCCTTAAACCATCTGCAATGTTGTGGGCGCCCCGAGTGAGAATGCTAGCCTCTCCCTCGACATCTGAGGATGCTTTATCACTTTTCTCTTTGACGTTTACGTTAGGGACGGTTGAAAGTACAGTGGTTTGAGCCGCTTTTTTATGTTCTGCAAATTCACCCTGACCATACTCAACTGTTCCAATGGAGTTGGGCGAGACTGGATCTCTTAGCGTTCCAGCATAACGTGCGTACTCTCCAAGCGTGACTTGGTTCTTTCCAACTGCTGCTCCTATGGTGCAGAGCGCCTGTTGCTGGTTAATGTCGGTACCGCCGGAAAGAAGCTCAAGGGTTGCTGCAACTCTTGCTTGTCTGGCATCCAAATAACCACCTGAAGCCGACATCATAGTTGTCATGCGTTGTCTTACAGCGTTTGAATCTAATAAAGCTTCACCTTGTGTAAGAGCTTCAAACATATTACGGCCTTCGGTTCCACCTCCGTCTATCGTGTCGATGATTTGTTTTGCAAATATGTTCGACGGAGCAGAATAAGAACCGTTCAAGCTGTTTGCCAAAGATTGGGCTGAAGTATAACTTTGAACGGCTTGATCTACCTCTCCGGCTGCTTTTTGGATTGAAGAAATATCTCCCTTGCTATTTTGTTTAGCGAATTGACTGGCATCGGCAGAAGCAAGGGATTTTGCAAAGTTCATTTGTATTCCCTTCTGAAGTGCTTTTCTATAGCTAGAAGAGTTTGCAGAACTTAGCTGATCACTAAATCCAATGTTTGTACCTGCTTTACCGCCAAGTCCCAGTTTAGCGGCACCCATCTTGCCTAGCTCTGCAATTCTGGTGGGATCCAAGGTCGCCGTTATTCCTCCTTCCAGACCGAATGTCGTGGTGAGTTTGCCGGCATTAATGTCTTGGACGACTCTTGCCTGATCACTTGCATTTAAGTGGTTGAAGGCATCCATAAAACCATCTGTTGCACTGTCAACAAATGATTGAGTTTTTCCTATTGCTTCAACCAATGATTTGTTATTCGACAAAGATTTCATGAAGCTGGACATCTTTGAATTGAGGGTTTGATCACTGCTGGATATCATAGAACCCACATTCTGACCAAAAGATATGGTTTCATAAATTCCTTGCTTGCCTGTTGAAAGATGTCCTGCACCTCGATTGGCTTGCTGGAAAGCCTGTTGGTCGAACACATCTCCAACTTTTACAGAACTGGGCGCCATAACCTTTTCGTCAACGTGGTCTCCTCCGTTAAGTCTGCTCGCAAGCGTTGTAAAGGCGTATGTGCTTCCCGTTACAACCATTAGCGCAAGCAACGGCGTTGCAGTCATAAGCATTCCGCCGGTGGCGATTTGATTCTGTAGAGTGGAAATAGCAGTGGACACACCGTCCATACTTCCCAGATTTATGCCTTGAAGTTGACCGCTGACGGATAAGGATATGTAGAGGTTGCAGATTGCCATAATTGGCATCCACAAATTGATCCAAAATAGGGTTTGCAGATACTTACCGATCAACCCCAACCCAAACATTCCATAAAAGAAAAGCATGGCACAGAAGGGCGTTATGGCATAAACGAAACCTTCGAAGAAAGTCATCAACGGCATGACGACAGTGGCCCAAAGGCTTTGTTCTGATACCCATTGATAATTCCTTTGTTGAAGAGCCTGCGCGACCATAGTATCCGCTAAGGCTTCTGAGCGTGTATAAAAATGTTGATAGGCGTATTGGAAGATAGGAGTAATGATCGAAGCAAGAGCAAAGTTCTGTTGCTCTTGGGTAGAGACATCTAAATACGTAAAGGCATCATTGATAGTGAGTTGATAGTTTGGCGTTGATCCCGAATTCATGCTTTGGAGGGAATTATTCAGGATGCTGCTGACATTATCGTTTGTAATTTTCGAGAAAACATCGGTATTAAGTTCTGTGTATGCTTCTTTACAGGTAACCTCTTTTTTGTTGTTTCCTCCGTTTCCCCAATAATAAATAACGGAGCCTTTAACGTTGTCCTCGCTCCCGTATTTAAGAAGATCCTGCACATTCATTTGGGTGGCGGAAGCTCTATCTTTTTTCGCAATCCTCAGTGCAGGAACTGTACAATTTTTAATGTAAGCCCCCAGACTGGCTCGTACATCCACTCCCGTCTCCGTGCTAAGTCCATCAAGCATAAAACCGGAACTGGCGTCCTGATCTGCAATAACTAAATACTTAAGCGAACTAAGGTACGGAAGATCAGTAACCCTGTTTGCGGAGCCAAAACCGGTTTCAAACAACACCGTCAGACCGTAACCCACTTTCGAAATCATGGAGCCGGAGGCTGCAACTCCCAAAGGAACGTTATCGACGGTGTAGACATCGTTGGTATATACGTCCTCTACAATGACCCTTGACGGAGATCCGAAACAGATTCCAAAAAGAATGAATCCTAAAAGAACGTGCTCCCATGCAATACTTCTTCCGCCCCGTAAAACTGCCTGAAGACAGACGACGATAACCGAAAACAACATTGCGATTGCAACAGCCTTGATGAAATCTCCGGTTCCCGTGAGCATTGCAACGGCATTAAAGACTTCCCGTAAGAATCGTCCGCTCCCGATGCTGTACATTGAAAATTCCAACATAGTCGCCTCCCTGCGGGTTAATTCATTCTGATCGGGAATGAGCCGATAGGAGCGTCTGTCTTGGCGGAGTCTCCCTGCGGATCGGGAAGATTATTCTTGAAAGTTTCATAACGTTTAAGAGCTTCGGAAATCGTTCCGTATTGTTTTCTCAAGTCCTCGACTTCGGCCCTTATGCTTCGTTCATTCTCCTCAATTTGTTTGAGTGCTTCAGATGAATAGGAAGAATCTGTTTGCTGTACTGCTTCGCGAACCGAATTTCCAAGCTGTTTGGTCATGTCGTATAAAACTTCTACGGTGATGATCGGAAGAACCTCTTGAATATATAAGGCTGCGATGCTCGGATCTAAGATGGAAAGTTTTTGAATCGGCACTCCAAAAGAGGGGCCGATATGGGCCAAGAGGTTTTGTTCCTGAGCAGTTAATTCTCCGTTCTTAGGATCGTTAAACTTCACAACGATTCCGCCCGGTATTCCTGTTGTGCGGTAAGTGTTGCCTAAAAGGATGTCTTCAAATCTTTCTTTAAGGGAAATGATGGTGCGTCCGTCTTGCGGGATCATTTCTACACAACCTTTCTCTAGGTCGCCAATTCCGCTTTCATAGGAGGCGCATTTATAAACCGTAAGATTGTTTCCGCCTTCCACAAGAGATTTGAATTTCAAAATCCCCGGTTTGTACTCGACTTCCACATTAGTCTTACCGTCAACTTTATTGCCCTCTTTGACAATAATTGTTCCGAACAAGGACATCATCTCTTCTATGGAATCCTTGTCCCCGCCGGGGAACCATGTGGTGGCATTTTGCTCAACCATAGACCGATAAACAATATTGCCCAGTTTTCTCTTGGTTTCTTCGATAGTGAGTGTGTCTCCTATCGAATCGTCAATGGTTTTTGCAGCGTAGTCGTCACTTGAGGTGCCTTTGGATGTGGCAATTCTCTCAACTCTTGTTTTGAAATTCTGCCAATGCGGTCCTTGTCCGGCCACGCCGTCAACCATAACCATAGCTGCTTCACAAGAATTATTCAGAAGGCGAACCCACTGCTGAATTTCATGTACAAGGTTTTTGATATTCAGACCGATTTGCGCACTGATGGTGTCAATGGCAATCGAAAAAGCGTAGCCCGCAGCATTGGCTGCAATAGCCCGCATGAGCTGGACAAATTGATCTGCATTGATAAAAGAAAAGCTACCGCCGAAAAAGTCGATACCACCGCATCCTCCTCTCCAATCCGGAGGAGCAATTGATAGGAGGTTGGAACTGACAATACGATTGTGAATGCTCAATCCGCCACCCGTTACGACGCCTCTACGAATGCCTTCGTAAACGCCCGGTTTGCTGGTGTTGGTCATGCTGTTGAAAATTGATTCCATTGTCCCTTGTATTCCGGCATTCGCGGGCTGGATCACACAGGAACACGCCAGGGCTGTGGCTAACACTAAAGATTTGATTCTCATAAGAACAACCTATTTTTTCTTGGAAGTTTCTGCGACAGACTTCATTTCATTGACCGCTTTTTCTGCATTTTTGAGGCTCTTTACCGTACTCATGTCGGTATTTGTAACCTTCGCTCGCATGGTGACCAGCGGAACCAATCTGTCAGGAGGAATAAAGCCGTCGGCTTCCTGATAGCTCTTAAGTTTTTGTTCGGATAAAGGAGAGGCGGTCTGTAGGGCTTTGGAAAGATCGTTTCTCATACCTTCAACCATAGGCCGAGTTTTTTCAAACTCTTCTTCTTTTATCCATCCCTTGCGTTTGGAGACCAAAAGTATTCTTTGCTCGATTTCGTTGAGAGAAAGGATCCCTTGAGAAATCGGCTCTGCATCACCTTTTGGGGTTACAAGAACCAGGGCAGGGACTTGGCTTAGGCCAAGTTTTTGTGCAAGTCCTGCGTCAGGTTTCCACGGAAAAGGATCTTTGCCGTCTTGGGTCTGGAAACCGAGACCATCCACAGATACTCCCATAATGGCAATGCCATAGCGTTTGGCAAAGTATCCCAAGATTGGGATTTGAGCCTTGCAGTATGAACAGGTTGATGAGAAGAAGAAAAAGATTCCAACCTTATCACTCAAGGATGCAATAAGTTTTCTGGCTTCTTCCGTTCCTTTTGCATTGAGAGTGTTTGCCGCGACTGTGGAAAAACCACGTCTTGCACTTTCGTCGATCAAAACATCTCCGACGACTTGCGCCTGTACCGCTTGAGAGAAGTTTTCTGCCTTATCCAACATTATTCTCTGGATTAGAAGAAAGGCCCGGACGTTCTCAGGAGTCGGATTGTCAATTGCTAAGTCCAAGTATCGCGGAATGTTCTTTCGCAGCCAAGCAACTGAGAAAGCCTTTTCGGGATTTTCTGCATTCTTCAGTTGTTCCTGAGGACTGGGAGTTTGTTTTTTAAGTTGTTCAGGCTTTCTCGGCTCATCCTTTTCGTCCTTATACCAGAACCAACCGTCTTCCGAATTTTCATAAAAAGAAGAGGAGGTGTCAGGACGATCATTAACTGAGGCGGCTGCAAATACGTTTCCTGCGAAAAGTGCAGAAAAACATATAAATGCAACTCTCTTTAAGATGCTTACGTTAGTCACAACTTCTCCATATTAAATTGAGGTTATGTCTCTAAGATAAGCTTTTGAATTTCTTCTCCTGCTGCGAAATTTGACGAAACCTTTGAGTTTCATGTCAGAAAAAAATGTTCCGCAAATGTAATTGGCTCTGTTTTTGTTTTGTGCTAGATTAAGAGGCACGGAACTGGTGTTCCTGAATTTCTTGGTCGTGCAGACCATGTTATCGGCCCTGCTTCAGGCTTTGGTGGCGGATTTGAAAGACAATCTGCGTTACGCGGTAAGGAAGCTGAAACCGCAACTTGCCGGAAAGAGGAATGATTCGCAAAAGCGGTCATTTGGTGATCTTTCATTACGGGGAAGTTGCGTCTGCCGATTTCATATAGAGTCAACCTTCGGGTTGATTTTTTGTACCTTCCACTTGTGGCATTTGCCACTTGGCGCGCCGATCGCGTGATTTCGGCCCGAGTCTCCTAGCCCGAGATGCGGTAACGGGAGGTTTATTCCTCCTTTTTTCCCGACAAACCCCTTGACCTTGGCGGGTCATCGCGTGCGTTGTTGGACTTTTGTCAAAACGATCTTTTGTTTTGATACTTACGGAAATCCGGTCTTCACAGACTGTGCGCTTTTCCGTCTTTTTCAGTTAACGGGAATCCGGCTTTCATCGGCTGTGCGCTTTCCTGTTGTTTTCTTCTACACGGGCATCCGGCTTAACAAGCTGTGCGCGTACCCGTATTTAACCTTGATCTTTGGGATTCTTCCTTCGGAAGTTTTTCACTGATTTTTTTGATGGGCATCCGCCCTTTCTAACCTCCTCTGACGGGGCAGAACTCCCCGCAAGGGAAGGTTTTGCGCCTTCAAAGGATTTTTCTACGCTTATGGAGGCGTTAATTATGCTTAACTACAAGAGCTTAAATGCAGTTACTTTGGTCGGTCGTATCGGTAGTTTGGATATGCGTTCTTCCTCTAACGGTAACAAATTTTTAACTTGTTCCGTTGTAACTGAATCTTCCGTCAAGGAAAACGGTGCCTGGACTCACAAAGCCGTTTGGCACAACGTTACGGTTTTTGGCAATGCTGAAAAAATAATTGAAAAACTCGAAAAGGGTTGTTTGGTTATGGTTGTCGGCAGTCTCGATTACCGAAAGACGGAAAAGGGAATGTTCTGCAATATAGTTGCGGATCAATTCCAGATTCTCTCGTCTTCCTCAAAAGAAGCTCAACAGTCGCAGTCTCGCAGTCAACCCCAGCGTAAAGCTCCGGTTCCTGTGCAGACACGGCCTCAGACTTCTTCTGAAGACGAAGAACTATTCTAGTTTTTTCTGAAACCCTAGCGGGGCTCGTCTCCGCAGGAGAAAGGCTCCGCTTTTATGGAGCTTTTTCAATGAAAAAATGGATTGTGCCGCTTTTGGTTTTGTTAACTGCGGCATATTTTTTGGTTTCTCTATTTTTTGCCTATGAACAACATAGGGAATTTTTAGAGATCCAACACAAATTCTGCATTGCTGAATTTTCCGAGAATTGCCCAAGTCCTTCCCCGGGTTACTGGAAAGGTTTTTTCAACTTTCTCATCGGGAGGTAAAATGCAACTGACATTTTCAAAACAAGACATAAAGGATGCTTTGCAATCTTTTAAAACTTGTTCTGAGATGATAATTGCCGGGTGTGCTGTCGGCATTTTCCTTCAGCAGTCTTTGACCATAATCGAGATTTGTAAGCTTTTCGGTATCATGCTTTACATACTTGTTCTTGGTTACGTAATAAGGAGAATCGAATGAGCGTATTGTTCACGGTCGCCACGATTATTTTCGTGCTCGGCATGATTCTTTTTTTTGTTTCTAAGTACCTGCCTGACGAAAAAGACCTGAAAAAGTAGAGTAGGCGTGATTTTGTTTTTAATCGCACCTTTTCTGCGTCAACTACCTCGGCCTAAAGGCCGAGGCTTGAAAAAGCCTCTAGTTGACTAGCCTCAGTCTGTCGTTTTGAGGACTACGTTGGTTGGGAATGCACAGGCACCGCGGGATGCAGATCCTAGTCCCGCGCTCTGCGGCCGATGGTTAAAAGCTCTGAGAGGTAGGAGCGGTGCTGTCGGCACGAAACCCCTTCCAACATTGGCGAAGGATCACAACCGGTCGAAAGATCGAGAGGAGACGGAACTTGAGAGTATCCGTCTCAAACTTTTTTACTTAACAAAAACAGGAGGCGCTTCCTCCCCTGCCTGAAAGCAGGGGTCTCCTCGCATAAATTTGATGAAGGAGTCAATGGCAGTTCAAAAATCTGAAAAGAAGCTTTAAGAGCTTCTTTCAACAAATTATTAACCCTCGCGGGGATAGTTCCCCGTCAGGGTCGCTGTCTCCGTTTTTTCTTATGGAGACAGCAATATGCTACAAACCAAACTTTATACAGGATCCGAGTTTCCGGAATTATTGGACGAGACTTCAGGAAAATTTATTAAGTTGCCCGAGAAGTTTTCTTTGGAAGGTTTTGAACCTTCTCAAAATCCGATGGTTCCAATGGTTCACAAGGATTATGTCTTCACAAAAAGCCTGTTTCGTGATGTCGCGCTGTTTTTGGCACGTCCGCACGGTCATGCTCTTTGGCTGGCCGGTCCAACCGGCTCCGGCAAGACTTCCGTTATAACGGAACTGGCTGGACGTTTGAACTATCCTGTGTACTCCATTACCTGCAACAGCAGGATGGAATTTGACGATCTCGTGGGACGACCAATGGTTATCTCGAAACCGGGAGAACAACCTTCTGTGAAATTCATTTACGGTCCTTTGGCCCGTGCAATGAAATCAGGCGGTATTCTGCTGTTAAACGAGGTCGATTTATGCGATCCGGCTCAACTTTCCGGTCTGAATGATGTTCTTGAAGGGAGACCTTTAACCATTACTCAGAACGGAGGAGAGCAAATCCAACCGCATCCCATGTTTCGTGTCGTAGTTACCGCTAATTCGGCGGGCAACGGAGACGAAACCGGCTCTTACACCGGCGTTCTTTCTCAAAACGTCGCTGCGATGGACCGTTACAGACTGATGCGTGTGGATTATTTGTCCGAAGGAATCGAAACCGTTCTTCTAAAAAAGCTCTTCTCAAACATCTCTTCGCAGATTTTGATCGGGCTTGTAAGATGCGCGAACAAAATTCGCAAGTCTTATATAGAAGGAGAGTTAACGGCTCCTATGAGCACTCGTTGTTTGTGCTTCTGGACAGAACTTATGCAAGATTATGCAGGTTCGCAGAATCCTGTAAAGGATGCTTTAAAACTTTGTTATGCAAATCGCTTAAGTGCTGCGGAACAAACCGCTGTTTTTAGCATTTGTATGAGCATATTAGGCGGGAAGTGGCTTGATTAGTCCAATTCTCTCTTAATTCAAACCCTGCGGGGATAGATTTCCCCGCAGGGGAAATCTGTCTCCGTTTTTTCATTTATGGAGATAGATATGTCTGATTTGGTATCAACAACTACAACTGTTCAAACCCCGGCAGTGCCAAACTTGAATTCCGGAATTGACGGAACACCTTCAAACGGTGCGAAGTTAATGGGCCAGCTTGCTGCAAGATTCGGAGTAGAGCCTAATAAATTGGCAAAAGCTCTGAAACAAACTTGCTTTCGGCAAACTGACGGAGAAATCTCAAGTGAGGAATTGCTTGCGTTGGCCGTCGTTGCAAATGAATATGGTCTCAATCCTTTTTTGAAGGAAATTTACGCTTTCAGAAATAAGAACGGAGCCATTATGCCTCTCGTCAGTATTGACGGTTGGTTAAAAATTATGCACCGCCAGCCTACGTTCAGAGGTTTTGAAACAACCTTTGGTCCCGACGGTTCGATGGTTATGGGCAAGGAAGCTCTTCCTCAATGGTGTGAAGTCGCTATAAAGAAAGAAGGTCTTGATCTTCCCATTAAGCACCGGGAGTATTTGTCTGAAGTGTTCATGGATACAGGTCCGTGGAAAAAACATCCGCGTCGTATGCTTGAGCATAAGACGATGATTCAGGCTATTCGATACGCTTTCGGTGTGTCTGGTATTCCCGATGAGGATGCTGTGCGGGAGATGGATGAGTCATTCCCCGAACAGACAAATCCCTTACAGACAAATGAACCGAAGGTTCGAAGAGCGCAAGCTTCTGTTTATCCTGTCCTGAGCAAAGAATTGCTCGAACGCCAGATAACACAAGCCGTCGTTCGCTCTAAAAACGTGCAGGGCTTCGATCCAATGGCTTGGGTCGATGTCCAAATCAACCCTGCGCAAAGAGAAGAGGCCCGTTGTTTGCTTCGGTTGAAACTTAACCCTCCTCAAGTCATTGAGGCGGCAGAAAGTTCTCAAGTTATTGAAGTGACGACACCCTCGGTCGCAACCGCAGAAAATGCTTCAGAAGATGATTTCTACCTGCCCTCGGAAGAAGGTTTAGAAGGTATCTAAGGAGGCAATATGCGCGTGGTCGATCTTGACCAACGCACGGATGAGTGGAAACAGTGGCGCAAACTTGGCGTCACTGCCACCGACAGTCCTGTTCTTTTCGGTCTTGTTCCTGAACAAAACTCCATTGAGCTTTGGGCAGAAAAAAGCGGATTAAAGGAGCCGACTGACTTATCCGACATACCGGCGGTGCGTTGGGGTTTGGAGCATGAAGACTATGCCCGTTCCCTTTGGGAACTCAAACATGGTGATATTGCTTCTCCGCTATGCGTGGAATCGGATGCTAACCCTATTTTCAGGGCTTCACTTGACGGTTACACAACCAACGGGGAAGTCTTGGAAATTAAATGTCCGTATCCAGACGGCATCACGATTATGGATGTGAAAATCCGGCGGGAAAACAGCGATGCGTACAAAAGATATTTCATCCAAGTACAGCACCAGCTGATGGTTTCAGGTTCACTCTTGGCTCATCTGGTTTTTTTGGACGAAGACGAGTTGATTGAGTTTGAAATCTCCCGGGATGAGAACGTCATCAACGAAATAAAGCAGAAAGGGGAAGAGTTTTTCAAGGCTGTACTCGAAAAGAGACCTCCAAGAGATAAAACCGGCTGGTTGCCAAAATCGGTCGAGGAAGAAACTTTATGGAGGGACGCTGCGGAACGTTATCTTGAAGCAGTTTCTCTTGAAAGAAGGTACAGAAGTCAGAAGGAACAAGCTAAAACGGAACTTCTGGGAATGATCGGCGAGTTTTATTCTTACGCCGATTATGCAGGTGTTTTAATCACTAAAGAACCTTCGAGACCGTCATCTTCGGTATCGTGTTCCAAAGTATTGAAATACTTGATGCAGAAAGAAATTCCGATAACAGAGGATGTTTTTAAAGCTTGTGTAATGCCGAAATCTGAGTCGAGATGGAACGTAAAACCGTCTCCAACGGAAACGCGGGAGTTGGTGTTTAACGACCGGGAACGACTTAGAGATTCGGATCAAACTCTTCTTTCGGTAGATTTAGACGATTTCGACAACTCCGAAACAGGAGCTTTCTGGTTCTGAAGAAACCGAAATTTCTTCTTTCTTTTTTCATTTTTTTATTAACCCTGCGGGGACATCGTTCCTCGCGGGGATTGGTGTCTCCGTGTTTTTTTCTTATTAAGGAAATAATCATGGAAAACACAAAACTTACTTCTCTCGACAAACTCCAGAGAATTGCAGTCATCACTCCGCAGTTCAGAATTTGGACCGGCGAAACCGTTCTTAAAGCCACCGATTTTATAATCGGTGAGGGCGGTGAACTTCCCGATTCTGAGTTTGCGTCTTTAGGGCGAAAAGCTCTAATTGATAAGCAACACCTCAACGTGTTTCGCAACTTAAGAGACAACTTCCGCAAGGAATGCGGTTCTATTGGGTTGCCTTTTCTCGGTGGTTTCGCAATAGAGCTTTCCAAGCTCGATGAACTGAAACCCTTGCTGGACGATTATGTCCAACAATTCAAAACAGAGATTGATAATCTTTGTGCGAACGTGGAAAGGTACTTTGAGGATTGGCGCGAGAAGAACCCCAAGTATGCTCAGAATCTTCTGACGGATAAAAAATCTGTTGAAGATGTGAGGAGCAGATTCAAGGCCGGCTATGTAGTGAACAAGGTTACACCTCTTGAAGGTGAAACCGAAAGTCTCGAAAGAGAGGTTGAAGGTCTTTACGGTGTGCTTCTTGAAGGAATTCGAGAAGAAGCCGCGAAATATCTTTCAACTTCCATTACCGGAAGTGAGGAAGTTACTCAAAAGGCTAAAGCAGTCATTTTCAGAATGATGAAAAAACTTCATTCCTTGGAGTTTTTGAATCCTGAAATCCGTTCGCTTCGCAGGATGATTCACAGCGAGGCGAAACTGCTTCCTTCGAAGGGCAAATTAAGAGGTTCCGACTACTGGCGTTTATTTGGTTTGATGACAATTTTGTCATCCCAGAAACTTACAGAAGACATTATCAGCGGAAAATCGAATATAAGTTCTTTAGTTGGTTCTTATATTCCTGAATCCGCACAATCCAATCAACCCGAGCAAACCGCCGCACCCGTTCAGGAGACAACGACTGATTCGGATGAAGGTATGTCTCTTTTTGATGGGCTTGATAATCAATCTTCTGAGACGGAGGTAACGGAAAAAGAAGAAGTTTCCAATCCTATGGACATTCCTTTGGAATCGGCTGTAGCTGAAGAAACTTCTGAAGTGACGAAACAAGAAGTTAAGCCTGAAGCTTCTGTAGCGGATCTTCTTCGTGAAGAAATTGCAAAAAGGGGCGGAGATGCTGATCACTTTGTGGTTGTATCTGCCGAACCTCTGACACAGAAGTCTCCGGAACCGGCTTCTCCGAAACCTGAAAAGGTTAAAGAGGAACCGGCAACTTTTTGGTTCTGATCTTGTTTTTCAACCCGACGGGGCTTCGGCTCCGTAAGGGGTTGAAGTCTCTGGATTTTAGAGACATACAAAATGTTAAACAGACAAATTTTCTATCCGATTGTTTTTCGTAAAATATACGGGAAATATTCGGGAGAAATCTATATGCAAAAAAGGATTGAAAGCGCATTACCTGAACACACTTTTCAACTTATGAAAGAGGCATCAGCAATGAGCGGTCAAACTGTGAAGAACTTCATAGCAGCGGCTGTTACTGAAAAAACTCTTTCTGTTCTGGAAAGATTTAAAAATGTATCTTTTAAGGAGATGCCTGTTCCAGTCGAAGTCCAAGAAAAAATTCTCAAAGCAATTATGGCTCCTGAATTATTTGAAGAAGCCAATAAAAGGTTGCACGCAGAGAAAAATCCTATAGACATTTCAGGTTGTTTAAGGAGTTTGGATGAAACTTCTTCCATTAAATAGACAACACAATAGAGATCTATTTGATTGCGGGGAAGAGAATCTAAACACATTTTTCAGATGCTATGCGTCTCAATGTGTGAGAAACAGAGATTGTTCTTGCTATGTTTTGACGGACGATCCTCTTGATCAAATTCCATTAGGGTATTTCACCTTATCTTCTTTTTGTATTAGCAGGACATTGCTGTCGGCTATGAAAATAAGAAGCGGTTATACCCAAATTCCTGTAACTCTATTAGGGAGACTGGCTGTTGATATAAAAATCCAAGGAAAGCGAGTAGGGCATTACCTACTCAGTTCTGCGTTGCTCTTGGCTGAAGAATCACCTGTTGCATCGCATGGTGTTTATGTTCAACCTAAAAATAGCAGAGCCGCCGAATTTTATCGTTCGGCTGGATTCTTAGATTTGGAATCAAATAGCAACAATCCTTCTTACTCAATGTTTTTTGCCTTCAGGCGAAAGGCTCTTAATTAAATTTAACCCTGCGGGGACACCTCCCCGCAAGGGACGGCTGTCTCCGCTTTTCTTTTGGAGATGGCAATGGCTAACGCTGCAACTGCTGCGTTTATTCGCAGCTTACCAATCACAGCTAAATCTTTAGCTGACAAGTTTGGAGTAAATGTTTGCTTTGAAGGAAACGCAGTTCCTCATACTGATGGTTCAACCATAGTTTTACCCATATTGTCGGAAGAATCGAGTTTGGGTGACAAAGAGGCGTTTTTGGGATTTCTCATCCATGAATGCGCTCATGTTCGCCTGACAGACTTTAGGTCTCTTCCGCCGGATGGACTGGCAAATCTTTTCAGTGCAACCAACATGCTGGAAGATTGCAGGATTGAGGAAATTACTTGTAAGAATTTCTTCGGAGCTATTTACCTCCTTAATAAGGCACATTTGAGATGTGTGGAAGGTTGGGAATATGAAAGGTTAAACAACGTTACCCTAATGCTGGTTTGGGCAATGATGTTTATTAAAACCAAACTTTCAATTTTCTTTCCCAAGTTCACAAATCTTGAAAGTGTTTTGGGCAATATACTGGAAACCCGTCTTCCGGGCTTGAAAGCCAGAGCTGAAGCTCTTTTGACGAAAGAGTTCGCTTCGGCTGACACCACACACAAAATTGGTGAACTGGCTCAAAAATTGCTGGATTTGTACGAAACCGACAAAAAAGAAAGAACAGAGGAGAAGAAATCCGATTCTGCTCGATCTTCTAAGGAGGCAGGTAAGTCCGGGGCGCAAAACTCCGATAAGCCTAAGTCCGGCAAACATAAAGATTTGCAACTTATTGAGGTGATCGAAGATACACCGTTGGATATAAGCAGAAAGTTCAAACAACTGGCTGTCCAATCTGCGGAAAAGTTTTCGACCGAACACAAGCGCCCGGTGATTGTGCTTGCAAATGAATCCGCTGCACGCATAAAAGACACTCTTAGAAGTTCTAGTCCTGAGTCAACAGATTTGTTTAGACAAAAGGCATTAGGGCTGACGCAAGGGTTACGTCGCGGTTTGGAAAGCTTGGTTCAGACTCATAGTATGCAAAACCTCGGAAACGGTAGAAACGGTAGAAGACTGGATTTCGGCAATTTAAATAAGTTGTCAACTTGGGATATGCACATTTTTCGGAGTTCAATCCTGTTCAAATCTAAAAGAACGATTGTTCATATTCTTTTGGATCGCTCAGGTTCAATGACGAAAGATGACGCACAAATGGCGAAGATTGCCGCTTACGCTTTGTTGGAGACTCTTGACAGGATTCCCCAAACTAAAGCCCAGCTTTCAGCATTCCCGGCCATTACCAAAGATACCGGTCGTGTTACCGTCGTTCCTTTGGGTGAAAAGCCTCGTACATTTGCTTCTGTCATTCAAGGTTTAAGCACATTCGGCTATACCCCTTTCGTTACTGCGATGGAAGAGGTGAAAAAAGTCCTTGCAACTCAACAGGCCGATAAAAAAATCGTGCTTGTGATCACAGACGGTATTTTTAGTGAAGCTGATTCCGAAGTTGAAAAGCTAAGAGCAAGTTTCGATAAAGACGGAATAAAAACCGGCGCTATCGGGATAAGAGCTGAAGGAAACCTGCCGATGTTTTTTGGTAAAAATTTTGAGTGTGTTGAATCTCTCTCAAGATTACCGGGTGCGGTTTTTTCGCTCGCTAAAAAGCTGATGCTTGAGGATTGTGCTGCTTAACTTAATTAACGAGGCTGTGATTTTTATTTTTTGGAGCGTCTGGTTTCCATAACGCTCTCCGTCCTTGATTTTCTAAAACCTCTCAAATTCAAAATTTGTTTTGAGGTTTTATACAAGGGCCCGGGCAACCGGCAGATAAACAAAACCCCCGATTCGCAGTCGGGGGCTTCTGGGAGAGACGCTATGGATCTCAACATAGTTAACGTCTCCTTGGATTTCATTATATCTCTAAGTGATTGGAAGGAAGTGTATTTTTTCCTTTTGTTACTGGTGATATTTATGAAGGATCCGAGGTAACGTAAATTATGCCCCGCCTAATAAGCGGGGCGCTCCACCAACCCTTACGGGGATTTTTCCCCGTGAGGGGAAAAATCTCCTTTTTTGGAGATTAATTATGGGAGTTAGAAGTGACGTTGCATTCGTGATCAGTAAAGAAGATTACGAAACCTTAGAGAAGATATTTAAGAAAGAATTCCCCGAATCCAAGCTTTTGGATTGCTTCGAATTGGCTGAGACAGTCGAGGAGAAGGGAGAAACCTGGTCAGTTTTTGTTTGCCGCGAAATCAAGTGGTACACGGACGACCTGGATATTGCTTTTTTGATGTCTTATCTAAAAGAAAAGAGAAGTCAATTTGCGGAAGCCTGTGAAGCAGGCTACTCGGAAAGCTGGAACTGTACTCCTTTTGAGGATTTGGTCGGCGTACAAAGCCAACCCCAGCTATTTCTTAACGTTTGAAATCATCAACCCTGCGGGGATTTTTCCTCGCAGGAGGAAAAGTCTCTGCATTTTTAGGAATATTAATCATGAGACTTGTTTCAAAAATTCTTATGAAAATAAGAATCGAAATGTTTGAATGCAAAGGCGGCATAGTGTCTGTACTGCTTTTGTTTACTGCTTTGTTGTTGGGACCTCATCTCCGCTTCGATGAAATTGGTGCTTACCAGGAAACGTTAAACCGTTTCCGAACCGCCAATCTCGGTCGTTCGGGCATGAGGATATTTGTGAATCTTGCCTCAAGACATCTACGCCAATCAGCCGGTGAATTCGGCTGGCTAGTGTATATGTGAGGCAGAAGAACTTAACTGATAACTGCATACAGAGGCGGTCCGGCCGCTCTTAATAAATTATCAACCCTCACGGGGACTTTCCTCGTGAGGGGAGAGTCTCCTTTTTATTTAACCTAAAGGAGATCAAAAATTTTTAAATTTTTTCATTTCAATGCAGATAAAAGTTTGCAAAGAATGGCCGATATGTCTGAGAAAGTCGCAGTTGCTACATTCATAATTGCCGCTTTCCAGGCTGAAGGACGGCCTGCTATGGTTTCCGCTGTTTTATGCGCTGTGTGCTTTCTATTATCATTGGCGTTAACGAACAGGAGGACAAAATGACAACTACATTTATGATTTTTGCCATTTGTTTCGTTGCAGTAATGGTTGTTTTTTCCATTTTCTGCTTGATCGTAGCAAACAAAAAATAAGGATTTAACTTAGAGAGGGAACTCTTAAGTTTTTTTCTTTCTACCCTTGCGGGGATTTTCTCCGCGAGGGGAAAGTCTCCGCTTTTTATTTATGGAGACTTATCATGGGATACACCCATTATTTCGAAAGAACTGTTTCTTTGAGTGAGGATCAGGCCGCTCAGCTTTGTGAAGATGCTGCAAAAATTGTGACGTATTGGTTTGACCATACGCGTAACAGCGCAGCCCTTTTTACAAGGAGAGAGAACCATCCTGGTAAATGGGACAGATATTCGGAAAATTCTGAAAAACAGCTAAAGATTCTCAAATCTGCCGACAACAGAGAAGAGAGGTTGGCTTGTTTATGGAAAGAAGCTGAAGAGATTTTTATCTGCCCCGACGAAGAAACTGTTCCTTCGGAGAGTTTTAACTTTCCTTTTCACGGAGACAGTTTTTTATTCTGCAAGACGAATCATGCCGAAGGTTTTGGTCCTCTTGTGTATGGCTTGTTCTACTTTTTAAAGCTTTCCGGTATCGGCGAGGTATCTACCGACTACCAAAGTGCTGAAACCAGAACGGGAAGGAGACTTGTAAAAGCAGTGTTTCCCGAGCTTTTTACAAAGATCGGATCCCGGAAGTAAGAAACGCTCTTTAATCGGAGGCTTTATGAATAAAAAACCTGATGATTCTCTGTTGCCCGTTACTGCGGGAGACATCAATAAATTGAAATCTATGGTCGATGAACTTTACAACAACGTGGGCAAGACCCTTGTTCATGCTGAATTAAATGATGATGACATCGAAAGTACGGTTTCAAACATCTTGTCCGACATTAAATGTTGTCTGGTTGATCGTTGGGCCGAAAAGTTCCTTCCCGGTGAAGGTACTCCTATGGAGCCGTCGGAGTCGAGTTTTCCCGACGACGATGTTTGGGAGGATGAATACGAGAAATTCGGATTCAGGCGTTGATTACGGACGGAATTGATTCAGACAATATTTTTCTTAACCCTTGCGGGACACTTCCCCGCAAGGGCGAGGTGCCCCGTTTTTTTAACGGAGCAACTTATGTTGAATCTACAAACTGTCGTCTCGAACTTGGTTGGTCAGTTGAGCGGTTTCGAAAATCTCATTGAGTTTGGCGTCGATCCGACGACTATTCTGGCAGTGTCCAGAACCAGTCATCGGATTCCCCATCAGGCCCATGAGGAAGATGCGTTTTGCAATTACGGTATTAGGTTTTTCTATGAGGGGAAAAACTTTACTGTCTTGCTTGATTGGGATGATTCTTATTCCATTGAAGTTGACGGCGAAGTGCGGAAAGTCGGAATTTTTTTCGACGAACTTATCCCCTGTATTGAAGAGTTGACCGGAAAGCAAATGCCCTACCACTTGGAGGTTTCCGGATTCACGGAATCTCTTTCGGATGACGGCTGCGCAGTTCTTGTAGGGCCGGAATATCGACCGATTAGGAATCCTGCTTTTCACTAAATTTACTTTTAACCCTTGCGGGGACTGATCCCCGTGAGGGGAAGTCTCCGCTTCTTTCTTGGAGATTTTTATGAGTAATTCAATTTCTGTTGAATTGGCCGAATTTCTGGTTTCTGCTTCGGACGAAAGTTCAGGAGAAATCGGCATTGACGCTTCTTATTCCGGCAGATGTATGTATGGTCAAACCTGCCTAGGACTTACTTTCGAGAATATCCAAAGTGCGTTCGGCCTGTTTGAATCTCTCAGATATTTCGGATCGGCAAACTTCGTGAAACTTACTCACGAATTGGCCGATTTTCTAGCTGGGAGTAGTAAAGACAGCTACGGATATGGAGTGATTCTGTACAACACTTCGAAGTCTTGGCCAGCGGAAGTTCAATTGCCGAAAGACTAGAAGCTGATTTTTATTTTCAACCCTTGCGGGGATTTTCCCGCAGGGGAGAAGTCTCCGCATTTTTTTTTGAGGAGACTCAAATGCTAACGTTTTTCAATCGTTCACACACTGAATCCATCACCGTCGATTACTGCGATTTTCCCGATGAGGCATTAAAAGAATCTGTTGAATATCTAAGTTCAAGCGGATTTAAGTTTTATTGCTTGCATCCGGAAGTTGCAAATTGGATGGGTACGGATGTTTCTTCCGTCGAAGAGATTCGCAAGCGGATCAGACACGCTCAGAAGAACGAGATGTTTATGTTTGAAATCAACTGCGGGAATCATTCACGTTATTGGTTTCACTTTCAATCTTTTTCCGGCTTCACCCTCATGGATGGATGGGATTCATTCAAAGGAAACATTGCAGTTGTTTCCAAGAAGAATGCCGCAGCTTTTCTTGGGAAACCGAAAGAGGCTGTCACGGAAGAAGAAGTTCTGAAGAGACTCGCTAAAGAGGCGGAGATCATTGAACGGGCCATTAACGGAGATTTGTTTGAAGTCTGCGGGCCTCAATCCGATGATTTTTGTCGCCACGGTTGGTTTTTGGATGAAGAAGACGCTGCAAAGTTTGCGGAGGAGGAATACCCGGACTTTAAGTACAAAGACGAGGATTTCCGAACAATCTACGAACTTAAAACAGCCTAACTGATTATTAGACCCTTACGGGGATACTTTCCCCGTAAGGAAAAAGCGTCCCCTTTTTTCTTTGGAGATGCTTTTATGAAAAATTCTATTAGGAAGATGTTTTCTGCAAAACAATGGAGAGCGATACATTCCAATTCCGATTGGGAGGTTGACTTCTCTCAGGAAAACTCTTCTTTCACAGCAACGTTTGTTCCCCTTTTCTCTTTAAACATGGATTACTCCTTGGAAATCGAAGATGTTCGCGACTTTGATGACCTTTGCAAAAAGGTTCAGGAAAGTTACGAGGGTTTCGATCCGGACTATGAAACATTTCTTTGGATTGGACCGAACGGACATGGAATAAACGGTGCTCCCTACCGAATCAGAGACATATTGGATGAACAAGAGTTAATAGAGTCGAAGTTATCGGATCTATCGCGTTCACTCATTTGTGCCTGAATATGTGCGGGTTCATTCTTTACAAGGTGTTTCTTGTTGTTGAACTCGTAAGAAAGGCTGATTATTCAGCCGCTTTTCAACCTGCAAGGGTTAAACCCTTGCGGGTTCCCTTGCTTCTTTTTTGGAGGATAACTGATGAGTTATCAGATTCATGTTGTAAAAGAAGCGGCTAAGGGACATTGGCGCGAGATCTTCGGCGCCTTGGCACCTCAGCTGAATGAAGCTGTGGACAGGGCACCAAATCATGTTAGTTGTCCTGTACACGGCGGAACTGACGGATTTCGGCTTTTCCCACACTGGGAGGAAACCGGGGCCGGTATTTGCAATACGTGCGGAGCTTATAACGACGGTTTTGCACTATTGCAATGGGTTACGGGCTGGTCATTCAATGAGACGGTAAATAAAGTTGGCGCATTTTTACGTCTTGATTATTCATCGGCTCAAATAATCTCAACGGAGACAGAGGGTTCCAAGTTCTCCGGAGAGATTCGATTTATCGGAATGACTAAGCTTCGAAACGGAAGGGACTGTTTTCTGATTCGCTTTACCGACGGTTCTGTCCATTGGGGGGCGGATCTGAAACGGGCCTGTGAACTGGCCGGATTAAAAGTCGGAGACACCGCCGAATTAACGCTTGTCGCAAAACAAAAGGCGATTAATTCCAAAGGTAAAGAGTTTACGAAGACTCTGTGGTCGGCCCGACGCCTCCCCAGTGCCGAAGAAATTCGTTCTGAGGAGGAAAAGAAAGCGGCAGTTTTGGAAAAAAGGCGACTTCAGATGAGGGCGCTTTGGAAAAGTTCGGAACCGCTGGCATTGAGCGGTAATAATCCTGCCTCTCTTTATCTTCGTAACAGAGGAATTAAAGAAGCGGAATTTAATCCGATCAATCTGTCTGATCTTCGGTACGTACCTCAGATGAGTTACGTCGATGAGGACGGAAAGGTTTCCACTTTCCCGGGCTTTATAGCTCTTGTAAGGGATAGGGAAGGTGCGGCAATTACGCTGCATCGAACTTTTCTCACGCAAGAAGGAAAAAAAGCTTCTATTTCCTGCCCGAAAAAACTGATGCCAATTCCCTTTGACCGGAGCGTCAACGGTTGCGCTATCCATCTTGGAAACGAGCCCTCTGATGTTCTTTGCGTTGCGGAGGGTATCGAAACCGCGCTGTCAGTTGTAACTGCTACCGGCTTTCCGTGTTGGTCGGCAATTAGTGCTCACGGATTGGAAACGATTGAGATCCCTTCAACCGTTAAAACCGTCTGCATATTTGCCGATAAAGACAAGTCCTTTACTGGACAGGAAGCCGCAAACAAACTCAAGCAAAGATTGAAAGCCTCGGGAATCCGAGCTTTTGTGTTTTTGCCTGAAGAAAACTTAAAAGAAGACCAACGGGGAGTTGACTGGAACGATCATCTTTTGATGTTCGGACCTGATTCATTTCCGATCTGATCTTTGATTTTTAACCCTGCGGGGCTTGGCCCCGTAGGGGCAAAGTCTCGCTTTTTTATGGAGTTCACTATGGACTACAAAGAAGTGAGAAAGTACGTTGAATTACAGCGAAAGCAACTTGAAGAATTTGCCGCTTTACCGGTGGATTTAGCGGTTGACGCGCTGCAAGATCAAAGTCATGAAATGCGTGACTTGTTTTTTATCGGGATTGACAATCCACCGGATATTCCGATGGTTGACGATCCTGTTCTTAAGGCCCTGGCAAATCTGATAAACGACAATCTTGTCGTTTTGAATGTTTGCCGCAGAGCCAAAGCAAATGCTAAGGCGGCTGTATGAGAATACGTTCCGTCCGGCATAAAGGATTAAAGAAGTTTATCCAAACAGGAGACACTTCCGGAATCCGGAGCGCGGATGCGGAAAAGCTTGTTCATATATTGATTGAGTTGATCTGCGTCCCGTTGCCTCTTCTCAAAAGATCTCGTCAGATTCATGAGATTTTAGAAAAGAGGAAACATAAATTAAGCAATAGGAAGTACGCCATTAGCGTGAGCGCTTCCTGGCGCTTGGTTTTTATACAAGACGGTGAGACGGGAGACATAATCGACCTCGATTATGTCCAGTATCACTGATTACCAACCCCGTGGGGCATTGACCCCAAGGGGAAGGTGCCCCTTTTTTACAGGAGCACCTAAATGGTATTTTTGGTGTTATTGAACTACAGCCTCCCGAACGGGACCGTTCAAACAAGTGATTCGGGCTTTATAGTTAGAGAAAAGAACATTCCGACGGCTGCACTTACAGATCTCCGAACGCATAGAAATCAAGTTTTTGACTTCATGCGACAAAAAGGCGATTTCTTTGACGGGAACAGTTGTTATCTAACAACTGAATTTAATATCAAAAAGGTTGAGCACTTTCTTGATAAACAGAAAAAGAAATTTATAGATCTGTTATTCGAGGCGTCAAGTTTTTTGTTGCAGACAGAAGAGCAAAATCTTTCTGAATATCTCGTCAAAGGTTGCAAATTTAGAAAATGGACGACGATATTTGGCAGAGAGGATGCTCTACGCGTTATAAAAGAGCTGAATGCAACAAGGGCCTCGGAAGTTTTGGAATGCTTGAAAGAAAAGCGATTTGGCCTTATTTATCCAAAAGTTCGTACTATTTGTACGAGCCTTGGCCGTTGGAGCTATGAGTTTCCTGAACTTACGACTCTACGGAATGAGGTAACGCCTTTGGCTTCTGTCGTTCAATCGGCGGAAGATTGGGATGCGCAACAAAGTCCGTTGCGCGATTTTGTCACCGATACCATGACTCGTTTGAGTATGTGGAGTGACGATAAAGAGAGGTTGGAAATGATTTCTTCGGCAAGTTACAAGCCGGAGGGTTTCCTACTTTAGTATTTTTCCTATAGTGACAAAAAAGGGATCCTTCGGGGTCCCTTTTTTTGTGTCGTCACAAAACCTGCCATTTTAAAGAAGATCGCTGCAGAGTCCGTCGGATGCGAACCTTACATTAAAAGATGCAGGTCTTAAAGATCTGCTGCTCAACTCATTCTCTATCGCTATAGGAGAAAAATATGCCCGAAGAAAAAGGCTCCCGCCCTGGTAACAGCCCTCGTCGGAAGCAAAATACCAACCGCACACAGGGTATCGCTGTACCAATGGGGTCAGTAATCCTTGAAAAATTTACGCTTCAAACTCGAACCGGTGTCCGAATTTGGAATGTTTGTTCACATCTGTCTTCAGATTTGCGCTTGCTCCAAGACAGGCTGGCAGGAAATATGTCTGCTAAAGAATTTCAATCGGTTGAAGATGTTGTCAATAAAGATTTGAGTGACCTCAAGAATCGAGCTCAAGAACAGCTCGCAACCATCAACGACCAGATTAAAAATTTAGAGTTGCCGAAGGTGGAGTTCGCAAAGCAGGATGTCGAAGTGAATCGTACCTGTCCGTCTTTTAAGACTCTTATCGAGGCTGTACTGCTGGTCGATAGGATTTGCACGAAGGTAGAAGCTCTTTGGCTCGCCGGATCATTAAGTTCTGTCAAACGCGCTGAAGCTATAGCCAACTGGGAAAAAAGTTTTCGTGCGATGGCGTCGAATATTTCCCGCATTATCGCAAAAACTCGCCGTGAAGTTGGAGAAGAGCGTGATGAACGAATGAAAAAACGAGAGGAACAAGCACGATTGAAACAAGAACGACGGGCCCAGAGACGTGCTGAAGAAGAGAAATCTGCCGAGGATGATGAAACATCGGAGGTTTCGGAACAAGCAAAAGAAGTACAGGAAGAGCCGACATCTGAAACATTACAGGAAAAAGAGAAAGAAGCTTTGAGCAATTCACCGCAGGAACCGATTTCTGAAGATAAGTCGGTTGCACAAAAAGGATCGGACTCGGAAGCAAAAGCCAGTGAGCATCCTGAGCCTGTTCTATCCGCTTCTTAAGGTTAATTGATGGCCATCACTCAGACTCCTTTGTCCGTTTGGCAGAACGCCTTTGAATACGACCCCTCTCTCATTGATTCAGAGGCGGTTAAGAAGTTTTTTAATCGGCGGAATCTTGAATTTTGTGTAGGGGATCCGATATTGGAAAACTTCAGGTATCGGATGGAAAAGGACGACACACAACTTCTTTTCGCTGTAAAGGACAATTCCAATCGACTGACAGGGGTGCTGAGTGCGACCATCAATTCAAAGGGCGTGTACACAGGGAAGGCTGCGAACGGCTGGACTTTTCTTCATACAAAGACGACTAATGGTTTTTCGGGATTCGTAAAGTTCAATTCTTCGTCAAAAGTTGTTTGTCTTTCAGTGAAGCTTGAATCTGCTTTGATAATTGCAAGTGTTTTCAAGTCCGTATCAACCAGAGCGCTTCTTACTTCTGAGAATCTGGGCCGATATTATCCTGAGCAAGGTGTTAAGTGCGTTTTGGTATTTCCCGAGAACGAAATAGAAACAGAGATCGCACTGAATTTGAAGGAAAAGTTGGAGTCTGGATCACAGATTTCTTTCCCTACAGTAATTTTGCCTTTGCCTAAAGGTTTTAAAAATTGGCTTTCGGTCTATCTAGGATCGGCCGGTTCCTCAGCTTTTCCCACGATTCAAATACTAAATTGAAGAGCTTCGACATGGAAAACGTAGCGCTACGCCTGGATCTCGGTTTTTTGAGTTTGGTGAGTGAATCCCCCGTAAAAATTTTCGGCAATGAAATAGCACGGGAGATTCACGACATGAACTGCGAGTTGGTAGAGACAGCGTTGAGACTGCAAAAGAAAATAGCGGAAGACAGCAAATTCAAACTTACTCGTGCAGACCGAGAAAAACTGTTGAGCACTAATACCGGGAAAGGTATTTACGCCCGATACTGCTTTGCAGAAGGACAAATGTCGCAAGCAAAAAGAGTATTCGAAAAACTTGCGGAAGATTCTCAGAACATCCATAAAAAAGGGCTTTATTTATATGAATGCTGGGTTGTTGCTTACACCAAGTCTGCAATAGACCGTATGACAAAAAATAGCGAAAAAAGCCCGGAAAATCCTGAGACTCAAAAAACTAGGAGAACTCTGGCTCGAAATTATGCCGAAACCTCAAGAATCGGTAGGGAGATGCTGAATTGCTTTCAGTTGGACAAACTGTGTTATCCACATATCGGAGCACATATTCTTTATTGTTATTTGGAGGGCGGTCACCCTCAAAGACAAGCTTCTTTTATGAAGGTGAATAGGGAGGATTTGTCTAAACCCGACTGGATTATCCGAGCTTTGGAGGCATCGTGTGAATTTAATAAAGAATCCGTCGAGAACAATCCGCGAAGTTTCGATCTGGGAAACTTTAGAACCAGAATAAGGCGAAACAGCAAAGACTCTCTGTACCCTTCATTTGAAATATTTCCTGTTCCGGAAAAACATAGGATTCAGTATCTCGTTCTTGATCTTTTGAACGAATATTATTCCAGTCAATTGAGGGAAAGATCCGCAAACGCGTTTGGAGGCTTTACCGGGGAAGAAGCACTGAGGCTCATTAGGGTTTACGGAAGAATGGTGGGAAAACCGGGTATATCTGAAGAGGAGTGCATGAGCGAAATTCGCGCTATTGGGAATCCGGATGAAGATCGCTATAAATCCTTAAAATTGATTCTCGATTGCTTTAGAGGAGACTAAGTTGTCCGGCTTCCCGCTTGAATTGCTGTTGGTGATTTTTCGAGCGTTAGATGAAAAATTTTCCAACAGTTCCTTCTTGTATTGTCTTCTTCTTTTGAAATTCCAACCGGACGACAAAGGTATTGTTGTCATCAGAGAGCGTGATGTCAGGAACTTGGAAGGCTATCAAGGGAGTTTCTCGTCTTTGAAGCAAGTCCTCCTTTTTTTAGAAAAACCCCTCATTCTTACTCGTGGAGTTCACTTTAAAAGTATTACCGGATTGAATAGAAGTAAACGAGGTCAAGTCTCTTTTAAATTTACTACCCAGTCCTCTGCTCTTTTTAACGAGTGTCGCCAACTACTCTATTTTTGGAAATGGTTTCATCTTTTCGGGGTAAGGAGTGCAAACGCGAAATTTTTTCTATCAAATTTCCTGTATATGGTTGGCGTCAATAACGTAATGGCCCTGTTTGATGCTAGGAATTTTCAAATACTTGAGGCATATTTCGACCGTCCGGAAGTGGAAATTTCCTTCACAAGCGATATTCTGGAAGACTTGTTTTATCAAAACGTTAGAGGCCGCTCATTAAGCACGATCAAGGATGAAATATTCAGACCGATTGAAGAGGAATTTTCTCTTTCTGATATCCCTTTGAGTCCTTGTTCTGTTATTCGTGAGAAAAAGCTCTATTTAAGGTTAAAGTTTGATCCGATCAAAGCAAAGGATTTCAATTAAAAAAATGTATCGAAATTCATTCGAACTGCGATAAAAACAACAATATCAAGAAAAACAAGAAAAGGGTAAGTGAAATTACCGAGACAAAAATTTGTCGCATTTTTAACCCAACAAGACATATTCTTGTTGAAAAATAGGGGGTTTGGGTCAAAAAGTTGTATGCAGGGGGAAATTGATATTTAACCCTATATTTTTACGGATATTTTTTTACTCCGTGGGCATATACTCAATCTTGCGAAGTTTTGTAAAGAAAGAGTTACGAATTGAATCTTTAGATTCGGTCCTAGGAGAAAAGATATGAGAAAAACGCTGATTTTGACGTTTATCCTTCTGTCAAACTCATGCTTTGCCTCTAATTTTCTCACCGGAAGCATTTACGAAAGAATTGCCAATGAAGTAGGACTGGACCCTCTTTTACTTTATTCGGTCTCAATCAGTGAAAGCGGTTTTGCACCCGCCAATAAAAAAGTAAAGCAACCTTGGCCGTGGGCCGTCTGTTCATCTCAAGGATCTTTTTTTGCTGCGTCGAAGAAAGATGCGGAAATTGAAGTTGCCAGACTAAAAAAGATGGGAATTAAATCCGTTGATGTCGGTCTGATGCAGGTTAATTTGCTTTGGCACTCTAACAAGATTAACCATAAGGAAATGTTTGACCCGGAAATCAACTTGAGAACGGGTGCAAAAATCTTAAAAAAGGCACTTGATTCGGCATCGGGCGACTTAGTAACAGGCATAGGAAGATACCACAATTGGTCCGATTCAGGCCGTCAGGCGCGATATGCCTTGAAAGTTCTAAAAACATATAAACAACTCTCCCGGCAGAGGTAGGGTGACAAAATGGATCTTCAAAAACTAAAACAAGCTAGGGAAAAGATACGGACACAAGTCGAAAGTCTCAATCACGATTTTTTCGACGTATGTCGGAATGAGAAGATTCGGAAGGACGAGGGGCCCGAAGAATCACTTTGGATTGATCACCGTTTCATTACAGAGGGTGATTATAAGTATTTTTCAGAAGAACTAACGGAACAGGGGTTTAAGGATCTGATTCGCTACGCAGATCCGTATAAAACATGGTTCGTTCCAGCTCCTATTGATCGGCATAGTTTCAATAACGGTGTGCGGGAATTTAGAACTTTCAAACCCAAAGTCACCATAAAACCGAGCCTGGAATACAGGTATTGGTCTGCCGTTTTGGAAAGTATTTCCACCTGCCCAGAGTTTGTCCCTTCAATATTTGGTTTGGAAAATTGGATGGTTCAAGACATTCTCTGTGGCTCTTACAGCATCGAAGAAGTCTGGTATTCGCTCAAATGCTACATGAATTTCTCTACCTATCTGTTCAGGCTTAGGAACGTAAATAATCGAGCGAACGTCGCCGGTTGTCTTGATGTTTTGAAGATTTATTTCCGGCTTTGCAGCTCTTACTTTGATCCAAAACACGTTTTCGCAACCTTTCAGGGATAGTTAAATTGGTCAATACAGCAGTTAGAAATACGAGTGTTGAAAGGGCAGATTCTCTTGAGTCTATGGCAGAGGCGCTTCAACTTTTTTCCTTGGGCTATGACAACGAGATCATTAAAAACGCCGTTCCTGATATTTCTGTCAAATTTCTTCGAGATAATTGTCAAACATCAAAATATCGGTTGGCAAGAGAAAAGCCGAAAGGGTTGTTTTCCCAGGAAACCGTCTATCGCGACAAAAGACGTTTTATTTTTGCGACAGTGTTTAAATATTTTGAGTCGTCAGAAATGGTCACGGGGCTTCTTGATAAATTGCCCGAAAAAATGAATAACCGGCCGGTGTTCAAATTAAAAATTGACCTTAGCAATAGCCCGAACGCTGACAAGAAGACTCTGGGAACAACAATTCAAATAGATCTTTTATCTCTTGCTTTCGCCCGCCAAATGGTCTTAGACGGCTTCGTCGAGTCAGAGAAATTCAAGGACTCGATCCCGAATTTAAGAGAGATTTTTTACACCCTATTGGGAGTTTTAAAGGGAGATATCTTTATTGAAGAATGTCAGTGCGGGAAAGAAATTCTTGTGCAGAACGCCTATACCAGAGGAAAAGACGGTAATTTCATCCGTAACTTTTATGTTTGCCCTTGGTGTGATAACAAGAGGGATAACCGGATTGTTTCGGATTACAGAGAAAAACTTGAACGATGTTTAACTTTTCACGAAAATTGGGTTGGAGAAAGGGCTTATGAATGAGATAAAAGACGCTCTGGCGCAAACAAGTTTTAGCCTTAAGCAACTAGAAGAATCATTGCGAGAGTTGAACGAACTAGATGTTTACGGTGAGCGGTATCCCGATGACACCTCGAAAGGAGAGGACCGTGGGGCAGTCGATAAAATCGACTTGTGGTTCGAAAGCAACGGTAAAGAAGTACAGTTGGCAATTTTTGCTGCGCTGAGAGGACTATTGCGTTGTTATCAGCGGTTGATTTTTCTTAATGCACTTCGTATGGTGGTGGCCTTCCGCTCTTATAAACGTGACATAAGCGAAAGGAATAAAGAACTTTCAGTCAAGGACAGAAGAGATGCTCTGCCTTTTCTTGTATTTGTTCAGATGAGGGAGGTTGGAATCTCTATTCCTTGGAAAAGAATTAGACCCAAATGGAAAAAGGGCGGAGTAAGCAACCTGACTGAAAGCGAGTATCTCACAATAGAGCCGGGAACCTTTAAGCAAAAAGCTAATGACTTCACCGGTTCAGGTGAGCACAAGAAGTTTCTTCAAAATATCTACGATGCACATTTTGCAGGTTGCAGACGGGCTTCTGCTTTCTTAGTAGAAACGTCCCAGAAACTTTCAATTCTTGAAAAGAAAATTAAAGGCAATTAAGTCATAGTTTGGGTTTGAATAATCAGCGGAGTCCCGAGCGGCTCCGCTTTTTGTTTGGTTCTTATCCAAAGCTCTGAGGCTAATAATATCTAATAAAGTAAACCGAGGGTGGTGGGTTTACAATGTTCATTGCTTAATAACGTAATCCGAGGGAGACCAGATTACATTATGGGATGGCTAACAATGTAACCCGAGGTTGACCAGATTACGTTGTGTAAGGGCCAATAATGTAAACCGAGGATGGTCTGTTTACATTATGCTTTGGTTAACAATGTAAACCTAGGGCTGTCAGATTACTTTACGGAAGGAAAAACAATGTAATCCGAGGGTGTGCCAGGTTACATTGTAGGAACGAAAATACAATGTAATCCAGAGGGTAGCTGGATTACGATAATAAATGTATTCCGAGGAGGCATTTTCAGAGGAAGCTTTTCCACGTTCAACGGGCCTCTGAAAACTTGAATATCTTTCCCAAGTCACAAAAAAGCCTTCGATAAACCTTTGAAGTTTTGTGTGGCGGTCTCTTCAACCTTTTGGTTCCGCGCCTCTTCTTTAAAAGTCCCAGCAAGGTCGGAAAACCGTTCCTCAATCAAAAAGAAAAACAAACCTAGGTGAGACTGAGTTCAATATTAAAAATCCCGCTAAAGCGATTTTTCGAGCCTTGAGGGGGAAATGCTACAAGTCGGGAGAACAATCAAATGGAATGAAGTCAAAGACATCTGGAGAATCGAGAAAGTTCTTCCTTTTCATCAGACAGGTCTTTTCGATGAAGTGTTCTCGATCAAGGCTCGGATTCGACAAATTTCCGATGATTAGCTTCGACATGAGCGAAACGGCCGGCGATTCGCTGCGTGTTTTATTTTTCAAAAGAATGATGCCCAAATCAATATTTTTCAAAAAGCTGGGAAGAATTTTGATGCTTCCATTCTCTAACTCTTGCTTGAAAATAGGCACCGGGGAGTAGGCAAAACCAATATTATTTCTGAGTAAAGCGCTCATGGCTTGATAACTGTTCACCTGCATATGATCTTCCACGGTGATATTCATTCTTGCCAAGTAGCGATCAAAAAATTTGCTGGGGCCGCTCATTAAATTAATCGAAATGAAAGGAAGACGTATCTTGCTGCCTGGAATTTTAAAAGCGTTGTTATCGATAGAATTCTCCGCACCACAAAGTATAGCCAGAAGATAGCTATCAAGAGGATAAGTGCTCAGAGTATGCGGATAGTCGCCACAGTTGAATGAAACCGCTAGATCTAGTTCGTTTTTATAAACCTTTTCTCTCAAGGCATAGGCTGTATCCGATCCTTCCGCTATGATGGTCACATTCGGAGCTAACTGCTTAAATTTTTGAAAAATAATGGCTATGCTTTCCGGAAGCAGACTATCAGCCAAACCTATCCGAATTTTGCCGACCAAATCTTTTCTAGTGTCCTTTAATTTTTCTATAGAAGAAAAGCTCGTCAAAATATTTTTGACATCCGGAAGAATGAGTCTTGCCTGTTCAGTCGGTCTCATACATCTTCCTGTTTTCTCAAACAACTGAACCTGAAGATAGTTCTCAAGAGTTTTGATATGAAAACTTACAGCCGATGGTGAACAATGATTTTCCTTCGCGGCTTCTGCGAAAGTACCCTTTTCAATGACGGAACTAAATATTCTTAAAGTCAAGAGATTCATTATTCAAATTATTTGATGTCAGAGATCAATAAACAAGAATTTTCTTAAACCTTCTGGCATTTTACTATGGGCTTTGTCTAAATCACCACCAAGGAGTAGACATGAACAAGAAAATAGTATTAATCGCTTCTATTGCATTTGTTTTCAGCGGGACCGTATTTGCGCTCGAGGATCTTCACACTGGAACTGTGGTTGTGGGGAGCGGGATTTCCGGGTTGAAGGCTGCCATTGACTTAAAAGAAGCAAAGAAAGATGTCATAGTCGTCGAAAAAATGCCTTTCTTGGGTGGAACCACCAACTTAGCCGCTCAGTATTTTGTTGTCGTGGACACCGAACCTCAGAGACAAGCAGGTAAGACTCTAACTGTTGCAGATTACTTAAAAAGGCAAGAAAAAGCCGGTGCTTCCAAGGCTGCACTCAAAAGAACGGCGGAACAGCTATATTCAGCGGATGAGGCCGTCAAATGGCTCAATCAGAATGGAGCCGATTTAACCCGAGTCGTGAGTGATTATCAGTTGGGGATCGCAGGAGGTGTTTCCTTGGGAACCCGATTTATGCAGGTTCTCAGCAAAAAGGCCAAGGAATTAGGTGTTCCCGTTAAAGTCAATACCAAAGCTATTGGCATCCTAACGGAAAACGGTAAAGTTAAAGGGATCGAGGTTGAACAAGGTAAAGAAAAATATAAGATTTTTGCCGATAACGTTGTCCTAGCAACCGGAGGATTTGCCAATAATCCGGCTTTAATTGAAAAGTACGCCCCGGAATGGAAGGGATTGCCGACAACGACCGCCAAAGGTTCGACCGGTGATGCGATTCAGATGGGAGAAAAACTGAAACTCGAAGTTAAGCAACCCGTCAACGTCTATCTCAATCCGTCTATGCACTCCGCCGGTGATCAGAATGTTTCTATGAGCGCAGCACGCCTAGAAGGAGGCATTATGGTCAATCTGAACGGAGAAAGGTTCTGTGATGACTACACTCCGAATTACACCACGATGGCTCGTCTGATGATGAAGCAACCTGAAGGCAAGAGCTTTATCATCATTGATGATCAATCCATGAAGTCTTCCAAGAGACTTCAAGGTTTTTTGAAAAAAGGATATTTTGTAGAAGCACCTACGGTTGCCGATTTAGCTAAAAAGATCGGCGTACCGGCTGACAAACTTGAAAATACGATTAAGAGATATTCTTCGTTCGTGAAGAAGGGTAAGGACGAAGACTTTGGCCGCACTTACAACATGAAAACCGATTTCACACATCCGCCTTTCTATGCGACCAGTACGACTCCTGGCATCCAAACGACCCCCGGAGGCATCTCTACGAACTCCTTCATGCAAGCGGTGAACACGGACGGAAAAGTGATTCCCAACCTGTACGTCGTGGGCGAAGCGGCCAACGGAACTGCTACTGTTTTTGGATTATGGTCAGGGAAGATGGCTGCGCAGCATATTCTCTCTAAGTAAGTCAACCTTCTGACAAAGGGCGCTCACTGTGAACCTGAGCGCCCTTTCCTATCAAGCGGAACTTTTGTAGTGTACCTTCTTGTTACATTACGAGCACCAGTCAGTAAGAAAAATATGTTCGTAACCAAGGACGAAACCGCGCCTCTAATTCTCGCTCAAATGATTAGCGACGGTTTTACGGCAGTTAAGCTAAAGTTTTACCTTTAATTGACTTGGGCTTACTTCGACCTGCGTGTAATCGTCCAGGACGCAGATCAGCTTATTGGCAGCTTGATCAAAGGCCAAAATGGTGCGGATACCGCATAACTTTTTAGGAGGTTTCGTTTCTTGTTTTTCGGGTTTTGAGGTACTCTCGCCACGAGGTAAATGGGTCTCAGCGGTTTCGTCCCCTTCATCAAACACAGAAGGATCATCGTAATCATCTCTTTCGTTGGTCTCGGAATAACCTTGTCTTTTTTCGCTATCCTCGAGGGAACCTTCACTTTCTTCAGGATCACTGGAATTTTCCTGTTCTGAGGCAACGGTCTTTTCTCCAGGAGTTGTTTGAGAGGCTTTCCAAGGATTTTGAACTGATTTTGCTTCTTGAGAATCAGCCTCACTAGCTTCTTTCGGCACTGTTGGCTCATTTTCCTTTACAGGGGACGAAGACTCCTCCTTGTCCTTGTTCGTGTCAGAAGTGTGATCAGGATCGACGGATTTTTCTGAGTTGATGTCGGGCGATTCAATTTCTTTGATCTTTGCCCTCAGTGTATTCATTTGGGTTTCGGAGAAAACGCCTTCTTCGACACACTCGATACAGAAGTTTTTAACTTCATCAGGATACTTTTTAGCCAAATTCCTGAGCAAATACAAATTTTGGTAACTCGTCGTCATCGACATCAGAGGTTCCAAAAAAGCGGGGCAATCGTAATCAGCCAGCGCATACAGCTTGGTCATCTTGGCTGATGTAACTCCTCCTAAAGCTTTTGCTATTTCCTTGCGTTTGATGCCGTTTCTTTCCAGATAGCGGATGGTAGAAACGAGTTCGGATACCGTAAGTCCGGATCGAACTTCGTTATCAACTATTTGCAGCAGTTTCTTATGATTTTCTTCGACAGGCTTTGCTCTTACATAACACTCGACCATAGTATTTTGGAAGTCGTCGCCATAAATGAGTTTCAAAGCGCGATATCTTCTTTCACCGTTGACAAGAGTGTATTTATGAGAATGAGGATCTTCCTCCATAACCGTAAGAGGCTCTTGGAGACCTACAGCTTTGATCGACTCAGCCAAAGCTTTTAATTCTTCCTCGTCAAAATGCTTTCTCACCTGAGGTTTTACTTCGATCAGACCCAGGCTTAGTCTCAGAATCTGACCTTCCGTCCTGAGGGAATCATCTTTTGCTATGAAGCCAAACAAGTCTTTCATACTAGAGGCCATTTATTTCTCCTCTTTTGTAACTTCCGGAAGACCTAACCGGGATTCTCCGAGACGATCCATGATGGAGTCGAAAAATTCGGTTAATTCCCGGCTGGCTTTCTTATTCAAGAACCCGAAGACGGGTTTTTTGAGTTGTCCGGCTCTCAAAGTGGTAAGCCGATTGTGAATGCAGGTCGGAAATACATCCTCTCCAAGCCAATCCTTGACGTTTTCGAAGAGTTTTTCGTCAAGCGGCGAATTGCGGGGCAAATTGTTCACGACGTATCCCAAGAGCTTCAGTTTCGGCGTTGACGAGCGAATTGCGTCAACTGCTGCGCGGATGCTTCGGATGGACTCTTGAAAGTTTCCGCCGAGAACTACAGGAACGATGAGTCTGTCTGATGCCAAAAGAGGTCCTGCTACGGCTGTTCCCAAAGAAGGAGGGCAGTCGAAAATTACGTAGTCGTACTTATTTTCAACTTTGCTGACGTTAGAGGCGACATTCAAAGAAGCCTCCATTGACTCGAAACTGCATCTGACGAGATCAACGTCCGCAACTTCGCTCGGGATAATGTCAATGCCGGCTTCAGTTTTGTACGGGATGACAGAACCGCATTTATCGGAAAAGAGTTCCGCCGCCTTTGTGCAATGGATACCTAGAGTTGCGAAGGTTTGACCTTCAATCCCGGTTGATTCGGGAATTAAGGTCGAGCTTGCGTTTCCCTGACAATCAGCGTCAATCAAAAGTACCTTTTTTCCGTGCAAGGCAAGCCACCTTGCGAACTGCACCGAAAGGGTTGTTTTACCTACGCCTCCTTTCAGGTTGCAGAAAGCGATTTTCCAAACTTTGTTTTGCATGAAAGTCCTCCGTTGTTCTTTCCGAAATACTTAACCCTTTAAAAGCAAAAAGGGTTGAAGTCCTGTTTTTGTATCGTTGCACTACGTTTTAGCACGAGTTGAACAAAACGTCTGCGCAATCCTCCGCCTTTAGTCGGTAGGTCGAACAGACAAACAAGTCATCCGGCTTGTACAATCCTACTCATGGTTACTGGAAGAAAGTACAGAGCCAAAGCGATGGGTAAAGAATCGCGAGAAATGTTCATTACCTGGTCTGCGGCTCAAATGTTAACTTACAACGCTCTCGTGCAGGAGCGCGAATACTTTCTTTGCTTTTACCAGAAGTTCGGTGGCCGCCTTCCTCCGATTGATCAAAAGTATGCTCACCTCTTCAATCTAAAGGATGAAGAGTTTGCTTGGATGAGTCCTTTACCCGCACAGGTATTTCGGAACGGGGCAGTGCTTCACAAGAAGGCTTGGAGCAACTGCTTTACGGGTGTCACCCGGAAGCCTAGGTGTAAGAAGATCAGCGGAGCACCTCGCTCTCTTTGGCTAACCCGAGAACTCTTTTCCGTCAGACAGGTTTCCAAGCGTTGGTATGAACTTTCCGTTGGAACCAAAACCATCAAAGGCGGCAAATTTCTCTTTAAAGCCCACCGGCCTTTCACTGCTCCGGCCTCAATTTACCTGACAGGTACAGCCTCCGAGCTATTTATCAGTTTTTCCTGCGAAGAAGAGACGGAGCACTATCCTGAGACTCTTGAGGAGAAATTGGCTCGTTTGAGTCAGTATGATCAAGAGGAGTTGCGAGGGATAAGCCTTGGTATTGATCGAGGCGTGGTTATCCCATTTCAGCTCAGTGACGGCAGAAGATTTGACTACTCTCAAACTCAGAGAGACCGTCTGAAGGCTTATGAGCGGAGAAAGAAACACTACCAACGGATGATGGCGCGTCGGATCAAAGGGAGCAGCAATTGGAAGAAAGCCAAAGCAAAGCTTCATCAATGCTACAGGTATAGTTCCTGCGTCAGAAAGGACTTTGCGCATCAGACCAGCCATGTCGTTGTCAGTGATAAGACGGTCGAGATCATCGGAATGGAGGATCTGAAAATCAAGTCCATGACCTCGAGCCCGGAGGCGAAAGCCTCCGAAGATGGGAAATTCCTTCCCAACGGGGCAAAAGCGAAAGCCGGTCTGAATCGAGCGATTTTAGAGAAGGCTTGGGGCTTAACGGAAAACTTTATCAAATATAAGTCACGAAGAGCGGGGAAGTTGCTGATTAAAGTACCCGCTCCGTATACCTCGCAGACTTGCAGCCGATGCAGCTGTCAAGCGAAAAACAGTCGGAAGAGCCAAGCGCTGTTCCGATGCGCAAACTGCGGTTTTAGTCAAAATGCGGACAGAAATGCGGCGGAAAACATAAGGTTTTGTGCTGTGGAACTGCTTCGAGCAGGAGGCATAAAACCAAAAGAGGTGAGAAAAACAATGAGGTTAAGGCGCAAGCGGGCTTGCGCCGAAGCCTAGGCAGGAACTGCCCCGTCTGCGAAAGCGGACGCGAGCCTGTGGAGAGGACTCAGAGTATTGCTCAGGAGACTCGACGAAGCAGGAAGAAAGAAGCCGTTATTTTCAACGGAAGCCTCATGCTTTAGCTTGGGGAGGGTTCACAAAGCGGATTGTCTCCAAAATTTGCTGCTGGAGTAAAAATTGAGCGGGGAAGTGGGCAGCAATGCTTTCCCGTTTGATTCTTTGAACGGCACGAACCTATCGGTTGTTTCTACGGTATATCCACGGAGCGGTCGGATCAGGATCAATCCAAAGTCCTGCATCCCGATTTCTGGCTGAAACTTCTGCTGCAACGTAGCGGGCTTTATCGGCCAAAGAGAGGTTTTTAAGATAATTGCGGTAAACCCATGCAGACCCGGACTTGACTTGTTCAAGGTTGAGATCGACACCTCCGGAGATGACTTTACCGACAATGCGGCCATAGTTGTCTCTTCTGTCATATTCCACAATGACGCAAGAGCCGTATTTTTCTAGGAGATCAATGAGGTTTTTACGGGACTCACGTCCGTAGGTTTGGCTCGACTCCGGAGCATCAATGCCCTCGAAGCGAATCCTTTCTCTTTTTCCGTTATCGAGTTCAACAGTTACTGTGTCGCCGTCAGCCACGCGCACGACACATCCTTCGAGAGTGGCGGAAAAAGAGAGGTTACAGGTAAGCGCCAGTGCAAGCGCAATGAAGACTCTTGGATTCATGTTGTTGATCCTTTGCTGTATGGGAGTTTCGACCTAGAAAAGTTGTAGTTGTTGATAGCGTTCGATTCGAGGTTCTTGCTCTTCGATTGCAGATTTCATCGTTTCGGCAATCCGCTTTATAACTGGAACGGTGACGCTGTTTCCAGCCTGTTTGTACAAGCAAGAGTTATTGAGGTTGGGCAATTTATAGTCTTTGGGATGTCGTTAGTCGTCGTCTTTTTTGAGAATGGCTTCAACAGACTTCTTTGGTTTTGTCAGCACTAAATGCTTGCCGTCTTCGGACAACTTAACATTGTCGTAAAAGTCCGTGTAATGGGGCATTACCATTGACAGGCAATTTAGGAACTTGATTTTGAAGTCCCTTACCGACAAGGAGCTGTTTGGGTCGAATTGCTTTTGCAACAGGGGGAATTGCAACGAAACGGAATAATGCCTTTGTTGCTGAAGAATAAACAGTCTATAGGGGAGCCAAATATACAAATCCATCGCCATCGAAGATTTTGTCAGGCTTGCGTAACGATGGAAATTGAAAGGGATTCCGCCTTTGGACTTCACAAAGTCAAAAAATTTACTGGAAACTTGAAGTTCTCCAAGCCAAGTTTTCTTGTGAGTTGCTTCGATATTTTCCCAAAACACACAACGATCCGAGATGTGAATCCAATCAAAAAGATTTCCCCGTCTTCCGTTGGAATCACTTATTCCAGCTTCGGGTTTAATCTCAATTTCAATCATTGACCGAAACAGATTAAGGGCTTGTTGATTAAATCTCCGGATGGTTCTTCCATCTTTCTCCAACCCCAGCATTTCAAAGAATTGGTTTTGATTCTTTCCTAAAGAAATGATCGGTGAATCAGTTTTGATGATCTGAGTTGTTATATACGAGAGCAAAAGCCTTGGAAAGCAGCCGTAGGGAAGTTCAAAGCCGGAGGAAATTCTTAAAGCATACTTTTGACTTTCCACCTCCCAAATTGTTCCGTTGACTTTCCTGTGGGGAAGACAAATTTGAGCAAAAAGCGGCGACCAAAAGAATATTTTTGGACCTTCCTCCAACTCTTGTTCCAGAGCAAAAAGCGTTAACGCTTTTTCTCTGTAGCGGTCTGCTTTTTCGTTTTCTCGAAATTTCTCGAGAGAAACGAAAGGTTGTGCTTCCTGTTTTTTCATTTGCCCATCCACAAAATCGTAGACAGTTTCACACAGCAAAAAATCAGCCCCGGCTGAAAAATGGTGAGTCTTTGCTGTTTGCCAAGCAGAAAAAAAATAAGTCTTTTGTTTAAGGTTCTTTAGAGAAAGAAGACCGGAAAACGTAGTGCTACGTTAAAAATTAAATGGAGAGCAATTTTGTAAGGTCACCAGTTGCGCCAAAAATTATGGTCGTCAATAGAGAAGTTATTAACAAAAATGCTGTTAATAAGTAAAGTTATTCACGTGCTAAATCTCGCGCAAATACGTGCTAAACCTCGCACTCGGAAATCTGATGAAACCTGCGCTTTAGAGTTATTCACGTGCCAAACCTCGCGCTTTTACGTGCTAAACCTCGCAAGGGTTAGGGGTGAAGAATAGTAAAAAATTTCTCATAGAGAGGATGCTAATAACTTTTGCCAACTCCTACTATAGTTACTGTAGTTATTAATAACTGTAATAACTGTATTAATAGCTCGAAAAAAATTGTTGATAACTCCAAAACCGTCACGCGGCAAAAAGCTCAGTTTGTCGCTTCGCTCTTTCCCATACACAGAAAGAAGGTCTTTTCAAACAAGGTGAAAGGAAGTCACTATGTTCCTGTATAGGATGCTGACCTGCTGAAAAGGTGTGATCAAATCGGTAAAAGATTAAGTTGTGGTCTTTTTCACATAGTTCATTTTTTTCATGGAGTTAAAGGCACCCTTTGACAAGGTTTCGTAAGCATAGGCTCGCAATCCTCTTCTCTAACATGGAAGAACGGACACTCGTGCGTGTCGCCCTGTGTCAAGAACACCTGAATCCTTCTTTGTCTCGTGGAGAAAATAAGTGAAAAAGACCACAAAGTTGTTAGCGTCGGTCGCTTGTACGGCAACAATTGTTCTGACAGGTTGCAGTACGGAGCCGAAGACCAAGGTTATCGTTGTAGAGCCGGAAGCGGTCATCCAGTCAAATGTTTACGTCCGTTATCCGAAGAGCGCCTATGAAAAATTGCAAATGGGAGGAGCCGCTTGGCGTTTAAACTCTTTTGAATACACACTAAACGATTCTCAGGTGCCTTTTGAAGACATTAGACCTTGCGAACCCTGCGAGCCCCAGCAAGTAAAGCAGGTAATTCAAAAACCCAAACAGGTCGTTAAGAAGACAACAAAGACAAAATCAAAGGCAAGGGCGGCCGCAGGCACGAACAAGAGCATTTATCGAACCCGAAAAGCTGCGAAAAAGACCACACCGAAAATTGACTGCAATCTTTATCGGACATTGTGTGAGAAACCTGACGGTATTCCTACAACTCAGGACACCGCTCGGAAAGCTGCTGAAGCACTTCAAGGCGTAAGCAACCGCGTTGTAGAAGTCAACTTGGCTAAGTAATCCTTTTTCAGTCCTTGCTCCGGTCTCGGAGGAAGGACTATGGCCTTAATTGTTGAAATCATGGCACAAGAGAAAAGCTGGCTCAGGTTCGCCCTAAAAAAAGTGGTTGAACTGTTGTTGGAGGTTAAATGGATACGACTGGCGTCCAAAACCATTGACGACGGCTTATATCTACGGAAAACCTACACCGACAAGCTTAAGCACGAGTTCAATCTTAAATTCAATCGCGAGTATCGCTACGAATACTATTTGAAGTTGGATATCGGGTGCTCTGCTCAGCAGCTTTGTTTTAATCCGGAAACTTCGGAAACGCTTACTTCACTTTGCCATAAAACCCGGCTTATTCGGGATGCAAGATTATCCGACTGTTCCGAAACAGGATATCCCAATGTTTCCCTCGATGCAGTGATTGCATACAACGCAGGAGCGGTAAGAGCGCTTTTTGCGGCTGTGGGCCTATCCCAGGAAGAACTGGATAAGTACCTGTTGCCGACTATAAGAAGGGTAGCTGCGATGGTCCACTTGCTCCCGGCCTCGGGAGGTTACCACCATAAGGAATGCGGAGGACTTCTTGAACATAGTCTTGAGGTTGCCTGGAAAGCCGCGCAAAACGGTAAGAGAGCTTATTTCTCCGACGATCCTGCGAATCCCAATAAGGCAGAAAACCAAAGGAAGTGGCTTCTGGCAACAGTTCTGGGAGCTTTGTGCCATGACTGTGGGAAGGTCTTATCCGATGTTGTCGTAAGAGATGCTGCGCTGACCGGAGATAAATATCCGGCGTTTACCGGTACATCATTGGCCGAATGGTTGGAAGGCAAAGGGTGCAGACGATATTACGTGTACTGGAAGGGTAACGGAAAGGAGCACGAGAACCAACTGGTTCATCTGTACCGAGACTTGATTCCTGTAGAGACCAATCGTTATTTGGGCGATATGATTTCGGGAGACTTGGCTGAATACTTCAGAATGAAGCTCCCAAAAGGGAAAATGGTCTTGAATGACATCATTACCGAAGCGGACGCCGAATCTACGGCCAGAGACAGAGAGCAGGGCCATTACGACCGCAGTCAAGGCAGACAGCATGATCGTGAATGTCAGAACTTCTTTGCGGCAACAAAGAATTTGATTCTCTTCGGTTCAAGGCATAAAAGTTCTACCGGAGAATCCATTGAGTCTGAGTACAAAGGTTTTCGCATCCGAGGGTGGACGATAAATACGAGCGACAGCGCCCTCATGTACACCTTTGACGAAAAGCTTTTTGTTGACTGGAGACAACTCCCCGAAATTCGGAAGATTCTCAGGATTGAGAACGTATCCTCTGACATTTTGAATATCAACCCGAATCGAAAATTACAAAACGAAGGAAAAAACCAAGCAGAACCAGATTCCATAGAAAAAGAATTTGAGAAGAACGATATTGAGGGAGAATTGTTTGCACTTCTCAAAGAACTGAGGGACGGCGGGTACGTCGATAAAAATGATTTTGGCGGCACTTACGATAATGAAACTCTGATCTGGCAGGTGGGCCGTTTCGATACTGCTCAACCGGGCAAGGACATCATTACCTACAAAGCCATTTGTCTGAATGCAAAGGCTATAAACGAAATTTTCCAAGACCTCACGAAACTGCCGAGGCCGGTTCCTGCTTATGCTCTTTACGATCCCAAGCACGATGAAACCTTATTGTTGTTCAAAGAAAAAGCAACGACTCAGGTATCTCCGGAACTGAAAACTTCTTCGGAAACAAACGAAAAAACCCACGTTGATACCGACGGTCTCCATGCAGATGCAGCAACGAATGTTGGGAATCCATCTGAGACAGAGGAATCAAATGAACAGGAACAACGGAGGGAAGCAGACAACTCAAATGTAAGTAACGAAACAGCGGATGAGACCAAAGGACAGGAAACAGAAGAAGCCGAGAAAACCAAGGAACCATCCGACTACTGCCCCGAATCTCAAGAAAACGCGACTCCGCGACAAACCATTTGGATTGACGATGATGGAGTAATCCACAATGGATCCAACACAACAATTGCTGAAGAAGTTGATCCCGATGACATCCTCGATCCGACAACTTCGATCAGCGAAGACGACTCAGAATGCGGAGACGCCGAGGTTCCCGACATTACCGATGAGGACGATGAGTCGGAGGCAATGACTGAAGAAATTTCCGGAACTTCAAAAAATGAAGTAACGAAAGAAGATAACGATTCTGAAGATACAGACGAAAAAGAGGAAGCATCCGGAGATGAGTCTGAGGATGAGAATTCCGGCTCTGGGTCTGTTTCTGAAGTGTCTCAAAACTCAAAAGACCAATCGGAAGAACCTTCTTCTCCTGTAGGGGAAACCAACCTGGAATCCACAGGAACTTGCTACCGCAAGCCATTGAGCGGAGAGTCAATGGAACTTAACCTTGGCTTGTCAAACAATTTGACCAAGCCTAAAAGCCGCCAGCATAAACGCAAGAAAGCCGTTAAGAACGAAACTCCCAACGTAAACTCAGCCGCCAACCCGAACCCTTCTGTTAATTCATTTGATGTTCATAATCTTTCCTCCGGAGAAGCGGAGGGGACGGCCGAGCAGTCTGGGGAGAAACCTTGCGTCAACCTCTCCGAGTCTTCGGTGAGTGCTCAGTCTTTAACACAAGGGACGAAAAAGTTCGACGCGGCTAACAATGAAGCATCCGGGGAAAATAACAAAAGCGAAGCTGACTCGCATTCCAAGGATTCCGGAGAGCAGCTTGGCAATCCTCAGGCCGAAGATCAGAGCCAAACGCCGAGGAGAGGAGGCGCTGAGTTTTTTTTAGAATCGCAAAACTCAGCAGCGCCTCCTTTCTCCTCTCCTTCAGTGCCTAATTCCACATCTTTCGACACTAACGCGACAAACGAAGAAGCAGAGATTCAGAAAGTAATTGACCAATATATGGGAGCATCTCCTGGATTGGAGGAAATTACAGGTTACTGCCCGACATTTGACGATGGCTACGACGATGTGGCTTTCTACGAACCCGAGCAGCCTTATATTGTGAAATCCCGTCCGTGGAAACTTAACATCTTCTCCGCCAAAGACGAGCAAGGTCGCAGCGTGCAGTACAAATTTGATCTCAGAGGCGATGAACCGGAAGCAAGCTGGCAGGCTGAAGTTTTGATTCCTGACGGTTTATCTTGGCCCTATGAGCCCGATCCAAGGTATCGCATCAAGCATCAGGATGTTGTCGTTCGCAAAAGCGTTAAACGAGTAGAAGTTTTGGTGAGGCCTTCGGACGATCCCGCTCTTTCGCAAGAGGAGGAAAAGGATACACAATCTTCGAAGAAGATCGAATCTCCCGTACAAGAACCCGGCAACGTAGCCGGAACGGTTTTATCCGCAACTGACGCCAAAGACATTGACACGGTGAACCCGGATGGATCAAAGGTCAAACGCTATCCCTTTGATTTGGAGAAAGGCGAAAAGATGTCGCTTATAGATTTTATTTCGGCCTTAGCCGATTCAATAAACAGCGGGCGGGCATCACCCTCAATAACTCTATCTTGTTTTCCGGATAAGGGCTACTACATAACAATGGATCAGCTTAAAGAGCTTGCCTTTTTAGCCAGCGGAGGCGACGAGGCAGTTTCTGAAAAATATGCTTCTTGGATTCCGGCCCGGGTTCAATATGAGTCGCTGTTTTATGACCGAGACTTGCAGTGCGTATTCCAAAAAAAGAGGTAAGAATAAATGGCTTTCAATTCCGACGGTTATTCATACGAGATGCCTTGGAGACAGAATTTCGAGGCTCGTGCAACATTAGGTTATTTGGCAGGAATTGTTGCAGCAGGCGTTTGTTCAGTCACGACGCCAATGCCCGCGGCTCCCTTTTTGTGGATGGGAGCTTTTTGCGCCGCATCCGGGGCTTGGTGTGCAGTGGGTGCTTATCGCGTCTGGCGAAGAGGCAAACTTTTGAAAGGCTACCCGTTCTCTTTCGCAACTGTGGAGGACATGAAGGAGAAAGCCCACGACTCGCGCCATCAGGACGAGCAGTACATCGGCAGAGGTTTCATATGGGAAAATCGCCATGCGCAAGCGGCCTTTGAGATTACAAAGTCCGACTACTACACCACATTTATTTCCGACGGTGGCTGTGCCCACAATTTCGGAATGGGTTGGCTGCACGGAATGGAACCGAAAGAAACCGACCTTTGGCAGCTTCTTGCACACACCAACGGTCACACTTTGATTACAGGCGTGCCCGGGTCAGGGAAAACTCGTCTCTTTGATATGCTCATCTCTCAGGCAATAAGCAGAGGTGAGGGCGTCATTATCATTGACCCGAAGGGCGATAAGGAATTGCGGAGTAATGCCCTTAGAGCTTGCAAGGCCAACGGTATTGAGCACCGCTTTATTTGGTTTCATCCTGCGCACCCTGACGAATCGGTGGCTCTTGATCCCTTGAAGAACTTTACGAGAAGTACGGAAATTGCTTCCCGTATTACTTCTCTCATGCCGTCCGAAGGCTCAAGCTCCTCTTTCTCATCATTTGCGTGGAACGTGCTCTCAAGCATCTCGGACGCAATGATTTTGTGTGATGAGAAGCCGTCTCTGGTAAAACTCAGAGGGTATGTGGAAAATGGTGTTGATGAATTACTTTGCCGCGCCGTAAGGTCTTATTTGGAACATCTTCCTCCGGAACAGAAAGACTACCTTGATGAGTTGGACGATAAGATCGACCGTCTCGAAAGAGCATACGAAGGGTTGAAAGCTCAGAATAAAACTCCGACAGTACCTCTTCACCGTCGTAAAGCGGAGATTCACGCCGAATACTACAAAGAAAATGTTGCCAAGGATCATCCCAGCAGGGAGTTGAGCGGTCTGTTAAGCATTTTTGAACACGATCAGGCGCACTTCTCCAAGATGATTACGAACCTTCTTCCGTTGCTCGGAATGCTCACCAACGGGAAAATGGGCGAACTCTTGAGCCCGGATGATTTTCCGAATCCAAGGCCAAAGTTCGATTCAAGCTCCATCGTCAACGAGCAGTTTGTCTTCTGGCTGGGATTAGATTCCCTCTCTGACGCAGAAGTTGGGCAGCGGGTCGGCGCTTTGATTCTTTCTGATTTGGCGAGCGTGGCCGGGGCTCGCTTTAATTTCGTTGATCCCGACAAAATGCGTCCGGTAAATATTTTTGTGGACGAAGCTGCGGAAGTGTTGAACGAGCCGTTTATTCAGCTGCTCAATAAAGGTCGCGGTGCTGCGTTGAGGCTTTACGTTGCCACACAGACAATTGCCGACTTTGCCGCAAAAATGGGAGGAGCAGATAAAGCCAATCAAATTCTCGGCAATATCAATAATAAGTTCGCCCTGAGAACAACAGATTTGTCCACTCAGAAATATCTTTCCGAACATATGCCGAAGACGGTAATTCGATACGTGACTCGGGGACAGGGCGTAGGAGGAGCCTTGGATAAACCGCTTATGCACTCCGGGCATCTGACGGAGAGTCTGATGGAAAAAGAAGTGCCGCTTTTTGCTCCCCAGTTTTATGCTTTACTTCCGAATTTGGAATATCTGGCTTTCATCTCAGGCGGAACTACCGTAAAAGGCAGAATCCCCATCGTCGTCGAAAACAAAGAAAAGATCAAAGAAGTTCGCGAAAGGATCGAAGAAACTTATCGCGAAATAAACTCCGTGAATCCTGAATCAAAAGCAGGACAGCATGGCGTCAAACTCGAAGATGAGGATATGAAGAGTCTTGAAGAGATGACGGAGGCACCCTCTTGGGCTGTAAGGGAACCTCAATCCGACAAAATGAGGAGAAACTAAATGCCGAGTGCTCAATCGAAAATCTCAAAATACGTTTGGCTTTACATAGCCCTGATTGTTGCAATGATGGCGGTGGTTAAGGTCAGCACCGTAGAAACAGCCATGAAAGCCGAACACAGGCTCGTCACTTCAGCTCTTGGTCAGACAAGTTCCGATTACGTTTACAGTCATGCTGCTGATTGGTACAGAACCATAGCTGTGGACTGGGAAATGCACCGGACGCTCGAAAATATGTTCATACCGACCGATGAAGAAAGAGCCAGATCAAAAGGCTTGGAAGAGTTCGGGAATTACCTTTTCAAGTATATGCACGAGCGTCTTGAAGCTTTTTGGCGCGGCCTTTATATGCTTTTTACTCGTATGTGGGTCTTGTTTCTCTGGCTTCCGTTTATTCCGATTGTTGTCTTCCCGGCAATCAACCACGGCTGGCAAATCCGTAACATCAAGCGAACTAATTTCGATTATGCGTCACCGACGAAACATATCTATGCCGTTGCGACCATCAAGGCTTTGCTGGTTATTTTGCTCACGCTTATCGTGGCTCCGATCCCTATGACGCCATTGATCTACCCGGCAATTCTTATGATTTGCGGAATTTTGGCGGCTGTGTCGGTTGCGAACATCCAAAAACGGCTGTAACCGATTGGGGTATTGCGGTTAATAACGTAAATAAGCTAAGGTGTAACCCTTATAAAATTGTTGATCAACAACATTTTGCATAAAAAGGCGAGAGGCTTTTTAACACCTCTCGCTTTAAGTTTGGCCCTGACCTCTAGGGCCACCCAAGGAAAATACTACAAAAATTAGTGACTAAAAGCGGAATCTTGCCTCGATCTTGAAAAGGTGATCCTGCTTGCCTTTTGCACCGCCGATGAACCCGTAGCCGGCTCCGAAGGTTGCACGTCCTTTTTCGGCTTGGACGCCAATGCTTACCTTGGTGCCGAACTTACCGGAGAACTCTCCTTCAACACTGTCCGATGCACCGTAGCTGTTCGTAAGCTTGGTCTTTACCTTTGTGTCACCGAACTGCGGAATAAGAGAAACATCAGCTTGCGGTCTGATCATCCAGCCGGAGGCAGTCGGAAGGTCGGCCCGGAGAGCCAAACCGATAGGCATTTGGAACGTGTTGGCAGAATCGGCTTTATTGCTCCAAATCTTCTTTCCCTTGACTTTGGTGTCAAATTTATCGGCTTTGGACCATACATAACGAAGGCCGGCGTGCGGAACGATGGAAGTCTTTCCTACGGGAATGGAACTTTCGACTCTTGCTGCAACGCTAAAGAGGTTGCTCTTAACATCCGCCTCTGCTTTTTCAATACCCGCAGCATTAACGTGCTGGGAAATATCGGAAGAGTTGTGCATCCAACTCAGCATTCCGATAAGGTTGAGTTTTTCAAGAGGAGCATAAGCACCGTAAGCGTGCAGACCGAACGAGTCGTACTTATTCTTCGTCTTGGTCACGTTGCCTAAAGAATCCAGAGATCCGTGGTTGTAGCTGAAAGCGCCTCCCAGAACAATCGGTTTTCCTTCAAGCTTGCGGTCGAAACCCATGACAAAACCGAAGGAGTTTGTATCGAAGCCATGCTTGCTCAAGCCGGAAGCACTAAGGCTCTTGTACTTTTGTTTGCCGCCTTTCACGTCAATCCAGAGATCGTTTCCTCGATCTTCTTGGCGCATCCAACCGTTCAGGAAAGCGTCTCCCGCCATCGACAAACGATTCTCAAGAGAATCTAACGCTGTGCTGAGGTCTTGCAGCGATACGGCAGTCGCACCGCCGACGGTGAGGATATTCGCTGCGGAATTAAGAAGCTCGGTCTTATTCGCAACGGATAGTTCTTTGTCCTTAAGAAGGTTAAATGCAAAACCTTCTTCAGCTTTCTTGATTTCGCTGTTGGCGATATTAGGAATGACCAGATCCGGATAAACGGTCCTTACGTCAGAGAGGGTTGCTTGAACGCGAATCTGAGAAGTTTCATTCACAAGCTCAAGTTTCCAATTGACGCCCGTACCGTCTTGAGACAAGGCAATCAATTTCTCGCCTGTCCAACCGCCCGTCCAGCCGTTGGCATCCGTGTTGCCGGTTGTGTCATAGCCTTTGACGATAGTGTATTCACCGGAATCCTTGAGGTTGCCAAGAACCAGAGTCGCGGTCGGATCTACCGTAACTTTGGCATTTTCGTCGTTTGCGGTAAATGCGCTCTTTCCGTTGGTGAGGATAGAGGAGTCAATGACGGTTGTTGATCCTTTTCCGAAAACAAGGCTGCCGTTGCTTAGATCGGCATGATCCGCTTCACTTGTCCACGTACCGTTTCCTACAGCGATACCGCCGGCGGAAGTTGTAGTGATGTTTTGTGTAACGGTCAGGCGTCCTGTTCCAATCGGAGCACCGATACCGGCTGCAAAATCAAGAGAGTTGGCGCCTAGACCCAGGTCGCCGTCTTCCTTTACAAAGTAGGGATTGTTCAGTTCCGAAACCTTTGCAAATTCAGCTTTGCTGTAGGCATTTTCAGATGCAGACTTCAGCATTGAATTTCTACCTACGACAATCGAGGTTTCCGTCACATCAGCATTTGCAGCTTTGAGTAAACCTCCCGTGACGTTAAAGATTGCATTTTTGACAGTCAGGTTGGCTACCGTCATCTGTCCTTTGTTTTCGAAAAGACCTTTGTTTACTGCAACGCTGTTCCATTCGGAAGTTCCTTCGTTGTAGAACTCAGCTCCTTCACGGACGGTGAGGACATTGCCATTGTCTTTTCCGAGGTTCGCGTAGGAGGCGTCTTTGCTGATTTCGAGTGTGTCGAAAGAAGCGTTTCCGCGGTTTTCGAGATTGCCGAGGAGCTTGGAATCGGCAGAAGAGGCGTTAAGAGTGCCCTCGTTTACTGTGGCGGTTGAGGCCGCGACCGTGAGACTGAATTTCGCTTCCAACGATCCTTTGTTGTCAAGCGTGCTTCCTTCATTAACCTCGATATTTTCCCAAGAAGAAGCGCCCGTGTTGTGAAGGATACCGTGGAGAACCAGAGTTTTTCCGTTTGCGTTTCCGGAATTGACCAATTCTCCGTCAGGGGAAATCTCGGCAGAGCCGACAGTGAGGGATTTGGCGTTCGTGAGGTGTCCGGAAACCTCCAAACATTCGGCAACATTGAACGTCCCGGCATTGGAAAGCTCACCGGAAATAGAAACGTCGGCAAAAGATGCTTTTCCGCTTTCCGAATTCTTAAACACTCCGGCGTTATTCAGCAATGAAGCGTTGACAGTTCCTCTGTTTTCGAAAACGGCCTGTGCCTTGTTAGTCAAAACGTTGCTCTTGGTTTCACCTTCATTATGGAATGAGCCTTCGTTGATTGTTTCTGACAGTGCTGAAGTATCAAAAAGAGCGTTTGCTTTATTGGCAACAGTTCCCTGCTGGACGAAAGAGGCTGCGGTTCCTGCGTTATCTTCCAGTTCGAGTTTTCCGTTGTTTGTCAGGGTCCCATTTTTATTAACATTGAGGATATTAACGTGCAGCAAAGCGTTGGAAGCAATGTCAGCTTTACCGCTCAAGTCAACATTCCAAACAGCAAATTCTCCGTTCTTGAGGTTCAATGAGCCTTTTTCTTGGAGTTCGGCTGAGTTGATCGAGCCCACGGATGGTGTATCAGCTCCGTGCGTTCCCAGAGTGAAAGTTCCTTCTATAACGCAAACGCGGCCTCCGTCAGAGGAATCCTTCAGGAGTTTGCTTATTTCATCCCCGTAGGAAGCGTTAGGAATAGAACTGACAGAGTTGCCAACCAAGACCAATTCCTTACCGCCCGTAATAACCACAGAGTCAGCTGAAGCGATGTCTTTGAATCCCATGCTCGCATCAAAATGCTGACCGGAAGCCGGGGATGATCCGCCGACCTGCAAAGAAGAAACGGGAGATGTCTCGTCAGCGCCGTTATAGAGCGTGACTGTATTGAGAACGACCGGAGTTGCAGTGGCAGCTAACTGATTCGCGCTGTCAATATTGAAAACGCCGGCCAGCGTGCCTAAGAAGTTAACAGTAATACTCTCAAGTCGTCCGTAAACCTTTTGAAGTTCTTTTGCAACGCTCGAAACAAGTTCTGCTGAATAATGGGCGTCATCAATAACGAGGTTGCCGCTCTCAAGCGAAAGGCCGCTGCCGATGGAAGATTTGACGGCTCCGACAGAAGAGGAAATCAGAGTACCCGCCGGGAGTTCTACCGTTTGGCCGGGAGCGGAGGCGTCAATCTTAATGGCCTCACTTGTTGCGCCTGTGAAAAGTTGATTGCTGGAAGTTTGAAGGGCACCGCCTTTTAAATTGATTGTGGGTTTGTTGCCGTTCAAGCTGATTCTTTCTACATCAAAAACCGAGCCGGATGCAATGTTAACCAAGGTTTCGCTTGTGACTTCCTCAGTAATAAGCTGTGTCAGAGAATCTTTGTACTGATTCTTTGTATCCGGAGAGTCAGAGTCATTGATGGGCGGGACGCTGTTTAACCCGGAAATATTGTAGGTGTTGTTTCCGAGCGTTCCTCCAATATCGACGGCGTTGATTGTTCCGGCATGAAGGTTCAAAGTGGAGTCCGTGAACCATCCGTTTTGTGATGTGATTCCGTTTGTTCCGTGTTGTGTATAGGTGACTCCCTTAGCCTGAAGATTATTAGTCTTAATGGAGCCGTTTTCTTCTACAGTGATAGAACCCTCGTTGGCGTTGAGATTCGCGACATTGAGGGAGCCGTTTTCTACGGTAATCGAGGCTCCATCGGAATTAAGTGTTGAAGCGCTCAAAGGGTTCTGGCTGATTACGATTTCCGAATCTTTTTCAGCAGTAAGAGCGGAAAGATTGGAATCTACGGAAGAAATGAATTTTCCTGTAGAGGAAAGAACTAATTCCGGAGTTCTGATGCCGCCGGCATTTGCCAGGCTCCCATTGACAGTGATAGCCGAATTGCTCTGAATCGTGCCGCCGTTGTCAAACGTATCTTCTTTATCGAGGAAAGAAGCCCCGTCTTCGAGTGAAAAGGTTCCTGTGTTATTTGTAGTCTTTGCAGAATAATAAGAATTGACGGCAATAACTCCGTTGTTGTTTACTTCCTTAGCCTTGAGAGTCGTTGCTGAAAGGGAACCGTCGGTTAAAGTCTTTACAGAAGCATCCGGGCTTGAAAAGTCGCTCAAAAAAACATTGCCTTTGCTGACTGTTAAAGACTCTGCTTTCAGAGAACCGTTACGAAGATCCAAGGTATCCGATTTGTTGGCAAAATTGAAATCTACATTCTTAGTGCTTAAAGAACCCGAATTCATTTTCAACGAATTGACATCTTTCAAGCTCAGAAGATTCTTTACTGTGGTTGTCCCGGCATTCTCAAAAGTAGAACCGGTTTCCAAAGCCAGATCGTAAAATTCCGCAGCATTGTTGTTCTTAAAAGTACCCGAAATTGTGGAGGCAATGGTTGAGCCGGAACTAAGCTTAATGTTGCCGTCGTTTGTGACGGTTGAACCGGCTTCTGAAATCAATGCTGCGAGTGTTGTGACAGCTCCTTGGCGGTTTTCGAATGTTCCGCTGTCTTTCCCATCAGTACCGTCTGTTTTCAATAACAAAGTTTGGAGAGAAAGTGAAGGGCTTTCATTTACGAGATCGCCTGTTACATTAGCGTTTCCTGTTACAGTAAGGCTGCCCTTATTTGTGAGGGCGCCTCTTATTTTTAAGTTGCTGCCCGCTATTGAATTACCTTCAATGTTAAGTTCATTGACTGCTAATTCGGCACCTTTCTGATTTACGGAAGGAATGTCGGCTAAATTGGTATGTGCGCCCTCTCTAAGGGTTAGTTTGCCGATCTGGGCCGAACGTTGATTTTCAAGATATCCGGAAATATCAACTTTTTCAGCTGTCAACTCGCCTAAGTTAATTATTTCTGCTTGATGCAAATTGGGCCGGGCCATTTCCACATTCGCAATATGCAGTTTTCCGGAATTTTGTAAAAAGCCGACGACATCCAGATAGAGGTTATCTACTGAGACATTGGCAGAGTTATCTACATAAACACCACCACTGAACGACGATGCCTGGGTGTAAATTTTTCCTACAGTAAATACACCGTTTCTGAAGCGTAATTCTCCTTCAGGGGAGACATTGTGCATTTTGTCGGGATTCATGCCGACATAAACTGCGTTAATGGTGCCTTTTGTAGGTGCAAGGGTTTCCTGATTGCCGATGATTAACTTCGACTTGTCAAGTGTTGAATTTTGCCCGTAAATGGAAACAGGGCCGTCAGCCAAAAGAATTCCGTCAGTTGAGCCTACTAAACTAAGACTGTTTCCATCATTGATATAAAGACCGTTTGGAGTACCGGTCACATTCTTGTAGATGAGATTGCTTTGCGTTAAAACGTTCGCTTCCTGCTTCATGAATCTGTCTATTTGGCCAATTACAAGAGCATCTCCGGCAAAAGTTCCCAAAGAGCTGTCGTTGACGAGTGTTTGGTCCCGTCCGTCAGCGAAAGCGGTTTCCGAGATAACCGGCAAAGCGCAAAGAAGGCTTAAAGCGAGAACTGTCTTATTGAGTTTGCAAAAATGAAAGGCTCTGGATCGCTTTGTTAAAGTCGTACTGTTTCTTCCGTTAGCGTGGGAATTAGAAGCTTCGGATACAGCTACAAAACAGGAGCGCGTCCAGCTCCAAATGGATTTGAAAATTTTGTTCATAAAATTTCCTTGGGACTTGAGGGGATACGTTATTGAGACAGTTGGTGTTCTGTCGTCAATGATCAATATATTTAATAGCCAGCTCACAAAAGAGCTAATGCAAATTTGAGACCGCAGCACTACGGAATTTGAAAAACTTCTATTCGTTTGCCGGGTCTATGTAACCCTTGATTAAAAGAACAAACAAAACTTTTCGTCTTAATCAATCGCACATAAACCAGTGCGAAGGACGATCCCAAACCGTTTCGTTATAAGAGTCAGCACGGGAGCTGATGGCAGTAGGATCAAAAGATCCGCGACGGTTGGGCTTTTCGAAAATTCTTACTTTGATTCGACCGTTGGCTGAGTCTTCGATATAACCTTTATCAAGAAATCGCTGGGTAGGATGGACACCTGTCGTAACCTTTCTGCAAACAAGTGCCCCAATGCTTTCTTTTTTCAACATCTGTTCTGTTTGGAGCTTTCTTTCAGAAGCAGGAAGGAACCCCAAAGACCCTATGTAATTGATCCATACCGGATCATCAGCGGTTTTGTTTAGAGGAGGCGTTATGACAACAAAATCAATTGCTGGTCTAATTACTCCATTAAAGTCCTTTCCCGTTGTTTTTATTTTTGCCCAGAACAAAGCCCTGTCTTTGTTTTTTTTGTCTACACACCAACCGTCTACGAAACTCCCTCCATCATTACCACATATAACATTAAATTGATCCGTAAGGAATTTTTCGTCAAAGTTAGGATTGTTGCCTAGGTCATAGGGATCATCTTTGCCTAGAGATGCCAATTTATTCCTGACGGCGAAGCTCTTTGAGTATTCTCTGTGAGAAGGGTAATTTTTTACCACGAGGCCATCAGTACCTAAGCCGAATGGATCTAACCATAGATTTGTTGTTTGACTGTAGTTTTTATAAAGGAATTGAGCATGAGCTATGGGATCAACTGTGCTGTCGGTATTTAAATCTGTTGGGGGGGGGTAATGTTGAACATCCAACTAAAACCAGACCGCTCATTAAAAGAACGGCGTTCTTTTGATTCATATTTTTTCTCCCAAAAGTAAGGTCGTAGAGTTTTGACGACTGAAACAGAATAGCAGAAATCCTTTAAGAAAATCTGCAGTGTCCTCGGGATTTTTTGTTATGTTTTTCATTATCGGCTTTTCCCAGCGGAGCAACATTATCAAGGCTTTAACGCCCGTTATCGGAAACCCGTAACTCCTTAGCCATTTTTTTCTTTTCCAAAAAGGATTTTTTATTTTTTCTCTGTTTCAAAAAATCTGAATCCGTGCATTTATTAGGCGGATCGTTTCAGTTTTCTTTCCGACAATGTTAGGAAAGAAGATTTCATTTTGAAAACATGGAACGAGTAAAAATCCCAAGACACGCGGATGAGCCGCCGCACCTCTTGTTATGGTCTGTTGATGAGATAGCACCGATTCTTCTTGGAATGTGCATTGGAATCATGGTCAGACAGATGCTTCTTTGTATGCTCATCGGCCTCTTTATGACCAGTCAATATAAACGTGTCAGAGATAACAACCCTGACGGTTTCTTTCTGCATTATTTGTATTGGTACGGAGTTCCTGTTTGCAAAAGTAAACAGTTTGTTAATCCGTTTATCAGGAATTTCATACCATGAACATTAACAACTTCAAGGAAAGTTGGACGGGTCTTCAAAGCGAGTCTAAGTTCTATAAAAGGCTTTGCTTAGGGCTTGTAGGGGCAAATATCCTGTTGGGATGTTTTCTTTTTACCAAAGAAACAATAGTTGTCCTTGAGCCTTGGACGCTGACGCAAACTGCACAGCTTGAGCAAAAGAAGGCGACCAGAAACTATAAAGAGGCATGGGGTTTGGCGGTTGCCGAATTGATGGGCAACATTACTCCTTTCAATGTTGACTTTGTGGTGGAGCGATTAAAGCCGTTGCTTGATCCGTCCATTTATAACGATACCGTCAGGGGAGCCCTTGAACAGGCACAGTCCTTGAAAGAAGACCGGATCTCTCAGTCTTTCATGCCGCGCACAGTCGAATATGAAACCTCAACAAACAAAGTTTTCGTTAAAGGGAATTCATATACAACGGGTGCTTCCAACTACGTCAACGGAGATGAAGAAAAGGGCATCAGAAAAGAGATGACGTTCGAGTTTGTAATTGACGTAAACCACTATCTTCCTCTCTTCAAACAAATTTCCGTTTATTCCGGTACTGCCCGTACAGGCAAAGTTTTAAGACGCATGGAACAGGCGCAGAAGCGTCAGCAAGAGCGTGAAGCAAAGCAACGTGAAAAGGAAAATCAATAAGATGCTGAACAAAAAAATTGTATCTGCGCTGCTCGGATTGACTTTTACTACCGTTATCGGCGGAACCTCTTTAGCTTCCAACGGAGCTTCTTTGGATGAAAACGACATACCTGCGGTTCCCAACGGTGTGAGAAGGACCAATATCTCCGGCAATGTTGATTCTGCGATCAAAGATGCCCAGACAAGAGTCAAAAGCAGCCAAGCCCATCGCGTTTTGAAAATCAATAATGCTACGAGAATCGCGCTGACGCCCGGGCAAAATGAATTGATCCCGATTGCGATCAATATGACTAACCGAATCGTGACACCCTTTAGGAATCCTGAGATTATCTCGACTTCACTGACAGGTGGGAGCGCAAAAAGCGGGAACTGCGGAGAAATCTGCGTAAAAGGAAACGTGATTTACGTTTCCACCGATAAAAGCACACCTTCTTCTATGTTCATTACGGAACAAGGTTCGGAAGAACAGGCTTTGTCCGTCACCATGATTCCTCGGGAAATACCGCCCAGAGAGGTATTTTTGGAGATTGCCGGAGGTTCGGCAGCTCAATTAAACAAGAATCCCGGCATGGTCGCAAACGACTCAATGCGCGAGGATAACTACGAAGCAGAAAGCTTTGAGCGCTCAATGCCGTATGTGGAAACAATACGGACGATGCTGCGGGAAGTGGCTTTGGGAAAAATCCCGTCCGGCTACTCATTAGGTTCGGTCCGAGGGGCAAGAAACATTCCGAGCTGTAAGCAGCCCGGACTTGCTTTTGACTTTTTAAACGGCCAGAGACTTACAGGCCACAACCTCGATATTTACGTCGGTACCGCAAAAAACATAACGAAAGAAACCATCATTTTTGAAGAGACATCCTGCGGTAACTGGGGAGCTGCGGCAGTTGCAACATGGCCATTGCATGTATTGAATCCGGGCCAGTCAACAGAAGTTTATGTGGTGATGAAAGAGGCTCGAAAGATTATCGAGGCTCCCGAAAGACCATACTTAATCAGACCTCAATTCAACAACCGCTAAGGGAGAGCAAAGATGGTAGAAAAAAAGAAATCTTTCTCAGAGCTTAGTCCGGGTAAAAAACGGTTGTTTGCATTATTGGGAGCAGCGGGAGTCGTCATAATCTTCGCATCCGCCTCCGAGATGTTGTTTTCTCCTGCTAGTAAAGATAAAGCTCCGAAGAACGACGTTCAGAGAAATGTCCTTACCGATACGAATACCAGACAACTGGGTATTGACGGGTTAAGCGCTTCCGTTCAAAGAATGCGCCGTGAAATTACAGAACTTTCCAATTCACTTGGAAAATATATGGAATCTCAGGAAGCGCAACAAAAAAATCGTAATTTGGAGCTGGATAAAGAACTTGCAAGTATTAAAAAAGATATTCGCGAAATGAAGGTTCAGTCTGAGAATACAAACTCTCAGCTTAGACAGGATATTCGAAGAGCCGAACAAAACAACCAGCAGCGCGGTTCGAATACCAATCGCTCCGGAGCAAGAAACGAAAAAGAACCGAAAGCGCAGAGTGACCGCGAACGCAGATTTTCCTCCGGAACGAGTTCAACCGGCATACGATCAAATCGCGGAGTGACGGATCCTACTGAACTTTTCAGCTCTGTGAATACTGCACAGACTCAAGCACCTGCACCCAGATCATCTGTAGAGGAGGATTCGGAAGAAGAGGAGACAGTGGTTGAAAAGACAAAGCCTATGACGATTCATGTCATCAATGCGGCTCCTCCTGAAAAAGTTAAACGCGAAAGGGCTAATCGAATTAAAGAAAAGAGCGAAGCCACACCCAAAGAAATCGAGTTTTATATGCCTACAGGCTCGATCATTTCAGCAATGCTCTTAAACGGCATTGACGCTTCGACATCTACTTCTGCCAGAAGCGAACCGATGCCGGCTCTTTTGCGTGTTGAGAAAGAAGCGATTTTGCCGAACCGTTTTACCAGTGACATCAAAGACTGCTTCGTACTCGTTAGCGGTCACGGAGATTTGTCCAGCGAAAGAGCTTTCTTGCGAGGTGAATACCTTTCTTGCGTCAGAAACGACGGAGCCGTTCTGGAGACAAAATTCCCGAGTTATGTCGTAGGCGAAGACGGTAAAGCGGGCATGAAGGGACGACTGGTAAGCAAACAAGGTCAGATGATTGCCCGAACCCTTATCGCCGGTTTTGCATCAGGCGTTTCCAAAGCCTTTGATGTGACACCTGTATCCGTGCTGGATACAACGTCCATCGGCGGTTCTGTTCAGTATCAAAACAACTTTAACTCAGGATTGGCTCGCGGTGCAGCAGCCCAAGGCGCTTCTCAAGCGCTTGAAAAGGTGGCTGACTTCTACATCAAGATGGCAGAGCAAATATTCCCCGTTGTGGAAATTACCGCCGGACGAAGAGTCGATATTGTCGTGACGAACGGAACAAAGCTGAGACTGAAGAATCTGAATGAATTGAGTGATGCCAATACTTCAACTCCGACCGTTCAGTCGAATCCGGTTATTCGTGCGGGAAATGCCAGATGAGAAGAAGAAAGAATGAATACGATCATCTTTACCAAACGAGCCTTTACCTCCTGTTGTTTATGGGAATGATCGTAACGATGGTTCTTTTGATGGGCGTATTTCTATTGGCGTCGGAAGGTTTTCAAGGTATTTCGGACTCGCAGCATCCGCGTGCGGTCCTTAAAGCCGAACAAGATTCGTCAATAACAAAAAACGGGGAAACAACAATCCTTCAAGGAGAGGAACCATGAGAAGAACAATTTTGACAATGGCGTCTCTGGCTTCCGCATTTGCATTATCCGGGTGCGCTTATTTAAACGTAGGAGAAGAAAATTTCTCCTGTTCTGGTATGCCGGGTGACCCGAAGTGCATGAGCACAAGTCAGATGTACCAATATTCCGTCAACGGCGGCGAAAACGGTTATGTCTTATCAGGAAGCGGCGATAAAACCAATGTAGTGTTTGGGTCAGCAGGTAAGGAAAAGGAAGTTTATGCCCCTTACACAACAATGCAGAAAACTCCGGCCGGCGTTGAAACTGACGGTCAGGTGATTGTTGGCGACGACATCATCGTTCAGAATTTTGTGACGCCGAAACTTCCTTATTCGCCTGTGCCGGTGAGGACACCATCAATGGTCATGCGTATTTGGATCGCGTCTTATACGGATTTGAACGGAGACTTAAATGCTCCCGGTTACGTATATACGGAAATCGAGCCCCGCAAGTGGATTATGAATCCCGCACAGGCGAAAAACAGCTCGAATTTCCAGCCGCTGGTAAAGAAAATTCCTGTACAGCGAACCGCAACTTCATCAACTTCGAATGACCGCAGACAGGCAGAGAACATTTCGAATCCCCCCACTGTCAACAATCTCGAACTTTTAAAGCAGAACAGATCACATTAATTTCATAGGAGAGTAATCAATGAAAGCCTCAGCAACAAACCGACTTTTGAGTCTTTTACCATTGTTAGGCGTATGCTTCATCGTCGGATGCGTTGTTTTCGCTCCAGACGTTTACGCAGGTGACGGAGGTCAGGAATTTGAAGACGTTTGGACAACATTAAAAGACTGGACGCAAGGCACATTAGGAAGAATTATTGCCATCGCTATTGTTTTGGTCGGTGTTATTATTGGCGTTGCCAGACAGTCACTTATCGCATTTGCTATTTGTATCGCAGGTGCAATGGGACTTTATCAGGCCCCGACGATTATTGAAGCATTACTGACCGCCGACGGAGCGGAAATCATCAATCATTATGAAGTTGTTTCTTTCGACTCAACGGAAATAACAGTTCGATAGACAACTTAAGTCCAGCTTGTGGACGGGACATTTCGCTCATCTTGCAGAACTTCGCAAATTCTTCTTGTGACCTATTGTTCCGTCCATTTCTTTTTCCTTTTTTTCTGTGCATCAAATTTGACGGTTTTGCCCCATTTTTCTGCGTGAGCCTCATTTTTTCCTCGATATCCTACTCATAAAGAATAATTTTCTGGGGGAAAGATGAGTAACAATAGTTCGATAACACTATTTCATCTCAATATTGGTACAAAAATTTTATTGACCGGATTTCTCCGTGCCTTTTCGGTCAGCAGGTTTAATCCATCCCCCAGGATTAACCAAAAGTCTGCTGACGGAAAGACATTTTCGCGCCTGCAAAAACGACCCCATCTATCATCCTCGGCCCATTCCTCGGGCAACCAAAATATCCTTGGATGTTTTTCGGAAGTGCTGTCTTCGGCGACAGTGGCGCTGTTTTCTATTCCTTTTTTAGCCGCCAGCTGGGAGAAATTATGAGAATCAACAACAAAGAATATCCCAACGTTTCACTGAGTGTCGTCAGTGACAGAAAAGAGCCCGGACTTACGGGCATGAAGAAGATCTGCCTCTACGAAGCCACGATCAAATGCGGAAAACAAATCCAAAAAATGCGTTCCGAGCATTTAGGCGAGCTTCAAAGCTGGATCGAGCGGGAGGTGGAGCCGAAGATGACCACGTAAAAGTTTAGACCCGAGAGCTCACGGCCACTTTAACGAGTGGACGGCTTCTTCCTTGGCAGGACAAAGAAGCCCTCGGGTCAATCGAATTTTAACTTGTCCTGCCCCGCACGAAAGAGCGGTGATCGTATTTCTTTCGTTCATAACGTGAGCAACAGTCCTGCCAAGATTTGTGAAGAAATCGTTATGAACAACAAAAAAAAATCCCGAGAAGACGGTTTCCCGAAAAGCGGAAGCCTAGGAATTCTGCGCCCATTTTTCCTCCCCTCGGTTTACGAAAAGGCTTTTGAGTTTTGAAAAACCTTTTCTTAAACCAATGACAAATCCTATAGGAGGAAAACATGGCAGAAGTAATTCACATTCAACGAGTAACTATCCATCTCAAGAACGGAACAAATCTGGCCATTGATCTTAAAGCTGAAGAATCGCAACAGATCAACCCGCAGATTGCCGCTTTCCAAGGTGTCTTAGCCGATCCCGAATCCCAAGAGAAAGTTTTTACGTTTCAGGGCATTCGGGGCTTTAGCTGGGTTCGCATCAAAGAAGTAGTCGCTTTCGATGCTGTCCCTCTCATTTTTACGCCGACTGAAAAAGAACCGGCACAGACGGCTCAGACCAAATAAATAGCACAACTCGAGGAGGTCTTATGAACAAAATCTTTAAAAAAGTCTGGAATCGGAAACGGGGGTGCTTTGTCGCTGTTTCCGAAGCGATGACAGTAGCGAGCCAAAGCTCAAAAGCGAGCGTGATAATTGGCACAGTTGCCTTTCTAACTGCTGTCGGAAATAACGCCGGAGCCACGGATATAACAGTTACACAGTCTCAGGCGGTTTCAGGAAATTACGGTCAGGTGGTGATTGGCGGTAATTTGGGGACTAAGGAAGTAACCATAAGAACTCCGAACTCAATTGGTTATTCTTCTGATTCTCGTCAGTACCAGGGCAGCGACCCTTCCAAAATTGATTATAGTTACGATCCTCATCTTAGAACTCCATTTAGTACTGGCTACTATGTAAACGGCCGAAGGGTCGGAGAAAATGAGTTTTTCAACTATTGGAGCAATTCAGCAGGAGGCTCATCCGTTAACGCTGATCTTCAGTCAACTATCTCCGCGGGCTCTAGTCTGGTTGCAAACAACTTAACTCTTTCCTCAAACACAGCATCTGCCGTGACTAAATTGACCTATTTGGGTATCGGCTACCATATGTCGGGTCAGGGAGGTGACGGTGGATGGACGTATGCCTATGCTGGCACAGATACATCAGATCCGCAAACCAAAAACGGCGTAAGCAACTTGGTTAATAACGGTGGGTCGCTGATTGCGGGAAGCATTAATCTTTGTCCTGGTTGCAATTACATTCAAAATTCCGGCTCTTCCGATATAGACAACATCACTGGCGACGGTAAGGTAATCATTAACGGAGGCGAGGTAACCACAAACGGTTTGCTCACTTTAAATCCCGCGAAAGCTGCAAACCTTTCTGTTAAAGATCTCAATACCCTTGCGTCGTTAAACGCCATTTCGTATGCTGCAGGAACTAAGGCTTCATTGGGCGCATTTCGTCCGATGTCAGACAAAATCCAAATTGGAAATGCCACGCTCAAGATAGAAGGTGAATATACCCAGTCGATAAGAGATCAGGCGACAACGGCAATTCGAAATAAATATGGCTCTGGCGTTAATGTCCAATTCACCGGAAGAGTCGCCACGGATAATTCTCTGGATCTCTCAAACGGTTGGACAAGCGCTGTACTAAATTCTGTTTTTGATGAAAATAATCGTGCTGATTATTTATTCCACACACTCAACTGGAATGCCGAAGGACAAGACAAGATAATCGGAAGTGGAGATATCCAAAAGAATTTTGGTGTCAAAAATGTTGACAACGTAGGTTCTATTACTGTTAACAACGGAGCCACTTTCGCCATACTTGGTGAGACCAACGGCACCAGATTGGCTGGAAGTAACTTTACGGCTGACGGAGGAACCCTTGTCTTTGGTGCAAACGGCGTTGCATCTGGCGGAATTGCATCTGTTGTGCGTGTCCTTGATAGAGGAACATTAAAAGTTGCCGCCGGCGATTTCTCAATTAACAATCTGGGAATTGAAGGGAGAGTCAATAATTCCGGGACATTGCGTCTGTCAGATTTCCATTTTGGAGACAAAGGACACTTAACTTCTTCGGGTACATTTCAGGCAGATCGAGAAAAACTCTTCTCAATAGAGGATTCTCATATCGACGGCCTCAATGTAGTAGATCTTGGACAAACACAACCACAGGAAGTTCGCCAGCAACTTACTGAGTTTTTCCGCAAGTACGTTCCTGAGAATCAGAAAGTTCTGGACGAGATAGTCAGCCATGCTCAATTCACAGGCGGGAAAGTCATTGTCACGAACGCCCACCTCACAGAAACTCAAAGGGACGATTTAACAAAGGCATTTAAAGACAAGTTT
>ONZW01000110.1_pt1 | contig 80747 bp, 79 predicted proteins | sample 1671071 | NCBI WGS metagenome assembly ONZW01 (sample SAMN06348119, study PRJEB24527) | human gut metagenome | biome: human gut; feature: ankylosing spondylitis patient; material: feces | host: Homo sapiens | place: China | collected 2015-10
TTTCTCCGTTTTCATCCCGAAGGGCACGGTTCAGGGGCAGTCCCATGAGCTTGCCTTCATCGTTGTAGACGATGGCAACCGGATCTTCAAATGGGTAGCTTGCGCCGATGGAACCGCCCACCGCCTGCTGCAAAGCCTTCAGGTCGTTATCGATCTCGACCTGCTGCGGATGCTGTCCCGGCGCAATTTTCAGCACGGACAGGGTGTTTTCATTCTGTTCCATTCACACCTCAGTCGATGCAGATGCAGGTCAGCTTCTGCCCATCTGCCATCAGGGTGGTGCTGTGGCTTTCCAGATAGGTCTGAAAGCGGTAAATATCCTCCACCGTCAGGGACACGATGGCTCCGTGCCCATCGGTGCGGTAGAAGATGACCGGACCAGTCAGATACCGCTTGCCTGCCAGCTTGAGGACCTGCGCCGAATTGTGGCTGATAAACAACGGTGCACCCTTCACGGAGATCAGAGCATCGTCCTCATCGAAACAGGGCAGAACGGAAGGGGTATCCTCCTCCATGATAATGGTCAGTTCCATGTCCGGGCCGATGGTGGCAAGGTAGACATTCTCGCTTGCCATTTCGCTCAAGCGGGATGCCGCCTGTTTCAGCATGGACCGGATGTTCACGTCCACCGTGATCTGCGGAGCGTGAGTTGCGGAGTGAAAAGGAATCGTATTGTTCATAGGCGTCACCTCCAAATTTTTGTAAACAAAAAAGACCCCCATCAGGTCTTGCGTTACGGGTCAGCGTTCGTTGCGGCGCTGCTGTTTTTTCTGCCACGCATCCAAAACCTGGATGATCTTCTCCTCCATCTGCTTTGGCGTGTAGCTGCGGGGAAAATACTTCCGCAGGGTCTCGTTTTTGATGGTCACGGTGTCTTTCTCGCTCTTTTTCTCCTGTCCCATCACATCAAAGGCTTTTTCGTAGCTGAACTCTCCCTGCTGTGCCATCTTTTTCAGTTGCTGCGCCTGTGATAAGGATGGAGCATTCTGGGTATCTTCCATAGCTTCTAAAAAATCCCGCTGTTGGCTTTCGTCCAGATAGGACAGCTCCACAGCAGGATTGAAGGAAATCTTCTTTTCATCTACCATGTCCAGCAGTTCTGGGATGAGGTTGGTCAAGCGGATAAAACGCCGGACGGTTTCACGGCTTTGATTGTTTTCAGCACCAAGCTGTTCATTGCTTCGCAACTTCGACACAACTTGTGTCGAAGTTAAATCCGACCTAGCACCTTGATTTTTTAGGGCTTCCAGCTTCATTTTGTAGGCAAACGCCCTTTCACTGGGCAGGATGTGTTCACGCTGAAGGTTGGAATCCACCATCAATATCACAGCAGCATCGTCCGACATCTGACGCACAATGACCGGCAGGGTATCCAGCCCGGCAAGTTTAGCCGCATACTGGCGGCGGTGCCCGGAGATGATCTCATAGCCGTCACCGTCCGGGCGGGGGCGGGCAATCAGCGGAGCCAGCACACCGTACTGTGCGATACTCTCCACCGTCCGGGTCATGGCTTCATCGTCCAGCACTTTGAAAGGGTGGTTGGTGAAGGGGTGCAGCGCATCAATGGGAATCTGCTGTACCTGCTCTCGCTGTTCCTCCTGTCGGTTTTCCTCGGTGGAAAACAGGTCATCTAGCCCTTTCAGAGCTAAGTTTCCGCTGTCGATCGGCATCCGCCAGCACCTCCTTTGCAAGAGATTTGTAGGCTTCTGCCACCTTGCCCTTGGGGTCATAGGCAAAGATGCTTTTGCCTGCCGCACTGGTTTCTGCCGCTCGGACAGGCCGCGGAATGGTCTGCTCAAACACCTTCAGGTGCTTTCCGTATGCCTGCCGGATCAGATTGCTGATTTGCTTTCCGTAGTTGGTGCGGCTGTCGGTCATGGTCAGCAGAATACCCTCAATTTTCAGTTTGGGGTTGATCTGCCGTCGGACCTTCTGCACGGTCTGCAAAAGCTGTTCCAGACCCTTTGCGGACAGGTACTGCGCTTGCACAGGAATCAGGGCAGCGTCTGCCGCCGCCAGTGCGTTGATGGTGAGCATTCCCAGAGAGGGCATACAGTCCAGCAGAATAAAATCGTACTCCCGCTTGGCACTGTCCAGCACTTGCTTGAGCATCTTCTCCCGGTTCATACTGTTCACGAGGGCTACTTCCAGCCCTGCCAGTTCAATGTTTGCCGGAATCAGGTCAACACCCTCTGCATGGTGCAGGATGCCTTCACCGGGCGGGATGCACTGGTCGTTCATGGCTTTTGCCATCAGGGCAGAAAGCGTAACAGGCAGTTCATCGGGCTGCTGCCAGCCCATACTGATGGCAATGTCCGCATGGCGGACAAATATAAATCTGCACGCAGTGCACACAACTAGCCATAGGAGCGAAGCGACTATGGTCAATGACCCCTGCGGGTCGGCATCCACCAGCAGCACCTTTTTGCCTTCCCGTGCAAGCCCCACGCCCAGATTTTCGCAAGTCGTGGTTTTGCCGGTTCCGCCTTTCTGATTGACGATGGCAATCGTGGTTGCTTTTTTCGACATTTTCATCACCCCCTGTTCGATAAATCATGATTGGTTTGGTTCTGGTAATAAAGCCGCATGGTCGTGGGTGCATTGTAGAGTGCAGCCAGCAGATACTGCTTCATATTCCGCACCGGGGCGGTGTTTTCTGCCAGAGAATTCAGCACGAAACGGATGTGGTCAGCGTTCAGCTTTTTCAGCCGACTGCGTACCACCTCGGCGGGCTTGTCATCTCCGGCGATCCGCAACATCTTGCGTTTGGTGGAACAGGTATCCACAAGCAAGTCCACGATCTGGTAGATGGTGTCCTCATCGTCCGGGCAAAGCCGGAGCAGGAGATCAACCTCCAAAGACTGAGAAAAATATTCTTCCAGTCGTGTGCGCTCATCCGCACCGTCCCCTTTCTCGGAAAAGAAAGGGTCAGTCTCACTCATTTCAGTATTATTCCACTCAGTCTTATTTCCTCGTTGTTTTGCCGCATCCTGTTCCCCGGAATCAGCGTTACCGGAATCGTTCTTATCACGATTGCGGTATCGTTGGTCTGCAAAGTTTTTGACGTAGATGAGGTTCGGCTTTCCCAAGCCCCGGCGTTTCCGTTCAACAAGTCCGGCGTTTTCCAGCTCACGAAAGAGCTTCGTTGCCTTGTTATCGGCACAGCCAAGCGCATCCATAACCTCCTGTATGGGAAAAATGATATACACTCTCCCCTGCCCGTCTAACCAGCCGTTTTTCACGGACAGGCTCATGCGGTCCAGCAGGATGCCGTACAGGGTCTTTGCATCAGTGGACAAATCTTTGAAGCGTATGTCCCGGAATAAAATTTGGGGCACCCGGAAATACGAGAACATCTCGCCCGACTGCCCATAGAAATAGTCAAACATTCTGTTTTCCCCCCTTTTTTGACCGTTTACATCCTTGACACCTCCGTTCCATTTGTGATGAAATATGTATGACTATCGTTATTTTTCTTTACAAAGATGTCTTGTCATGCTACAATAGCCGCATCTACGGCCACCAGACAACATGAAAGGAGTATCTCATGGCCAAAACTGCCGACACCATTGCAATTTATTCCCGCAAGTCCCGCTACACCGGCAAGGGCGAGAGCATCGGAAATCAGATCGACCTCTGCCGCGAATATATCCGCACCCACTACGGCGATGCCGTAGCACAGCAAGCGGTCGTCTTTGAGGACGAGGGCTTTTCCGGCGGCAACCTGAACCGCCCGGACTTCAAAAAGATGATGACCGCCGCCAAAGAGCGGAAGATCCGTGCCATCGTGGTCTATCGTCTGGACCGCATCAGCCGCAACATCAGCGATTTTTCCAGCCTGATTGAAGAGCTTGGACGGCTTGGCATCGACTTTGTGTCCATCCGGGAAAGCTTTGATACCTCCAGCCCCATGGGACGTGCCATGATGTACATCGCATCGGTATTCAGTCAACTGGAGCGGGAGACCATTGCAGAGCGCATCCGGGATAATATGCACGAACTGGCAAAGACCGGGCGCTGGTTGGGCGGCACCACCCCCACGGGATACGCCTCCGAGAGCGTCAAGAGCATCACGGTGGACGGCAAGACAAAAAAAGCTTGCAAGCTGAAGCTGCTGCCGGATGAGGCAGAGATCATCTACAAAATTTTCGACCTCTATGAGCAGTACGATTCCCTGACCATGACCGAGACCGAGCTGCTGCGGCAGGGCGTCAAAACAAAAACCGGGCGTTCTTTCACCCGGTTCTCCATCAAGTCTATTTTGCAGAATCCTGTCTACCTTATTGCAGACAAGGACGCCTATCAGTATTTTGTGGACAACGAGGCAGAGCTGTTCTCCCCGGAGTCCGATTTTGACGGCGTGCGGGGCGTGCTTGCTTACAACCGCAGCGATCAGGAAAAGGGGCGTGCGACTGTGTACAATCCCATCAGCGAGTGGATCGTTTCAGTGGGCGAACACCCCGGCATCATTTCCTCCAACCGGTGGATCCGGGTGCAGGAATCGCTGGAGCGGAACAAATCCAAGTCCTACCACGCATCCCGCGGCAACGAGGCGCTGCTGACCGGTCTGCTGTGGTGCTCCTGCGGCAGCCGGATGTACCCCAAGGTCACCGGGCGCAAAACGGCAGACGGGCAGGTAGTTTTTCCTTATATGTGCAAGCTGAAGGAGCGCAGCCGGAGAGAGTTATGTAATGTCCGGAATGCCAACGGCAATTTGCTGGATGCTGCCATCTGCGAACAGGTCAAGCACCTTGCCGACCATTCCAGCGACTTTATGAAGCAGTTGGAAAAGGCAAAGTCCGCCCACGCAGGCAACCGCTCCGAGTTTGAGACCAAGCTTTCCACCCTGCGCAAAGAGCAGGCCGAGACGCAGCGGAAGATCAATGCACTGATTGATTCGCTGGCTGACTTCAGCGACAGCACCGCTGCTGTCCACCTGAAAAAGCGCATCGAGGAACTGAATGCACAGGATGCCGCCCTGAGCTCCCGCATCCGGGAACTGGAAAGCCTTACGGACGAAGGGGTTCTGGCAGGGATGGAATTTGACCTGATGCGTCAACTGCTGACCGTATTCCACGACAACATCGACGATATGACTGTGACCCAGAAACGTGCCGCCATCCGCACGGTAGTGCGCAAGGTGGTGTGGGACGGCAAGGTGGCGCATGTGGTGCTCTTCGGCTCACCGGAGGATGAGATCGACTGGACCACCTTCCCGGTAGACCCGGAAGAGGACGAGAATGCCCCCGATGGCGGTGGAGGTGGTTCCGATTCTCCATCCGGCGTTCGCTCGGTTGAGGATAGCATTTTCAATGCAGCGGCTCGCATAGGTTGAGAACCGTGCCTTCCGGGTAGAGTCGAAGGTGTCCACCGCCTTCATCAGGCCGATGGTTCCAATGGAGATCAGGTCTTCCTGGTCGCTGGGCTGGGCGTAGTATTTTTTCGCCACATGCACCACCAGCCGCAGATTGTGCCGGATGAGCGTTTCCCGCGCCGTTGGGTCGCCCGCCCGCAGGGCCGCAAAGGTCTCGACCTCTTCCCGTGCGCTCAGAGGCTTGGGGAAGCTCCCCGCTTCCAGATGCAGCGCCAGCACCAGAAATTTCGTGGCAAAAAATTGCAGCAGAGTCAACAGCATACAACGCACCTCCCAAACTATGGTCCTCCTACACTGTATGAGCGGAGACAAACGGTTCAGAAGTTGTCTGCCTGCTGCACTTTCCTGTATCCTGTTCTTGCTGCAATCTGATTCATTGCGGTTTCAGCTTACAACAAAAAATGAGATAGGCTCCCTTTCGGGGAAGTCTATCTCATTTTGATCTTGTCAATATCAGCTGACAGATATTGGCTCTTTGCGTTCGCTGTGTCAACTTTTATTGTACAACACCACTTTTCAACGGCCCGGTTCCATGTTACAATAAGAAAAAACGAAATCGGGTGATCTTTTGGAATTTTATGGCACCATCGGCCCCGCCTGTGCCCAGCCGAAAACCTTGCAGCGCATGGTGGAAGCTGGCATGACGGGCATCCGCATGAACCTTTCCCACGGGCCCCTTTCGGCCCACAAAGACTGGCTGGACATGATCCACGCCGTGGGCATCCCCCAGCTGCTCATCGACCTGCAGGGGCCGGAGCTGCGCATCGGCACACTGACCCAGCCCCTTGTGCTGGAACCGGGGCAGAGCCTCCGGCTGGGGCAAGGGGGTGTTCCCTGCCCGGCGGCGCTGGTGCAGGCGGCCCGGCCGGGCCAGAACCTCCTGCTGGACGACGGCAGGCTCCTTGTGCAGGTTGCCGGAGCCGACGGCGCGGCCCTGCAGTGTACCGTGGTGCGGGGCGGCACTCTGCAAAGCCGCAAAAGCCTTGCGGCGCCGGGGCTGGCGGTAGCCTCCCCCACGTTGACGGAGGCAGACCTGCAAAACCTGCAGCTGGCGGGAGCCTGCGGCGTTACCGGGGTGATGCTGCCCTTCGTGCGGGGGGCCGAGGACATCCGCACCCTGCGCCGGGCGCTGGAACAGGCCGGGGCCGGGCAGATCCGCATTTTTGCCAAGATCGAGAACCTTGCGGGGGTGCAGGCCCTGCCGGAGTTCCTGCCTCTTGTGGATGAAGTGGTCATTGCCCGCGGGGACCTCGGCAACGCCATGCCCCTGTGGGAACTGCCCCGGTGCCAGAAACAGCTTTCGGCGGTCTGCCGGTCTGCCGGGGTGCCCTTTATGGTGGTGACCCAGATGCTGGACAGTATGTGCAGCCGGGCGGTACCCACCCGCGCCGAGGTCAGCGATATCTACAACGCCGTGTCAGACGGTGCTTCCAGCGTGATGCTCACCGGGGAGACTGCCGCGGGGCAATACCCGGTGGAGGCCATGGAGTATCTTGTGCGCACTGCCCGCACTGCCTTGGAATAACCAGGATGAACCGCTCGTTTTCTACGGTGGTTCCTGCAAAGATTATACCGCATTCGCCACCAGGGTGGCAATGAGCCAGCCGCCTGCTCTTTACACAAACGGATTGTAGAACCGCCCGAACCGGATGGTCACGGTGAGGCTGAGGAGCAGCAGAAGCACCCCGACACCCAGCGCGATGAGATCGCGGCGGACAAAGGGCCGCTGGGCGTACCAGGTGCGCTTGTTCTTTTTGCCAAAGCCGCGCAGTTCCATCGCGTTGGAGATGGTGTCGATGCGGTTCAGGCTGGTCAGGATGAGCGGCAGCAGGATGTTGACGGAGTTTTTGAGCCGCTTGAAGAAGGGTTCCTTTCTGCCAAGCTCCACGCCGCGGGCCTGCTGGGCCTGGCTGATGCTGTGGTAGTCACGCTGGATGTCCGGAATGTACCGCAGTGCAATGGCCACTGAGTAGCCCACCTTGTACGAAATGCCAATACTGTTCAGACTGGCCGCAAACTCGCTGGGGTCGGTAGCCGAGATGAACAGGATGGCCACGGGCAGGGCCACGAAATACTTGAGCGAGATGTTGCACAGATAGAACAGCTGCTCAGCCGTCAGGTCATACCGCCAGAACAGGTGGCAGAGCACCGTGCGGGTGCCGTACAGCGTCGTGCCCTGGTCGGGGTCGAACAGGAAGATGAACAGGTTGTTCAGCAGCAGAAACACCAGCATGAACACCAGCATGAACCGCACCTCGCGGAACCTGATCCGGCTCAGCTTGAACGCGGCCAGGCTGACCGCCAGCAGCGCCAGCAGAACCCAGGTGTTGTAGGTGATCATGCTGGCAAAGGTGAACAGCAGAAAGAACGCCAGCTTGGTGGTGCCGGTGAGCTTGTGGACGACGCTCTCCCGCGGGAGATAATTCAAAACAGTTTTAGCGGCCATGTTCCCGCACCTCCCGGTCCTGCGCGATGAAGCGCTCCACAAATTCCTGCGCGGGCGCAATGCCGCAGCGGTTGGCCAGCGTGTAGAGGCTGGTCTCCTTCAGTGCGGCCTGCTGGATGAGGGCGGGGTCGCACAGAACACCCGCCGGGCTGCGGTCTGCGATGAGTTCACCGTCGCAGAATACCAGCGCCCGCTGGGTGTATTCGAGCATCAGGTGCATGTCGTGGGTGATCATCACGACCGTGACGCCCTGGGCGTTCAGCCCCCGCAGGAACTCCATGATGTCGGTGTAGTGGCGGAAATCCTGGCCCGCCGTAGGCTCGTCCAGCAGGATGAGCTCCGGGTCCAGCGCCAGTACGCTTGCGATGGTGACACGCTTTTTCTGGCCGAAGCTCAGCGCCGACACCGGCCAGTTCCGGAAGGGATACAGTCCGCAGATCTTGAGCGTCTGTTCCACCTTTTCCCGGATCTGCGCTTCGGTCAGGCCGGAGCGCTGCAGGCCCAGTGCCACTTCGTCGTAGATCATGGTCTTGGAGATCATCTGGTTGGGGTTCTGCATCACGTAGCCGATGTGCTGGGCACGGCGGCGGATGTTCTCCTCAGCCAGCGATCTGCCGTTGAGGAAGATCTCGCCCGCATCCGGCGTCTCGAACCCGCAGATGAGCTTAGACAGCGTGGATTTGCCCGCGCCGTTCCGGCCCACGATGCTGACCATCTCCCCTTTGCCGATGGAGAAGCGGACATTCTTCAGGGTCGCCTGCCCCTTCTGGTAACCAAAGCACAGGTCCCGCACTTCCAGCAGCGGTTCCGGAGCCGGGGCAGCTTCCGGCTGCGGATAGGCGGTGAACCAGTTTCGCAGGGCCGTGGTGTCGGCTTCGTTCAGGACGAGGCTGTCCACATGCGACGGGTGCTTTTCCGGGGTGATGTCCACGCCCGCATACCGCAGAGCGGTCAGGTAGAGCGGCTCCCGGATGCCGTTTTCGGTCAGCAGGGAGGTGGAAAGCAGCGCGTCCGGGCGGAGGTCAGCCAGAATTCTGCCCTCGTTCACGAGGACGATGCGGTCCACGCTCCGCCAGAGGACGTCCTCCAGCCGATGCTCGATGATGAGCACGGTGGTGTCAGTCTTTTTCTGAATCTCGTCGATGAGCTCCATGGTCTGCTTGCCGGTGGCCGGGTCCAGGTTGGCCAGCGGCTCGTCGAAGAGCAGGATCTTGACCTGATCCACCATAACGCCCGCCAGACTGACCCGCTGCTTCTGCCCGCCGGAAAGCTCATGCGGTGCATAGCCGAGGTGGTTCTCGATGCCCACCAGCTCCGCAGCGCGGCGGGTGATGGTGTGCATCTCCTCCTGCGGCATACAGCTGTTTTCCAGCGCAAAGGCGATGTCCTCGCCCACGGTCAGGCCAATGAACTGGCCATCCGGGTCCTGCAATACCGTGCCCACATGGGCCGACAGCTCAAAGATGCTGCTGTGCGGCGCATCCACGCCGTCCACGGTCAGGGTTCCGGTGCACACGCCGGGGTTCGAAAAGGGATTCAGGCCGTTGATGCAGCCCGCCAGCGTGCTTTTGCCGCTGCCGGACGGACCTGCGATGAGCACACGCTCCCCCGGATAGATGTCCAGGTCGATGCCGGTCAGCGTGGGACGCTTCTGGGCGCGGTACTGGAACGAGAAATCTCGGAACGAGATGATGGGTTCGTTACGTTCTGCCATGGGCAAATTACCTCAGCTGTTCAAACAAAAAGCCTTTCCTCCGGCGGATGGCCGAGGGAAAGGCTACGGGTTCCATCCAGAGTCGCTCCGGCCGGGATCACTCCTGGTCGAGAGAGCCCTTCTTGGCGATGGTCCTGGTATAGGCCAGCACCAGCAGGCCGCCCACCACCACAGCGGTGATGATGTTGGACACAGCTGCAAAGGCACCCTGCGCAAAGACCTTCTTGACCGGCTCGGCGTAGATCAGGATATCCAGCACCGGGGCCACCACGATCCAGGCCAGCAGATGGGCTGCAATGTTGGCGACCGTAAAGGCGGCCATCTTCTTTTTGCCGAACTCGCCCTCCTGCAGGTCCAGCTTTTTGGCGAACAGGCCCACCACAACGCCCACAAAGGCCGAAGCGATGACCCAGCTCCACCACGGGCTGCCGCCCCAGGACAGGTCGATCAGGGTGTGGCCGATGAAGCCGATCAGACCGCCGACCACCGGGCCGTACATCGCGGCCAGCAGGGCCAGAACGGCGTACTGCAGGCTGATGTTGGTGTTGGGCACCGGGCTGGGAATGGCCACGAACCGGCCCAGAACAAAGAACAGGGCTGCGCCGATGCCGACGGCGACCACTGGTTTGATGCTGTTGTTGTTTTTCATATTCTTTCGCTCCTCTTTTTTTGCACCGCAGTGTGCGGCATTTTTTTCAAGGCACTGTCAGTATACGACAAGCCGGGAACCCTTGTCAATGGACAAACGGCCTTCTTTGCAGAAAAACCGCCGGTTTTGCCGTTTCAGCGGGAGCTTTGGGGCTGCGGCACCAGTTTGCAGACCAGCCGGACCATCACCGGCGTCAGCGGGAGCCACACCAGTGTGCACAGCAGGTTGAACAGGGTGTGGGCGTTGGCGATCTGCCGCGCCAGCACTTCCAGCTCCGGCCCCTTGGGCGAGACGGCCTCCACCAGCCTTGTCATCCAGGGCAGAGTCAGCAGGCAGACCACGCTGCCCGACAGGTTGAAGCAGCAGTGCGCTGCCGCCGTCCGCCGGGCATCCGTAGGCTGACCCACCGCCGCCAGCACCGCCGTGATGGTCGTGCCGATGTTGTCCCCCAACAGGATGGGCAGGGCACCGGCCAGCCCCAGCACACTGTGGATGCCGTCCGGCCCGGCCTGCTGTGCGGCCCGCTGCAGCACCGCGATGGTGGCCGAGCTGCTCTGCACCACCAGCGTCATCCCGGTGCCCAGCAGCAGCCCCAGCAGCGGCGTATGCCGCACCTGCGTCATCCAGCGGAGGAAGACCGGGTGTTCGGCCAGCGGAGCCATCGCGCCGGACAAAACTTCGATGCCGTCGAACAGCAGGCCGAACGAAAACACCGCCAGCCCCAGCTGCCGCGTCCGCTCCCGCCGGGCCAGCAGCCAGACCAGCACCCCCGCAAACAGGATGGGGAACACCCAGTCCGCCAGCCGGAACGCCACCAGCTGGGCCGTCATGGTGGTGCCCACATTGGCCCCGAACACCACGGCCACGGCCTGCGGCAGCTCCATCAGCCCGGCGCTGACGAACCCGATGACCATCACCGTGGTGGCCGAGCTGCTTTGCAGCACCGCTGTGACCAGCAGCCCCGCCAGCGCCCCGGTGAGCGGTGTGCGGGTGATGCGGCGCAGGAATCCCCGCATCCGCTCCCCTGCCGCCTGCTGCAACGCCCGGCTCATGTTCTCCATCCCAAACAAAAACAGCGCCAGCCCACCGGCCAGCCCGAATGCCGCCCGAACGCCTTCCCCCATGTGTCGTCCTCCTCTCGGTGTGGATAACACAAAAATACTCGCTTTCCGGTGGGAAAGCGAGTACATTTTGCAAGGGAGCCGGTCATTTGTCCGTCCGGATGCAGCGCATACCGCGCCTGTCCGCCTGTGGTGCAGGGAAACAGCTCTCTGCAGGTCTTGCGCTTTTTTGGGGGGCGTTCTTAGTTCGTGCCGGTCAGCTTGAATTTGTTCAGGGTCTGGATGGTGGTCACGATGACATTGACGTTGTTGACGATGGAGCTGCCAGCAGAGAAGATGCGGGCGACGTAGTTGAACAGGGTGCCAACGTTCAGGAAGATCTTCCAGGCCTCGGTATCGGTGATCGAGCCACCGTTCAGGTAGACCATCTCGTTCTCGTCGATCTCGGCAAAAGCAGCAGGCATCTTGATTTCGTTCATAACAGGGATTCCTCTCTTTCAAACATTCGATTCGTTTTTGTGTTTCAGCAATGCAGGCCGACTCAGCCGTGCATCGCAACCAGTGTCACGACCAGGACCGTCGTTCCGACGATCAGGATCTCGCCCAGGTGGTCCTCCAGCCGGAAGGTGCTGGCAGGCTGTTCGGTTGCCTCCGGCTCCGGCTTCGGCTTCGCGGTGGACTCGCCCGACACAGGCGTCCAGTGGGCATACAGGGTCTGCCCATCTTCCTGGAACTCGTACTCAGCCGGCTTGATCTGATCGCCGCCCACAAGGTCCGTATACCAGCCATCGAAGAGGTAGCCTTCCATGGTGGGAGTGGGCAGTCTGGAAGTCCGGTAGACCTCCGTGCCGTCCAAAGTTCTGATGCGGTAGACGAAGACGTACTCCGGGGTGCCGATGCCGCCCTGCCGCTCCAGATAGATGGTATAATAATTGGGGCTGTCCGCAAATGCCAGCGGCGTCACGCAGCAGAACATTGCCAGCGTCGCCACACCGAGCATCAGCCGCTTCAGGAATTGCTTCATCGTTGCTTCCTCACTTTTCAGTCTTGCCGGTGCCGGGCAGTGCCCTGCGCCGGAAACAAGGAGATCCCACGCCCTTCCGGGCAGACTTTCTCTATATAGTTTATACGATAAACACAGCATTTTGTCAATCGGGACTGCGCAATTTTCGCATTTTCATGTTTTCTGAAACCGCAGCCCCGCACCGTGCTGCGGCATCAGGGCGCTGTGAGCAGGGAAACCACGGCACCAGCGCAGGGTCTTCGGCAGAATGCCGCCTGCCAGGTGATGTGTTCCGGCTCCACCGGTTCAAAATAGCAGGAGGAACACGCCGCAGCCACACCTTCTGCCTCGTCTGCACTCCCGCGCACCGTGCAGAACACCGCCGTCGGGCCGTCGGCCCCGCCAATGACAGCGATGGCTGCATCCCCCTCCACCTGCGGTTCCAGTCCATACTTCTTTTCCAGCGCTGCCCGTTCGAGCGGCAGCTTCCTGGGTGTGAGACGCGGGTAGTCCCCCTCAGCGCAGTCGGAGAGGAAGAAATTTTCGGCAGCCGGGGTCAGGCGGTAGGTCATCATACAGAAACAGTTGGGCCGCTCCCAGCCATCACAGTCCGGAAGTTCCAGCGTTTCCGACCGGACATCCAATGCAGTCAGCTGATAGGTCTGTGCGTTTCCCGGTTCGTGCAGCGTCACCGACCCGCCCACCGCAGGGGTCCGAAACCGTTCCGCCGGGTGTTGTTCCAGTTCCGCTTCCAGCCGTACCTCCAGGACACGGAAGCGCTTCGGGCAGCTCTTCCGGCTCCGGGTCGCCCAGGGATAGCTTTCCCGCCAGAACTTCCAGACCGTCGTTTCATCCAGCCCATAATGCCGCAGGAACGCTGCGACTGTATCATCGCCGGCCATCTCTCCCGGAAGATAACCCACCCCGCAGCCATCTCTGGAATGCAGTCGCATCCCATTCAGTTCCAGCTCCGCGCAGAACCCCACATTCAACGGATTTTCCTGTTCCATCTGCTGTTCCTCGGCTCTGGTCAGGGTGCGGCTGCATTCGCCGTCTTCGGTCAGGCCCCATTTTTCCATATAGGCCCGCAGTTCTTCCTGCGGCACCTCCATCGCAAAGTCCACGACCAATCCCTGTCGGCACCGGTAGACCGCCGGGATGCGCCACTTGTACCCATGCCATTCAAATTCGCGGTCCACGCGCAGTTCCTCGCCGGGGTCGTTTCCCTCCTGTGTTCCCCAGAAATTTTTCCCAAAGCAGACCTTCCAGCGGCGGTGTTCGTGTCTCATGGCAGTTGTCCCCTTCCGTTTTTCTCTATTTTAACACCATTTCATCGGCCCCGCAATTTCTTTGCGAATTTTTGCCGTTTCCCAGCCGCCTGCCCCTACACAAACGGCGGCGGTTGTGCTATGATAAGGCTGAAAAATCGGTTTGGCACTGCCAACCCATGAAGAAGGTGTCGTTCATGTCTGATCTGCTTGAGACCCTGCGGCAGGAGGGCGTCGATCCCGCACTGCTCTCCGCTGTGGAAGAATACCGCGCAGCCCACCCGCTGGCCGAGGCGCTGCGCCCCCGCATCCCGGTGTCGGCCTTTACTTATTATGGCAAGGACGTCTGGGAGCAGGCTCTGGCCGCGCTGCTCTGCGGCGAGAACCTGCTGCTGGCAGGCGGCAAGGCCACCGGCAAAAATGTGCTGGCCGAGAACCTCTCCGCCGCCTTCGGCCGCCCTGCGTGGGACATCTCGTTCCATGTGAACATGGACGCAGCCTCCCTCATCGGCATGGATACGTTTGAGGGCGGCGCGGTCAAATTCCGGCCCGGCCCGGTCTACCGCTGCGCCCAGTGCGGCGGGTTTGGTGTGCTGGACGAGATCAACATGGCCAAAAACGAGGCGCTGGCCGTCCTCCACGCCGTGCTGGACTTCCGCCGCGCCATCGACGTGCCCGGCTACGAGCGCATCCCGCTGGCCGAGGAGACCCGCTTCATCGCCACCATGAACTACGGCTATGCGGGCACCCGTGAGCTGAACGAGGCGCTGACGTCCCGCTTTGTGGTCATCCAGATGCCCACCATCACACAGGACAACCTCGAAAAGCTGCTCCGTGCCCAGTTCCCCGACCTGCACGCAAACTATGTCCACCAGTTCGCCCTGCTCTTCCTCGACCTGCAAAAAAAGTGCGACAGCGCGGAGATTTCCACCAAGGCGCTCGATCTGCGCGGGATGCTGGATGCGCTGCGGCTGATCCGCCGGGGCGTCCCGGCCGGGGCCGCGCTGGATATGGGCATCACCAACAAAGCCTTTGATTCCTACGAGCAGGGGCTGATCCGGGACGTCATCGCCGCCCGCATCCCGGCGCAGCTCACTGCCGCAAAGCTGTTCCGCTGATGGAAGCGCAGAGCTACACCGCCGAACAGCGGCGCGCAGCCAATCAGGTCTGGGCGGCAGCCGGTGCCTATGGGTTTGAGCCGCTGTTCCTTGCACACAACACCGACGGCACGATCGATTTTTACATGAACTGCATCGTGGGCCTGGTGCACAAATATTACGGCGACGATCTCATCCGGAGCCTGTTCGGGCTTTGGGATGGCGACATCCGGGAGGCCGAACTCGACGACCTGACCTGGCTCTACCTCGAAAGCGCTGCCTATGCGCTGGAGCTGCCCCGCCGCCCGGTGCTGGCCGAGCTGCGCCGCGCCCATGCGGACTACTTTTTCGGCATCCAGTACAAGCTCTCCCGGCAGGAGTGGATGGCCAAAAACCAGCTCGTCTACACCATGCAGGCAGACCGCTGGCGCACCGTGCAGGGCCGCCGCCCGCCGGTGATGACCCCTTACGAAGCCGACCTTGCCGCCGCGCTGGCCCCGCAGACGCCGCCGGAACCGGCTGCGCTGAAACCGGCCCTGCTGGCTCTCTTTGCCCGCGCGAAGCTGTTTGACGGCACCGTGCACAAAAAGGCCGCGCTCCATCTGCATCTCGAAGGGCTTCTGGCTTCGCTTGCCACCAAAACGCTCCCCACCCAGATGATCAAGACTGACCGCGTCATGGTCGAGCACTCCAGCGCGGTGGATGCCGCAGGCAGCGGCGGGCTGACGGTGGACAAGCGGCTGGCCCACATCACCCTCCGGCAGAACGCCGCCGAAGACCGCGCCTACATCGAGAGCTGTTTCGGGCGCTCCCTCTACCCGCCGGAACGGCTGCGCAAGGCCGAGCAGGAGCTTTGCACCGGCGATCATCTGGGGTGCCATCTCTGGTTCGCCGCCGGTGTCCCCAGCCCCGAACAGGCTCCCACCCCGGAAGCAAAGCATCTGGCCGAACAGGCGCAGCTGCAGGCCGACCGGAACCGCGCCTACTATGCCAAGAACCGGGAGCTGCACCGCAGCGTCGTGCTGCGGCTGACCGAACAGATCCGCAACTGCATCCTCGTGCACCAGCAACCCCATGCGCGGGTGGCCCGCAGCGGCAGTCTGGACCCCGTGCGGGTCTGGCGGGCCCCTGTGCTGGACGATGCCCGCGTCTTCCGCTGCGCTGAGGAGGAGAACCAGCCCGCCTTCACCGTAGACCTGCTGCTGGATGCGTCGGCCTCCCGCCTGCACTGTCAGGAGGTCATCGCGGCGCAGGGCGTCATCCTTGCCGAGAGCCTGACTGCCTGCGGCATCCCTGTGCGGGTCAGCTGCTTTTCCAGCCTGCGGGGCTACACGGTCCTGCGGGTACTCAAGGGTTTCTCGGACAAGAATCTGCAAAACATCCACCAGTATTTCGCCTCCGGCTGGAACCGCGACGGCCTGGCTCTGCGGGCAGCGGGCGACCTGTTGGACTTTGCGCCCGGCCCCGCGCCGCGTCATCTGCTCATCCTGCTGACGGACGCCTCCCCCAACGACAGCCGCCGTGTGCCGCCCTCTTCGGAGAACCCGCTGGGGCACGACTACGGCGGGGCGTTCGGTGTGGACGATGCCGCTGCCGAGGTGCGCACCCTTCGCCGCAAGGGGCTGCGGGTCTCCGCCGTCTTCATGGGCGAGGACCGCTCCATCCCCGATGCCGAGCGCATCTACGGCAAAGATCTGGCCCGCATCCGCGGCATGGACCAGCTGGCCCGCGCAGCCGGGCAGCTCATCCAGAACGAGATCCGCGAGCTGGGCGATTGACTCCTCGCACCAAAAGACCGGGACTGCATGTTTGCAGCTCCGGTCTTTTGGTTACAACCATAGTGTTTACCATCTCCCCCAATGCGCAAAAATATTTTTGCAATCTTCAAACTTTTAGTTGTAATTTGTGACAACTTATGCTATAATACAGCCAGAAAAGAACGAATCAATGGTTGTACGAGGAAGGAGACCCGCTATGGATGCCAATCGTTACTTTGAGCAGATGCACCAGGTCATGTCCGCACAGAAGCGCGATTTTTCGTTGATTTTGAGCGTAAAGGTGCAGGATCTTGGCGGCGCGGATGCTTACATCGAGCTGCGCCGGAACGCATCCGGCCGCGCACGGGTCTTCTATTCCACCATGGGCCGCCGCAACCTCAACTTCCAGTTGTTCCGCAAGGGCTGGCAGTTGTGCCACAACGCATCCGGCGAAATGACCGGCCGTTTCCCCACCAAAGCGGACGCCCTGTTGGACGCAGCGGACTTTTCCGCCTGCATCCGGGACGATGCCTTTGACCCGGCCCGCACGGAATTTCTCGTGAACCAGCTCCGACTTCTTTCGGACGCCTCCTGCCCTTCCCTGCCGCAGTCGGCCCGCGAAGGGGCGCTCATCACCGTGGACAGTTTTGTGGGCCGCGGCGGGCACTGGTGCTATTGGAGCACACAGGCTGCTGACTGCCTGCCTCTCGCTGCACTGCTCTGCTGGCTGGGTGATTTTCTGGCCGGGAGCGAGCGCCGCACCCTGCAAAACTGCCCGCAGGCCATGGAGCTGGCCGCGCAGTGGCAGGCGGAGCTTTGCTCGCCCTTCACCTGCCCGGCGGACGCTGTCCGTTCTCCTGCCCAGCGCCCGGCCCCGCGCCGCGCCGCCCCTGCCGCGCAGAACCCCCACTGGCAGAGCATCCTGGCGGTGCTGGCCACCGTATGACAATCGTGCCCCGCCCTCTGGTTTTCCAGAGAGCGGGGCACTTGTTCAATATTCGATCCCCTGCCGGGCGGCGATGCCCTTCTGGTAGGGGTGGCGGCAGCACTTCATCTCGGTGCTGTAATCCGCCGCATCCAGCATCCACTGCGGCGCAGCGTGTGCCGTCAGAACGCATTCCTGCCCATCCGGCCGGTGCAGAACCGCCGACTGCAGCAGCTCTTTGTCCACCATATCCAGTTCCCATGCGGAACCGGCCTCGTCCAGAAGAAGCAGATCGGCCGGCTGGGCCATAGCAGCCCGGAGGTTCTCATTTTGCAGCGCCCGCGTAGCCGCCTTTTCGGCGTCGTTCATCTGGAAGACGAACTTCTGCCCGGCCTTGCCGCGGTAGACTCTGGCCCCCAGCTGCTCCAGCAGCGGGATCTCGCCGCTTTTGCCGCCCTTCAGGAACTGCACGATGACCACACGCTTTCCGCTGCCCAATGCGCGCAGCGCGAGGCCCATGGCGGCTGTGGTCTTGCCCTTTCCATCGCCCCAATAGAGATGCAGCAATCCGCGCTCCATCATGCGTTTTCCTCCGTGTACTGGACGGTTTTTACCACATGCAGGATGTGTTCCGCCTTCCAGTCGCAGGCGTCCAGCACATAGCCGCCCGCATTGGGGCCACACCATGCGTGGAAGGTCTTGTGCGGCACCGCGAACCGCTCCATTGCGGCCATCTGGGTGCCGCCGTGCGCCACGATGACCAGCCGCTCCTCGCCGTTAGCAAGTGCCTTGTCCACCAGAGCGGCAAACGCCGCGCAGACGCGGTCACAGAAATCGCTCTTCCTCTCCCCGTCCGGGTGAGCGCTGACTTCGTTCTGCCGGACCCACTCCAGATACTCCGGGTCCTGCTCCACACGGACGAACTTCTGCCCCTCGAACCGGCCGAAGTTCATCTCCTTCAGCCCCTCCACCGGCACCAGTTTTGCGTCCGGAAAGAGGATCTTTGCCGTCTGCGACGTGCGCTGCAGCGGCGTCACGTAGACGACCTCCGGGGAAAAGTCCGCCCGCCGCAGCTGGGCCGCGCTTTCGGGCGAAAGCGGGATGTCCCGCTGGCCCTGATACCGTTTCTGGGCGTTGTATTCCGTTCTGCCATGGCGCAGCAGATAGATCCACATGGTGTTGTCTCCTTTTTTCATCCTTTTGCCGCCCCATTATAGCCGATTTCCGCAAAAGATACAAGCCGCCCACGGTTCATTCTTCCCCCGCGCCTGCCACAGCATCCTTTTTGGTTTGCAATATCCAACCACGCGTATCCGTATGACACGCCTGTGCGCCTTTTGTCAAGTGTAAAAAAGCACCCGCCGCAGGATGTGCAGCAGGTGCCGGAAATTTGACCGTTCTTATTCGTACAGGGGGAACGCCTTGGTGAGCGCCAGAACGCGGGCGGAGATGTCGTCCCGCTTCTCGTCATAGTGCCAGATGCAGTCGGCAATGCAGTCGGCGATGATCTTCATCTCTGCCGGGCCCATGCCGCGCGTCGTGACGGCAGGGGTGCCCAGACGGACGCCGGAGGTCACGAAGGGGCTGCGGGTCTCGCCGGGCACGGTGTTCTTGTTGGCCGTGATGTGCACACTGTCGAGGCGGGCTTCCAGCTCCTTGCCGGTGCACTCCTCCTCCCGCAGGTCGAGGAGCATCAGGTGGTTGTCGGTGCCGCCGGACACCAGCTTCACGCCGCGGGCCTGCAGCTCAGCCGCCATGGCCTGTGCATTCTCCACGATCTTGCGCGCATATTCTTTGAATTCCGGCTTCAGTGCCTCCCCGAAGCAGACGGCCTTTGCCGCGATGACATGCTCCAGCGGGCCGCCCTGGGTGCCGGGGAAGACGGCGGAATTGATCCGCTTGGCCAGCACCGCGTTGTTGGTCAGGATCAGGCCGCCGCGCGGGCCGCGCAGGGTCTTGTGGGTCGTGGTGGTCACAACGTCTGCATAGGGCACCGGGCTCTGGTGATAGCCGCCCGCCACCAGACCGGCGATGTGGGCCATATCGACCATCAGGTAAGCGCCATAGCCGTGGGCGATCTCGGCCAGCTTTTCAAAGTCGATGGCGCGGGGGTAAGCCGACGCGCCCGCCACGACGAGCTTCGGGCGCACCGTTTTGACCTGCTTTTCCAGCGCCGCATAGTCGATGACGCCGTCCTCGTTGACGCCGTAGGACACGAAGTGGTAGTTCTTGCCGGACATGTTCACCGGCGAGCCGTGGGTCAGGTGGCCGCCCTGCGACAGGTCCATGCCCATGACAGTGTCGCCAACGTCCAGCAGTGCAAAGTAGACGGCCAGGTTGGCCTGTGCGCCGGAGTGCGGCTGCACGTTGGCATACTTGGCCCCGAACAGCTTGCAGGCGCGCTGGATGGCGATGTTCTCCACCTCATCCACATAGGCACAGCCGCCGTAATAGCGCTTGCCCGGCAGACCCTCGGCATACTTGTTGGTCAGCACCGTGCCCATCGCAGCCATCACGGCAGGCGAAACGATGTTCTCGCTGGCGATCAGCTCGATGTTCTCCCGCTGGCGGGTCAGCTCGCGGCCCATCGCCGCAGCCAGCTCCGGGTCAGCCTTGCCCACCAGATCGATGGTGTCCATCATTTCATCGTACATTTTTACTACCCCTCTCTGACAGATCGTTCCGGGCAGAGCGGCTCCGAAGTGAGCCTTGCTCCCCTCCTCTTTATGATAACAAAATCAGCCCCGATGCGCAACCATATTTTCGCCTAAGCCCTTGCTTTTTTTGCGGCCAGCGTTTATTATATCTGTATAAAAATCCGTTCCCGCGTTTGTGCAGCTTTTCAGAATCAGCCTGCACAAACTCCGGAGGGAACAAGGGAGGAAACCGCAGATGGATCATTCCCTGCAAAAAGCAGCCCAGCGCAAAGCGGGCATCGCTGCTCGGCGGGCGCTTTCCGCCGCCGCACGTTCTGCCGCAGACGCCGCGCTGTGCCGCCGCATCGCAGCACTGCACTGCTTTCAGAACGCCCGGACGCTCCTTGCCTATGCCGCCTTCGGTGGGGAGGCAGACCTGTCCGCTCTGCTGGCGGAGGCGGTGCGGCAGGGCAAGACCGTCGCCTATCCCATCTGCGGCGCGGGCTTCACCCTGACGGCCGCTGTGCCCGGCCCGGACAGCTGGGAGGTGGGTGCATACGGCATCCGGACCCCCATCCCGGAGCGGGCGCAGCTGCTCCCGCCCGAAGCGCTCGACCTGGTGCTGGTGCCCTGCACGGCCTTTGATGCCGCCTGCCGCCGCGTCGGAATGGGAAAAGGCTACTATGACCGCTACCTGCCCCGCTGCCGGAACGCCGTACTGCTTGGCGTTGCCTTTGAGGCGCAGCGGGTGGAGCAGGCCGCTGTGGACGCGCACGACCAGCGGCTGGACGGATTTGTAACAGAGGAGGGGATCTATCGTGGAACTGATGAATTTGAGCTGTGAAGCGTTTTTAGAAGACCTTGCCGGCAGCGCCCCGGCACCGGGCGGCGGCGGGGCCGCAGCTCTGGTGGGTGCCGCCGGTGCCGCCCTTGGCAATATGGTCGGCAGCCTGACCATCGGCAAGAAAAAATATGCCGCCGTGGAGGCGGATATCCTCATCATGAACCGCCGTGCCGCCGCCCTCCGCAAGCGGCTGGAAGGGCTGGTACAGGCCGACGCCGACGCTTTTACACCGCTGGCCGCAGCCTACAAGCTGCCCAAAGAGACCCCGGAGCAGCAGGCCCACAAAGCCGCTGTGCTGGAGGCCGCGCTGGAAGAGGCCTGTGCTGTGCCGCTGGAGATCATGTCCGCCTGCTGTGAGGGCATTGCGCTGGCGGCGGAATACGCCGAAAAGGGCAGTGTGATGGCCGTATCGGATGCCGGGTGCGCTGCACTGTTCTGCAAGGCCGCCCTGCAGGCCGCCGGGCTCAATGTCTCCATCAACACCCGGCTGATGGCCGACAACGCCCGCGCCGCCGCCCTGAATGCACAGGCCGACGCCATGCTGGCGGAGTTTGTGCCGCAGGCCGACCAGATCTACGAGAAACTCACACATTCCTTGAGGGGGTAATTCTGATGGCAACGATTTTGAAGGGCGCGCCCGTTGTGGCCGCCATGAACGAAGCAAACGCCGCCCGCTGTGCTGCAATGCAGGAAAAGGGCGTCGTGCCCACGCTGGCCGTGGTGCGCGTGGGTGCCCGCCCGGACGACCTTTCCTACGAAAAAGGCGTTCTGACCCGCTGCGGCAAGGTGGGCGTCGCCGTAAAGCAGTTCCTTCTGCCCGAAGATGCTGCACAGGACGCGCTTCTGGAGGTCATCCGGAAGATCAACGCGGACCCGTCCATCCACGGCTGTCTGCTCTTCCGCCCTCTGCCCAGGCAGTTCGATGACCGCGCCGTCCGCGCGGCGCTGGCCCCGGAAAAGGACATCGACGGCATCACGGACGGTTCGCTGGCCGGTGTGTTCACCAACACCGCCATCGGCTACCCGCCCTGCACCGCACAGGCCTGTCTGGAGATCCTGAAGTATTATCAGGTGCCGCTCTCCGGCCGGCGGGCCGTGGTCGTGGGCCGCAGCCTCGTGGTCGGCAAGCCCGCCGCCATGATGCTGGACCGCGAAAACGCCACGGTGACGCTCTGCAATTCCCGCACCCAGGACCTGCCCGCCCTCTGCAAAGAGGCCGACATCGTGGTCGTTGCCATGGGGCGGCAGGGCTTCATCGGCAGCGACTGCCTGCGCGAAGGCCAGGTCGTGGTCGATGTGGGCATCCACGTCAACGCAGAGGGCAAGCTCTGCGGCGACGTCCGCTTTGACGAGGCAGAACCCCTCGTCGAGGCCATTACCCCGGTACCCGGCGGCGTGGGCACCGTGACCACCTCCGTGCTGGTCGGCCATGTGGTGGATGCCGCAGAAAAAACGCTGTAACAAACGATAGCAATTCAACTTTTTATAGCAGTTTGCGTTTTTAATGCACAAGCAGCACCCGCAAACTGCATATTGCAAAGATGCCGTTTGAATGTTGCGCTAATTTCTTGACTTGCGATAAAATTTGCGATAAACGATTTTTTTGAAGGAATGTAATCATGTCGAAAGATGAATATTTGATCACAGATCCACCCCTTAAAGCGCTAACTGTTTTTGCGATGCCGATGATCCTTGGCAGCTTTTTTCAACAAGTATATAATATGGCCGATTCCATAATAGTTGGTCAATTTGTTGGCTCCTCGGCACTTGCGGCTGTTGGTGCTTGTGCTGCACTGACCAATGTTTTTATTTGTGTGGCGCTTGGTGCTGGTGTGGGCGCAGGTGTGCTTGTAAGCCGCTATTTTGGTGCAAGAAATTATGGTAGAATGAAAACCATTGTGTCAACGTCCCTGATCAGCTTTTTGATCTTAAGCGTTGTCCTTGGTGTCTTTGGCTTTTGCTTTTCCCATTTCATGATGAGCGGATTACAGACCCCTGCCGATATATTGGAAGAAGCAGTATTGTATCTGCGTGTCTACTTTGTGGGTTTCCCGTTTCTATTCATGTACAACATTCTTTCCACCATGTTCACTTCCATCGGTGAATCCAAAATTCCGTTGGGACTGCTGATATTCTCATCGATCCTGAATATTTTTATGGATCTCTGGATGGTGGCTGGTCTCGGTCTGGGGGTGTTTGGTGCAGCCCTTGCGACCTTGATCGCACAAGGAATTTCTGCCGTGTTTTCGTTTTTGATCTTTCTGTCTCGGATGCGGCAATACAAGAGCTCCTTTCGCAGGTTCGACCGGCAGGAGCTGTATTCCATGCTTCGCATTGCGGTACCATCGGTTTTGCAGCAGTCCACAGTGTCTATCGGTATGATGATCGTGCAGGCAGTGGTCAATCCCTTCGGCACACAGGCACTTGCCGGGTATGCGGCAACGATGCGGGTAGAAAATGTTTTTTCGCTGATCTTCGTATCCATCGGCAATGCAGTTTCGCCGTTTGTATCCCAGAATCTTGGCGCAAAGAAAATTGAGCGCATCAAAAAAGGTTATCATGCTGCACTGGTGTTGGATCTATGCTTTGCCGTTCTTGCTTTCGTGGTCATTGAAACACTGCACACACAGATTTCCTCGTTGTTCTTGGGAAAAGACGGAACCGCGTTGGCCTATCAGGTGTCCGGTGATTATATGAGATGGCTTGGTTACTTTTTCATCTTCATGGGCATCAAGATGGCCACGGATGGCGTTCTTCGCGGACTTGGGATCATGCGGCCGTTTCTTATTGCAAATATGGTAAACCTTGCAATCCGCTTGTCGGTTGCTTTGATTTGTGCACCGCGTTTTGGCATTGCTTTTGTTTGGCTTGCAGTCCCGGCAGGTTGGCTTGCAAACTTCCTTATTTCCTATGCGGCGCTCAGAAGATCGTGGCCAGAAGATAAAGCAGCGGTATCTCAATGATTTCATGCAGTGGAGAGGTGCTTTTCAAGCTGTTTCGCCTTCTGACTGCTCAGGCTGGTTCAAATCTTGTGATGATTCGCACTATCGCAATTTTCAAAAAGAGTGCCTATCAACACAGCATATTTGCCTTTGCAGGATACGAAAAAAGGCGCTCGGTGAGTGTTCACCAAGCGCCTTTGCTTTCGATGCTTAAAGTATAGCGTTTTTTTCGTTCGCTTTCAATCTGAAATTTGCAACAACTTTTTCCGCGCAGATTTCCGTGTTTTGTAAAGTCGCGCAAAGTCAGACCTTTATTTTTGTCGATTACCGGGTCAGCAGCAGAAGCCAGGCCGAAGCCACCGCCTGCAGGATGAGCCAGCGGGCCACCACCTGCTCATCGCTCCAGCCCATCCGCTTGCGCACATGGTCATGCAGCGGGGTCAGGGTGTGTTTGAGGATGCTGATGTGTAAAAACCGCTTGAAGCTGATCTTCAGGATGCCCAGGCTGCCGTCCACGATGAAGACCAGCGCCGCCAGCAGGAAGGAGAACGGGTGGCTGCTCTTGAGCGCCAGCACCGCGAGGAAGAAGCCCATGGCGCGGCTGCCCGCGTCACCCATCAGCAGGGTGGAGGGCTTGGCATTCATCCACAGGTAGGCCAACAGTGCGCCGATGAAGACGATGGCGGCGGTGCTGTAGTCCCCCAGTTCCTCGCCGTAAGCCAGCAGGAAGGTGCCGATGCTGACCACCGCCAGGCTGGCCGACAGGCCATCCACACCGTCGGTGCAGTTGACGACGTTGATGCTGGCCCAGATGAGGACGACGATGAGCACGAGGTAGAGCGGATACGGGATGGCAAAGCTCCACTGCAAAAAGTTCACGGTGGTGCTGTTGAAGTTCAGGTAGGTCACACCCGCCACAATGGCGATGACGAGGTCAATAAGGCCTTTTTTGTATTCGTTCCAGGCCACCTCGGAGGCATCGTCAAAATAGCCGGAGAGCATGGAGGCGATGAGCAGCACGGTATAGATGATATACTCGGTGCGCAGCGGCACCACCGCCAGCGTGACCAGCGCGATGCAGAGCACGAAGATGAGGCCGGAGCCGCGGGCCTTGCCTTTGGAAAGCTCGCCGTTCACCGCAAATGCGCGGCCATGGTCGTGGGGGAGCTTCTCCCGGAAGACCGAATCCATCAGCGCCGTCAGCGCAAAAGCCAGCAAAAATCCCAGCGCGTCCACGGTGCGCTGACTGCCCGATAACAGTTGGAGCATACGATTTTCCTCTTTCCCGGAGCCGCACACAGCGCCGCTCCTGTTGTTTCACTCATAGGTAAGGAAAGTGTATCACGCCCGGCTGAAAAAATCAATCTCCTGCGCACAAAACACGCCGGTTTGACATTTTTCATTCTTCTTTATATAATAGGTCTATTCTGTCCCCTTGTGCGGGGCATTTTTTATGCGAACAGGAGAATCCATGACACTTTCACTCGAACAGCTCTCCTCCCGGATGCGCCGGGGGGAGGACATCCCCTTGCGGGAAACAGCGCAGGTCGTGCTGGCGCTGAGCGTCCCTTCCATTTTGCAGCAGATGGTCGTCACCGCCATGGAATACATCGACGCCGCCATGGTGGGCCACATCGGGGCCGAAGCCACGGCCGCCATCGGCATCGTCAGTTCCAGCACCTGGCTGCTCCACGGCATCCTGGTGGGGCTGTACACTGCCTTTTCCATCCAGATCGCGCAGTATCTCGGTGCCGACCGCCAGGCCGACGCACGCGGTGTGCTGCGGCAGGCCATGCTCTTCAACCTCATCCTGGGTCTGGCGGCGGCAGGGTTCGGCATCGGCATCAGCCGCTTTCTGCCCGGCTGGCTGGGCGCTGACCTCTCGCTGCAGGCCAACGCTTCCGCCTACTTTGCCATCTGGTCGGCCGCCCTCCCCTTCACCATGGCCATGGGGATGTACGCCGCATGCTCCGTGCCACCGGCGACGCCCTGACGCCCGGCCTCATCAGCGTCCTCGTCTGCGGGCTGGACGTCGTATTCAACTTTTTCCTCATCAACCCCACCCGGACGCTGCCCCTCTTCGGCACCCGCGTCACCGTCTGGGGTGCCGGGCTGGGCGTTCCGGGTGCGGCGCTGGGCACCGCCCTTTCCAACGTGATCGGCGGGCTGCTGGCGCTGGCCATCCTGCTGCTGCGGGACGGCCCCCTCTGCATCCGGAAGCCCGGCTCCTGGAAGATCACCCGCGCCTGCCTGCTCAACCTCTGGCGGGTGGGTGCCCCGCTGGCCGCAGAGCGCGCAGCCCTCTCCTCGGCGCAGGTGGTGCTGGTGCGCATCGTGTCGGGGCTGGGCACGGTGGCCATCGCCGCCAACAGCCTCGGCGTCAGCGCCGAGGGGCTGTGCTACATGGCCGGTTACGGCATCCAGGACGCCGCCATCGCCCTCATCGGGCAGGCTGTGGGTGCCAACCGGAAGGACATGGCCAAGCGGTTCGCCTGGCTCTGCACCGGCATCGGCATCGGCATCATGGCGCTGTCCGGCATGGGGCTGTGGGTGTTTGCCCCGGCGCTGATGGGCATCTTCACCGCCGACGCCGCCGTCATCGCGCTGGGTGCGCGGGTGCTGCGCATTGAAGCCTTTGCCGAACCGATGTTCGGGGCCAGCATCGTGGCCAGCGGTGCCATGCAGGGCGCGGGCGACAGCACCGCCTGCTTCGTGCTGAACCTCGTCAGCATGTGGGGCATCCGGCTGATGCTGGCCTCCTTCTTTGCGCCCCGGTTCGGGCTGGCGGGCGTGTGGGGTTCCATGTGCTGTGAGCTCTGCATCCGCGGCCTGCTCTTCCTCTTCCGCCTTGCCCGCGGCAAGTGGCTGGAAAAGGGAGCCTTAGCTTAAAAAAGACCCTCTCCGGCATTGCGAAGCAATGACGGAGAGGGTCTTTTCCTTTTTTTACTTTCTGCCGTGCAGGATGGGCGACAGCGGCTTATAGATCACCATGCAGAGCACCGCATCCAGCAGGCCCTTGACCAGCGTGAAGGGCATGTTGAAGATGACGAGGCACTTGATGAGGCTGTCTGCCGAGGGCAGGATGGCCTGGTACATACCGAGGATGGCTTCCAGCGGCATGTGATAGAACTGCACATAGGCCGGATAGGTGATGAAGTAGTTGGACGGCACACTGAACACCGCCATGGCCGCTGCACCGATCAGCGCACCGAGGATGGCCGTTTTGCGGCTCTTGCGGTGCTTATAGATGCAGCCCGCCGTGACCGAGAAGACCGCGCCCAGCATGAAGTTGCACAGCTCGCCGACACACGCGGTGCTGGTGCCCTTGATGACGATGTGGAGCAGGTTCTTCATGAAGCTGATGACAGCACCGTACACCGGGCCCAGCGCAAATGCACCCAGCAGGGCGGGCAGGTCGGAGAAGTCCATCTTGACGAAGGACGGGATGAGCATCGGGATGGGGAACTCGATGAACATCAGGATGAAGGCCACCGCGCTGAGCATGGCGGCTACGGTCAAGTTGTGGGTCGTGTTTTTTTTCATGGTAATTTCCTCCCGTGGGGCGCATGGCCCCGCTCAATTGAACTGGAAAGCCCTTTTCGCGCCGTACCGGAACCGGGAAGACAACCAAAAACGCGCCCTGCCGCAGCAAACACTGCAACAGGGCGCGCAAACAATTCGATTTGTCTGCCGTTTCTTGCATCCGGACTATACCGTTGGCCCCGGAGTCTCACCGGGTCAGCACTCTTTGGGAGTGGTCGCGGGCTGTACCGCCAGTGGGGAATCACACCCCGCCCTGAAACGAACTTTCTGGGCAGAGTATAACGCGCCGGGCTGCACTTGTCAACCCCCAATTTCGGTTGCCCTTTCCGCGCGCTTTATGGTATACTGAGGCGTAATATTTTATTTCCGAGGAGTTTTTGCCATGATCTTTTCCATCCGTGATCTCGCGTTCGAGATCGGTTCCCTCTATCTGGAAAGCTGGCTTGCCCTGGCGGCGCGCTGCGTCTGTGCGCTGCTGCTTTTTGCCGCCGGGGCGCTGGTCTCCCTGCTGCTGCGCAGGAAGCTCTTCCCCATCCTGCAGGCCCGCAGCTGGCATTTTGCCGCCACCCCCATCCTGCTGCGCAGTCTGGAACGCCCGCTGGAACGGATGGCCGTCTTCACCGGCCTCTACCTCGCGCTGACCAGCCTGCCGTGGGCCATCACCGGCCTGCCCAAATTCCTGCTCGTGGCCTACAAGGTCGTGATGAGCTTTCTGTTCTGTGAGGGTCTGTATCAGGCCTCGGATGTGGCTGACCTGCTGCTGGCCTCCTGCAGCCCGGAGATCCGCTCCAACAAGACCCTGCTCGCCCTGCTGAACACGACCTACAAGGTGCTGGTGGTCGTGCTCGGCGTTGCCACCATCGCGCAGGTCATCGGCTTCCCCATCGGCAGCATCGTCGCCGGTGCCGGCCTTGTCGGTCTGACCATTTCGCTGGCCGCACAGGAGAGCGCCAGCAACCTGTTCGGCGGTCTGGTCATCCTGCTCGACAAGCCCTTCTCGGTGGGCGACTGGATCACTGTGGGCGAGATCGAGGGCGAAGTCATCGACATCAACTTCCGCTCCACCCGCATCCGCGCCATGGACAAAACGGTCAGCATCGTCACCAACAGCAAGATCTGTTCTTCCACGGTGCAGAACGCTGCGATGCGCACCATGCGGCCCTATCGGTTCACGCTGGGCGTCACCTACAACACCACCCGCCCCCAGCTGGAAAAGCTGATGGCCGACCTCAAGACCATGCTGGACGAAAGCCCCTACACCCAGAAGGGCAGCAACATCGTCCGGCTGACCAGCTTTGGCGATTCCAGCATCAACATTCTGGTTTCCGCCTATCTTCAGACGAACGCCTATGCCGTCTTCCTCGAAGAGCAGAACGACCTGAACCTGAACATCATGGACATCATGCAGGCCGACGGCGTGGACTTTGCCTTCCCCTCCACCAGCGTCTACATCGAAAAGTCCGGCTCCTGAGCTGCCCCCTTCCGCTCCCTCTCACGAGGGAGTTTTTTGTTTACAGGCAGATGGAGTTTTCGTGCATTGCACTCACAAGGCCACATCCAGCGCCATCATCAGCGCAAAGCCCAGCACCACGCTGATGACCCCGGCAGGCTCATCGGCCTCCACGGCTTCGGGGATCATCTCCTGCGCCGTCACGCAGACCATACACCCGGCGGCGGCGCTCATCAGCCAGGGCAGAGCAGCCTGCACCCAGCCCGCCAGGGCCAGTGCCAGCAGCGCCCCCAGCGGCTCCACCAGCCCGGAGGCCAGCCCGGCCCCGAACGCCCGCTTCCGGCTCTCCCCGTTTTGCAGCAGCGGCAGGCTGACCGCCGCGCCCTCCGGAATGTTCTGCAGCCCGATGCCCAGCGCCAGAGCCAGCGCGCCGCTCATGGCGTCCGCCTCCCCGGACAGCGCCAGCGCAGCTGCCAGACCCACCACCATGCCTTCCGGCAGGTTGTGCAGAGTCACGGCCAGCACCATTCGGCCGCAGTGCCCGGCCCCGGCACCTGTCAGCAGCGTCCCCGCCGCCTGTTCCAGCCGCAGCAGGCCCACTGCTCCGATGACCAGCCCCGCCGTGGGCGGGAGCCACGCAGGCAGCGGCCCTTCCTCCGCCCGCTGGATGGCCGGCAGCAGCAGGCTCCACACACTGGCCGCCAGCATGATGCCCGCCGCCATGCCGCAGAGCATCCGCCGCGTCTTCGGCTCCTGCGTCGGCCGCATCAGAAAGACACCGGCCGCCCCCACCGTCGTGCAGCAGGCTGGCAGCAGCAGGACCGCCGCCAACAGAAAAAAGATCCCGTTCAAAACGCATTCCCCCTTCCCGCCGTTCTATGCAGGAAAGAGGAATGTGGTGAACGGGATCGTCCCTGTTCTGCTTCTTATTATATGCTTATGTCATCCCATAAACCGGATATTCAAACTATGATTCTGCACCATTGGCGCAGCGGCTTTTGCGCATCCTTCTTTTGCCTGGTTTTGCAGATTTTGTGAAAATGACAGTCTGCTAAAAAAGCCTTGACTTTTGGGCAATATTTCTAACAAATGTGTGGATTTTCCTTTGTGAATGCAATCTTTGCCGAAAAGCCCTTGATTTTTTGGACAAATGGACTAGAATATCATTTTGCAGAACGATCCCGCCTGTGAGGGGTCGGCTGTGAATTTTTTAGATCGTAAGGAGATTTTGGAATATGAAACTCAAGAATGTTGCTGTTGTCGTTGCTGCTCTGGTTCTGGCTGTTGGTATGACTGCCTGCGGCGGCTCTTCTTCCACTGCCGCTTCTTCTACCGCAGAGTCTGCGGCTTCTTCCGTTGCTTCGGTCTCTGCTTCCTCTGAGGCAGCTTCCAGCGAAGCCGCATCCTCTGAAGCTGCATCTTCTGAGGCAGCTTCCAGCGAGGTTGCTTCCAGCGAGGCTGCTTCCTCTGTGGCTGCTTCTTCCACTGCCGCCTAAGTTCTGATCTTGTCCCGTTGCAAATAGCGGAATGCCGCCCTGCAGGCTCTCACCTGTGGGGCGGCATTCTGTTTTTTTATTGACACTTCTCCCGAATGGGTCAGACGCCCCAGAACAGGATGCCAAGCCCTGCCGCCAGAACGATCATTCCGATCGGCGAGGGGGCTTTTTTTATTACCTTTTTGTAGGCGAAGTGCACCGCCCACAAAAGGGCAAACACCACCGCCGACCGGGCCGAAACGGAGATCCCGCCGCCCACGGTCGTGAAGCCCGCCAGCGTGGAGAGCGCCATGGTCAGGGCCGTGGCCAGGATCATCGCCACAACGCAGGGCCGCACCCCGGAGAGGAAGGCTTCCACTCCCGCATACTTCATCAGGTTTTGCAGCACCGCTGCGATGAGCAGAATGATGACGAACGAAGGCAGCACCACGCCCAGCGTGGCGAAAAACGCACCCAGCAGCCCTCCTTGCGAGGAGCCGATGAAAGTCGCCATGTTGACAGCCAGCGGGCCGGGGGTGGACTCCGACACTGCGATGAAGCTCAAAAACTCGCTCTCGGTCAGCCAGCCATGCGAAAGCACAGTCTCCCGCACCAGCGAGATCATCCCGTAGCCGCCGCCAAAGGAGAGCGCCCCGATCATGAGAAAGTTCAGGAACAGCTGCACATAGATCATCTTCCCGCACCCGCTTTCTTCACAAGATAGAGCAGCACCCCCGCTGCCCCGCTGAGCAGGATGTAGTAGATGGACGAAAACGACACTGCCGCCACCGAACAGCCCACCATGGCCGCGATGACCGCCGCCAGGATGCAGACGTTGAACGCATTCCGTTCCAGCTGGCGCAGCATCTTCAGCCCCGCTGAGAGGATGAGGTAGATGACGCAGACCTGGATGCCCCGGAACGCATGGGCCACCACCGTCAGGCTCAGAAAGCGGTCAAAAAACAGCGAGATGCAGTAGATGACCACAAAGGACGGGATGCAGACGGCCACCGTGGAAGCTGCCGCTCCGGCGGTGCCGTCGATCTTATAGCCGATGTAGGTGGCGCTGTTCACCGCCACGGGGCCGGGCGTAGACTCGGCGATGGCGACCATATCCAGAAATTCCTCTCTGGACACCCACTGCTTTTCCTCGACGAATTCGTGCTCCAGCAGGGCGACCATGGCATAGCCGCCGCCAAAGGTAAACGCGCCGATCTTCAGGAATGTCCAGAACAGGGTCGAAATTTTTTTCATTTCAGTTCCCTCCCAAAAACAAATCGTTTGTTTATTCCATGCCTCCTTACTATATCGCCCTGCCGCCCTCCTGTCAAGAATCGCCCCGCCCGCAGAGATTGGATCTCCGTGCAGAAAGCGGCGCAGCTCTTCTCTTTCTCCGCGCGGCATGGTATACTGAACACAGACACCCGATGTTACAGAAAAGAGGTCTTATTTCATGAAAACCGCATTGACCATTGCGGGCAGTGATTCCAGTGGCGGTGCCGGCATCCAGGCCGACATCAAGACCATGGCAGCCAACGGCGTCTTTGCCATGAGTGCCATCACGGCCCTGACCGCACAGAACACCACCGGTGTGACCGGCATCTTTGAGACGACGCCGGAGTTTCTGGCCGCTCAGCTGGACGCCGTGTTCACCGACATCTACCCAGACGCCGTGAAGATCGGCATGGTCTCCTCGGCACCGCTCATCCGCACCATCGCCGAGCGGCTGCGCTTCTATGAGGCCAAGCACATCGTGGTGGACCCTGTGATGGTGGCCACCTCCGGCTCCCGGCTGCTGCGGGACGACGCCATGCAGGCCCTCACGGAGCAGCTGCTCCCGCTGGCAGAGGTCGTCACGCCCAACATCCCGGAGGCCGAGATCCTTTCCGGCCTAGCCATCACCGACGCCGCCGGGATGGAGGCCGCCGCCCGGAAGATCAGCGAGCAGTACGGCTGTTCCGTCCTCTGCAAGGGTGGGCACAAGGTCAACGATGCCGACGACCTGCTCTGGCGGAACGGCAGCGGGAAGTGGTTCCGTGGGGAGCGCATCCACAACCCCAACACCCACGGCACCGGCTGCACCCTGTCCAGCGCCATCGCCTCCAATCTGGCCAAAGGCTATGACCTCGACACCTCGGTCGAGCGGGCCAAGGAATACATTTCCGGCTGTCTGTCCGCCATGCTGGACCTCGGCCGCGGTTCCGGCCCCATGAACCACATGCACAAGCTCTTTCTCGATTAAACGGCACGAAGCCCCCATCTCTGCACCGCAGGGATGGGGGCTTCGGTCTGCGTTATTTTGCCCAGGTGACCGCTTCGCTGCCGGTATAGTCGAACCGGCCGTCGTTCTTTTCTTCCAGCGCCTTGATCATGTGATAGGTGTATTCGTTGTAAGGCGTCGGGATGCCCAGCTCTGCGCCCATCCGCATCAGGGCACCGGAGAACATGTCGATCTCGGTGTGGCGTCCGGCGTCCAGATCCTGCAATGTGGAGTAACGGGCCGTGGGTGGCACGGCACTGCCCCGCCCGGCGGCGGCATCGGCGATGCGCAGGTCGATGCCCTTGGCCGCTGCAATGGCTTCCAGCTCCCGGCGCAGACCGTCGCTGATGGCCTGCATGTGTACGCTGTCCCGGTAGCAGCCCACGCCCGCGCCCAGGATGGCCTGGGGCAGGTTGTTGCAGACGTTCAGGCGGAACTTGGCCCACATCTCTTCCCGGATGTGCTCCGTGACCCGGTAGCGGATGCCGCTCCCCTCGAACAATTCCACGATGGCCTGCACCCGCTCGCTCTGGAACGGTGCCTCCTGTTCGCCGAAGATGATGCCCAGCGTGGCGTCCGGGTCAAAGTGGAAACCGTCGGCCTCCTTATGAGACGCCACCTTGATGAGCGAGCGGATGACATGCGCATCCCCCACCTCAGCAGCGATGCGCTCCTCGCTGTCCACGCCGTTCATCAGGCTCATGACCACCGTGTGCTCTCCCACGGCCTTCCGGATGCTGTCCATTGCGCCGGGCAGCGCACCGTATTTCAGGCAGACCACGAGAAAGTCCACCCCGTGGGCCTCCTCCGGTGCCCAGACCTCCGGGCGGTAGGTCCTGCCGTTGATGCCAATGCCGTTTGCCCTCAGCCGCGCGGCGCGTTCGCCCTCGGCCAGCACCCCCAGCCGGATGCCCGGCTTCTCGGCCAGACCCCAGATCACATACGAACCCACGGCACCGGCTCCCAGCACCGCCACAGTTTGCATCTTCATTCTTCGTTCCCCCTCGTTTTGTATTGCGCTTTCATTCTAGCACGAAGCCGCGCCTCTTTGCAAGATGCTGCCCTGCCGGATGTTCTTTTTGGGGCGGGGCCTGCTCTGTTTTCCTTGCAAAATGCTGTCCGCTCCTCTATAATAAAATCTCAAGCTGTCGATTTCAAAAAAGGAGAAGCACCATGGAACATTGGCACCGCAGCGGACAGGCCCTGCTCAACGAAATTTCATCCACCCGGCTCCCCGCCAGCCAGCTGGCCGTCTGGTCTATCGGCCAGTGCGGGTTCATTTTCAAGTACGAGGACACCGTCGTCTGCATCGACCCGGTACTCAGCGACCTGACCGGCCCCAGCGGCTCCCGCCGCTGCTACCCGGCCCCCTTTGCACCGGAGGCACTGCGGGCAGACCTCGTGCTCTGCACCCACGGCCACGCCGACCACATGGCAAAAGATACCCTGCGCGGGCTGGCCCGGCATCCCGCCGCCCGGTTCGTTCTGCCCGCCGGGTGCTCTGCCCTCGCCGCCGAATACGGCATCCCGGCAGACCGCATCACAACGGTGCAGGAAGGTTCCATCCTGCCGCTGGGCGGGGTCACCGTCCGGGCCTTTTCCGCCGCCCACCCGGAGCACATTCTGGATGCGGGCGACCCCGGCATGGCGCTGGGGTATCAGCTTATCTTCGGCGGCTTTACGGTCGTGCACCTGGGCGACACCTACCTGACGCCCCATCTGTACGAAACGCTGCAGGCGCTCCCCCGCCCCGACCTGCTGCTGGCCCCCATCAACGGGCAGGACTTCTTCCGCACCCAGCGCAACTGCATCGGCAATCTGGAAGCCGAGGAGGCCGCTCAGCTGGCCGTCCGGCTGGGCGCGGCCTGCACCATCCCCACCCATTACGACATGGTGCAGGGCAACACCGTGGACCCGCTGCGGTTCGCTGCGGCCCTGCGTCAGCTGGACCCCGCCGCCTGTTTCGCCCTGCCTGCGCTGGGCGAGCGGCTGCTCTTCCAGGCCGCTGCAGGCCGGAAGGACAGCAGCGTTTTCTCCTGCCCGCCGCCGTCCTCGTCCATCCAGCGGTAGTCTGTGCTGCGGGTGAGAAGGCCCTGATAGCGCACGCCGTCCGGTCTGGCCATCGACGCCAGCAGCCAGTCCACCTCCAGCGGCTGGGCAAACCGCACCGTGCCGCTCAGGGTCACAAACGACTGCCCCTCGATGGTGAACCGCACTGCACAGCCGGTCTGTGTGCGCAGGACTTCCAGCGACGCCGTGTCGGTCCGGAGCGTTTGGGTCGTATTCGCGGCCAGCCGGGCTGCCCGGACGATCTGCTCTGCACGGAGGGTGCAAGGCTCCTGCGGGTCCATCCGCAGGTCGATGAGCGCTTCCACCGTCCGGATGCTGCGGCGTTCCAGCGCCGTCTCCACGGCCTTCCGGGTGGTCTGCCCGCCCCGGTAGAACACGACGGCCCGGTCGTTCTGCGAGAGGATGACCGCCGGAGCCATTTTACTGCCCACCAGTTCCACGCGGACCACGTCCCGGCTGAAGGCGTTTCCGGCCCCGATGGCAAGCGCCGCTGTGAGCAGCACAGCAGGCACCGCCGCCCGCAGCCGGATGTTCCAGTGCCAGGCCAGCCCCAGCAGTGCGGCCAGCAGCAGGCAGACAAGCGCCGCGTAGGCCGTATCAAAATAGATCTGTGCACCCGGCCAGCCGGACACCCACAGGGCCCAGCGGTCGAGCAGGTCCACCAGAACTTCTGCCCCGAACGCCGTGGCCCGGTGCAGCGGCTCCAGCGCCGGGGCCAGCCCGGTGAGTGCTGCCGCCAGCCCCAGCAAGAGGATCGGTTCGACCAGCCAGAGCACGGCCACGCTGGAGACCAGCGCATACAGACTGGTGCTCAGGCCCTGCAGCACCAGCACCGGAAAGGTCGCCATGCAGGCACAGCCGGAGATGCAGAGCGTCTCCCACACCGCTGCCCCCTGCTGCCGCAGACAGTTTGCAAGGACTCCGCCGCGTTTGCCGGCGGTTTTTTTGTTGCGGCGGCGTTTTCCGTCCCGCCGCTCTGCACTGCGGCGGGCCAGTGCGGCACCCGCCAGCGTCCCCAGCACCGCCGCATAGGAAAGCTCAAACCCGATGTCGCAGACCGCGTAGCTGTTGCCTGCGGTCATCAGCATACCCGCCACGCCGAGGGAGGTCAGCGCATCCGCCGGGCCGTAGACCCAGACGCCCAGCGCGCTGATCCACACGGCCGCCCCGGCCCGGAGGACGGACGGCGTGAAGCCGGTCACTCCCACCAGCAGCACCGCCATCCCGGCCCGAAGCAGAGCATTCCGGCGGAAGCTGGCGTAGCTGCGCAGTTTTCTGCGTTTCAGTCGGAACCGGGCCAGCACACTTCCGCAGAGGATGGAGACGTGCATTCCGCTGACGACCAGCACATGGGAAAGCCCGGCCCCGCGGTACGCATTCCGGAGGCGGGTGGAGAGATGGGTGCGGTCGCCCGTGACCATTGCAGCCAGAACACCCGCCGGGTCCTCCGCCATGCCGCGCCGCAGCGCAGCGCTCAACCGGCTTTGCAGGCGGGCCGTCCGGGCGCGGAACGAGCGGCTCTCTCCCAGACGTTCCAGCTTGGTGCCCCCGGCAAGTTCTGCATTCAATGCAATGCCGTCGGCATAGGCGGAACGCTGTTCCCCTTCCAGCAGTGCTTCCAGCGCAAAGGTCCCGCGCACCCGCTCCCCGGCGCTGCATCTCGGCAGGGCGGCGCATTCCACGCGGAAGTCCGCTGCTTCGCCGTCCACCGTTTCCACACGGAGAACGGCATCCACGACGCCCGGATAAAAGGAGCTGCGGACCTGCTCCACCTCGGCGGTCAGCGTGACAGAGGTGCCGTCATAGGCGGCCTGCAGAGCGTTCAGCCGGGCGTGGGTGCGCAGCACCGCCCCCAGGCCCAGCACGGCCCCTGCCAGCAGCAGAATGCCGCCCAGTTTCAGGGACTTTCGGCCCAGCACAGCGGCAAGGAGCCCGCAAACAAAAATTGCCGCAAGCAGCGGCAAAAGCCATGCTTGCGGCAAAAAGGCGCACACCAACTCCACCCCAAGCGCACCGGCGCAAAAGAGGCAGAGCGGGCGTCTCATGATTTAGTGCAGGAAGAGGGGCAGCGGCTCCAGGAAGATGATATCCTTGCGCTCCGCCGCATCACCCTCGGCCAGAACAGCAGCCTGACCCACGATGGTGCATTTGGTCTGCTCGGCCAGCGCATCCAGTGCCTTCAGCGAACCGCCGGTGGAGATGACATCGTCCACGACCAGCACCCGCTTGCCGTTCATCTTGTCCAACTCCTTGCGGTCGATGACGAGCTTCTGCTTGCCCGCAGTGGTGATGGACTGGTCCTCGACGACGACCGGCTCCTTCATATAGAGCTTGATGCCCTTGCGTGCGCAGACGTAGGGCTTGCCGCTCTGGCGGCTCATCTCGTGGGCCAGCGGGATGCCCTTGGCCTCGGCGGTGAGCAGGATGTCAAACTCCGGGCACTTCTTCAGCAGCTCGGCGGCAGCGGCCACGGTCAGCTCGGTATCGCCCAGCATGATGAAAGCAGCGATGTCCATGTGGTCATTGACTTTGCAGATGGTCAGTTCACGGGTCAGGCCCGCGACGTTCAGCGTATAGGTTTCAGCCATAACAATTCCCCTTCTCTTTGTAGTTCCGTTTGGTTTTGGCTCAGACGGGCAGTTTTTCGCCGCCCAGCACATGGAAGTGCAGGTGCTTCACGGTCTGGCCGGCGTCCTCGCCGACATTGGAGATGACGCGGTAGCCGTTGTCGAGGCCCTGCTCCCTGGCGAGCTTTGCGATGACGGCAAAGATGTGGCCCAGCAGAGCACCATCTTCTTCGGTCAGCGCAGCGGCGGAAACGATGTGCTTTTTGGGCACGACCAGGAAATGCACCTTCGCCTGCGGGTTGATGTCGTAAAAAGCAACGACCTGATCGTCCTCGTACAGCTTTTTCGAGGGGATCTTGCCCTCAGCGATCATGCAAAACAGACAATCTTCCATGGGAATTGCTCCTTTCGGATCTTTTTTATTCCTCTGCGCAGCACCCCTTTTCAGGGGAGCTGACGGAGAGGTTCTTTTTTCATGTTCAGCCCAGCTGCTTCTCGACGATGCCCTTGACGGCTGCCAGAGCTTCGTCGATCTTGTTCTCGTCCTTCAGACCGGCCATTGCAAAGTCGGGCTTGCCGCCGCCCTTGCCGCCAGCGATGGCGCTGATCTCCTTGACCAGAACGCCCGCCTTCAGGCCCTTTTCCTGTGCCATCTTGTTGACGGTGACGGCCATGGTGATCTTATCCTCGGCCTTGCCGACCAGAACGGCCACCACAGGGTTGACGGCCTTGTCGCGGACGGAATCGCACATGCCGCGCAGGGTGTCGCCGGAGGTGCCGGTGAAGTAAGCGGAAGCGATCTTCACGCCGCCCACTTCCTCTGCGTCGTCGAACAGGCTGGTGACCTTGGAGGCAGCGATCTTCGCCTTCATATCGTCCAGCTCCTTGCTCATGGCCTTGTTCTCGGCCATGACAGCCTCGGCGCGGGCAGGCAGACCGGCCACATTGTTGGCCTTGAGGGCAGCCGCCACGGTGTGCAGCATCGTTTCCTGCTTGTTGGCGCGCAGCAGCAGGTTCTTGCCGGTCACGGCCTCGATGCGGCGGATACCGGCAGCCACAGAGGACTCGCTGACGATCTTGAAGCAGCCGATCTGGGCGGTGTTCCGGACATGGGTGCCGCCGCAGAACTCGGTGGACCAGCCCTCGATATCGACGACGCGCACGACCTTGCCGTACTTCTCGCCGAACAGGGCCATTGCGCCCAGCTTCTTTGCCTCGTCGATGGGCATCTCCTTCACGGTGACATCCATGGCATCAAAGATGCGGTCGTTGACGATCTTCTCCACGCGGGCCAGCTCGTCTGCGGTGACTGCGCTGAAGTGGGTGAAGTCGAAGTGGGTGATCTCGCCGTCCTGATAAGAACCTGCCTGGTGCACATGGTCGCCCAGCACTTCGCGCAGAGCAGCCTGCAGCAGGTGGGTGGCCGTGTGGTTGCGGCAGACGGCCATGCGGTATTCCTTATCGACCTTGGCGGTCAGATGGTCGCCGACCTTAACGATGCCGCTCTCCAGCACACAGGTGTGGACGTAGTAGCCCTTGGGGGTCTTCTTGACGTCCAGCACACGCAGGGAGCAGTCTGCACTGGTCAGCACACCCTGGTCGGCCACCTGGCCGCCCATCTCGGCGTAGAACGGGGTCTTGTCCAGCACGACCAGAACATCTTCCTTGGCCTGCTCATCGGTAGCGATGGCATCGGTCAGGGTCTCCTCGTCGCTCAGGGCGACCACGACGCCGGTGTCGTTCAGGGTCTCGTAGCCGGTGAAGACGGTCGGCTCCGTGTTCAGGCTGCCGAACAGGTCCTCGCTCCAGCCGGAGATGTTCTTCTTCAGACGCTCGGCGCGGGCGCGCTCCTTCTGCTTCTTCATCTCCGTGTGGAAGCCTTCCTCGTCGATGTCGATGCCCTGCTCCGCTGCGATCTCCTTGGTCAGGTCGAGGGGGAAGCCGAAGGTATCGTTCAGCTTGAAGACGTCCAGACCCTTCAGCAGATGCTCGTGGGCCTTTTCCAGGCCGTCGATCATGTTGTTCAGGATGGTCATGCCGGCGTCGATGGTGCGGGCAAAGTTTGCCTCCTCGGTGCCGATGACCTTCTTGATATAGGCGTCGTGCTCACGCAGTTCGGGGTAAGCAGACTCGCTGGACTGGATGACGGTCTCGACCAGCTCCACCAGGAAGGGGCGGCTGATGCCCAGCATCCGGCCATGGCGGGCGGCACGGCGCAGCAGACGGCGCAGCACGTAGCCGCGGCCCTCGTTGGAGGGCAGGATGCCGTCGGACACCATGAAGGTGCAGCTGCGGATGTGGTCGGTGATGACGCGGATGGAGATGTCGTCCTTTGCATTGGCACCGTAGGTCTTGCCCGCGATGTGCTCCACATGGTGCAGCACACTCTGGACGGTATCGACCTCAAACAGGTTGCCGACGCCCTGCATCACGCAGGCCAGACGCTCCAGGCCCATGCCGGTATCAATGTTGGGCCGTGCCAGGCGCTCGTAGTGGCCCTTGCCGTCGGCATCGAACTGGCTGAATACCAGGTTCCAGATCTCCATATAGCGGTCGCAGTCGCAGCCCACACCGCAGGTCGGCTTGCCGCAGCCGTACTCCGGGCCGCGGTCGAAGTAGATCTCCGAGCAGGGGCCGCACGGGCCGGAGCCATGCTCCCAGAAGTTATCTTCCTTGCCCAGACGGACCATGTGGTCGGGGGCGATGCCCACCTTCTTGGTCCAGATATCGTAAGCCTCATCGTCCTCTTCGTAGACGGAGATGTGGAGCTTATCCTTGGGGATGGCCATCCACTCATCGCTGGTCAGGAACTCCCATGCCCAGGGGATGACCTCTTCCTTGAAGTAATCCTGGAAAGAGAAGTTGCCCAGCATCTCGAAGAAGGTGCCGTGGCGGGCGGTGATGCCGACGCGCTCGATATCCGGGGTGCGGATGCACTTCTGGCAGGTGGTCACGCGGTGGCGGGGCGGCTCCTCCTGTGCGAGGAACCACTTCTTCATCGGGGCCATGCCGCTGTTGATGAGCAGCAGGCTGGGGTCATCTTTCGGGACAAGCGGGAAGCTGTCGAGGCGCAGGTGGCCCTTGCCTTCAAAGAAGCTCAGGTATTTTTCGCGCAGTTCGTTCAAACCGGTCCATTGCATAACTGTATCTCTCCTCGTGGTTTTTCAGCGTCCTCCTCCGGACGCAGTATTTTTATGACAGGCGAAAACAAAAACAGCCTCCGCCCCAACAAAGGGACGAAGGCTGTGTGAAAGCTCCGTGGTACCACCCAAATTGCAGGAGACTCTGCCCCCTGCCGCTTTGTGCGCGGTAACGCTGCGCTGCGTCCGGCTTTTTTCGCCGGAAGCTCCGGGGCGGCTTGAAAAACCCTCTGCCGGAACGCCTTGCAGCCCGAAGCGGGCGTTCTCTCTGGGCGGCATCGTCTGTTTTTCTGACCCCATCGTTGCCATCTGTCATAATCTGTTTTTCCACACAAACGGGCAAATCTCCCCTTTGCGTTCAACTCAGATTATAGCATGGTTGCGGCATTTGTCAAGCCCCTCTCAGGCGCTTTCGCGCCCGCTCTCCCAAAGGGAGAGTCCTTGGCAGGTCGGGCAAGGCTGCGCGTCCCCTTACGGCACCCAGATGCGGCGCACTTCCACGATTTTGCCCTCCTGTACTACAAGGGTCGTATTGTACACCGTCCAGTTGTCCGGGTCTGCATTGATTGCAGCCGCCACAGCCTGCGCACCAGTCGTCTCCACCGCGTCGGCCTGCGGGTCAGCGGAGCTGTCTTTCAGCACCACATCGTCTGCCAGACTCAGTTCTGTTTCACCGACTTCATAGTAAACCGGATAGTCATCAAATGTTATGGTACGGTAATACTCCGAACCATCCATTAAAATCAGGTCCAGACCTCCCTCCTGTTCGATTCCACCGTTGATCGTTACCGTATGATACGGATCGTTCTTCTCGATGCTGGTCACTTCCACTTCGGCATACTGATTTCCCGTCATATATTCTACGTGGAGCCGAATTTTATCGCCTGCTTTCAGCGCATCGATGTCGGCTTTCTCGTAGGCATCATAGCTGTAGATCCGGGCTGTGACGGTTCCGTCCTTGACCTCAGAAGCAATATCCGCCGAAACGAATGTGATCGTGTCCGGTGTTTTCGTCACGTCTTCTATGGTAAAACGGCCGACAGGTTCCACAACGCCTTCTTCCTGCACACGGGACGAAGCGGGCACAGCACTGTTCGAAGCCGCCGGGCTGCTGGCCGTAGAAGCGGACGCCCCGCAGCCTGCCAGCCCTACGCCGACGGCCAGAGCCGCAGCAAGCATCCATACTTTATAACAGAATCTCATACGAACCCCTTCTTTCTGTGCATCCGATGATACACGCTTTTCACAAAAAAAGCAACCCGGAATTTTTCCGTTCCGCTCGCTTGACGGAACGGCCCGGTTCCGCTACAATAAAAACGATTCAAAGACGCATTCTATTTCAAGATAGAGAGGAAAATTTCCGTGAAGATCGTAAAAGTAAAATGTCTTGCCCCCACCCGGCTCGACAATTATCTGATGCAGCAGTTCCCGGCGCTGAATCCGGGCCGCCTGAACAAAGCCCTGCGCGAGAACAAGATCAAGCTGAACGGCAAAAAACAGCCGCTTTCCACCCGCGTGATGGCAGGCGACGAGATCAAGCTGTTCATTCTGGACGAGGTGCTGGACGCCGACAAGCGGGTGGAAGGCCCGGCCTGGAAGAACGCCCGCGGCCCGGCGCAGGTCATCTACGACTGCCCGCAGATCCTGGTGGTGAACAAGCCCGCCGGTCTGGCCGTGGACGGCCCGGAGGACGACACCCTGCTCAACCGCGCGCTGCTCTACCTCAACCAGCAGGGCGAATATAAGGAGAACGACCTCTACACCCCTGCCCTCTGCCACCGGCTGGATACCGGCACCAGCGGTCTGGTCATCCTCGCAAAGACGCCGGAGGCGGAGCAGCTGTTTCTGGAGGTCATCAAGAACCGCGAGGTCAAAAAGACCTATCTCTGCGTCACCTTCGGCCGCCCCGTGCCGCCGGACGGCACCCTCGGCGGCTATCTGCTCAAAGACGCCGACCGCGGCATCGTCAGGATCGTGGAGGACAAGCAGCCCGGTGCCAAGGACGTGGAGACCCAGTATGAGACCATCGCCGTCTCCGGCCGTCTGGCCCTGCTCAAGGTCCGGCTCATCACCGGCCGCACCCACCAGATCCGCGCCCACATGGCCAGCATCGGCTGCCCCATCCTCGGCGACAGCAAGTACGGCAACAATTCCGCCAACCGCGAACTGAAGCTGAAGTATCAGGCCCTTTGCGCCTGGGAGCTTGCCCTCCCCCGCTTCACCCAGCCCGACTTCGCCGACCTTTCCGGTAAAGTCTTCCGCGCCCCGAAACCGTGGTATTATCAGCAGGTGCTGGATGGGACGCTGAAATAACGCCGATTCATCCGCGAATCTGCGGCAGCGCCGCAAATCAACAAACCCCTGAAAAATCGGAACGAGATCTTCACGCCGCAGGCGGGAATCTCCCGATTTTTCAGGGGTTTGTCTACTTCTTTGGGGTTCCAAGGGGCGAGCAGCCCCTTGGCCGTGCCTCCCGCGCTTCGGAAGTAGCGGGCGCTTTTCTGGTACTCTTTTGGCGCGCAAAAGAGTACATATCACCTTTAGATGCGCACCATCTCGCGAGTGATCTCGCGGATGGAGTGTGCCCCGCACATCTGCATGGTATCAGCCAGCTCCCCGGCGATCTTGTCGATGTAGCACTTGACGCCCTCTTCGCCGCCGCCGTAGACCGCCGTGACGAAGGGACGGCAGATGAGCACACCGTCCGCGCCCAGAGCCAGTGCCTTGAAAACGTCCACGCCGGAGCGGATGCCGCCATCGACCAGAACTTTCACGCCGCTGCCCTTGAGGGCGTCTGCGATCTCCGGCAGGACTTCTGCCGTCGCCGGGCACTGATCCAGCACACGGCCGCCGTGGTTGGAAACGACGATGGCGGCCGCTCCGGCCTCCTTCGCCTTGAGCGCACCCTTGACGGTCATAACGCCCTTGACGATGAAGGGACGGCCTGCCAGTGCAACGATCTCCTTCAGCTCGGCCACGCTCTTGCTGCCCGCCGGAGGGGTCATGTTCTTCAGGAAGGGCAGACCGGCAGCATCCACATCCATGGCAACGGCAAAGCAGCCGCTGGCCTTGGCCTGGTCCATCTTGGCCTTGACCGTGTCGATGTTCCAGGGCTTGATGGTGGGTACACCGCAGCCACCTGCCGCACCGATGGCCTGGGTGGCCATGGTCATGACGTCGGGGTTGGTGCCGTCGCCGGTAAAGGCGGCGATGCCGTTCTCCGCGCAGGCGCGGACCAGCACATCGTTATAGGTCATGTCGGTGTAGGCGTCCGAGTAGTGGAGGTTCACCGCGCCGACCGGGCCTGCGAAGAAGGGCAGGCGGAAGCTCTTGCCGAACAGCTCCACATGGGTGTCGGGGGTGCCGTTCTCGCACAGGGTGTCCATGTTGACCCGGATGTCGGCCCACTTATTATAATTGCGGATGGCCGTGTCACCCACGCCCTTGGCACCGGGGCCGGGGATCTGGTTTTTGCAGGCCACGCCGTTGCACACCGGGCAGGCCTTGCAATACTTGCCGATGTTCTGCCGGGCATTGCTCAAAACGTCTGAATAATTCATTGCGATCGTCCTCCTATTTCCATTCCAATCCCTGCGGAATTTCCCATTCCGCGCACTCTCTGCCCTCATCATAGTCCCGTTTGGGGCTTGCGTCAAGAGGATTTATCGGGCAGCGGCATTTCCTTCAGAATTTCTTCCTCGAACCTGTGTCATTTTTTGATTTTCTGAATTTTTTTCGAAAAAATCCTTGACAAAAGTGCTTCTTTCAGGTATTATAGTGGAGCGCTGAGGGCCACGGCCCGAAACGCTGAAAACCGAAGATGTGGAAAGATGGCTGAGTTGGTCTAAGGCGCACGACTGGAAATCGTGTAACGTGTCAAAAGCGTTCTGGGGTTCGAATCCCCATCTTTCCGCCAAAATGCCCGGAACTGATGGTTCCGGGTTTTTGTTTTATCGGCCAGCGGGCCTGCCCTCTTCGTCCGCTTTGCAGACAGCTCTCCCAAAGGGAGAGCCCCTGGCAGACCGGGCAATTCCCCGCTTTTTACAAAGGCAGCCGGACTCCGCGTTCGCGGGCAGCGGCTGCAAACAATGAGGCAGTTGAATATGCGTGTTGTGATCGCCATGCCGCGGATGAGCACCGACCCGGAGCCGACCGCGGCACAATCCAAATACATGGAAAGTCTGGCCCGCGCCGGAGCCGGGATGCGCTGGGTCGAGCTGAGCGACCCCGAACAGGCAGTGCAGGACGCCCTGACCTGCGACGGCCTGCTGCTGCCCGGCGGCGGCGACATGGACCCGAAGTTCTACGGGCAGGCGCGCATCCCCGCCTGCGGCGAGCCGAATCTTCTCCGCGATGCAGCCGAGCCGCTGCTGCTGCGCGCCTTTCTGGCCGCAGACAAACCCGTGCTGGGTATCTGCCGGGGCATCCAGGTCATGAATGCCGTGCTGGGCGGCGACCTGTATCAGGACATCAAGCCCTTCGAACATCTGCCGCACAGCGGCCACTGGGCCAAAGTCCACACCGTCACCGTCCGCCGGGGCACCCTGCTTTCCCGCATTTTGGGGCAGGACACCGTGCTCGTCAACAGCCAGCACCATCAGGCCGTGGACCGGGTCGCCCCCGGCTTCACCCTCGCCGCGCTGAGCGAGGACGGCATCGTGGAGGCCATCGAGAAGCCGGACGCAGGGTTCTGCCTCGGCGTCCAGTGGCACCCGGAATGGCTCAGCGATGCAGACCCCGCCATGCAGGGCCTGTTCGACGCGTTCGTGAACGCCTGCTCGAAATAAAAGGAGGTTTTTCCATGACTGCTCCCAAAAACAACAAGCGGGGCCGTGCCGCCCTCGTGGTGGTCCTCTGCCTGCTGGCGCTCTGCCTGGCGGCGGGCGGCACGGTGTACGGTCTGCTGTCCCGCAAGGTCAAGGCCATTCAGGCCGGGGCGGACTTCGATTTCCGCTACACCGTCACCTCCACAGCCTCCCGGACGCCTGCGCTGTACGGGGTGCTGGAACAGGTCGGGGCCACGCAGGGCACCGTCTCCGGCCAGTATGCGCCCGGAAAATTTCAGTTCACGCTGACCTCCCAGAAGAACAATTCCGCCTTCACGCGAGTGTACATCGACGCGAACGAGACGTTGTACGACGCCGGGCAGCTCTACACCTACCTGCGCGGAGAGATCGTGGCTGCGGCCCCGCTGGCCGGGCTGGTGCTGCCCAACTGGTCCATGGGCAGCTACATCTCCCAGACCCAGCTGGCTTCCCTGCTGGGCGTGGAGCTTTCCGCCGTGGAGATGCAGGACATGACGAACCTGACACTGGGGCTTGGGGCCCTGCAAAAAGTCACACCCGCCGGGGCGCTGGACGGCTACACCTACTACCAGCTGCCCGCCGGGGAGACCGACCTCACCTGCATCGTCGGTCTGCCGCTGAAGGAATTGTTCTCCGGCACGACGCCGCTCCACATCCTGCTGACCATTCCCGAACACGAAGTGCGCATCTCGCTCAGCGGCACCGTCACCGCCGCTGAGACTGCCGTGGTGGCCCCCACCTCCCGGATGAGCGACGCCGATGTGGACAACTTCGTTCAGCTCCGTCGGGCATTGGAGAAATTTGCAGAAGTGCTTCAGAAAGCCGCCTCTTAAACAGCAAGAGCTGCTGCACCCGCCGTGCAGCAGCTCTTGCTTTCTTTTTTTATCGGTCCAGGATGCGGCCGTCGATGGAGAAGGTCACCACCTGCCAGGGAATGAACTTGCCGCTGTTCTTCAGGGCCGTCACGGCAGCGTGTTCGAGACCGCCGCAGCAGGGCACCTCCATGCGCAGCACCGTCACGCTCCGGATGTCGTTCTGGGAGAGGATGGCCGTCAGCTTCTCGCTGTACTCCACGGCGTCCAGCTTGGGGCATCCGATGAGGGTGATCCTGCCCTGCATGAACTCCTGATGGATGTTCGCATAGGCGTAGGCCGTGCAGTCTGCCGCGATGAGCAGCTTTGCCCCGTTGAAGTAGGGCGCGTTCACGGGCACGAGCTTGATCTGGCAGGGCCACTGGCCCAGCTGAGAGGGCATCGCGGTACCTGCCGCAGAGGCCTGGGCCGGTTTGCGGTCGAACTGGTGCATCTGGTGGCCGGGGCAGCCGGAGTGTTCCGGGGCAGCAGCAGCGGCCTTTTTCTGCTTGTTCTCCAGCACGGCCTGCTCGTCATACGCCGCAGCCTCGCGCTCTTCAAAGGTGATGGCACCGGTGGGGCAGCCGGGCAGGCAGTCGCCAAAGCCGTCGCAGTAATCGTCCCGCATGAGTTTGGCCTTGCCGTTGACTAGGCCGATGGCCCCTTCGTGGCAGGCCGTGACACACGCACCGCAGCCATTGCACTTTTCCTCGTCTATGTGAATGATTTTTCGGATCATAAGAGAATCCTCCTTGCTTTTTCTGTGCACAGTATACTATAATGACAGCAAAGATTCGGTTGTTGTAACCACAAAGAGGGATTTTTATGGACTATCACTCGATTTTTCTGTTTCAGGGCCTGACCGAGGCCGACATCGACCAGATGGAACGCGGCCGCTGCCTGCGGCGGAAAGCCTTTGCCCGCCGCCAGACCATCTTCCACACCGGCGACACCGTGCATGAGATCGGCATCGTACTGCGGGGTGCCGTCCACATCGAGAGCATCGACCTCTGGGGCAGCAAAAGCATCCTCAGCGAGGTGGGCGAGGGGCAGGCCTTTGCCGAGACCTATGCGTTCTGCGGGGAGCCGCTAATGGTGGACGTCCTCGCAGCGGCAGACTGCGAAGTACTGTTTCTGGACACAGCTGCCCTTTCCCGTCCCCACGCCGAACACAGCTGGCAGGACCGCCTACTGCGGAATCTGCTCCGTGTCTCTATGAAAAAGAACCTTGCCCTCTCCCGCCGCATCCTCTGCACTGCCCCCAAGACCGTGCGGGGGCGGCTGCTGACCTATCTGTCCGGTCAGGCCGTTCAGGCGGGCGGCATGGAGTTCGACCTCCCCTTCAACCGCCAGCAGCTGGCCGACTACCTCAACCTTGACCGCAGCGCCCTCTCCAAGGAGCTGTGCCGGATGCGGGACGAAGGGCTGCTCACCTTCCGCAAAAACCACTTCGTGCTCCGGCAGCTGCCGGAGCTGCTGTGAGTGCCAGGTACAGAAAAACGCGCAGAGCCGCTTTCCCGCTTCGGGAAACACGCTCTGCGCGTTTGTATGATGTTCGGTCTTACTGGCCCATGTCCGCGTGTTCCTGAAGCCACTTGGCACCTTCGCCTTTGCCGGTCACCTGACTGTAGGTCACGTTCGTCAACTCTTTGATCATCGCATCTTTTTCTTCTTTGTACTCTTTTTCCGCAGCATCTGCAATGCTCTGGTCGTAACCATTTTCCCGCAGGTATTGGCGCAGTTCCTTGACGATCTCCTGGAACTCCTTGTCGCATTCGCTCTGCAGTTTGGTCAATTCCATCGTCTTCCCCAGCACGATGGAGACCTTCAACGCCAGATTCCGTTCTTCTACGGGGTGTTCCATATATTCACTGTACGCACTGCTTGCGGTCTGATACAGTTTTTTGCTGCTGCGTTTTTGCAGGTTCCGGAGCTGCCACACATACGCATTGATCTTTGCATCTGTGGTCTCCGTTGTATGCGAGCTGCCAGACGAGGCCGAGGCCGATGTCGAAGACGACGCTGCATGAGACGACGCCGCCGCATGCGAGGACGACGACGCATGGGACGAAGCGGCCGAATGCGCTGCGGACTTCGAAGAAGCGGCGTGGCTCGAAGCCGCCGACGAAGCCGCCGAATGTGCTGTGGGCTTCGAAGAAGCGGCATGGCTCGAAGCCGCCGACGAAGCGGCTGCTTCGGACGTGAACGCACTTGCATCCCCGCTCTCTACGCTGCTGTCCGCTTCCTCCGAGGATGCGTCCGGCTCCTCTTCCGGCTGCGGCTCCGGCACACTGGCTGAAGCTGCGGCACTGGCCGCACTGGACACCGGCACTTCCGCCTGCTCTTCCGAGCTGCTGGCTGCAGCGCTGGCCACAGCCTCGTCGGTGAAGTCTGCATTTGCGATGTGCATTCCGAGCGGCACCGCTGCAATAAGAAGCAGCGCAACGGCTGCGATCAGTTGTTTTGTGTTCTTCTGCATCTTCTATCAGACGCTCCCTTCCTCTGGAATTTCCCGCAGGAGGCTGCAGAGTATCTCAAGCATACCATTTCACACCCCGGAACACAACCCCTAAATCGTGAAATTTCTGTTCGATTTTCGTTTTGGGCCGGCCTGCCCGGCGTCCGGCGGCGGCCGAACGCGGAACGCTCCCGTTTGCGTCAGGCCTGCTGAATGGCTTCCACCAGCTCCAGCTCTTCGCCGCAGTACCGGGCATAGAGCGGCTGGACCAGTGTGCGGAATGCTTCCAGTTCCTCCTCTGAGAGGGTGATCTCCCGGCAGCCGGCGGCCAGCACACTTTGGCGGGCGCGGGCCTCTTCCTCGGTCCAGAGCTGGCGCTCATACTGAGCGGACTCTCTGGCGCACTGCCGGAGGATGGACTGATATTCCTCCGGCAGCTGGGCCCAGGTGCGGCCGGAGGCCAGCTGTACCTCCGGCACCCGGCTGTGCTCATCCACGGTATAATACGGAGCGACCTTGTAATGGTCCATCCGGTAGTAGGCGGGCCAGTTATTCTCGGCTGCGTCGATCTTCCCGGTCTGGAAGGCCGAATAGACATCGCTGTAAGCAAAAGTCACCGGCTGTGACCCCAGCAGCTTCATCATATCCAGGACGATCTGGCTGTCCTGCACACGGACGGTCGTTCCGGCCAGGTCGTTCAGGCTGCGGATGGGCTGCTTCGCATAAAACGAGCGGGCACCGGCATCGTACCAGCTCAGGCCCACAAGCTCCCTCCGAGTGAACTCCTGCAAAAAGTCCTCGCCCAGTGCCCCATCCAGCACCCGCCACATGTGGGCGGCATCGCGGTAGAGATACGGGAGCTGCAGCACATTCAGTTTGGGCAGATCGTCTGCCGCAATGGCCAGCGAGAGGCGGGCAAAGTCCACCCCGCCCAGTGCGAGCTGCTCCCAGATCTCCTGTTCCGTGCCGTATTCGGCATCGCTGTGCACCTGGATGACCACCCTGCCGCCGGTGCGCTCCTGCACGAGCTGCGCAAAGCGCTCAGCTCCCTGGGTGGTGGGGTATCCGGCCGGCTGATTGTCTGCATAGGTCAGCACAAACTCCGGCGTGACCGGTTCCGTCTTCTCTGCGCCGCAGCCTGCCAGCAGCCCTGCCAGACAGAGGGCCAGAAATGCGCGTCGCTTCATCTCCTATCACCTCGGTCTTTAGTATAATACAGCCCGGCCTGCCGATGCAAGAGCAAAGAGAAAGGCGGCACCCGAATTGCAGATGGGTGCCGCCTTTCTCCATTCGGAGAAGATATGAAATGAGATGAGATGAGTGAAACGCGCGTTTACGCCAGACCGGTCAGCTGCGGCAGAGCCATGGACACGGCCGGGAAATAGGTGACCAGCAGCAGACCGGCGATGATGGCCACATAATACATCAGCATGTAGGGCATGACCTTTTCCAGCGAGGTGCGGCCCACCTTGATGCCGACAAACAGTGCGTTGCCGACCGGCGGGGTGATGTTGCCGATGCACAGATTGTAGACGAGGATCATGCCGAACTGGATGGTGCTCATACCGAAGCTCTGGCAGATGGGCAGGAACAGCGGGGTGAAGATCAGGATGGCCGGGGTGACGTCCATGAAGGTGCCGGATACCAGCAGGATGACGTTCATAATGAGCAGGATGATGTACTTGTTGTTCGTCAGGCCCAGCAGCAGCGCTGCGACCGCGTCAGGGATCTGCAAAAAGGCCATGACCCAGCCCAGGATGTTGGAGACGCCGACCAGAAAGACGACCATGCCGGACATCTTGGCGGAATCCACAATGATCTTCCACAGGCTCTTGAGGTTGATGGAGCGGTAGCAGAAAGCCAAAATCAGGGAGTAGACGACCGCAATGGCCGAGCCTTCGGTGGCCGAGAAGACGCCGCCCACGATGCCGCCGATGACCACGATGATGAGGGAGAGCGAAGGAAGCGCCCGCATGGTGCAGATGCCCAGATTCTTCCAATCGAACCTGCCGGGGGTGCCTTTATAGCCCAGCTTGACGGCCAGCAGCACACCGACGACGCAGCAGCAGACAGCCCAGATGATGCCGGGGATGTAACCGGCCATGAACAGGGCAGCGACCGAGGTGCCGCCGGAGGCCAGCGAGTAGGTGATAAGCGCATTGGACGGCGGGATCAGCAGGCCGGAGCAGGAGGAAGCCGCATTGGTTGCCGCGGTCACTGCGGGGTCATAGCCCTGTTCCTCGGCACCGTCGCGGATCATGGAGCCGACCGCAGCAGCGGCGGCCGAAGCCGAACCGGAAATGGCACCGAACAGCGCATTGGTGCCGATGTTAGTCACCAGCAGAGCGCCGGGCAGCTTGCCCAGAATGGACATCACGAAATCGACCAGACGCTTGGCGATGCCGCCCTGGTTCATGATGTTGCCCGCCAGAATGAAGAACGGGATGGCGGTCAGGCTGAATTTGCTCATGCCAACAAAGGTGCGCTGGGCGGCGGTCAGCACCGCGACGTTCAGGTCAATGGATGAGAGGATGGCAGTCAGCGAAGAGACTGCGATGGCGTAGGAAATGGGCACACCGAGGAACAGCAGCACCAGCAGCACTGCCAGGATCGCCAATAATGCTTGAATGGCCACAGTTTAACCCTCCTTCTTTGCGTTTGCGGCGTTTGCGGCAGTTGCAGCCTTTTCGGCCTCGACCTTGGCAACGGCCTCGGTCGCCTCATCGGAGACATCCAGGCTGATGGTGCCGTTTGCGATGCCGATGATGTTCAGGACGGAGTACAGCAGGATGACCACGCCGCACAGGGGCATGACCCAGTAGAACACGCCCACTGCCACGCCCAGTGAGGAGGTCTGCTGGCCCATGGCCAGATTGGAGACCTGCCAGCCGCCGAAGACCAGGATGGTGGCGGAGAAAACAAAGGCCACGACCTCCCACAGGATGTGGAAGGCCTTGCGCATCCCCGGCTGGAAACGGTCCACGAGGATGGGGATGTTCATGTGGCCGCGCTCGCCCGAAACGATGGTGGCACCCAGCATGGTGCTCCAGCCGAACAGGTAGCCGACCAGCTCCTCCGACCAGGTGGAGGGCGAATTGAAGATATACCGTGCGACGACCTGATAGGTGGTCAGAATGGCCATGACCGCCATGCTGCCGCCGGCCAGAACGTTCAGGACACCGTTGAGTGCTTTTCTGAGTTTTTCCATGCTCGTTCCTCCTTACTGTGCGGCATATTCCGCATTGTATTCCTGAATGCGGTCGTAGATGGGCTGCAGCTCCGAGTTAGCCGACAGCACCGAATCGTGCAGGGGGGCCATGGCCTCCTGGAACGGTGCAGTATCCGGATACAGGAAGTTGACGTGCTGCTCGTTCTCGGCCTTGTCCTTGGCCTCGGCCACGGCATCCGACCAGGCGGCCTGCTCGGTCTCCTTGACGATCTCGAAGCCTTCGTCGAAGATGGCGCGTTCCTCGCTGCTGAGGTTCGCCATGAACTCGTAGTTCGCGACCAACAGGTCGGGCACCATCTGGTGCATGTCGTAGGAGTAATACTTGCAGATATCACCGTGGCCGTTGTCGGTCAGGGCCAGCTCGTTGTTCTCTGCACCGTCCAGAATGCCGGCCTGCAGGGCGGTGTAGACATCGCCGAAGCCCATGGGGGTAGCGGTGCCGCCCAGCAGGCGCATCATCTCCACATTGGTGGGCGACTGCTGCACACGGATCTTCAGGCCCTTGAGATCGGAGGGCTGGTTGATGGGCGTTTTGACCGTGTAGAAGTTGCGGGTACCGGCATCCAGCCAGGCCACCGTCTCCAGACCCGCCTTGGAGGTGGTCTTGAAGATGGGGTCGGTGACTTCGGGGTCATCCATGGCGGCGTGATATGCCTCCACGCTGGAGAACAGATACGGCAGGTTGAATATCTGATACTGGGAGCTGAACGTTTCCATGATAGCAGTGGAAGCCACTACAAAATCAATGGCCCCGGTCTGGGTCAGCTGCACCATCTCGGTCTGGCTGCCCAGCAGCTCGCTGGGGTAGACCTCGACGCGGTATTTCCCGCCCAGCTTTTCATTGATGTGCGCTGCAAACGCTTCCAGGCCCAGATGGTCCGGGTGGGTCTGGGACTGGACATGGCCGATGCGGATGATCTTGCGGTCATCCTGCTCGCCGCCGCTGCAGCCCGTCAGCATCAGGCCGCCGGACATTGCCGCAGCGCCCATCAGCGACAGGAACGTTCTTCTCTTCATGGATCGAATCCTCCCTTTTCGTTCGGTTTTCCTTTTCTCTTTGCAAAATAATTCTAACAAATCGTTCATTTTTGCGAAACAGGAATTTTTTGCGATAGGCAGGACGATTTTGTCTTTGTTGTATCCAAGTACAATTTTCTTCTCTCTCAGACGAAAGAAACTGGACAACTTCCTCTTTTTTCATGGCATTTTGTCTGCGCTGGGGGCAGCAAAAAAGCCCCCCTCAACGAGGGAGGCGGGGCAGCGCACAGGGAAGGCGGAAGAAGTCACTCCCCTTTTACCACCTGTTCAGCGGCCGCCAGACGGTATTCCGAGGGGGTCTTGCCGGTGATGCGCTTGAACACTTTTGTAAAATAGTTCGCGTCGCTGTAGCCGCAGGCGGCGCTGATATCCTTCAGGTTCAGCCGGCTGTCGGTCATCAACTGCCGGGCCTTCTGCACCCGGAACTCGTTGAGGTAGGTGGAGAAGTTGACCTTGAAGCACTGCTTGAACAGCTTGCAGAAGTAGGCGTCCGAGTAGCGCAGGACTGCGGCGGCATCCTGCATCGAGATGTCCTCCCGGTAGTGGTTTTCTATGAACGCATACATCTCAGCCCGGATGACGGCCGTGCGCACATCGTCCACCTCTTCTTTCAGTGTGGGGGCCTCTGCCCTTGGCCGGGCCATATGGGCCACCGGAGACGACACCTGCCGGATGGCATCCTCCACCGCAAAGATGAGTTCCTGCTCCTTGTAGGGCTTGAGCAGGTAGTCCAGTGCGCGGACCGAAATGGCCTGCCGGGCATAGGCAAATTTATCATAGCCGGTGAGAAACAGGATGCCGCAGTTCTTATCTGTCTCCCGGATCCTGCGGGCCACTTCCAGCCCGGTCAGGCCCGGCATCTCGATGTCCAGGATGACCAGCTGCGGAGCCTCCTGCTCGAACAGTTCCATGGCCTCGCGGCCGTTCCGGGCCTCAAACAGCAGGATGAGGTCTCCCAGATATTTTTGCAGCGTCTTGCACAGGACCTTCCGCTCAATGAGTTCATCTTCTGCCACCAGCACCTTGCACTTCATGCGTGTTCCTCCTTCTGCTCCTGGGTCGTTTGCGGGATCTCGAACCGGATGACCGTTCCATGCCCGGCCCGGCTGTTGATCTTCATCGCACCGTCCGGGTAGAGCATCGCGATCCGCCGGGAAATATTCCCAAGACCGATGCTCCTGCCGGTCTGCTCGCTCTGCCGGATCTTTTCCTGCAGGGCGGCAAGCTCCGCTTCCGTCATGCCTTTGCCATTGTCGGCCACTGTGACCAGCAGGCGGTCTCCCTCCTGCCAGACCCGCAGCAGGATGCGCCCGCCCTCCTCACAGGCTTTCAGCCCGTGGCCAAAGGCGTTTTCAATGACGGGCTGCAAGGTGAAAGAGGGCAGCCGCACCGCCGCCGGGTCCACCTCGATCTTCTTTTCCACAGTGATGCGGCCATCGAACCGCATCTGCTGCAAATAAATGTAGTCTTCCACCCCTTCCAGCTCTTCTTCCAGCGTGATCTCCTGCTGCTTGGTTCGCAGATTGTGGCGGAACAGGCTCCCCAGCCGGACGATCATCTCGTCGGTGGTAGCTGCGTCCTCCAGCCGCGCCATGCAGGAGATCATGTTCAGGGTGTTGAACAGAAAGTGCGGGTCCACCTGACTTTTCAGCACCTCCATCCGGGTGTGCTCCAGGTCTTTTTCCAGCGCCAGGTTCCGCACTTCTTCCCGGTGGAGGGCGGTCTGGGCCGCAAGATAGTCGGCCATGGCGTGTTTCATCTGGTTGAAAGTCCGGGTCAGCTGGCCCACCTCGTCGCTGGTCCGGACGGGCAGGTCTTCGCCCGAAAAATCGTTCTGTGCAACGCTGCGGGAAGCCTGCACCAGCCGCAGCAGCGGGGCCACCACGGTGGAGCGCAGCAGCCGGATGACAACGGCCATCAGCACCACCGACGCCGCCAGCAGCCCGGCGTAGAGCCAGGGCAGCCGTTTCAGAAAGAGCGCGCGTTCTTTATAAATGAGGTTCTGCTGTTCCAGCGTCGCCTGCGTCAGCCGGAGGGCGTACTCGGCCAGGTAGTTCTGCGCGCCCATCACCTCGTACATCGCATCGACATAGTCTGGCGCGGTCTCCGGAAGCTGCCAAAAGGCATCCCGCTGCTGCTGATAGCCCGCATAGCCCTGCTTCAGGTTCCAGGTGCGGGCGTAGCGTTCCTCTCCGATGACGCCGCAGTCGAAGGGCAGCGCGTCCAGGCTCTGCTCCGCAGCCGCGCAGGCTGCCGTGTAATCCTGCGCGTTCTCCTGCGAGGGTTCCCGGACGTAGCGTTCAAAGGCTCTGGCCTCGGCCTTGATGGCGTCCTGCACGGTGTAGCAGGCCGCGTTGTCTTCCAGCAGCGCGTCGAAAGAGTTCAGAGTCCACTGCCCCACCGCTGTGGCCGCCCCCACGCCCACCACGGCTGCCAGGAACAGCGCGGCCAGCCAGCCCGCGACCTTGGTGCGCAGCGAGATGCCATGCGGCTCTGTGTGCATCGTTCTCCCCTGCCTTTCCCCTGTTTTTCTTTAGTATACCGACTCTGCCGCCAAAGTGCAACCAAAAAGAACCGCCGTCTGCTCAAACGAATCCAAAAGCAGACGGCGGTTTTTAAAAGAGAAGAGAGAAGAGAGAAGGACTGTTTTTCAGGGGGTCAGCGGGCCAGCAGGATAGCTGCGGTCACTTCTTTTGCGTCCGTGCTCAGGTCAAAGTCGCCGCCGTCCTGCAGGGCGAAGCGGATCTCGTACACCTTCTGCGCGCGGAGACGGCCGGAGGCATTTTCCAGCGACCAGCTGCCCGTAAAGGCGTGATACTGCCCGTCGGTGCCCTTGGCGTAGAGCTTATAGTCGGAGGCCTTGCCGGTCAGGCCGTTGACCCGGATGGCGGCAATGGTCTGGGGGTGGAGGTTGTCGAATGTGACGGTGTGCAGCCAGGTCGCCGGGGTGCCCTGCCCGCCTGCTGCGGCAAATTCTGCCGCCGAGACGACGGTGCGGCGGGTCTTATCCAGGTCCACCTTGCGGTAGGGCATCTCCGGCAGGTAGACGAAGCGGTCCTGCAAACGGAGCAGCTCCTTGTAGCCGGTGGGGCAGTACAGCTTGTTGCCGTCCTGCCCGGCATACATGCCGATGGCCATGTTGTTGTAGCCGTACAGCGACGCGACGTCCACGGTGAGCGCGGTCCTGCCCGTCTCAAAATCCAGCACGATGTACTGCCACATGCCGCTGTCCACATCCTGCACGAAGCCGTAAATATATCCAGTGGCCGTGGAGAGCTTCATCATGGAGGTGTCGCTGAGGTCGTCGCGGCACCAGACGCTCTTCATGGTCCAGCCGTCGTCGGTCCGGATGGTATCCACCCGCTCGATGCCGGGCATGATCATGCTGTTGCCCTTCATCAGCCAGTTGCGATCGTAGATGTTCTCGTAGCTCTGGATGGAGGAATCGTTGTCGGGTTTGGCGAGGTTCGGGCTGCCGGCGCCGAACCAGTTGCAGACGATGGTGCTGATGGTGCCGGTGCCGTGGTCGTAGACGATGGCGGAGTTTTCCACCGAGACCGGCATATTGGCGGGCAGCTCGTCGATGACGGGCAGGCTGGCCACGATGGTGCCGGTGTGGATATCCAGCGCCAGCAGGCTCACGGTGTCCAGATTGTCGGTGAAGAAGACCAGGTCCCGGCTGAGGGAGGGCGAGCAGCCGCTGCCCCAGGCCAGGCCGCCACCGGTGGTGGCGTCGCCCTCATGGCTGTCCTTGGCACCCACGCTGTTGTAGCCGGTGTGCCAGACGACCTCCACGCCGTTGTTAGCCCGCAGCAGGTAGCAGGCCAGGTTCGTCAGGATGACCGCACCCTCCTTGCAGGCGGCGATGCCGTTTTCAGCACCTTCCCCGGCGATGGGCGCATAGACGTGGACTTCGTGGTCGAGGTCGGCCGTGCCTCCCGCCAGGATGGCCTCAATGGCGGCATGGGAGACATAGCCCATCGCGCCCTGCTGGCCCCGGCTGGGGTAGATGCGGAAGCCGCCCGTCACGAACCAGAGGTTGCCCTCGTAGTCAAAGACGACGGAAAGGAGCTTCTGGTCCAGCGTTCTGCCCAGCACCTTTTCGGCTGCGGCCTTGATGTCGATGTCCAGCACCTTTTCGAACACCGGCAGCGGGGTGCCGTTCTCATCGGCGGCACGGAGCATCAGGACGTGGTTGTGGCTGGTGGGGCAGACGATGAGGTTCCGCCCGTCCACGAACGAATAGGAGCTCTGGATGACATACCCGCCGCCGTCGTGCTTGGTGGGCGAAAAGAAGCCCCGCGTGGTCACCTCTTCCGCATCCAGGTCCCGGATGGCGAGGCCGCCCAGGAACGGGCTGATGGGGTTGTCGAAATTGTCAAAGAAGATGGCCGGAGAGGCATTGGGATTGACCTTTTCCATCGCCACATTGACTTCCGGGCAGATGCCGATGGGCAGCACGGCATCTGTGGAGTCGGTGTTGTAGCAGTCGTGGTGGATGTTGGACTCGCTGAAGCCCATAAAGGGGTTGGCATCCACGACCTTGGCGGTCAGAGGCTTGGGCGGAAGGGCGGTCTCCGCCTTGCTGCCCAGCAGCCCGGTCAACAGGCTGTTGGTCTCCTCCGCATGGGCGGCAGGTGCAAGGCCGCAGGCCAGCAGGGTGAATGCAGATGTGCTGAGAAAGCTGCGTCGTGTCATTTTCATCGTGTCGATCCTCCAATTTTCCATTGATGCGTTGTCGATTCGTTATAAATTCAGGAGCACATTGGCTCGGAAGACGTTGTTCTTCGTTTCTACGGTCAGATCGCCGTTGTACTTGTGGACGGCGGTCTCGATGGAGACCAGCCCGATGCCGATCCCCTCGTGCTTGGTGGAGTGCAGGATGCCGCTCTGCTTTTTCAGCACACCGTCGTAGCGGTTCTCCACCACGATGCCCAGCATGGCAGGGCTGAGCATCCGGGCCATCACCCGGATCTGCCGCTGGTCCGGCGTCAGCTTCCGGCTGGCATCGAGCGCATTTTCCAGCAGGTTGCCCAGGATCATGCACAGGTCGGCTTCCGGCATGGGCAGCAGAACGGGCAGCTCCAGCTTCCATTCGATGGGCACCCCCTTCTGCCGGGCCTCGTGGTCGTAGTGGCCCGCCAGCGCATCCACTGCGGGGTTGGCGCACAGGGTGGGGCGGGCCTCGCTGAGCTCGCTCTCGTACTGGCTGAGGTAGTGTTTCAGCTCGTCCAGCTGCCCGGCCTCGGTCAGGCCGGAGATGACGTGCAGGTGCTGGCGGAAATCATGCCGCAGGCGGCGGGTCTGCTCCATGTATTCCCTTAGCTCCATATAACGGCGGGATTCCACGCCCAGAAGCTGGTTTTCCCGGTCCAGCTGGGTGTTCCGGGTGTACTCCTGCGCCACCCGGTACATCTCGTACAGCAGCAGGAAGATGCCCAGCAGCGAGATGGACACCGCCAGCACCGCAATGATCATGATCCGGTTGAGCAGGACGACCGACGGGTCCAGCGGGATGCAGAAGATGAGGAAGGCCGCATAGATGGCCGGCAGCGGCCACGCCGACTGCCAGAACGCTTCGCCGTGGTATTCCTGCAGGAGCCATGCGCTCCACCGGACGGCTGTGAAATGGAAGAGGACGCTCAGCACCGCCGAGAGACACAGCGCCAGCAGCGCTGTGGAGACCAGATTGGCCTCCTGCTGGTTGCCGGTCTCGGCGCGGGCGTTCAGCACCACGGCCATCAGCGAACAGACGGCCAGCATGACAGCGGAGACCGAAAACAGGAAGGCCGTCTGGCTGACGGTCACTCCCTCCGTCCGCCATCGCAGCAGCCAGAACGAGACGATGAGGATGGGGAGCAGGAAAACGTTGCTGGGCAGTTCAAAGATCGTGCACAGTGCTGCACACCCAATGCACAGCGCCGTGAGGGCACCGCCCGCGATCCAGCAGGTCGTTTTTGGGGCCTTCAGGTGGTCCCGCAGCGGGGCCAGGCAGAGATAGGCCCCCGGATACAACAATGCAAATTCGAGAAAGTAGCGTCCGAACAACACAGCATCCACGGCGTTTTTCTCCTCTCAGAACTCCCGCTGCATGTGGCGGAATTGATATTGTGTGAATTGCGCAAACAGGCTGTTTTTATCCTTCAGGCGGACAGGCAGCCGGGCACCGTCCAGCATCTCGATGCAGTCGCCCTCGAACCGCAGCACCTTATCCATGTTCAGCAGCAGGCCCCGGTTGCAGACAAGAAAGTTCTCCTGCGTCTTCAGCTGCTGCTCCACCTGCGCAAAGGTGGCAGCGGCCCGGCACTCGCCGTCGTCGGTCACGATCCGGACGAAGTGGTTCTGGGATTCCGCATACAGGATCTTATTCAGCGGCAGCTGCACGGTCTGGCGGGCGATGCGCACCTCCAGCTCCGGCTCCTGGCGGCAGAGCACCCGCCGCAGTTCGGCGGTCAGCTGCCGGATCTTTTCCTCTTTATACGGCTTGAGCAGATAATCGAACGGATGCACCGGAAAGGCTTCCCACACGTATTCCGGCGACGAGGTCACAAAGACGATGAGGAGATGCGGGTCCTTTTCCCGCAGCTGCCGGGCCGTCCCGATGCCGTTCGTGCCCTCCATGCAGATATCCAGAAACACCACAGCATACGGCCCGGCGGCGGCTCTGTGCAAAAATGCGTCGCCGCTCTCGTACAGGTCGCAGACGACAGGATCCTCCCACGTCTGCCGCAGCAGCCGCTCCAGCCGCTGGGCTTCAAACTTCTGGTCTTCAACGATCGCGATCCGCAGCTCCATCGCTACGCTCCCCCCTTGCAACTTGATTGTACCACATTTTTCCGCCCCCTGCACCTGCCTTTCACGCGCGAAACACCCCCTTTCACGCAGAATTGCCCCATCTGCGCCGCCAAAGCGTGTCGGAAAACATCGAATCCGTCTGGTCTGCCCGCTTCCCGCCGCCTTCTCCAGAATCTGTGTTTTTTCATTCCTTTTTTACATTTTTTCAAAAAAGGATTGACAGCGTGAAACCGGCATGATAAGATAACATTTGATTTTGAGAGACAAAGCATGTCGGAGTCTTTTCAAAGCAATTTACCTGGGACCGCCCATCGGGGCTAAGGCCATACGGACAGCCGGGTCCACTGCCGACCGGCGGCATCGCCGCCATTATTGATCGAGTTAAGAGCTCGAATTTTATAAGTTGGTTCCTTTACAGCCATGAAATTGCGCACCCGCTGCGCAGACTTGTGAAACGGTCAATAAGAGTAGTAAAAGTGTAATTGCTATATAGACTCTCCTCATCCCGTCTTTTGGATCCTGCACACCGTCCGGTTCCGGCTCGCCGCTGGGGGCTTTGTGCGCACATTCAAACGCTTTTTGCAAAGCGCAGGTCTGCACCTTTGGGTGTTGGTCCTGCGCTTTTTTGTTTGTCAGGGGATCAGGGACGGAGGAAAAGAACATGAGTGAGAACCGTACACGGTTCCGGCTGGACCAGCGCCGGGCACCCATCTACGAAGCGCTGGAACAGTTCCGGCAGATGCGGGTGGTGCCCTTTGACGTGCCGGGCCACAAGCGCGGCCGGGGCAACCCGGAGCTGACCGCCTTTCTGGGCCAGCAGTGCGTGGGCGTGGATGTGAACAGCATGAAACCGCTGGACAACCTCTGCCACCCGGTATCGGTCATCCGGGAGGCCGAAGAACTGGCCGCCGATGCCTTTGGCGCGGCCCACGCCTTTTTGATGGTGGGCGGCACCACCAGCTCGGTGCAGAGCATGGTGCTGACCGCCTGCAAGCGGGGCGATGAGATCATCCTGCCCCGCAACGTGCACCGCAGCGTGCTGAACGCGCTGGTGCTCTGCGGCGCTGTGCCCGTTTACGTGAACCCAGAGGTGGACAAGCGCCTGGGCATCTCACTGGGCATGAAGCGGGAGCAGGTGGAAAAGGCCATCCGGGAGCACCCCAACGCCGTGGCCGTTCTGGTGAACAACCCCACCTACTACGGCATCTGCAGCGACCTGCGCGCCATCGTCAAGATGGCCCATGACGCCGGGATGCTCTGCCTGGCGGACGAAGCCCACGGCACCCATTTCTACTTTGGCGGCGGGCTGCCGGTCTCGGCCATGGCCGCAGGGGCCGACATGGCCTCCGTCTCGATGCACAAAAGCGGCGGCAGCCTGACCCAGTCGAGCCTGCTGCTCATCGGACCGAACGTCCACCCCGGCTATGTGCGGCAGATCATCAACCTGACCCAGACCACCTCTGGCAGCTATCTGCTGATGTCCAGCCTGGACATCTCCCGCCGCAATCTGGCCCAGCGGGGGCGGCAGGTCTTCCACCAGGTGGCCGACATGGCCGAGTATGCCCGCGAGGAGATCAACGCGGTGGGCGGCTACTACGCCTTCGGCAAGGAGCTGTGCAACGGCAACTCGGTCTTCGACTTCGACACCACCAAGCTCAGCGTCCACACGCTGGACATCGGCCTGGCGGGCATCGAGGTCTATGACATCCTCCGCGACGAATACGACATCCAGATCGAGTTCGGCGACATCGGCAACATCCTGGCCTACCTCTCCATCGGCGACCGCCCGCAGGAAGTGGAGCGGCTGGTCAGCGCACTGGCCGAGATCAAGCGCCGCTACCGCACCGACGGCACCGGCCTGCTCAGCCAGGAATACATCGACCCCGTGGTGGCCACCAGCCCGCAGGAGGCCTTCTATGCGCCCAAAAAGAGCCTGCCTCTGCGCGAGACCGTAGGCATGGTCTGCAGCGAGTTCGTCATGTGCTACCCGCCGGGCATCCCCATTCTGGCCCCCGGCGAGCGCATCACGAAGGAGATCCTGAACTACATCGAGTACGCCAAGGCCAAGGGCTGCAGTATGACCGGCCCGGAAGACCCCGACATTTTACACCTGAACGTTCTGGCCTGAGGAGGAAAACATGGAATTTTGGTTTTCGGAATTTCACACCCCGGATGTGAAACACAGCATCCGGGTGAATAAGCAGCTCTATTCCAAGCAGAGCGACTATCAGCGCATTGACATCTTCGAGACCCCGGAGTTCGGCCGGGTGCTCACGCTGGACGGCAACGTCATGCTGACCGAGCGGGACGAGTTCATCTACGATGAGATGATCGTCCATGTGCCCATGGCTGTGCACAAGGAGGCCAGGGACATCCTCGTCATCGGCGCAGGCGACGGCGGCGTGGTGCGGGAGCTGACCCGCTATGACCGGGTGGAGCGGATCGACCTGGTGGAGATGGACCCGCAGGTCGTGGAGGCCTGCCGCGCCTATCTGCCCGGCAACGCCTGCCGGATGGACGACCGCCGGGTGCACATCTACTTTGAGAACGCGCTCAAGTTCATCCGCCGCTGCGAAGAAGAATACGACCTCATCATCGTGGACTCCTCCGACCCGTTCGGCCCGTCCGAGGGCCTGTTCACCCGCGAGTTCTACGGCAGCTGCTTCAATGCGCTGCGGGCCGACGGCATCATGGTCAACCAGCAGGGCAGCCCCTTCTACGCCGAGGACGCCAGCGCCATGCAGCGCAGCCACAAGCGCATCGCGTCCACCTTCCCCATCAGCCGGGTGTATCAGGCACACATCCCCACCTTTGCCGCCGGGTACTGGCTGTTCGGCTTTGCCAGCAAGAAATATCACCCCATCGACGACCTCGACGCCGACGCATGGAAGGCGCTGAACATGCGCACCCGCTATTACACTGCCCGGCTCCATGTCGGCGCATTTTATCTGCCCGCCTTCCTCGAAGAGATGCTGCGGGAAGTGGAGGAACACTGATGCAACCCAACGTTGAGACCTTTATCGGCTGCGACAGCAGCTACCGCGCCGCCAGCATCGTGCTGTACGGTGCGCCTTATGATTCCACCACCAGCTACCGCCCCGGTGCCCGGTTCGGCCCGGCCGCCATCCGGCACGAGAGCTACGGTCTGGAGACTTACAGCCCCTATCAGAACGCCGACCTGACCGACTTCGACGTCTTCGACAGCGGCGACCTGGAGCTTTGCTTCGGCTCCAGCGAATCGGCGCTGGCCGACATCGAAGCCCGCGCCGAAGAGGTCTTGAAGGACGGCAAGTTCCCGCTCCTGCTGGGCGGCGAGCATCTGGTCACGCTGGGGGCCGTGCGGGCCGCCGTGAAGAAGTACCCGGACCTGCACATCGTCCACTTCGACGCACACGCCGACCTGCGGGACGACTACCTCGGTGCCCGGCTCAGCCATGCCTGTGTCCTCCGCCGCTGCCACGAGCTGGTCGGCGACGGGCACATCCACCAGTTCTGCATCCGCAGCGGCGACCGCGCCGAGTTCGAGTTTGCAGCCCAGCACACCGAGATGCACAAGTTCGACTTCACCGGCCTTGCCGAATTGACCGAGCAGCTCTGCGCCAGCAAGGCCCCGGTCTACCTGACCATCGACCTCGACTGTCTGGACCCCTCCTGCTTCCCCGGCACCGGCACCCCCGAAGCGGGCGGCGTGAGCTTTTTGCAGCTGCTGGATGCCATCCGTACCGTGACCAGCGCGAACATCGTCGGTGCCGACCTCAACGAGCTGGCCCCCACGCTGGACACCACCGGCGTTTCCACGGCCACGGCCTGCAAAGTCCTGCGGGAGTTGCTGATCGCGCTCGACAAGGGCTGGCCCGGCTTCCAGGTCTGATGAAACCACGCGCAGGCGTTCGCTCTGCGCTGCGATATATGATAACAAAGGAGAAACCTACCATGAGCAAAGTTCTGATCATCGGCTGCGGCGGCGTGGCTTCCGTCGCCATCCACAAGTGCTGCCAGGTCCCCGAAGTGTTCACCGAGATCTGCATCGCCAGCCGCACCAAGTCCAAGTGCGACAAGCTCGCGGCTGAACTGGCCCCCAAGACTGCCACCCAGATCACCACTGCCCAGGTGGACGCCGACAAGGTGGACGAAGTGATCGCCCTCATCAAGAGCTACCAGCCCGACCTCGTGATGAACATCGCCCTGCCCTATCAGGATCTGACCATCATGGACGCCTGCCTGGCCTGCGGCGTCAACTACATGGACACCGCCAACTACGAGCCGGAGAACACGGACGACCCGGAGTGGCGCGCCATCTACGAGAAGCGCTGCAAGGAGGCCGGTTTCTCTGCCTACTTCGATTACAGCTGGCAGTGGGCCTATGCCAAAAAGTTTGAGGAAGCCGGCCTGACCGCGCTGCTGGGCAGCGGCTTCGATCCGGGTGTGACCCAGGCTTACTGCGCCTACGCCAAGAAGCACGAGTTCGACACCATCGACACCATCGACATCCTCGACTGCAACGGCGGCGACCACGGCTACGCCTTCGCCACCAACTTCAACCCGGAGATCAACCTGCGCGAGGTCTCGGCCCCCGGCAGCTACTGGGAGAACGGCCACTGGGTCGAGATCCCGGCTATGAGCATCAAGCGGGAGTACAACTTCGATCAGGTGGGCGAAAAGGACATGTACCTGCTCCACCACGAGGAGATCGAGTCTCTGGCCAAGAACATCCCGGAGGCCAAGCGCATCCGCTTCTTCATGACCTTCGGCCAGAGCTACCTCGACCACATGCGCTGCCTGGAGGACGTGGGGATGCTGTCCACCACGCCCATCGAGTTCAATGGGCAGGAGATCGTGCCCATCCAGTTCCTCAAGGCCCTCCTGCCCGACCCCGCCAGCCTCGGCCCCCGCACCAAGGGCAAGACCAACATCGGCTGCATCTTCACCGGCAAGAAGGACGGCAAGGAAAAGACCTACTATATCTACAATGTCTGCGACCATCAGGAGTGCTACCGCGAGGTCGGCTCGCAGGCCATCAGCTACACCACCGGTGTGCCTGCCATGTGCGGTGCCCTCATGCTGCTGACCGGCAAGTGGACCACCAAGGGCGTCCACACGGTGGAAGAGTTCGATCCGGACCCGTATCTGGACGCTCTGGACAAGTACGGCCTGCCCCGTTCTGAGAGCCACGCCCCGGCTCTGGTGGACTGATGCGGCTGCGGGACACGCGCCCGCCCTTTGCCGGGCTGGCGAACCTCTCCGAGACCGCGCTGTCTGCCCTGCCCACCCCCTGCTATCTGCTGGACGAAGCCCAGCTGCGCCGCAACGGCGAACTTCTGCTGGGGGTGCAGCAGCGCACCGGCTGCAAGATTCTGCTGGCACAGAAGGCGTTCTCGAACTTCGACCTCTACCCCCTGCTGGCGCCTTATCTGGCGGGCACCGAGGCCAGCGGCCTCTATGAGAGCCGCCTCGGCCGGGAAACGCTGCCCGACAAGGAGAACCACGTGTTCTGCGCCGCCTACCGGGCCGACGCATTCGACGAGCTTCTGCACTACGCCGACCACATCGTCTTCAACTCGCCCCGCCAGCTGGCCAGATTCGGCCCGGCAGCCAAAGCGGCGGGCAAGAGCGTCGGTCTGCGCATCAACCCGGAATGCTCGACCCAGGAAGGCCACGCGATCTACGATCCCTGCGCCCCCGGCAGCCGCCTGGGCACCACCCGTGCCCAGTGGGATGCCGCTGTGCAGGCAGACCCGGCCCTGCCGGGCCTGCTGGACGGCCTGCACTTCCACACCCTGTGCGAGCAGGATTCCGACGCGCTGGCCCTGACGCTGGCCGCCGTGGAAGACCGCTTCGGCGACCTGCTGCCCCGGATGCAGTGGCTGAACTTTGGCGGCGGACACCACATCACCCGCCCCGGCTATGACCTGCCCACGCTGGAGCGCTGCATCACCGAGACGCAGACAAAGTACAGCGTACAGGTCTATCTGGAACCCGGCGAGGCCTGGGCGCTGAACGCAGGCTATCTCGTCACCACGGTACTGGACACCCTGCGCAACGGCGATACCAGCCTTGCCATCCTGGATCTGTCTGCCGCCTGCCACACGCCGGACGTCATCGAGATGCCCTACCGCCCGCCCCTGCTGAACGCAGGCGACCCCGGCGAAAAGGCTGTCACCTTCCGGCTCGGCGGCCCGACCTGCCTGGCCGGGGATGTCATCGGCGACTACAGCTTCGACGCTCCCCTCACCGAGGGCGACCGTCTCCTCTTCGGGGATATGGCCATCTACACCACCTGCAAGAACAATACCTTCAACGGCATGCCCCTTCCGCCCATCTGGACGATGGACGCCTCCGGCACCTGCCGCGAGCTTGTAAAGTTCGGGTATGAGGATTTCAAGATGCGGGTGGGAAATAACAAAAAATAAAATATCCCGCATTCAAACGCGCCCCTTCCCTGTGGCAGACCACATCGGAAGGGGCGCGTGGTTTATAGTAAAATCCTCGGCCTATGAATTTTGCGTTTTTTTACACGAAAGGGGCCACCGATTTTCAGGTGACCTCACCGTAGAGAAGTGGCCCCAGCCCCCGGCGGTCATAAAAAAGCACCTATTATAGCAATTTTCAATAATACAGCAGAGAGTACTTTAACTTTTGAGAAAAAGTGGTATAACAGAGTCAAAGAAGGTGAGTGTTGCTCTCCGTTTTTTCTTTTATGGTATTGCGCGGTGTTTCTGAACCGCATTTTCATCCGTCACATCCACGCTGATGTGCTTTATTCCGTCCTGCGGCACATCCCGCCGACTGAACTCATAGACCGCAAATCCGGCATTTTTCAGTGCCGCAGCCGTACTGCGTCCGATGCCGGAACTGCCTCCCGTTACAAGAGCTGTTTTCATACTCTGCCCTCCGTATTTTCTTCTTCCTCAACCACCTGCTCGGCACACTTGGTCGCGCTGGCATACTTGAAATACCGCACCTTCTTGTTGTACCGGCGGCAGAGGTCGATTATTCCATAAAAGGACTTGTGCGCTATGGCGTTTGTCTGAATCCAGACTACATCGGCCTTGGGTTGCCACCGAAGGCACTTGTGCCTTTGCCATCATCATAAGTGGTGCGGATTTCTTCGGCTTGAAATGCTCCTCGTCATAGGCTTTGGTCTGCTTCAGAAGCCGAGACAATGCCTGGTCGTTCTTATAGTTTTCTGTCAACAGCTTATCCAGCCCTTGGAAATAAAGGTCTGCCCAATTCCAGAACCTTTTCTTAAAATCAGCGACTGCCAATTTCTTATCCATGTCCGGGATCATATCAAGAATCTTTTTGAAAACACTGTCTGGTTTTGAGGTACTGGCTATAGTGTCGGCATCATTGCGATTGTGGATTATTTTCAGCATCCCTGCCAGGACATCAAAGCCATAGCAGGTATCATAGACATCCGGCATATATGCTTCTGTTTCAACCGGCAGCAGTTCACAGGCATCTTCCAAGCGGTCTGCATCCTTTAGGTGGTCGAGCATTCATATTGCTGCGCCCAACAAAAAAGATGTTTCATCATCCAAACGATCATAAGTAGAAATCGGCAGCGAGGAAGTATGTGCAAAGCTCTTTTCCACATCGGATATCGGGTACTTCTCTGCAAAGCGGTCGATAAACTCCTGATAAAGATTGACCACGGCCTTCATACGGCGCGAGTACTTTGGCTCTTCCATGTCATAGTGGTTCAGAATATTTTTGCTGCGGTTGCAGTTCCGGGTGACATCCCGGTTCTTTCGGAAAACGGAACGTACCTCCTCCTGCACAGGGTCGAGGTTTGACTTCTTTGCCAAATAAAACACCGCCATTTCGGTAAAAATCTATAAGAGCATTCTTGCGATTCTTTCTTACGATTCTATTATACCGGAAAGGCGGTGATGTGACAATATCTGATCAAAATATTATTAGCGGGGTGTGCTCTGAAGTTTCATGAAGAAATCCAGCAAGCCCACGCCGATGTCCTGTACGATCAACGTTCCTTTGAGCTACTGCAAATCATTGATTTGCGCTCGGCTCTCGTTCCCTCGACTTCTCCAACATAGAATTTCACCACTGCGGCCGCCGCCAGCTCCCTGCCAACCAGACCATACTCTTCTGGAATCAATTCTCTCATCTGCTCATTCCTCCTGTGTGTCTTTGTGACACCAAGGATATAACAGATTTTTACACATAGCAATTGGATTTTTCCATTATTTCTTTGGTAGCTTAAAATCAATCTTTCCGCCAAGCACCCCTGCACCAATTCCAACCATCAGTACTAGCGAAGCGCTTATCGTACTCATAAGTTTCCAGTTAAAGTTTCTTTTTTCAGAGTCCTTCATCCCCACGCTTTCTTCAATAGACTTTTCTCGACTACGAATCTCTGTGTCTTTTGAATCCGCTACTTTTATGAGTTCAGACTCCTTGTTAAGTATTTCAACAATCGCTTCAGGCGACAGATTAGGATTATCCAAGCACTTACTGTAATCAGCCTGAACCTGCTTCACAAGTTCATAAAACTGTTTCCTGCTTTCTTCTTCATAATCCAATTCCTTGTCTGCAACCGCATAATAAGCTTTCAAACTATCATCGTCGCTTTTTATAAGAGAATCCAGCATTCCCTTATATTCAACAAGCGTTGATTGCATCAACTTGACGAATTCAGGAAATTGAGCCAGCACTTCTCGTGCAACCTCCGGTCGGAGTTCTGCCAGTTTTGACACATAACTCACAACTTCATTTTTTGAAAGATTCTTGAAATCAGTTCGTTGCATCATTGCAAGGACATTCTGTTCTACTGGTGTATAGCCCATTTTCAGTCCCTCATTCCCTAGCTAATCCTTTGCTATTTTCATATTACCACCGAGCATCTTTTTTCTCAATCTCTTCGGTGTAGAAAAACAACAGTATAAGCAAAAAAGCAGCCCACCCGGTCACCTTCCAGCTATGTACTCTAACACAGTCGGAAAGCAACCAGATGGGCTGCACCCTGTCACACGATTTCTATCCTATCCTTGTACACCAGCACTTTCTGAACCCTGTCCACTGCATCTGAACCCAGCTTCTCGGACACAGCCTGCACCAGCGCATCCTCCTTCACTATGACATTCATGCAACCGTTCCCCCTCTTGCCTTTCTGCCGTTCCTTGCAGTTCCATGCCTTGTAGTGTCCAGATCTGCCTTTGTAAGTCCTGCGTACAAAAGGAGCACCACACTCCCCACAGAAGACTTTTCCGTAAAGAGGATGATGCCCCTTGCTGCGCCGGTAGATACCAGCCTTATTATCTGCTTCCCGCTGTTTAAGGATCTCCTGCACGGCGTTCCATGTCTCCCGGTCGATGATGGCCTCATGGTCTTCCGTCAGGTAGTTCGGCTTGTACTCCCGGTTGGGGTCGGGTTTCTTCGTAATGTAATCTCTCGGAGGCTGCTTCTGAAGGAGTTTGTCCCCTACATAGGTTTCGTTCGACAGCATATACCGGATAGTTTCCACCGAGAAGTGATCCTTGCCCGTCTGGCTCTTGGCTCCCATCGCCACAATCCCATCCGAGATTTCTCGATAGGTCTGCCCTTCCAGAAACCTCTTGAAGATTTCCTTGACCACCCATGCATCCCAATTTGGGATCAACACGCCGTCTTTACTGTCATACCCCAAAATACGATTGTTGCCGAGATTGTACTCGCCCCGCGCAAAGCGGTTCTCATAAGTAAGCTGGAACGTTCACGCTGATCGAATGGCTTTCGTCCTGTGCCACGGCGGCCATCTCCTGAAATCCCGGGCGGTTCTCCGCCTTTGTTGCCGAATGCCGGTCTGCGTAGATCTTGACCATTTCCCACTCAGGGTGACTCTCAATCAAATCCGTATAGTACCTTCTCTGGGTCTCAAAGCTCTCTATCCCGTTCATGGAAGCAAGAACTCTGTTCTCTGCATCCCAGAACCTGATTGTTGCCAAAAGGATATTCTCCACGTCTATGGACAACGGCTCCGTTGATGGTCCTGCGCCGGCAGCCTTTATCGACCAGGCTGTGGCTTACAGCAAGAGCCGAGCGCAAATCAATGAGCTACTGCAGCTCAAAGGAACGTTGATCGTACAGGACATCAGCGTGGACTTGCTCGACTTCTCATGGACTGCCGAGAGTAATCGATTGTGCAAAAGAATATTCATGTCACCGCAAGTAATTATAGCAATCCCACGAATTAGTGCAAATAATCACAAGATTTGAATCAGCCTAAGCAATCAGAAGGCGAAACAGCTTGAAAAGCACATTGGATTGCGTTCGGAAGAGCATCCAGAGTTTGCGCCTTGAATTTACGCAGGAAAGCCTTCACTTTCGACCAGAGCTTTTCAATGGGATTCAAATCAGGACTATACGGCGGAAGATAAATGTATCGAACACCAGAGCTGTCCAGCAGATTTTTCACTACCTTTGCATGGTGCGACTTCATATTATTCATTACGAGGATAGAATTGCCGTTCAGATGAGGAAGCAAATCAGTTCCAGATACCGCTTAAACCTCTCTACAGTCGTTCCACCTGAAAAATTGGTATACCGTAGTGTCCCATCCAACTGGATGGATGACAGAATGGTAGTGTTCCTGGGCTTGGAAAGTGGTGCAGAATCAACAGCTCTGCTTCCACCAAATGAATAGGCGTACCTCCTTGTCATATTCGTATTGCATCCGCTTTCATCCAGAAACACAAGACCACTTGCCTTGAATCCAGACATAAGGCCGTTCCAGTTTTTCCTCTTCTCGGCCACATCGGGGACGCTCCTGTTCACTGGCATGAAGAGATTTCTTCTTACGGCGATATCCCAATTGCCGAACTGTTTTTCGGACCGTTTCATTGCTGACGGTAAGGTGAAGGGTCTCAATGATCTCCTGCATTGTTATGTCCGGTCTGCTTTTTACAAGCTGGTTGATATTTTCAACTTCTTCCGGGGTCAATGCCGGTTTTCTTCCACGAAGGTAGGTTCGAGTTTCAATTGAACCGGTTTCATCCAAACGCTTTTTCAGGCGGTAGACAGTACTCCGGTTAACACAGTAGTTCCTTGCTACTTCCCGGACATTATGACTTCTTTCCAATGCTTGAATCAATAGTTTCCTTGCCTCGTTGTGCAACATTTGAATCGCCTCTTTGACTTGATTCTACACCTTTTGTCAAGTAGTTGCTCTATTTTTCTGGATTGCTATAAATTCGAATTCGCATTCAAGAACAGATCCCAAATCACAGGATATAATTTTATTTCTTAAAACTTCATGTGGCTTTCCTTTTTCAATTTTTTCTTTATTTGGCCAGGATACATATATGGCTCTTTTGCGAGTACTTTTGCAACAGGTTCAGTTTGCTGTATAAATCATAACCCCGCGTGGAAACGCGGGGTATGCAGAACGGCCCCATAGGGGCCACAATACCAGCCACGCCTAAAGGCGCACAATGAGCGACGTCAACCGCATACTGACGTCGCTCTTACTTTCTCATGCTATCCGTAGGCACTTCTGACGAATCGTCGTCATCGAAGTCAGCTACATTCTTGAACGGATCTTCGTATTCCTTGAAGCTCAACTGGTCGCACATTTGATCTTCTGCTTCTTGATCTCGAATGTATTTGCGGATTTTGGCTTCGTTTCCACCTACGGTATTTACGTAATGTCCTTTTGTCCAGAACACCCTTCTTCCGTATTTGTACTTTAAGTTTGCATGTCGCTCAAATATCATAAGTGTACTTTTTCCTTTGAGGTATCCCATGAAATCAGCAACGGCAAGTTTCGGCGGTATGGATAAAAGCATGTGAATATGGTCTGGCATAGCGTGTGCTTCTATGATTTCTACATGCTTATAATCGCAAAGCATTCTCAATATCTTACCGATATCTTTTCTCAGTTTTCCATAGATTGTTTTTCTACGATACTTTGGTACTAGCATAATATGATTACTTCCTATTAGGAACACTGTAAATACAAGGCTTTTCGGAGCCTACAAACCAGAAAAAATAATATTTGATCTATCACATTACGCAAAAAGCCGTCCGGCATGAAAAACGGGCGGCTTTTTTGCGTGGATAGACGGAAAGGAGGCACAAAAATAACTACAAAATTTTAGCGTTCAAATTTGTGCAACTTTAACGAAAAGGAGGATCGTAAATGGCCGATGAAAAATTGAATACTGGCCCTGCGGAGAATATTTCCCCGGAGGCCGCCGAGCCTATCACCACACCCGAACAGGCCGCAGCGTCTGAGCCCCAGCAGGAACAGACCGGGCCTGCCATACCTGAGTCCGGCGATGTGGTTGTGTCCTTTGACAAAATCAATGAACTTATGGCGGAAAAGAGGCAGAACGCCCGCGCCGAAGTCGAAAAGGCGGAAACCCCCGAAACGCCAGAGGCGGCAGCCCCCGGAGAAACACCGCAGCCCGCCAATACGGAGGAACCGAAAAAGCCGCGCCGTGGCCGTCCGCCGAAAGCAGAAAAGGCTGCGACTGAAAATCAGAAAGCGGAGAAATCGGCTGGGGCCCGCAAGGGCCGCCCACCCAAGGCGGATAAGGCGGCCCCTGACAAGCCCAAGCCGTCCAAACGAGACAAAGTGTCCCGAAGCGATGGAAAGGCCCCGGATGCCAAGGAACCCATTAAGCCCGCACAGGATACCAGAACCAAACTAACCACGACTTAGCGATGCGGGGGTGATGAAAATTTCAAAGAAAGCAACCACAATAGCCATCGTCAACCAGAAAGGCGGCACCGGCAAGACCACCACCTGTGAAAATCTAGGCATCGGGCTGGCGATGGAAGGTAAAAAAGTCCTGTTGGTGGACGCTGACCCGCAGGGCAGCTTGACCATCAGCATGGGCTGGCAGCAGCCCGATGAACTGCCCACCACCCTTTCCACCCTGATGGCAAAAGCCATGGACGATCAGAGTATTCCGCCCGGTGAAGGCATCCTGCACCATGCAGAGGGCGTTGACCTGATCCCTGCTAACATCGAACTGGCAGGGCTGGAAGTGTCTCTCGTCAACTGCATGAACCGGGAAAAGATGCTCAAGCAGGTGCTGGACAGTGCAAAGCACGAATACGACTTTATTCTGCTGGACTGCACTCCTTCTCTTGGGATGCTAACCGTGAATGCACTGGCGGCAGCAGATACTACCCTGATCCCTGTGCAGGCACAGTACCTGTCTGCGAAAGGCTTGGAACAGCTTTTGCAGACCGTGCAGAATGTCCGGCGGCAGATAAACCCGAAATTAAAAATTGAGGGCATTCTGCTGACCATGACCGACAGCCGCACCAACTACGGACAGCAGATCGACAACCTGATTCGAGGTGCCTACGGCAGCAAGATCAAGGTGTTCGACCAGACCATTCCCAGGTCTGTCCGTGCTGCGGAGATCAGCGCCGTAGGCAAGAGCATTTTCCAGCACGATCCCAAAGGCAAGGTGCCAGAAGCCTACCGCTCTTTGACGAAGGAGGTGATGGCGAATGCCGAAAGGCAGCTTAAACGTGTCGCTGAAAGGGGCAGATGACATTTTCTCCACGGAAGAATCCCGACAGGAACAACAACGGGAACAGGTTCAGCAGATTCCCATCGGAGAGCTGTTTCCTTTCAAGAATCATCCATTTAAGGTTTTGGATGATGAGTCCATGCAGCGCACGGTGGAAAGCATGGAACAGTACGGTGTACTATCTCCGCTGATCGCCCGCCCACGCCCGGAAGGTGGCTACGAGATCATCTCCGGGCACCGCCGTCAGCACGCTACACAGCTTGCCACAACAATGCGACCTTTCAGGCCGTATTCAACCGCTTTCAGTTCTAGTTAAACATGAATGCTATCAGGAAGAAAATCATAGCAATCCCCACGAGCCAAGGGATGATTTTCTCTTGATGGAATTCCCGGAATCCAAAAGATCTTATAAGCAGAACACCCAATAGGCCGATGATGCACCATGCAGTAACAGTAAGACAGATATCGTACATTGTTCCTTGCCTCCCTCGTGTCTCCTGTATAGCTTGATTGTATCATAGAACAAGACGCAGCGTTATAACAGGAGTTGGCTTTCAGAATCTGGAATGCTATAATGGGGTAAGAACGGTGCCCCATATGTTCTCTTGAAGTTGATATCAAGATATGAAATGCGAGCAGGAGGATAATCGGATGGATCAGGATGCAAAAGTGGAACGTTTGCTGGAAATGCTCCGGCGTGCCGCAGAGCAGCTCCCGGAAGAAGAGGCTGAAAATGCAAAAAGAATATTGAGCAAAAAATTGTTGCGGAAGAAATTGGAATCAGAGCTGGAAATAAAAGATACAGATTCTCTGGGGGATGATTTGAAAGCGGATTGCGGATTGATCTCTGATGCGATGGGCAAGACGCTTGATGGGCAGCCCGGCAGTATTGAACACAAACAGCGGCTCTGGGAAGTGTTTAATGTGTGGCTTGCTGTGATGGAAAAGGAGTATGGCTTTTCCATCAGCCGTCCGCTACGACCGTTCCTTGAATCCGAAGATGGTAAACTGATCCAACTGCTCAAGGGACTGCATGGCACGGATGGCTTGGGCTGCGAAAGAGAACCCCTTTGTGATACGATTGGCGTAAAAGAAAAAACGCTGCGCACCTATCTGAAGCGGTTGAATGGTGATCTGGAGGATGAACCGTGGACGCTGGGTGGACAGCGGGTTTCGACAGACGTAAAAATACGGAAAGACGGCAGAAAACGGTATACTTATACGCCGGACACGCTGCATCCAATCGTGATGCAGCTGAATATAACACAGGCGGCCTATCTGTTGAAATCGCTTGGCATTGCCTACGACTCCCGCTGCTACGGAAATGAACTGTCTGCGGATCTGGCGTATGGGATATGGAGTCAGTTGTCACCTTACGCAAAGAAGCGGATACGAGAGGCCTATGTTTCGGAGGATCGTGTTACACGATATGTGAACAGGAGCGCAGAAGAAGAAAAAGAGGCGGCGGCATTCGGTGCATTTTTGAATAAGATGGAATGGAAAGCGGAGCATTGGGTCGATGAGTTCTTTACGGAATCGGAGATGCTAAACCGCTATGATGATGGCGTTGATCTGATGCTTGCCCTCAAAGATGCACGTTACGGAATGGAACACGTTTATACGATTCAATGCAAAGATAAAATTTTTCCGAAGTGCAGATTCTATTTTTTTCCCGATACCAGCCTTTTGAAATTGCAGTCGTAGACGAAGCGCAATATCAAAAACTGGGCGAAGAGAAAATCCTGAAAGAAAAAATCGGGGAGCGGGTCATGTTGGATGATATTCTGAAAGTTAGATGCAACTGACGTCTCTCTATTACCGCGTATTTGACGAATTCAGTGCTATCATGGTGTCAGAACGAAACACACCACAACAAAAGGAGAACACCATGATGAATTTTGATAATGCTTACAAGAAACCTCTGTGCCGCTTTTCGGTTGAACAGGAAAACGGCGTGCATCAGGCATTTGACTGCGCAAAGGCCTTGTACCTCGCAGCCGAGCAGGAGTGCTACCGCACTCTTTCCCGGACGGAGATGGCGGCATTTCTGGATGCGGCGGCAGCTCTCCAGACGGAAGAAGGCTTGATTCCGCTGGTGATCGACAAAACCATGCCTTCTGATTGCCGGGTGGACTTGCAGTACCATCCGAGCTATGCTGCGGCAGCAGCGGCCATCTACGCATGGCAGACCATGCGGGAAATCTTTGACGAAGCACGGACGGCTTTTTTCAAGAACCTGCTGCATGGCTGCACGGGGCGCGGACTGCGTGACCATGGACTGGATGCAGGCTCCGGGCAGCGCCGCAATCTGATTTTGCTGGCCAAGGCCGATGTTAAGGCATTCGTTGAGGAAAACGGTGATCTTTGCGCAGAGTTCACGGCATTGGTGCGGGACACCATTCAGATGTTCGAACGCGACATTGCAAAGGCAAAGCAGAACCACACGTCGATGGTGGAAATGAGAATGTGGCCTGTGCCGATCACCGCAGAGTTAGAACAGGTTGTGGCAGCTTATCACGGCAAAACCCATACGCTCTTTGTTTATGGGACGCTGATGCAGGAACAGCCCGCCCACGATCTGTTGAAGGATTCGATCTATTCCCGGCGGTATACCCTGCACGACCATACCATTGTGGATCTGGGCGCATACCCCGGAATCGTGCAGAAGAAAAACGAGGCGGTTCTGGGTGAGGTGTACTTTGTCTCGCCGGAGATGATGGCAGAGATGGATCGCTATGAGGACGAGGGAAACCTCTATCTGCGCCAGGAGGTGTGGGTGAAGTCTGAGCAGGGCAGCCTTCGTGCAGAAGCGTACTTATATAATAAGAGTACACAGGGCCGCTTAGAGTGTTCCTGCTGGCAGCCGAAGCATGAGGAAGAAATCTGGTATGCCTGCTATGGCTCCAACTTGTCCGAGGAACGGTTCCGCTGCTATGTGCAGGGCGGCGTAGCGCCAAACAGAAAACGCTACTATGGCTGTAACGATACCACGCTGTGGAAGGAATCGTATTGGACGAATTATCGCGGTAGGCTGTATTTCGGCAATGAAAGCCCCAGCTGGGATTACGGTGGCGTAGCTTTTTATGACCCGGCGGGTTATGAAACGGTATTGTTCCGGCTGTACCGTATTACAATGGACCAACTGCATGACATCATGCGGCAGGAGGGCGCTTCGGCCAACTGGTACGGGCATCAGTTCCTGCTGGGGATGGGCAAGGATAATCTGCCGGTCTATACCCTGATCAGCAGCACGACCCGCCCGCAGAAGGCACCGTCTCCGAACTATCTGGAGGTGATCCGCACCGCTTTGGAGAAAGAAGCCGGTCTGAAGCCGAAGGAAGTGAAACGCTATCTGGACAAGGCGTCGAAGGCCTGAGACCATAAGAAAGCCGCTGTATGCGCCTGAAAATCGGGCATATACGGCGGTTTTTACTATTGTTAAAATGCTGAATATTGCAACACAACTCTCCTACAACTATAAATAGTACACAAATATGCGTAAAGAAATATATGAGATGAAGTGAAAAATTTCGAAGATACGATAAAAGTAAAAAAGCAACTTGAACGACGTAAAAAAATACGTGTTGACAGACGTATAAAAATATGATAAAATATAAGGGGAAATTATTGACAGAAAGAAAATGGTGCGCTATACTAATCTCAGCCTTCAGGGGCTGGGGTTTATGTGGTGTATAACAGAACCATAAACATTCAAGACCTGCAAGGCGAAAAGCCCTGCAGGTCTTTTTTTCGTTATTCACATCAAGAGAGAAAGCGAGAGAATGTTATGAGCACCTTTGATAACTTCACAGTCCATCCCTATAAGTATCTGGACATCTGCACTTGGGAGGAAACCAGCAAGCCGAGGATCTCGTTCGTGGATTCCTTTGATTATCTTGACGGAAAAAAGACACTTCCCTCTGCGGTAGAAGGTCGTCCGTGCGGTTTTCTGCCGAAGCTGATGGGAGCGGAGGATGTTGAAGAGGATCTGCGGATCGAGCCGTATGCTGATTATAAGAGTGATTTCTTCTCGGCATTTGTTGTACGGGCTTCCCAGATGACAAAGCTGGAAGGACGTTGCGGATTCTTTACGCCGTATGTCTGGATGTTTATTCAGAGCTATGAGAAGCTCCGTCAGTATCTGTACAGTCAGGCAACTCTTGAAACCCTGATTCAGTTTGAGTATTCTGCATTTGAGGAAGCAACCGTGCCTGTATGCACGTTTACATTTGCAAAGCGCCATGTGAACAAAAAAGGCAACTATCTTCGTTTGGTAGACTTCCGTGGAGGTATGGAAGTACAACGGCAGAAAACATTGGAAGCTATTGTAAATCATAATTGCGGTTTCTACTATGAGCAGAGTAGCGATAACTTTGCAAAGATTCCGGGAAGCCCGGTGGCATATTGGGTATCAAAAAATCTTTTTTCTGCCTTTGAAAAAGGAAAAAGTTTGGGAGACCTTGCAGAACCAAGGGGTGGTTTATCAACTACAGACAATGCAAGATTTTTGAGGTATTGGTATGAAGTCAGAGAAAGAAATATTACGTTCGATGTAAATGACACTCTTGAGACGGAAAAAAGAAATGAAACATGGGCACCAATCGCTAAAGGTGGTGACTATCGAAAATGGTATGGAAATAATGAATATGTAGTAAAATGGTACCACAATGGAGCAGAAATTAAACATCATGTGGTAAACAATCCTAATGACCCCAATACAAAAAGTTGGTCGAGGCGAATTTTTAACTACACATATTATTTTCACCCTTGTGTAACTTGGTCTGGAATATCAAGCGGAAATTTGTCAGTGCGTATGGCAGATCACCAAATTTTTGGTGGAGGCGGTAAGGCACTATTCTCTAATGATAATTTGGAATTCTATTGCGCACTCCTGAACTCTTGTGTTGCGCTAAGATGTCTGGAATTTATAAGCCCAACATTGAATTATGAGTCGGGTCATATAGCAAAGATTCCTGTTCTGCCGGAGAATACAAAGATGAAAACTATTAATGACATAACTGACTCATGTAGGAAGTTGTCGAAAAATGACTGGGATGCTTTTGAAACCTCTTGGGACTTTAAGAAGCACCCGTTGGTGTGAGGTAAGCTAATGGAGAGGGAAACATATAAATATGTCCTTGCCTTAAAGGTTGCAGAGCCGAAGTGGGCTGTGAGATTTATTGCGGGAACAGAACTTCTTGAAGATAATAATTGCCGCTATGTTGCGACTGAAAGTATTAGAAAAGCAATTAAAATCCATTCTGAATTTGGTGCGACCGCTTGGTTCGGTGCAATCAATGGCTACATTGAAGAAACTATAAAAACGGGAAACAATGAGCAGGGCGATATGTACGAAGGAGTATTTGCCAGAGTGAAAAAGAACTCCTTTCTCATGTATCACTTTATGGAAATGCTTGGAGATGACTTTGAATCTTTTGAAGATGAAAATGACAACAGTTATTGTTTCCTGCGGAGAAAATCAAGCCGGTATGTTTGTGCTTTCTGCATGTATGGCGTTGCCGAAACTGATTTGAAGAAATTGGGAGAACCTTATCTCAAGGATAATCAGTGGTACGGAAACTATGAAAGCAAAATCAGTAAAGAGATGTTCAAGAAGTTTTTACAGACGCATGAGAATGTCGCAGGATGTTACTTTAGCGTAGGACATTTCTATGATGCTCTTATGGATGGAATAAAGCAACCCATGGCAAGGGGTGTTGTACAATATGATATTGATCTGACAAAAGAATTTTGCATAGTCCCGGATGAAAAATATAGTGAGCTCTTCCATAAAAGGAAAGACTTGGCTTATCAAAACGAACTTCGGTGTTTGCTTATTAACAAAGACCAACATAAACCGGGAATTCCAGTTACATATAAGATGCTTACGGACGGAAATGCGAGTTTTGTCGAAAAGAATAGTGCCGGGAATAAGCTTATCTTCAAGTGCTTGCTCAAGCCGGTTAAAGAACGGACAGAGGAAAAATGAAAGAACAAAAATGTAAATCTCTCTTGATTGGAAACGGAATCAATATCAATTTTGGCGGAAAAGCGTATTCAAACCAATTTATCATTAAGCGAATCATCTTTAATGCTAGGGCTGGTAAGTACGACCTGCTTTTCAACGGAAAAATAAGCGGAGAGCAAATTGAAGAGGTCTTTTTGAATTTGGCTGAGTTGGCAAATGCTATTTCAAGAGGAGAATGCGACTCTGTAGTGACGACTGAAGAAATTCCTCTTCTGGAGGACTTTAAGAGGAGATATAGTAAAAAGGTTGAACACTACTATGATGTTGGTCTGGAAGACTGGCTGTTTATTCTTCGCATTTTCTTTTTGAAAAATGATGACCTGAAAAATATCTGGAGACCGGTAAAGTACAGCTTTGAACAGATGATGTTGGATGCTATATATAATGATGGTGACATTCAAAAGCTATACCTGTCCATGGGAAAACCTGTAAAAAGATGGCTTGAACAATACGATGAGATTTTCACGTTGAATTACGATAATAATGTTGAAAGCCTTATCAAAAAACCAGTATTCCATCTCCATGGTGATTATAGTACGCCTGCAAATAGCGAAAACCCGAATACAATTTTAGGACACCAAAGGACGGAAGCGCACCAGACGGTAGTAGTTCCGGGGTTTGAACATTGCTACTGCAATGCACTTTTTGACTATAGAGGCGAAAATAAGCTCCAAGTAGCGGATGGATTTGAAAGAGGAAAAGAAAGCGTCAAGCGACTGTCGGATAGTGGAGTCCCTGCAAGTGTATTCCCGGCTCCGGCAGCAGGTTTCGTTCAGACACATCGTGAACACCCGGAACTTGAAATTGCACCAACATATCATTTTGATGAGTTCAGAAAACTTGATGGTGAGATACATATCATTGGTATGTCGCCTAACAATGATGGACACATTTTCAAACTGATCGACCAGAGCACGGTTGACAAAGTGGTGTTTTACTTTTATTCGGAATCGGAAAAGAAACAGAAACTTCCGCTCCATCAGAAAGTGGAATATAGGAGTGCACCGGATCTTTGGAAAGGCTTGAAAGCAGCTCCCAAGAAGTACAGTTGTCATTATAATATTCCAACTGCACCAAAGGCTGATGAAATTTTTAAATTTTTAGGTGAGATGTCGATGGACCCGATATCAAGAGCCGACATAATAAAAGAGGTTAATTCTATCCCTGAATTTCGCGCGAAAGAGTTATGTGCATTGGTAGAGCAAGAAATGCAGAAGCAAGATAAGAAAGGCAACCCCAAAGATGAAGATGAACAGCGCTGGCAATTTAGAGAAGTTAGTCGAATTGCATTGAGAAATGGCGTATTGCCCGTTGCACTGTTCCTGCTTTATATCATGAATATCTCAGCAGATACTGCAAAATAAAACAAAGGAGAACCGCCATGCCATATTTAGATAGCGTTGAAGAACTTCTAGAAGCAAAGGAAGGCGAACACGTCTAGTTCAAAGAAGCCAAGAATCGGTTTGACTTTGGAGAAGCGGCAAGGTGCTGCTGCGCTCTGGCGAATGATGGCGGTGGCAAGCTGGTGTTTGGTATCTCCGATAAAAGGCCCCGCAGTGTGGTGGGAAGTCGTGCCTTTGAACAGCCGGAGCGCGCCCGTATGGGGTTGATCGATAAGCTGAAGATCAATGTAGATTTTCAGTTGTTCACCTATGAGGAAAAAAGAGTTCTCGTTTTTGATGTGAAGAGCCGCCCTATTGGTCTGCCGATCCTCTACGGTGGACAGATTCAAGTGTTGATGAGGGAACTTAGGGACAGCAGAAAAGTGGTTTGCAAGGGAAGTCAAAACCACCGGCTGAGCCGGTGGCTTGAGTAAGCCCTAGAAGGGCATAATA
>ONZW01000111.1_pt1 | contig 78881 bp, 70 predicted proteins | sample 1671071 | NCBI WGS metagenome assembly ONZW01 (sample SAMN06348119, study PRJEB24527) | human gut metagenome | biome: human gut; feature: ankylosing spondylitis patient; material: feces | host: Homo sapiens | place: China | collected 2015-10
GGTGGATGTCAACACTTTTTTACAAGTTTTTTCAAAAAACTTCAAATTGCTGCGTCCGGGTTAGTTCGGTCTCTCTTTTTCGCTGCCAATGTGCTGCTGTTTCAAGCTTTCTTCCTATTATATAGAAAAGCTCCACGCCCGGCATCGGAGGATGCAGACATGGAGCCTGGATTCAGCTTTTCTCTTCCTGTTTCATCTCACGCAGCGTGAGCCAGACCGCTGCTGCCAGCACCGGCAGCAGCCCGATCAGACCAATGGGCGTGGGGCCCAGCACATTATAATAGGCATCTGCCGGGTAGGTCAGCACCGTGAACAGCGCCGCAACTGCATTGAATGCACCATGCGCGATGGCCGGCACCCAGATGCAGCCGGTCTTTTCATAGAGAAGATCCAGCAGACTGTTCATGGCAAAGCAGAACACGCACCATACCACAAGGCCGAGTACCGGTGCGCCCAGATAGTCCGTGCCGTACTCATAACCCACCAGCAGCATCAGCGGCCAATGCCAGACGCCCCAGATGACACCGCCCAGCAGACGGCCATTGAGCAGGCCAAACCGTTCCTTCAGGCAGGGCATCATATACCCACGCCATCCGGCCTCCTCGCCCACGGCAAAGAACATATTGATGAGCGGAGCCAGCGTCACGGCAAGCAGACCGGTCTGCAACATGTAGCTGACATTGGATACCCCCAGCTGGCTTTTCAAAGTCTGGGCGTCCATCTCGCCGCCGTAAGCCGCCACCAGCCAGCTGCCCGAAACGTCCAGCCGATGCGGGAACACGGCAAAATAGAGCACCGCTGCCAGCGCAGTGAACACTGCCGGGCCAAACCAGGCGGCCAACCAATAGCGGCGCTTGCCCTGCACCTTCCAGCCGATGCCGGTGGGCTGATGCAGATAGACTTTTTTCGCCGCAAGCACGGCCGCCAGAGGGCAGAACATGCTCACGGACAGCAGCGCACGGTATACCGCAGCATTGCCCTGAAGGAGCTGCATGCTTGCATACACCTGACACAGCCAGGCCAGACCGAATGCCGTTAAAAAGTAGATTCCAAAACCCTGTTTTTCTCTGCTGCTCATACGAACTTCACCGCCGTTCCATACGCAATAACTTCCGCTGCACCCTGCATGACGCTGGCGGACGCATACCGCATTCCGACCACAGCATCCGCGCCCAGCTCTTCGGCGTTCTTGACCATGCGGCCAGTGGCGATCTGGCGGGCTTCGGTGAGCATCTCGGCATAGTCGGTAACTTCACCGCCCACAAGGGTGCGGAACCCGGCCATGATGTCGTGGCCGAAGTTGCGGCTCTGCACCGTGCTGCCCCGCACCACGCCCAGGGCCTCCATCTTTTTGCCGGGGACTTCGTTAATAGTTACGATAAGCATCTTCTTCTCCCTTTCTGATCTCTCGGATCCGGTCTGCCAGAACCTTCAGCGTACCAAGGATGCAGCCCGCCGGGATGCCGAACAGCAGCACCCGCAGCGGCAGCGGCGGCATATCCTGCGGGTCCATCCAGATGGCCCACGCGGTAATGCCCATGGTCAGCAGCATGATCGCGGTAAACAGGCCTGCGCCCACCAACGCCCCTTTGATGCGCTCGGCTTTCCGGTCTACTTGTTCAATGTTCACAAAGGACACCCCCTGTTCCTCTTTTGCGGACAGACGCGCCAGCGTCTGCTCCACATCCAGTTCACTGAGGCTGCCGGGTTCCCGCTGCAATCGCTCACAGAAGCTAATGGCTTCGTCGAGGTCCGTGCGGCGGGCGCACAGACGTTCCATCTGGCGGGCCATGCCGTCGGCAAGGGTACACTCCCCTTCCAGCATCTGGCGGATCTCCGCCAGCGGAACATCCAGCTTGCGCAGCAGCTTGATGCGGCGCAGGCGTTCCACGTCCGCCTCGGAGTAGCTGCGGTATCCGTTGCCGGGTTCCCGCCGGGGGCTGATGAGCCCTTCTTCCTCATAAAAGCGGATGTTCTTCTTGGTCACGCCCACGGCAGCTTCTACTTCGTTGATCTTCATCGCTCGGCGGCCTCCTTACGCACCTACTTTACACCTTCCAGAAAGGGGAAGGTCAAGGGGTTTTAGCAAAAAAGTCTTCCCCTCGCCGAGAGAAAGACTTTTTGCGCTTAAAAATAGCACTTGATCTGGAACCGGTCGGCATGGTCGGCCTGTTTTTCCACCACGATCCGCTCATGGTTGAAATCGAAGTGGACCGGGGTGCACAGGTCGGTGTTGCGGGTCAGGCGGAGAAGCTCCTGCACCCGCTTCTTTTCCTCCGGCACATAGAACAGGTAGCTGACGCCCTCTTTTTTGGCGCGGCCGGTGCGGCCGATGCGGTGGGTGTAATGTTCGTTGTCGCCGGGGACGTCGTAGTTGATGACGGCGTCCACATCCGAGACGTCGATGCCGCGGGCCGCCACGTCGGTGGCCACGAGGATGGCCAGTTTGCCGTCCCGGAAGTTCTGCATGATCTGGTTGCGCTCTTTCTGGGAGAGGTCGCCGTGGAGGCAGTCTACCGAGAAGCCGAGGCGGGCCAGCTGGTTGGCCAGCGTGGCCGTATTGAACTTGGTATCACAGAAGACCATGACCCGCTTGTAACCCTCGCCGATGATGATCTGGGCCAGGTCGGAGAGCTTGTTGCGGCCGGAGGTCTCCAGCATATACTGGGTGATCTTGGGCTGGCTCTCCTCCCTGGGCTGGACGGTGATCTCCTCGGCGTTGTGCTGGTACAGCCAGCCGATGTCCATGACCTCGCGGCTGATGGTGGCCGAGAACATGGACAGGTGTTTGCGGGCCTTCATCAGCTCAATGATGTGGCGGACATCCTTATAGAAGCCCATGTTCAGCATCTCGTCGGCTTCGTCCAGCACGATCTGGGTGACGTGGGAGAGGTCGATGCTGTGGTGTTTGTAATGGTCCATCAGACGGCCGGGGGTGGCGACCACGATCTGGCACCCCTCTGCAAGGCGTCTGGCCTGCTTTTCCATGTTGGCACCGCCGTAGACGCAGGCGACTGCAACGCCCGGCATAAAGGCCGTGAGGGCGGTCAGCTCGTCGGCGATCTGCTGGGCCAGCTCACGGGTGGGGGCCAGAATGACCGCCTGCGGCACCTTTTGGGCCGGGTCGATCTGCTCGGCCACCGGGATGCCGAAGGCACAGGTCTTGCCTGTGCCGGTGGGAGCCTTGGCGATGACGTCCCGCCCCGCCAGCATGACGGGGATGGTCTTTTCCTGAATTTCGGTCATTTCCGCAAAGCCCATCTGCTCCACAGCCTTGTGGATGGCTTCGCTGCAATGCAGTTCACTGTACAGCATGATCCTTCTCCATTCCGTTCCGATTTTCTTACAGTATACCATGAAATGCCGCGCTTGTCAGTAACAAAAAGAGCCATGCCCCCATTTGGGAGCACAGCTCTTGGATGCAGATCTCTGTTGCAGGGATCAGGCAGTCTCTTCGACGCTCTTGTCAGCGGCACGGCCTGCTTCGAGCTTCTGCTTGAAACGGCCGCTGGCCTTGAAGCCAGGGATGGAGGTGGACTCCAAACGGCTGGAGACCTTGGTCTTGGGGTTGGTGTAAGCCTTCGGCTTGCGGGGGCGCATCTCGAAGCGGCCAAAGCCGGCGATGGTCACCTTTTCATCTGCGCGCAGGCAGTCTGCGATCTGGTCAAACAAAGCGTCCATCGTGGTCTCCACCTGTGCTTCGGTGAAGCCGGTCTTGCGCGCCACGGTCTCAATCATCTGGGAACGAGTCATTTTTATCGATATCCTCCTGGAACGTCCAAAAGTAACGTCTTTTGGCAAATTTTGCGTTGTTGATTATAACAAATGCGGCCCTTCATTACGATGGATTGCGCACGAAACGCATTTTTTTGCGCACGAGTTACATTCAGACCGTCAATTCTTATGATACAGCGTTGCAATATCCACCAGAGGGATATTCTTGAGCTCGTGTTCACTGCGCAGGCATTCCACCAGCGCATTGGCCGTATCCACAGCGGTGATGCAGGGGATGCTCAGCTCCACGGCCTTGCGGCGCAGGCGGACGGAGTCGCGCTTGGGGTCGCGGCCCTTGGCGCTGGTGGAGAAGACATAGTCCACCAGACCGCTCTGGAGCAGGTCCACGATGTTGGGCGACTCGCCGGACATGTTGCGCACCTCGTTGCAGGGGACCATGTGCTTGTTGAGCCAGGCGCAGGTGCCGGAGGTGCCGTAGAGCTTGTAGCCCATGCTCTTGAGCTTCCAGGCGATGTCCACGAACTCCGGCTTGTCGCTGTCCTTCACGGTGAAGATGCAGCAGGAAGCGGGGCCGGGCGTCTTGAAGGTGTAGCCCGCACCGATCAGGCCCTTGAGCAGGGCGTCGTGGAAGTTGGGCGCGATGCCCAGCACCTCGCCGGTGGACTTCATCTCCGGGCCGAACTGGGTATCGACGCCGTGCAGCTTCTCAAAGCTGAAGACGGGCACCTTGACCGCCACATAGGGGGCGTTGGGGTGCAGGCCGGTGCCGTAGCCCATGTCGGTGAGCTTCTCGCCCAGGCAGCAGCGGACGGCCAGATCGACCATGGGCACACCGGTGACCTTGGAGATGTACGGCACGGTGCGCGAAGAGCGGGGGTTGACCTCGATGACATAGACCTTGCCGTTGGAGACCGCGTACTGGACGTTCACCAGACCGGTGACGTGCAGCTCGCGGGCAAAGCGGCCGGTATAATCGACCATGGTGTCGATCTCAGCCTGGGTCAGATGCTGGGCCGGGTAGACGCAGATGGAGTCGCCGGAGTGGACACCGGTGCGCTCGATCTGCTCCATGACGCCGGGGATGAGGAAGTTCTCGCCGTCGCAGATGGCGTCCACTTCGCACTCGGTGCCCATGATGTACTTATCCAGCAGGACGGGGTGGTCCATATCCACGTGCTCGGTGATGACGCCCATGTACTCGATGACGTCGGCCTTGGTGTAGGCGACGATCATGTTCTGGCCGCCCAGCACGTAGGAGGGGCGCATCAGGACGGGCAGGCCGATCTCGTCGGCAGCCGCCAGCGCCTCTTCCAGATTGAAGACGGTGCGGCCGGGGGCGCGGGGGATGCCGCAGCGCTCCAGCAGTTCGTCGAAGCGCTCGCGGTCCTCGGCCTCGTCGATGGCATCCGCCGGGGTGCCCAGAATGGGCAGACCGATCTCGTCCATGTGCTTGGCCAGCTTGATGGCGGTCTGACCGCCGAACTGGACGACGCAGGCGTCGGGCTTCTCGGTGGCGATGATGTTATCGACGCTCTCCGGGTTCAGCGGGTCGAAGTACAGGCGGTCGCCGGTGTCGAAGTCGGTGGAGACGGTCTCCGGGTTGTTGTTGACCAGGATGGCCTCGCAGCCGTGCTTCTTGAGCGTCCAGACGCAGTGGACCGAGCAGTAGTCGAACTCGATGCCCTGACCGATGCGGATGGGGCCGGAACCGAAGACGAGGACCTTCTTTTTCTTTTCAGGGGCAGCGGCTTCCTTCTCCGCGATGAACGCGGCGGCTTCGTTGTCGCCGTCGTAGGTGGAGTAGAAATACGGCGTGTTGGCCGAGAACTCGGCTGCACAGGTATCGACCATCTTGAAACCGGCACGGTAGTTCGCGATGGGCAGCTCGTCCACCTCGGCCAGACGCCGGATGGTCTTATCCTGGAAGCCGTACTTCTTGGCCTCCTTGTACTGCGCAGCGCTCAGAACGCCGTGGCAGTTGGCCAGGCCCTTTTCGAGGTTGGCCAGGTGCTGCATCTTATCCAGGAACCACCAGTCGATCTTGGTGATGTTCCAGATGGTCTGGTGGTCGATGCCGCGCTTGAGGGCTTCGTAGACGCAGAAGACGCGCTCTGCATCCTGCACATGCAGATGTGCCACGATCTCGTCATCGGTCAGCTCCTCAAAGGGCTTGTGGGTCAGGGTATCCATGCCCAGCTCGATGGAGGAGACGGCCTTCATCATGGCAGCCTCGAAGCTGTTGCCGATGCTCATGACCTCGCCGGTCGCCATCATCTGGGTGCCCAGAGACTTGTCGGCATAGACGAACTTATCGAAGGGCCACTTCGGGTACTTGACCACGATGTAGTCCAGCGCAGGCTCGAAGCAGGCGCAGGTCTTGCCGGTGACATCGTTGGTGATCTCGTCCAGCGTATAGCCGATGGCGATCTTGGTGGCCACCTTGGCGATGGGATAGCCCGTGGCCTTGGAAGCCAGTGCAGACGAGCGGGACACGCGGGGGTTGACCTCGATGACCGCGTAGTCGTAGCTGTCCGGCTTGAGGGCGAACTGGCAGTTGCAGCCGCCCTCGATGCCCAGCTCGGTGATGATGTCCAGCGCAGCGGTGCGGAGCATCTGATACTCGTGGTCGGTCAGGGTCTGGGAGGGAGCCACGACGACCGAGTCGCCGGTGTGGATGCCGACGGGGTCCAGGTTCTCCATGTTGCAGACGGTGATGACGTTGCCCTTGTGGTCGCGCATGACCTCATACTCGATCTCTTTCCAGCCGGCGATGCACTTTTCCACCAGGATCTGATGGATGGGGGAAAGGCGCAGACCGTTGGTGCCGATCTCGATGAGCTTTTCGCGGGTCTCGCAGATGCCGCCGCCGGTGCCGCCCATGGTGAAGGCGGGGCGGACGATGACCGGGTAGCCGATGCGGTCGGCGCAGGCCAGTGCGTCCTGCAGCGTCTCAACGACCTCCGAGGGGATGATGGGCTGGTGCAGCTTTTCCATCGTCTCCTTGAACAGCTCACGGTCTTCGGCGCGGTCGATGGTCTCCGGCTTGCAGGCCAGCAGGCGGATGCCGGTGCGGTCCAGATAGCCGGAGCGGGCCAGCTCCATCGAGAGGTTCAGGCCCATCTGACCGCCCAGGTTGGGCAGCACGGAGTCGGGCTTTTCGATCTCCAGGATGCGCTCCACGACTTCGAGGGTCATCGGCTCGATGTAGACATGGTCGGCCACGTCGGGGTCGGTCATGATGGTGGCGGGGTTGGAGTTGAGCAGAACGGTCTCAATGCCCTCTGCTTTCAGGGCGCGGCAGGCCTGGGTGCCGGAGTAGTCGAACTCCGCGGCCTGACCGATGATGATGGGGCCGGAGCCAATGACCAGCACTTTTTTGATTCTGGGGTCCTTCGGCATTTCAGCGTGCCTCCTTTGCTGCTTTGACGTTGTTCAGGAAGCGGTCGAACAGGAACTCGGTGTCCTTGGGGCCGCCGTTCGCTTCGGGGTGAAACTGGACGGTGAAGCAGTTCCACTTTTTGTATTTGATGCCCTCGCAGGTGCCGTCGTTGGCGTTCACCTGAGCCACCTCGCCCATCTCGGCGGGCAGCTCGTCGCCCACGACTGCATAGCCGTGGTTCTGGCTGGTGATGAAGGTGCGGCCGGACTCAAAGTCGGTGACGGGCTGGTTGGCACCGCGGTGGCCGTATTTGAGCTTCATGGTCTTGGCACCGGCGGCCAGAGCGGACAGCTGGTGGCCCAGGCAGATGCCGAAGGTGGGGATACCCAGTTCGAAGATATGGCGGAGATTCTCAATGACCTCCACCGGCTCGGCGGGGTCGCCGGGGCCGTTGGACAGCATGATGCCGTCCGGATTCAGAGCGGCCACTTCCTCGGCGGTGGCGAAGGCCGGCATGACCGTGACCTTGCAGCCGCGCTTGACCAGGCACCGCACGATGTTCCGCTTGCAGCCGTAGTGCATCAGCACGATGTGGGTCTCGCCCTTCTCGTTGAAGACTTCGGGCGCTGCGCAGGTGACGTTCTTGACCGCATCGGTCACGGCATAGGCGCGGATGGTCTCCAGCAGCTTGTCCGTCTCAGCTTTGTTGGCCGGGTCTGCGGGGTCAAAAGTGGTCAGGATGGCGCCGTTCATCACGCCGCTCTCCCGGATGATGCGGGTCAGGTGGCGGGTGTCGATGCCCTCGATGCCGATGGTGTTGTTTTTCTTCAAAAAGCTGTCCAGCGTCTCCTCACAGCGCCAGTTGGAGGGCGTGGTGCAGGCTTCGCGCACGATGTAGCCCCTGGCCCAGATGCGGTCGGACTCCATATCGCCCTGGTTCATGCCATAGTTGCCGATGAGGGGGTAAGTCTGGGTGATGATCTGGCCATAATAGCTGGGGTCGGTCAGGGTCTCTTCAAAGCCGACCATACCGGTGGCAAAGACGACTTCGCCCACGGTGACGCCCTCTGCGCCCACCGACTGGCCCGCAAAGACCATGCCGTTCGCCAAAAGAAGATATGCGTTCATAGGTACTCCTTGTTTCAACACAGATGCGCGGCCTTACAGGGTCTGCTTCGCTTCCTGCTTCATCTTGCGGCTGCCCAGATGGACCAGCGGCAGCTTGCCCTCCTTGCAGATGGGGCACTCTTCGGGTGCGTAGTTGGGCAGGTCCAGCTTGAGGGCGCTTGCCACGATGGGGATGGGCGACGGAGCTTCGGGCTTGGTGCGGTCCACCACGCAGGTGATGCCCACGCAGATGCCGCCGTTCTCCTCGATGACGCGCTTGGTCTCCAGAGAGGAGATGCCGGTGGTCACGACGTCCTCTGCGATGAGGCACTTCTCACCCGGATGGATGGCAAAGCGCTTCAGGGTCATCACATTATCAACGCGCTCGGTGAAGATGGCGCGCTTGCCGGTCTGGCGGGCCAGCTCGTAAGCGTAGACGATGCCGCCCATGGCCGGGCCGACGATGACATCCACGTCCAGCTCCTTGACCTTGTCGGCCACGGCCTTCATGACCTCGGCGCAGCGGTCGGGATACTGCTGCAGATAGGCCATCTGGCAGTAGGCGCTGGAATGGCGGCCGGAGGAGAGCAGGAAATGGCCCTCCAGGAATGCGTCACAGCTCTTCAGGATCTCAAGTGCTTCACTCATTGTACTTCTCCCTCTCTTTGTTGCAGTTCGTGTTTTTCGTACGATCACGCAGTATTGTACCACGCTTTTTATGGAAACGCAAATTTATTCACTGATTTTCTATTTCTTGTGAATATTTGCATTTTTATGCGGTTAATCTAAAGTTTTATCCATTGCTGCGGGCGCAGCCGCGGATCTCGTCCAGCGTCTTGACGCCGTTCTTGTCCATCCAGGCGGCCATCTCCTCGGCGATGGTCTCCATGGCGCGGGGGTTCGCAAAGTTGGCAGCGCCCACCTGCACGGCCGTGGCACCGGCCATGATGAACTCCAGCGCGTCGCGGCCGGTGGCGATGCCGCCCAGACCCACGACCGGGATGTTCACGGCACCCACAGCCTGCCAGACCATCCGCAGTGCGATGGGGCGGACCGCCGGGCCGGACAGGCCCGCGAAGATATTGTTGAAGACCGGCTTGCGCTTTTCGAGGTCGATGGCGCAGGCCTGGAAGGTGTTGGTCAGGCTGATGGCATCCGCACCGGCTGCCTCGACGGCCTTGCACATCTCCGGGATGTTCTCGGCCTGGGGGCTGAGCTTGACCATGAGCGGCTTTTTGCAGGCATCGCGGACCATCCGGACCACTTCACCGGCTGCTTGTGCCTTGACGCCGTAGGCCATACCGCCCACCTTGACGTTCGGGCAGGAGATGTTCAGCTCCACGATATCCACGGCGCTGTCGCTCAGCATCGCAGCGCCCTCGACGTACTCTTCCTCGCTGTGGCCGCCGAGGTTCGCGATGACCACCGTGCCGTATTTCTGCCGCAGCTCCAGCATCTCGTTCAGCTCCACGTCAATGAAGTGCTGGACGCCGGGGTTCTGCAGGCCGATGCTATTGATGAGGCCGGAAGGGGTCTCCCACAGGCGCTCCCCCTTGTTGCCGTACTGGCCGTGCAGGGTCAGGCCCTTGCCGGAGATGCCGCCGATCCTGGAAAAATCGGCCAGTTCCTCGTATTCGACGCCGTAGCCGACCGTGCCGGATGCGCCGATGATGGGGCTGTTCATCACAAAGCCCAACAGGTTCGTTTTCAGATCTGCCATCAGAAGAACACCTCCGTTGCATCAAAGACCGGACCATTCTTGCACACGCTCTTGCCTTCGCCGCCCCTGGTCTCACAGGTGCAGCCGAGGCAGGCCCCGATGCCGCAGGCCATCTTCTTTTCCAGGCTGACGAAGCAGGGGGTCCCCTTCTCCGCGCAGAGGCGGGCTGCGTTCTTCATCATGACCGTCGGGCCGCAGACGAGGACGGCGTCGTAATCCGCCGGGTCATACAGCTGGGTGACAAAGCCGTGGAAGCCCACCGCGCCGGTGTCAGTGGACACCTTGACGAGGTTGGCGATGGAGCGGTACTCCTCCATGCAGTAGGGCGCATCCCGGAAGCCGAAGAAGACATCGGGCCGGACGCCTGCTGCGGCCAGTTCGCGGGTAACCTGATACATCGGCGCGGTGCCGATGCCGCCGCCCACCACAGCGATCTTTCGATACTGTCCGGCCAGCGCCGGGATGTCGAACCCATTGCCCATCGGGCCGGTCAGCTGGAAGGTATCGCCCTTTTTCAGCGCGGCCAGCTTGTGGGTGCCCTCGCCGATGACCTGATACAGAAACTCGATGGTCTGGGTCTCCGGCTCCCACTTATGGACGCTGATGGGCCGGGAGAGGAAGGGGGCCTCGTCGGCACCCCAGGCACGCAGGGTGAAGAACTGACCTGCGTGGGGCAGATGTTCGCGGTCCGGCCAGAGGGCGCGCAGCAGGCGGATGTCTGCCGCGATGACCTCATGGCTCAGGACGGTGGCTTCACAGCAGGCTGCACGCATGGGCGATGGCCTCCTTCATGTTCACGCACTCGTTATAGGCAGCCTCGTCAAAGGCAGTGCCCGGCTGCTTCTTGTAAGCCAGCAGGATGCCGCGGCTGGAGTTGACCACGCCGCCATTGCCCTTGGTGAGGTACTGGGCGATATCCTCGGCTTTGCCGCCCTGTGCGCCGTAGCCGGGGATGAGGAAGAAGCTGTCCTGATACTTGGCGCGGATCTCGGTGGCCTCCTCGATGTGGGTGCCGCCGATGACCAGACCGATGGAGGAGTAGCCGTGCTCGCCCATGTAGTCCTTGCCCAGAGCGTTCAGCTTGTCGCCCACCAGATCGTAGACGTGGCGGCCGTCGGCCAGCTTCTCGTACTCAAAGTCCTTGGCGCCGCCGTTGGAGGTGCGGCAGAGCACGAACATACCCTTGCCCTGCTTTTCGGCGTAGGGCAGATAGGGGCTGATGGAATCCAGACCCATGTAGGGGGCCAGGGTGACAAAGTCGGCCTCAAAGTCGCCGGTGAAGTGGCCCATGGCGTACATCTCAGCAGTCTTGGCGATGTCGCCGCGCTTGATGTCGGCGATGACGGGCACGCCTGCCTCACGGACAGCCTTCAGGGTGTCGGCATAGGCTTTCATGCCGTCCAGACCCAGCGCCTCGTAGTACGCGATCTGGACTTTGTAGCAGCCGGCGACCGCCTTGGTGGCTTCGATGAGCTGTTTGTTGAAGCGGACGATGTTCTCGCCCTTGGACAGGGTGCTGTCCACAAAGTCCGCAGGCAGATAGCTGAAGTCGGTATCCAGGCCGACGCAGACCGGGCCGCGCGCCTCAACAGCTTCGTACAGTTTGTCCATGTTCGTCATAGTTGGTTCCTCCGTTGCTCTCTTACTCTTATGTATGTAGGCGAATCTCAAAACAGCGAATGCTGTTTTGAGATTCTATTTTTACGCTTCTGCCTGATAGGTCAGCTCGCCGCCCTTGACGGTGGCAAAGACCCTGCCGTAGAGCTGTGCGCCATCAAAGGGGCAGTTGTGGGATTTGGAGTGGAGCTTGTCCTTGTCCACCGTATAGGGGGTGTCCAGATCCACCAGCACGAAGTCGGCATCGTAGCCGGGCTCCAGCTGACCCTTGGCCAGACCCAGGATCTCTGCCGGGCGGGTGCTCATCAGGTGGACCAGCAGTTCCAGCGGCAGGCCCTCCTCCTTGCAGAGCTTGGTGTAGCAGACGCCGAAGGCCGTCTCGCTGCCCACCATACCGGCCATGCCCTTGAGCTTGTCCTCTTCCGAGTGGGGTGCGTGGTCGGTGGCGATGGCATCCACCACGCCGGTGCGGATGGCCTCAATGAGAGCGGCCACATCGTCTGCGGTGCGGATGGGCGGATTGACGCGGTAGTCGCAGGTGTCCTTGGTGAACCACAGGTGGTGGGGGGTCACCTCGCAGGTGACAGGGGCCCCGCGCAGCTTGGCCATCTGGATGGCCTCTATGGCACCGCGGGTGGACACATGGCACATGTGGAGCCGGGTCTGGTAATACTCGCTCAGCCAGCAGTTGCGCACCGTCTCGATGTCCTCGGCCAGGCGGTAGTCCCAGGGGCTGATCTCCATATCCTCGGCGTGGCTCATCACGGTGATGTCCCGCTGGGTGCAGATGGCGAAGGCCCGCGCCATGGTGGCGTTGTCCTGCACACCGTGGCCGTCCTCGGTGATGAACCGGACGCTGGCGGGCAGGGTCTTGAGGTGGTCCAGCGTCTTGCAATCAAAGTTCTCGGTGATGGAGACGGTCTGGTTCACATCGCACAGGCCCACCTCTGCGGCCTTCTGCTCCACCATTGCGGCCTGTGCAGCCGAAGAGCAGACGGGCTTGGTGTTGGGCATCAGGTTGACGAAGGTGTAGCCGCCCGCAGCCGCTGCACGGCTGCCCGTCTCGATGTCCTCCTTATATTCAAAGCCCGGTGTGCGCCAGTGGCAGTGCAGATCGACGAAGGCGGGCAGCACGGTAAGCCCCCCGGCATCCAGAACGACCTCGTTCTCCCCTGCCAGAGCCTCCAGATCCTGGCCGACCGCCGCGATCTTTCCGTCCCTGACGAACAGCTCCACGGGGCGTCCTTCCGTGTTGACAGCGTTTACAAGCAGCATGGTACGATACCTCCCTGTTTTTGGTGTGCGCTCGATTGGGCAAAAAAAAGAACTTTTCCTCAAATGGAAAAGTTCGAATCACGCAAAAAAGGAAACACGGAACCCACTGCAAAAAAGGCAGCAAACTGATTTTCCAGTTTTGCGTTCATTTTTGACAGCATGTCGGCGTCTCCTTTGTTCGTGCATTTTGTTTCGTTATATTTTATCATAGAAGCGCGAAATGTGTCAATGCTTCCGGGCTTTTTTCTTTGTAAAAAGGTTTCGGGCCGAACTCAGCAAATTTTAGCTACTCTACCGAAAAACCAAAATCCCCCCTCCGAACCGGAAATTTGAGGCCGCAATCCCTAGCAAAATGCTGTACATTAAAGTTCAGATGTGTTATCATAATACTCAAACGAGAGAGCCGCCGCGGGCGGCATTGGAAAAGGGAGGGTTCCCCACATGGGTTTATTGGAGGACGCACGGAACATCCAGCGCAAGGACCCCGCCGCGCGCAGCGTGCTGGAGGTCATTCTGCTGTACCCCGGCTTTCACATTCTGGTCTATCACCGCATCGCGCACTGGCTGTATGAGCGCGGGCACTTTTTTCTGGCGCGATGGGTCAGCCAGCGCGGCCGGCATAAGACCGGCATCGAGATCCACCCCGGTGCCCGGATCGGCAGGTGCCTGTTCATCGACCACGGCATGGGCATCGTCTTCGGCGAGACGACTGAGATCGGTGACAACTGCACCATCTACCACGGCGTCACGCTGGGCGGCACCGGCAAGGACACCGGCAAGCGCCACCCCACGCTGGGCAACAACGTGCTGATTGGCGCAGGCACCAAGGTGCTGGGCCCGGTCTACATCGGCGACAATGCCCGCATCGGCGCGGGCAGCGTGGTGCTGAAGAACCTGCCCGCCAACTGCACCGCCGTCGGCGTACCCGCCGAGGTGGTCCGCATCAACAACAAGGCCGTCAACCCCGCCGACGACCTCGACCAGCAGGATCTGCCCGATGTGGTCGCCCAGCGCATCACCGACCTCGACCGCCGCATCAGTGCCATGGAGAAGGCCGCGCAGGGCGATGTGCCGCCGACCATCCACGACATCCGGAAATGCAGCCCGAAATGACCGGCATCCTGCCGCAGCAAAAAAACATCCTGACCGGACGAATCCGGTCAGGATGTTTTTTTCAGTCAAGATGTGTTTTCAAGCGCCGACATGGGAACTCATTCCGCACGGCGGCGGGCTTTGTCCGCATACCCCTGATCGTGCCGTTGCAATTTCCCGTATGTGAGCCGTGTCATCAGATACAGCGGCACCCGGAACCGGAAAAAGAACAGTGGGACATAACGCTTCCGGTTGTTCCAAAATTCCTTGAGGGGCGCTTTCGAAAGGCGCCGGAGCGTCGGGCAGTCGCCGATCATCTTCCGCCAGGCGCGCCAGGCCTGGAGCGGGCCGTCCGGATTTGCGGGGTTGAAATAGCACTTGTCCAACAGACGAACATACGTCTTCATGAGCCAGATATCGTAGGCCGCCCAGAAGTCTGCGTCCTTCTTTTCCCGCTGGCCAAATTCCACGACCCGCTGATCGACTGTATCCAGATAGCCCGGCAGCCGCTTGTCGTGAATATGGCACATGGAGTCCGGACGCAGCCGATAATAGTAAAGGTCTTTGTCCAGAAGCCCCACGGAATGCGCCCGCTCCAGCAGATTCAGGTTCCAGATCATGTCTTCGCACTGCTTCAGGCTCTCATCAAAATAGAGATGGTTCTCTTCCAGAAAGTCTCTCCGTACCAGTTCGATCCAGCAGGCTCCGAAATAATACGGCACGGCGCGGTGATATTCATCCAGCAGACCGAGCTGCAGCGCGTTCAGCAGTTCCCGTTTGCCGGTGCGGTAGGTCCCCGTGCGAAGCGGGCTGGGCTGCGGCAGCGGCTGTCCTTCCGGATACGGCATATAGCTGAAGGCGATCAGATCCACCGCATCGCTCGCAACCGCCATGACCGATTCCAGCAGATCGGACTTCCACAGATCATCCGAATCCACACAGATGATCCACTCCCCGCTTGCTGCCCGCAGGCCCGTGTTCCGCGCCCCAGGCAGACCCCGGTTCTCCTGATGGATCACCCGGATACGCGGGTCTTTTTTCGCATACTCTTCGCAGATCATCGGGCAGCGGTCCGGCGAACCATCGTCCACAAGAATGATCTCGATATTCTCATACGGTTGTTCCAGAATGCTGTCCACACAGGTTTGAAGATAGGCTTCCACCTTGTAGACCGGAACGATGACGCTGACCAGCGGCTGCTTCGCACACTTTGTTTTCATCCGCATTTCCTCCAGAGCTTTTTGGCCCTTATTTTAACATGCGGCCTTCCCTGTTTCAAGAAGTTTGAAAAAAGTCCGCTCAACCGATCGCGGAACAAAGTTCCTGCACTTTCTGGGCCGCAGCCGCCACAAGCTGGCTGACGGGCTGATCCGGCACACCGACCACGTAGTTCTCGCAGTGGTTGATGGGCACGAGCACCCTTCTGGCCCCGCTCTGGCAGACCGCAGCCGCCATGGCCGGGGTGATCTCGCCCAGAAGGGCATCCGCAATGACGATGCCGATGGGCCCCACGATGACGTCTGCACGGCGGCAGTTGACCACCACCGCGTTCTCGCCGGTGGCAGCGCGGGAAGCCCCCGCCTTGAGCATGGCGTTCGCGGCCAGGCTGTTGGTGCCCACAGCAGTCAGTTCTGCCTCCGGGCAGGCCGCTGCCAGGGCAGACACCAGCTGCCGGCCCAGACCGCCGCCCTGCCCGTCGATGACAAGCACCTTCGCCGCCATCAGAAGTCGATCTCCTCAAGGCGCAGCAGCGCCACGATGTAGATCTTCATGGCCTCCAGCAGCTTGTCGATGGGAGCCGACTCGTTGGCACCGTGCATCGGGCCGCCGAAAGCAGGCAGCTTGACGTCGTTGTGCTCCGGGCCAAAGCTGACCGCATAGGGGAAGTGGCGGGCGTAGGTGCCGCCGCCCATGGTGAACGGGGTGGCGTTCTCCCCGGTGACCTCGTTGTAGGTGTCGATGCAGGCCTTGATGGCAGGGGTGTCGGCCCCGATGTAGAACGGCTCCGCGCTCTCGACGTTTTCGAGGGAAGCGCCCTCGCCGATGGCCGCACGGATCTGCTCTGCCATCCGGTCGCCGGTGGTGCAGGTGGGATAGCGGCTGTCCAGCGTCTGCACGAATCTGCCCTCCCGCATGAAGATGCGTCCGCCGATGACGGTCAGCGGGCCGAAGGGGCCGTCGGCACAGGCGACACCGATGCCCTCACCGGCCGTGGAAGAGTGCAGCTTTTTCAGCGCTTCCAGATAGGCGCGCTCGGCCTCGTTGCACAGGCCGTTGTCCAGCAGGTAGTCCACCACCAGACCGATGGCATTGACGGTGCCCTGCGGGGTCGCTGCATGGCCGGACTTGCCCCAGCCGCGGATGCGCACGCCGTTGCCTTCCGGCTCCAGCGTGATGTTGGGGGCGTTCTTCAGCTTGGTGATGTCAGTCTCGACCAGCGCGCTGGCACGGTCCGGCACGGCATTGTTGGCCACGCCGCCCACGAAATCCTTGATCTCACCGTTGCAGACCGGGCTGACCAGCTCAGCGCCGAAGTGTCCCTTTTCGCCGTTGCAGACCGGGAACTCCGCATCCGGGGTGAAGCAGAAGACCGGGGCCGGGTAATGCTTGAGGTAATACTTCACATCGGCCATGCTGGTCTCCTCGTTGTCGCCGACGAGAGCGCGGATGGGGTACTTGAGCGAATAGCCCTGCTCCTTGAGGAACTTCAGGGCATACAGGATGGTGATCATGGGGCCTTTGTCGTCGGCCACACCGCGGCCAATGAGCCAGCCGTCCCGGACCTCCATCTGGAACGGGTCGCCCGTCCAGCCGTTGCCTTCGGGCACGACGTCCACATGGCAGATGGTGGCCAGATACTTCTCGGCGTCTGCGCCGGGCAGCTCTGCATAGCCGATGTAGTTTTCGCAGTTGCGGGTGGCAAAGCCCATGCCTGCGGCCAGTTCCAGCGTCTTATCCAGCGCTGCGCGTGCACCCTGGCCAAAGGGTGCGCCCTCTGCGGGGGTGCTCTCCACACTGTTGATGGAAACAAGTGCCTCAATATCCTTGAGCCACTGCTCCTTGTTCGCCGCAATGAATGCGTCGATCTTCTGGTTCAAAGCCTGATCCATGGTTGGTTCGTCCTTTCTTTTGTCTTAACAGACACATTGCTGTTTATTCTAACACATTTCGCGCAAGATTGCCAGCCCGGCAGCCGCCGTCATACCGCAAACAGGCTGCTGGCCGCGCCCAGAACGCCCATGCTGGCCAGGCCCATGATGATACCGGCCAGCAGCACACCGCCCATGCAGGCGATGAGGACATCCTTGAACTTCATGTCGAGGATGGACGCCGCCAGCGTACCGGTCCAGGCACCGGTGCCGGGCAGCGGGATGCCCACGAAGAGCAGCAGCGCCACGGTCAGACCTTTGCCGGCCTTCTCTTCCAGCTTGCGGCCTCCCTTTTCGCCCTTGACGATGAAGAACCGGCAGATGGGGCCGATGACCGGCTTGTGGTAGCCCCAGATGAGGAACCGCCGGGCGAACAGATAGATGAACGGCACCGGCAGCATATTGCCCAGCACACAGATGACGTAGGTGGGCAGCACCGGCAGACCCAGACCCAGGCCGATGGGGATGGCACCGCGCAGCTCCACCACGGGCACCATCGAGACGAAGAAGACGAGCAGATAGTTCTTGAGCATGGATACTCTCCTTTGTTGATTCAAAATGAATGGAAGCTCACAGGTCGATGACCAGTTCCACCGGGCAGTGGTCGGAGCCGAAGATCTCGTTGTGGATCTCCGCCGCGCGGATCTTGTCGGCAATGCGGCGGGAAACGATAAAGTAGTCGATGCGCCAGCCTGCGTTCTTCTCGCGGGCATGGAAGCGGTAGCTCCACCAGCTGTATTTCACCTCGTCCGGGTGGAGGACCCGGAAGCTGTCGGCAAACCCGGCCTCCAGCAGCTCGGTCATCTTGGCCCGCTCCTGGTCGGTGAAGCCCGCGCTCATCCGGTTGGTCTTCGCGTTCTTGATGTCCTGTTCGGTGTGGGCGACATTCAGGTCGCCGCAGAGGATGACCGGCTTTTTCGCATCCAGCGCCAGCAGATAGGCCCGGAACGCATCCTCCCAGGTCATCCGGTAGTCCAGCCGCTTCAGGCCGTCCTGGCTGTTGGGGGTGTAGCAGTTGACGAGGTAGAACGCCGGATATTCCAGCGTCAGGACCCGGCCTTCATGGTCGTGTTCCTCGATGCCGATGCCGGTCGTCACCGCCAGCGGCGGCTGTCTGCACCAGCAGGCCGTGCCGGAGTAGCCCTTCTTCTCGGCGGAATAGGTGTATTCGGTGTAGCCCTCCGGGGCGAAATCCGCCTGACCGGGCTGCATCTTGGTCTCCTGCACCGAAAAGATATCGGCATCCAGCGCCGCAAAGCTCGCGGCAAAATCGTGGGTCAGGCAGGCCCGCAGGCCATTGACGTTCCAGCTGATGAGTTTCATCACATCGCTCCTTTGATGTTATGCTTGATATTTCGTCTTCCATGCACCGCTGTGGAAGCGGGCGGCAAAACAGGTCACGCGGCAGACCCAGTCCACCACCATGGCGATCCAGACACCGACCGCGCCCAGCCCCATCCGGACACAGATGAGGTAGCTGAAGCCCAGCCGCCAGAACGCCATGCTGAGGATGGATACCACCATTGTGAACTTCACGTCGTTGGCAGCGCGCAGCGCGTTGGGCAGCACGAAGGAAGTCGGCCACAGGAACAAGGCGCAGCCCGCATGGATCTGCACCAGCAGAACGGCCAGTTCCATGGTCGCGCCGGAAAGTGCATAGATGCCCACCAGCGGCTTCACGAACAGCAGGATCGCGCCATTGGAAAGGCTCATGGTAAGGTACGCCCAGAGCAGCAGCTTGCGGGTGTAATAGATGGCCTGTTCGTGATCCCCCGCGCCGATGCACCGGCCCACGACCGTGATCATGGCCAGGCTGATCGCCTTGCCGGGGATGACGCCCATGCCGTCAAGGTTGTTGGCCACAGCGTTGGCGGCGATCTGCACCGTGCCAAACGTCGAGATCATGCTGACCACAAGGATGCGGCCTGCCTCGAATAAACTATTCTCAAAGGCAGACGGGATGCCGATGCCCAGGATACGCCGGGACAGCCCGGCATCCAGCCGCAGCGTTTTGGGAACGCTCAGCACATTGCCGGTCTCCTTATGATAGCACTTGCGCAGGATCAGAGCCGCTGCCACCACGCGGGAGAGGACGCTGGGCCACGCAACACCCTCAACGCCCATTTTCAGACCGAAGATGCAGACGGCGTTGCCCACGATGTTGATAACGTTCATCAACAGGCTGATCTGCATTGAGATCTTGGAGTTGCCCATGCTCCGGAACAGGGCGGCCCCGCCATTGTACAGCGCCAGGAACGGATAGCTCAGGGCAATGACCTTCAGGTAGCGCACACCGGCGTCCAGCACATCGGCTTCGATCGAGCCGTAAAACAGGCGGATCATGGGCCGGGCCATCACAAAGCAGACGACGCCCACCGCCGCGCCGAACAGGCCGCTGAGCAGGATGAGCTGACCGGCGCTGGCATCCGCATGCTTCTGCTCTCTGGCCCCCAGATACTGGCTGACCACCACCGCACCGCCCGTGGCCAGCGCCGCAAACAGCACGATGATGAGGTTGTTGATCATATCCACCAGGCTGACGCCGGAGATGGCCGCTTCGCCGCAGCGGGAGACCATCATCGTATCCGCCATGCCCACCGTCACTTCCAGCAGCTGCTCCACCAGCAGCGGGCCGGTCAGAAGCAGCAGCTCTTTCTGGGTGAACAGCGGCTCCCGCCCGCCGAACCGGATTTTTTCTTTGGTGATCGTTCGTTCCATAGAGTTCCTCACGTTTCGTTTTCCGGGCCGCCGGGCGCAAAAAGGCCCTGCTCCCCTCCTGCCGTCTTTGCAGGCCGCAGTACCGCATTTTAACATGCTTGTATTCATCTTAACACACCCGGTTTCGGTTGTAAAGAATCCATCTGCGGGTTTTGCAGATTCTTTCCCTACCCACGTGTTTTTGCGGATGTTCCCGGTGCTAGGGGAGCTTGTTTTATCAGTTTTGCCGAGAATGTCCTGCCAATTTTGTGCGTTGTGACAAAATATCAGATTTTTGTTCGATTTCCAGAACTTTTTTCAAAAAACCTCTTGCATTTTGATTCGAAAAGTGCTATCTTGTATCCAACAAGAGCGGCAGTGGGATACAACGACCACGACGAGCTTTGCCCCCACGGCTCTTGTGTTCATCCTTCTAATTTATATTGCTATTTTCTTCATTTACCTTCTTATCATTTACCCTGTCCTGTACGGGACAGAAAAAGCGCTTCCCCAACCTGCATGGGGAAGCGCTTTTTCGTACCCTCTCTGTCAACGCATTCGCGTTGCCAGCTCTCCCAAAGGGAGAGCCATTGGCAGGCCGGGCAACCCCATGCTGAACGCTGAACGTTTTCGAATCCCGTAAACGAAAGTGCTCCGCTGTCAAGACCAGCGGCATCTACACGATGGCTCTAACAAAAGAGCGTTTGTGCAGATGCTGTGAATCGAAACAGCGGAGCACTCTATTTTATGGTTTTGAAAAACTCTGCTCATTCAGCACGATCAAAACCGGCCCGCGAGTGGCTCCCCCTCTGGGGGAGCTGTCGCGTTAGCGACTGAGAGGGCAGATCTTCCGAAACGCTTCCCGCACCTCACCGGAGAAGTACAGCGTCCCCAGCGCACAGACAGGGCCGGTGCCGCCCAGCTCCACCGCGCGGGCCACTCCGGCTTCGATGGACGGGGCTGGCTCCGCCGTGCCGCCCCGCACCCGGATGTGCTCCGCCAGCGTTTCGGCAGGCATGGCGCGCGGGGTACGCGCTGCCACCGTCACGAACCGGTTTGCCAGCGGGAGCAGAAGCTCCAGCATCTCGTCCACGTCCTTGTCGGCCATGATGCTGAGCAGAAAGACGAATTTCTGGCCGGGGAAACGGTCATTCAGGCTCTGGACCGTAGCCCGCATCCCGTGGGCGTTGTGGCTGCCGTCCAGCAGGAAAGCGGGCGTGTGCCGCAGCAGCTCGAACCGGCCCGGCCAGCGGACGGTCTCCAGACCCTGCCGGATGGCCTCCTCCGGGATGTTCCAGCCCTTTTCCCGCAGCACCCTCAACACCGTGATGGCGACGGCGGCATTCCGGGGCTGGTAGCTGCCAATGAGAGGCAGGCGCACCCCGTTCAGGCCGTCGAAGTCAAAGGTCACTTCGTCCAGGTCGCCGCCCTCCACGGTCAGCTTCGAGAAATCGACCACATGGAGCGGGGCGTTCTGCTCTGCCGCCGTGCGGGCGATGACGGCATCGGCCTCCGGCACACCGCCGTAGCTCACCACCGGGCTGCCCGGCTTGAGGATGCCCGCCTTGGCCGCTGCGATGTCCGCGATGGTGGGGCCAAGTTCCTTCACATGGTCCATGCCCAGCGCCGTGATGACCGCACACTCCGGCGGGTCGATGACGTTGGTGGAATCCAGCGCACCGCCCAGCCCCACTTCCAGTACCACGATGTCGCAGTGCTGCTCGGCAAAGCAGAGCATGCCCAGCGCTGTGATGATCTCGAACTCGGTGGGCACATCGGCCATGGCATCTGCGGCGGGCCGGATCGTTTCCACCAGGCGCACCAGTTCCTCGTCGCTGATCTGCTCGCCGTTCACCTGAATGCGCTCATTGAACCGGTTGATGAAGGGAGAGGTGTACAGCCCCACCCGATACCCAGCCGCCTGCAGGCAGGACGCCAGCATGGCTGCGGTGCTCCCCTTGCCGTTGGTGCCCGCCACATGGACGAACTTCATCCGCTTGTGGGGGTCGCCCAGCGCAGCCAGAAGGGTGCGGGTGCGGGTCAGGCCGGGCTTATGCCCCGCCCACTGCACCGCGTGGATGTATTGCATTGCTTCTTCATAGTTCATGATGCCACGTTCCTTCAGAGAGACCCTCTCCATCCATGCAGACAGAGAGGGTCTGGTTTATGCTTTTTATGCTTTTCGGACCAGAGCGGTCAGCGCCTTGTTTTCCAGCAGGATGCGGACGAGGAGGGTGTTCACCACGCTCAGCACCAGCGCGTTGGGGATGCGGGCAGCCAGCAGCGCCCACTGGTAGCCGTAGAAGAGGTGGAGGGCCAGCGAGTTGATGACCACAGAACCCACCAGATGACCTGCCAGAATGCTGATCTGCAGCCGCAGGCCCAGGCGCATCTCATGCAGAGACCGGTACAGCAGACCGGACACCAGACCCACCGAACCGGCTCCCAGCGTGATGAGCGGGTTGATGGAATAGCCGGACAGGGTGCCGCCGATCATGTCGGCCAGTGCGCCCACGACAAAACCGCCCGCCGGGCCGAACCAGACCGCTGCCAGGTGGGTGGGCAGAGCGCCCAGGTTGAACCGCAGGAATCCGGTGGACACCGTGAACACGCGGGCAAAGATGATGCTCATGGCCGTGAGCAGGGCCAGCATCGTCAGGGTACGAACGGACAATTTGGAATGATTCATCGTTGATCCTCCATTCCGGATGATGCAGGAGAAGACAAAGCGCCCTCCCCTGTGACGAACCGCACAAAGGAGGGCGTGAATCCAACAAGTTTCACTTCCAGGCAGGGCCGCAGCCGGTCTCGCCTGCACCCAAGTCCATGCAGCAGCGGGATGCAGACCATGCACCGCGGGTCTCCCTTCGTCCGCAGCACAACTCCCCGTTGATGCGGCACTTAACGCGCATGGTCTTACTCTGTTGATACTGCTATTATATGCCTTTTTTCGGGCGGTTTCAATCGCACCTCTGCCACAGATTTCACAATTTGAGGCATTCTTTTTTGGGAGTTCTGCCTAAATGTCATTCTTCTTGCCTGCGTTGCTTTTGGTCGAAGTTTGTGATATCCTGTAAGTGCCGCTCCACTCCGGCCCATTTTCATGGAAAGGAGGTGAGCTCCATGGAAGCAGTGTTTACATTCATCCAGTCCGTCGCAGCAAGCGTAGCCGCTTACTACGTCTGCAAGTGGCTTGACGACCTGTTCAAGAGCGGTAAGCACTAAAAAGCAGAAGCCCCTCGGAGTTGCCGCTCCGGGGGGCTTCTTGCTTGCTGTTGTGAGTCTCCATGGAAACTCGTTTACATTCATCACTTTTATTATACGCGCCTGTGGTGAAAAGTCAAGCCATTCACAGTTTTCTTTGACTGTAGGCGCAAAACGTGATAAGATGGAACAAACTTGATATAGAAAGGACGTATCCGTCTATGAAATTCCGTGAGATGACTTACACCCGCCCGGACATCGACGCGCTGCTGGCCCGCTGCAAAGAGCTGGCCGCCAAAGCCGAATCCGCTGCCTCCGGCGAAGCGCTGGTCGCGATCTACTACGAGCAGAGCCGCGCATTTGCCGATTACAACACCGCCGCCAACCTGGCTTCCATCCACTACACCTGCGACACCCGCGATGCCGCCTGGAAGGCTGAGCAGGACTTCTTCGATGCCAACGGCCCCGCCGTGCAGAACGCCAGCGTGGAGATCAGCCGGGCCTTCCTGGCCAACCCCCACGTCGATGCCCTGACCGAGGCCTTCGGCACCACCTGCGTGGCCGGCATGAAGAACGCCGTGCTGGGCATGGACGACCGTACCATCGACCTCCAGAAGGAGTACAACGCGCTGGTCAGCCAGTACCAGCAGGTCTACGGCGGTGCACTGGTCGAGTTCGACGGCAAGCAGCTGACCATCCCCCAGCTCGGCCCTTATAAGGAAAATCTGGACCCCGCCGTCCGCCGCGCCGCCTACGAGGCCGAGGCCGGTTACTTCGACGCCCACCGCGCCGAACTGGACGAGCTGTACACCAAGATCGTCAAGAACCTGAACGAGCAGGCAAAGATCCTGGGCTACCACGATTACAGTGAGCTTTCCTACGTGCGGATGAACCGCATCGGCTACGGCCCGGAAGAGATCCGGAAGTTCCGCGACCAGGTAGCCAACGATGTGGTCCCCCAGCTGAAAAAGGTCATCGAGCTGCGCAAAAAGCGCACCGGCATCGAGCACCTGACCTTCACCGACCTGCCGGTCTCCTTCCGGGACGGCAACCCCAGGCCCATCGAGGGCTACGACGCCCGGATGGCCGCCTCCCGCACCATGTACCATGAGCTGAGCCCGGAGACCGCCGCATTCATCGACTTCATGCAGGACAACGAGCTGTTCGACGTCGAGAGCCGCCCCGGCAAGATGTCCGGCGGCTATATGACCAGCCTGCCCGCCTACAAGGCTCCCTTCATCTTTGCCAACTGGAACAACACCTCCGCCGACGTGGACGTGCTGACCCACGAGTGCGGCCATGCCTTTGAGGGCTATGTGGCCGAGCGGGACCCGAAAGTCCCCGCCGACCTGGAATGCCCCGGTATGGAGAGCGCCGAGATCCACTCGATGGCCATGGAGTTCCTGACGGCCCCCTGGCATCATCTGCTCTTCGGCAAGGACACCGAGAAATACGCCCTGCTCCACGCCGAGGACAGCTTCCTCTTCCTGGCCTATGGCTGCATCGTGGATGAATTCCAGCACCGGATGTACCAGAACCCCGACCTGACCCCCGACGAGCGGAACGCCGTCTGGCTGGAGCTGGAACACAAGTACCGCCCCTGGATTGACTTCGACAACCTGCCCTTCTACGGCCGCGGCGCAGGCTGGCAGCGTCAGCTCCACATCTATGAGTGCCCGTTCTATTATATCGACTACTGCCTGTCCACTATGGCCGCTTTGCAGTTCTTCCTGCTCAGCCTCAAGGACCACAAGGACGCCTGGCAGCGCTACCTCCGACTGGTGCGCCGCGCCGGTATGGCCAGCTACGCGGAACTGTGCGAGACGGCCGGTCTGAAGGTTCCCTTCACCGATGGTTCCATCAAGGCCATCGCCGAGGAGATGGAGCAGTGGATTGCCGCCCATCAGGTCTGAGCGAAACCGAACGAAACCTCTTGAGTTCCCGCGCGCGTTTTGCTATATCGCGGCGTTCGTGCTGTTCCTGACAAGCTCGCCCGGATTGCATATAAACAAGAAGCCCCACGATATTGCAATATCGTGGGGCTTCGTTCATCCTATTTTACAATGTAAGGATCACAGCACAATAAACGTGCAGGTCGCAGCAGGCAGAACGAGTTCGCCCGCCGGAGCTGCTGCCGGGGTGATCTCCGGCAGCGCATCGCCTTCGCCCAGGACCAGTGCCTTGCCGTTGCAGAGCATGGTCTGGGAGCGCAGGGTCTCGGCGGAGAGCTGGTAGACCTCCGCTTCCTTCGGCAGGGTGACGGTGGTGGTCTCCGTCAGGCTGTTGTTGATGACCAGATACGCCTTGCCCGGCTTGCCGTCCGCACGGGAGTGGGCGTAGACGTGCGCACCCTCGCGGATAGGCTCTGCGGCGTCGTAGACGGTGGTGCCCATCAGACGGTTCCAGAGCAGCACCGCGAAGTAGTTGGGGCGCGGGTCAAAGACTTCGGGCTTCAGATAACCGTAGTCACTGGAGGCCAGGGTGTTGTGGAAGATGATGCCTCTGGTCACGACCGAGAAGCTGCCCAGCTCGTTCAGGGTGCGGAAAACATCCAGATAGGTGGAAGCCCAGGTGTCGCCGCCGCCGCCCGCGTCGCCTGCTTCGGTGACCCACATCTCGCCGCCGGGGCAGTAGATGTCCCGCTTTTCGGCGTGGAACTTTGCCATATTGGAGGCGACCGCCAGATACTCTTCGGTGTGTGCCTTGTCGGCTTTCCAGTGGGCAAACGGCATCACAGGCTCCAGACGCTCAGACACACCATTGTAATAGTGGTAGCTGTAAACGTCCAGCTTCTCCTGGGCACCCTTCATCAGGTCGTCGGTCGAGCACTGGGGCAGGATATCGCCGACTCCGCCGCCCTGTGCCTTCTCGCCGTGCTTCTTCAGCACACCTTCGGTGGAGCAGGGGCCGACAAAGGGGCAGTCGGGGTAGTTCTCATGCAGCCAGCGGATAAAGATGTCCTGATCGCGGACATACTGCTCGGCAGTGTAGCCCTTGGGGCAGCCGGACATGGCCAGCAGGTTGGGCTCGTTGACGAACTCAGCCGCGTCGATGGCCTTGCCGTACTCCTTGCTCAGGGCAAAGATCTGCTCTGCCTGGCTGGGGTTCCAGGGCTCGTCGGCGTGGTGCAGACCCTCACAATCGGCCACCGAGATCAGGAGCTTTGCGCCGATGTCCTTGCAGAAATCCAGCACACCGAGCCACTGCTCGCGGGTCAGGATGGCGTTGTAGCCCTCCGGGACGACGCCGTTCGTATGGCCGTCGAAGTCGTAATAGGTCTTGGTGGACCAGGTACCGGACACGCGCACCCAGGCCGGGCCGATTTCTTTGGCCAGCTTGCGCAGCTTCTTGTCGGAGAGGTCGATGGGATCATAATACTGCATCAGGTCGGTGCTTGCGGTCGCGTTGCCGAGGAAGCCGCCCTTGAGGACGAACGGCTCTGTGCCCGCGATCTGAGCGGGGGTGTAGGCCTTCCAGAAGGTGCCGCCGGTGACTTCGGTCATCTCGACGTTGTAGGAGACCAGCCGCTCGTTGCCAACGTGCAGCTCGCGCAGGGAGCCGGGGTTCAGGTTCACGAATTGTGCCATGGGAATTTCTCCTTTTCTCAAATTTTTTGTCTGCATCCATAATACCATTTTTTCGGCCAGACCATGAGGACGATTTCGTGATAAAACCGTAAAATATTTCAATTTTGAATAAACGAGCTGTCACGGACGCTGTTTTCGGCAAAACACAAGAAAAGCTCCGTCCCGTTTCGCTGAGGCAGCGAGGGGGACGGAGCTTTTTTCGATTTCAGATGGGGCGCAGCCTCATCCCATTACTTGTTGTAGACCTCTTCCTTCAGCAGGCCCTCGCTCCTGGCGACGCAGATGCTGGCGACGGCATCGCCGACGACATTCAGCGAGGTGACGAGCATCTCGATGGGACGGTTGATGGCCAGAATGAGGGAGTAGGCCAGCAGAGCGCCGTCGTTGACGAAGCCCACGCCGGACAGGATGGTGAAGAGGATGACGGCACCTGCACCGGGAGCAGCCGGGGTGCCCACCGAGGCCAGCAGAGCCAGCAGGGCCACGACCACCAGCTGGCCGGGAGTGACTGTATAACCGGCGCAGCCCGCGATGAAGACGGTGGCGATGACCTGCATGATGGCGGTGCCGTCCATGTTGATGGTCATGCCCAGAGGCAGCACGAAGGAGGCGATGCTCTCATCCACGCCGAACTCCTCTTCGCAGACCTTGATGTTCAGGGGCAGGGTGGCGGCGCTGGACGAGGTCGAGAAACCGAACACAGCCACATTGGCGATCTTGCGGATGAAGGTAATGGGGTTCAGCTTGGCACCCAGAGCGATCACCAGCGGGTAGGCCACCACCAGGAAGACCAGCAGCAGGATCACCGTGACCACCACATAGACCAGTGCCGGCTTGAGGTAGTTGATGCCGTAGATGGCAAAGGTGCGGGTGAGCAGCACGAAGACGGCAAAGGGAGCAAATTTGCTGACGATGAAGTTCAGGAAGACGACCACCACGTCATTCACCTCGCCCAGCAGGCGGCGCAGGGTGGCGGTGCGGCTCTCGCCCAGCGCATTCATGCTCAGGCCGGTGGCCACTGCCAGGAAGACGGCGCTCAGGACGGCACCATTGCTGCCAAAGGCCGTGATGATGTTGGAGGGGATGATGTTCAGCACCACGTTCAGCGGGTTGGAGCCGGTGGAGCCGGTGGCCTCGGTCAGGCCCTCGATGTGGGTGTTGAACAGCCCCATCGAGAAGGTGATGTAGCCCACGCTGCTGGCCAGCAGCAGGGCCAGGAAAGAGCACAGCAGGAACCAGAACAGGGTCTTGGCCGAGATGCGCCCCATGGTGCGGGTGTCGGCAATGCTGCCGATGGCCAGCGCGATGGAGGTGAACACCATCGGGATGATGACCAGCTGCAGCGCCTTGATGAAGAGCTGGCCGATGATATAGAAGATGCCGAAGGAGCGCTCTGCGCCTTCTGCGGTGATATCCTGGAACAGGAGCTCGTTGATCGTGGTCCAGATCTCACTCTTCCCGCCGGAGATGAGGCTCTCGCGCAGGAACATGAAGGCGAGGCCCGCCGCCAGGCCGCAGACCAGCGAAATGGCCATTCGTTTTGCTAAAGACATACCAGGTTTTTTCGTTTCCATAATACCTTTCCTCACAATCCTTGGTGATACCGGGCCCAGGCCCGCACTTTGTCTATCCTATCATAAGCCGTTCCCCACTTCAAGAAAAAAACAGACCAAATGCGGCATTTTCTTTCAATAGTCATACTTTTAAGGCGCTGACCGCAAAAAAACCACCCGGAAGAAGCTCTTCCGGGTGGGAACACTTATGCCTTGAACTTGAGCAGCGGCACACCGATGGCGGTGTCGCCGGAGGCCACGACCGACATTTCGGACAGGTCGTCGCCGTTGGTCACGATGATGGCCGTTGCCGTGGGATGACCGGCGGCGCGGATGGCGTCGAGGTCAACCTTGAGCAGCGGGGTGCCCGCCTTGACCTTGGAGCCTTCCTTCGTCAGAGAGGTGAAGCCGTTGCCCTTCATCTCCACGGTATCCATGCCCACATGGATGAGCAGCTCAATGCCGTCATCGCTCATCAGGCCCACCGCGTGCAGGCTTTCGGGCACCTGCGTGACGGTGCCGTCAAACGGTGCATAAACGGTATCTCCGGTGGGTTCGATGCCGCAGCCGCCGCCCAGAATGGCCGATGCGAACGTTTCGTCCGGCAGCTCCTCCAGCGGGATGACCTTGCCTGCCAGCGGCATCATCACCGTCTTCTTTTCGCCCTTGAATTTCGTCTCGGCTGCATTCTTGCCGCCGAACAGCTTATCAAAAAAGCCCATATCATTGCCCTTCTTTCTGCGCTGCACACAGCGCGACCTTCATCTGAATAAAGATATCATACTGTGCCGGAAATTGCAATCCGCATCCTGCACAAAGAGATGGACCGATGTTTGACACTTACAGCAGGGCCAGCAGGCCGTCGATCTCCTCCATCCGGGTGGCCCAGCTGGTGGCAATGCGCATGACGGTGTGGGTGTCGTCGAACTTCTCCCAGAAGCCGAATTTGGCCTTGCCCTCCAGCGCCGCCAGCTGCTCGTTGGAGAAAACGATGAAGATCTGGTTGGTGGGCGAATCCAGGAAGAAGCGGTAGCCCTTGGCGGCCAGCCCCTGCTTCAGGGCATTGGCCGTGGCGATGGCGTTCCGGCTGATGGTCTGGTACAGATCATTCGTGAAGAGAACATCGAACTGAAGCCCCAGCAGGCGGCCCTTTGCCAGCAGAGCGCCCTGCTGCTTCACCATGGTCATGAAATGTGCCGGCGCCCCATGGGGGAAGACGACGGCCTCGCCGCAGAGAGCGCCCACCTTGGTGCCGCCGATGTAGAAGACATCCGCCAGCCGGGCCAGGTCGGGCAGGGTGACGTCCGTGCCCTTCGCCGCCAGACCGTAGCCCAGGCGGGCACCGTCCACGAAGAGGGGCATGTGGTACATCTGGCAGACATCGTGCAGCGCCTGCAGCTCGGCTTTGGTGTAAAGGGTGCCGTACTCGGTGGGGTGGGAGATGTACACCATGCCGGGGAAGACCATGTGGTCGTGGTTGCCGTCTGCGTAGAAGGTGGCGCAGAAGTCGCGGACATCGGCAGCGTCCAGCTTGCCGTTCTTGTGGGGCAGGCCCAGCACCTTGTGGCCGGTGTACTCGATGGCCCCGGCCTCGTGGCCGTTGACATGGCCCGTGGAGGCGGCCACGACCCCTTCCCACCGGTGCAGCATCGACGCGATGACGATGGCGTTGGTCTGGGTGCCGCCGGAGATGAAGGTCACATCCGCTTCCGGGCAGGCACAGGCGGCGCGGATCTTCTCCCTCGCGCTGGCACAGTAGGGGTCGGTGCCGTAGCCGGACACCTTTTCAAAGTTGGTCTCCATCAGCTTTTGCAGGATGGCCGGATGGGCTCCCTCGCAGTAGTCGTTCTCAAAGTAAAACATCGTGTTCTGCATCCTCTCTATAATAGGTACCTTTATGATATGCTTTTGCAGCGGAAATGTCAAACAGCAAAACCCGGCCCGCGCTCGCACCGTTCCGCTTTTTGTGCTATGATCGGGGCAGGCTCTGCGGCATTCGGCACCTGTTCCCGACTCCTTTGCTGTTTCTTAGCCGCCGGTGTGGTATACTTTGAACACCGAACGAATATCCATCCGAAAGGAGACATTTCTATGAGATCTTCCACCCGCAGGCACGATGCACTGGTGATGCTGTCCGGCATCGCGTCGGCCTTTCTGGTGGTGTCCGGCATTCAGGTGCTCAGCGGACGGATCGACGGCGTAGCCTCCATGGTCTTCGTGCTGGCCGTCTTTCTCATCTCGATGTATACCGATGGTTATCTGTGGGGGCTGGCCGCCTCGCTGCTGTGTGTGCTGGCGGTCAACTTTGCCTTTCGCTCGCCCTACTTTGCCTTCAACTTCACCCTGCCGGAGAACCTGTTCTCCGCGCTGGTGATGCTGGTCGTCTCCATCATGACCAGCACCCTTACCACCCGCATCAAGCTGCAGGAGCAGCTCCGGATGGAGAGCGAGACCGAGAAGATGCGCGCCAACCTTCTGCGCGCGGTCTCTCACGACCTGCGCACGCCCCTCACCTCCATCTACGGTGCCTGCTCCACGGTCATTGAAAATTATGACTCGCTGGCCAAAGAGCAGAAGTTAAAACTTCTCGGCGAAGTCTGTTCGGACGCCCAGTGGCTCAACCGGATGGTGGAGAACCTGTTGTCGGTCACCCGGTTCGACACCGGCACCGTCTCGGTGCAGAAGACCCCCACCGTGCTGGAAGAGTTGATCGACACCGTGCTGGTGCGGTTCCAGAAGCACTACCCGGACGTGAACGTCACAGTAGACCTGCCCGACAGCTTCGTGGTCATCCCGATGGACTCGATGCTCATCTCGCAGGTGCTGATGAACCTGCTGGAAAACGCCGTGCTCCACGCCGAGGGGATGACGAAGCTGACCCTCCGGGTCTTTACGCTGGGCGACCACGCCATCTTTGAAGTCTCGGATGACGGCTGCGGCATCCCCAAAGAGCGGCTGAAAGGGCTGTTCACCCGGATGCTGCCCGCCGACGACACGGCCAGCCCCGGCAAGCACGGCATGGGCATCGGCCTTGCGGTGTGCGCGGCCATCGTCAAGGCCCACGGCGGCGAGATCAAGGCCGAGAGCCGCCCCGGCGAAGGCACCACCATCCGCTTCTGGCTGGAGACCGAATCCACAGACGAATCCACTGATCTGGAGGAAAACATCTGAAATGAGCAACAACAAATTCAAGATCCTCATCGTTGAAGACGAACCCACCATCTGCAGCTTCATCTATACCCTGCTGGACACCAACGGCTACAAGACCTATGTGGCCCCCACCTGTGAGCTGGGCAAATCCATCTTCACCTCCTACCTGCCTGACCTCATCATCCTGGATCTGGGTCTGCCCGACCGCGACGGCCGCGAGCTCATCCACTATGTGCGCCAGAAGTTCATGACGCCCATCATCGTGCTGTCGGCCCGCACCACCGAGGCGGACAAGATCGAAGCGCTGGACCTTGGCGCGAACGACTACATCACCAAACCCTTCAGCACCGGCGAGCTGCTGGCGCGGGTGCGGGCTGCACTGCGGCTCAACCGCTTCAGCTCCAACCCCACCGGCGTCTTTCAGGCGCAGGACCTGCTCATCCAGTACGAGCGGCGCAAGGTCTATGTGGGCGGGGAGGAGATCAAGCTGACCCAGACCGAATACAACATCGTGGCCTTCCTCTCCGAACACGCGGGCCGAGTGATGACCTACCCCGCCATCGTCCGGGCCATCTGGGGCGATACCGACTGCGGCAGCACCAAAAAGCTGCAGGTCAACATGGCCAACATCCGCCGCAAGCTGGGCAGCCGCCCCGGCCACAACAACTACATCATGAACGAACTCGGCGTAGGCTACCGGATGATCGATGCCGACCACGACGGCCCGGACGCCCCCGCCGACCATGAGGAGAACGCATGACGCTTGCTCTGATCCCGTTTGCTTTCACCTACTGCCTGATGCTGGCCCTGCCCCGCTTCCGGCCCTTTGCGGCCCTTGGCGGAGCCGGGGCCTTTTTGCTTCTGGGGCCGCTGGGCGGCGCTTTCCGGTTTGTTTCTGATTACTAACTGTAGTCTGACGGAAAATCCACCTAGGGATAGGCATTTCGAACTACGGTACGTAAAAAGTTTACACCGATTAACATTTTGAAAATCCCTTGAAAATTCCAAAATCCGTGCTACAATATCCGCAGAAACAGCAATGCTGTTCGGTTTTTCCGCCCCATCCGGGGCTTACAATAACATGGATAAAGGTAGGGAAACGATTATGGTAGATGTGAAAAAGATCGCACTGTTCGTCGGCGGCGTTGTGTTTGGTTCGGCAGGCTTCAAGCTCCTGTCCAGCAGCGATGCCAAGAAGGTCTACACCCAGACCACCGCAGCCGTCCTGCGCATGAAGGACTCCACCATGGAGACCGTCAACAAGGTCCAGGAGCAGGCCGGTGACATTCTGGCCGACGCAAAGGCCATCAACGAGGCCCGCGCCGCCAAGGCAGAGGCCGCCGTCATCGAGGACGAAGCCGCAGAGGCTGCTGCCGCCGAGGACGCTGAATAATTTTTGAGCGCTTGAGCCGCCTGCGGGCGGCTCTTTCTATTGAGGAAGGTATAACGTAACCATGAAATGCACCATTTTACATGAGGGCCGGGGCCGGATGCGCGTGCATGTCTGCAACGTGCGGATGACCCTGCACCGCGCCGATGTGCTGGAAGCCTATCTCAACCACCACGATGCCATCGAGAAAGCCACCGTCTACGAGCGGACCGGCGATGTGGTCCTGTATTACCGCGGCCGACGCGCCGATGCAGTCCAGGCGCTGAGCCGCTACAAATTCGACCAGCCGGAGCTGGACGCCCTTGTCACCACCGCCGACAGCCGGAAGCTCAATCAGGAGTATCAGGAGAAGATGTGCGACCTCGTGGCGGGCCACTTCTTCCGCAAGCTGTTCCTGCCTGCACCCATCCGCGCCGCCTACACAGTCTGGCGCTCCATCGCTTTTGTCTGGAAAGGGGTTCGGTGCCTGCTCCGCCGCAGGCTGGAAGTCGAGGTGCTGGACGCTCTGAGCATCGGCGTTTCCGTCCTGCGCGGCGACTTCAGCACCGCCGGTTCCGTCATGTTCCTGCTGAACCTTGGTTCTCTGCTGGAAGAGTGGACCCGCAAGAAGAGTCTGGACGATCTGGCCCGCAGCATGGCCCTGAATGTGGACAAAGTCTGGGTGCGCAGCCAGGGCACCGAGGTGCTCCTGCCCCTGACCAAAGTTCAGCCCGGCGATGAGATCGTGGTCCGCTCCGGCAACATGGTGCCGCTGGACGGCACCGTCATCGAGGGCGAGGCCATGGTCAACCAGGCCGCTCTGACCGGCGAATCCATGCCGGTGCGCAAGGCAAAAGGTGCCACCGTTTACGCAGGCACCGTCGTGGAGGAGGGCGAATGCGTCTTCCTCGCCAAGGCCGCAGGCGGCGCCAACCGCTACGACAAGATCGTGGCCATGATCGAGGAATCCGAAAAGCTCAAATCCAGCACCGAGAACCGCGCACTGGAGCTGGCCGACAAGCTGGTGCCCTGGTGTCTGGCCGGCACGATCGTCACCTATGCGCTCACTCGCAACGTCACCCGCGCCATCTCCATCCTGATGGTGGACTTCTCCTGTGCGCTCAAGCTCTCGATGCCGCTGGCGGTCCTCTCCGCCATGCGGGAGTGCGGCACGGCCCACATCACGGTCAAGGGCGGCAAATATCTGGAAGCGCTGGCCAAGGCCGACACCATCGTCTTTGATAAGACCGGCACCCTGACCCGCGCCACCCCGCAGGTGGTGGACATCATCCCCTTCAGCAACAGCGAGAAGGACGATGTGCTCCGTCTGGCCGCCTGTCTGGAAGAGCATTTCCCCCACTCCATGGCCAACGCGGTGGTCCGCGCCGCCAGAGAGCAGGGTCTGGCCCACGAAGAGATGCACTCCGAAGTGGAATACATCGTGGCCCACGGCATTGCCAGCCGGGTCGGCGGCGAGCGGGTGGTCATCGGCAGCTACCACTTCGTCTTTGAGGACGAGCACTGCATCGTTCCCGCCGACGAGCAGGAAAAGTTCGACCAGATGCCCGCCGAATACTCGCACCTGTACATGGCTGCTTCCGGCCAGCTGGTGGGCGTCATCTGCATCGCAGACCCCCTCCGCCCCGAAGCCGCTTCCGTGCTGCGCCAGCTGCACAAGCTGGGCATCCGGAACACCGTGATGATGACCGGCGACAGCTACCGCACCGCCGAGGCCATTGCCCGGCAGGTGGGCGTGGACCAGTTCTTCGCGGAAGTCCTGCCCGAAGACAAGGCCAACTTCGTCCAAAAGGCCAAAGCCGAGGGCCACACCGTCGTCATGATCGGCGACGGCATCAACGACTCCCCCGCCCTTTCGGCTGCGGACATCGGCATCGCCATCAACTCCGGCGCTGCCATCGCCCGCGAGATCGCGGATGTCACCATCAAGGCCGACAGTTTGGAAGAGCTGGTCACCCTCAAGACCATCGCCAATGCGCTGCAGCACCGCGTCAGCTCGAACTACCGCTTTGTGCTCAGCTTCAACTCCACCCTCATCGTGCTGGGTGCTCTGGGCATCCTGCAGCCTGCCGCTTCGGCCATGCTGCACAACCTGTCCACCATCGGCATCAGCCTCCGGAGCATGACGAACCTCATCCAGAAGCCTTCTTCTGCACCGCAGCTCGAAGGCTGACCGCCAGCCAACAGCAAAGCCCCCTGCACATACCGCGTGCAGGGGGCTTCGTGTTTTCTATTGAAAGAGGAAGAACTTACAGGATGTCGATGTATTCACCGGCCAGAGCTTTGTTCATGCTGCGGACGGCGCAGAACTTGCCGCACATGGAGCAGGTGTCGCTGTGGTCGTCTTCGGGCAGGCGGGCATCGCGGATGGCCTTGGCGGTCTCCGGGTCGATGGCACAGGCAAACTGTGCATCCCAGTCCAGCACACGGCGGGCATCGCCCATCTTGTCGTCGATGTCGCGGGCATGGGGGATGCCCTTGGCGATGTCAGCGGCATGGGCGGCGATCTTGGAAGCCACGATGCCCTGCTTCACATCGTCCACATTGGGCAGTGCCAGATGCTCGGCGGGGGTCACATAGCACAGGAAGGCCGCACCGCTGGCCGCTGCCACTGCGCCGCCGATGGCGGCCGTGATGTGGTCGTAGCCGGGGGCGATGTCGGTGACGAGGGGTCCCAGCACATAGAAGGGCGCACCCATGCAGATGCTCTTCTGGACTTCCATGTTGGCGGCGACCTGATTCAGGGGCACATGGCCGGGGCCTTCGACCATGACCTGCACGTTGTGGGCCCAGGCGCGCTTGGTCAGCTCGCCCAGACGGACCAGCTCCTCGATCTGGCAGACGTCAGTGGCGTCGGCCAGGCAGCCGGGGCGGCAGGCATCGCCCAGCGAGACGGTCACATCGTGCTCCTCGCAGATGTCCAGGATCTCATCGAAGTGCTCGTAGAACGGGTTCTCGTTGCCGGTCATGCACATCCAGGCAAAGACCAGCGAGCCGCCGCGGCTGACGATGTTCATCTTCCGCTTGTGGGTGCGGATCTGCTCGATGGTCTTGCGGGTGATGCCGCAGTGCAGGGTGACGAAGTCCACGCCGTCCTCTGCGTGCAGGCGGACCACATCAATGAAGTCCTGCGCCGTCAGGGTGGCGAGGTCGCGCTGGTAGTGGATGACCGAGTCATACACCGGCACGGTGCCGATCATGACCGGGCACTCGTGGGTCAGCTTCTGGCGGAAGGGCTGGGTGTTGCCGTGGCTGGACAGATCCATAATGGCCTCTGCGCCCATGTTCACGGCGCTCATCACCTTCTGCATCTCGATGTTGTAATCCTTGCAGTCGCGGGAGACGCCCAGATTGACGTTGATCTTGGTGCGCAGCATGCTGCCGATGCCCTCCGGGTTCAGGCAGGTATGGTGCTTGTTGGCCGGGATGGCGACTTTGCCCTCGGCCACCAGCTGACGGATCTCCTCCGTGGTGCGGTACTCCTTCTGGGCGACGATCTCCATTTCCTTGGTCACGATGCCCTTGCGGGCCGCGTCCATCTGTGTGGTGTAATTCTGCATCTTGTTACCTCCAGTTTGACAAGTCGATACGCTCTTGCTCTTTTTTCTATCGTTACGAAAGAGCCGGACTTCGCCCATCAAACGGGTGGTTTCCGGCGCCTCCGCAGACAAACCCTGCGGTGTTCATGTCAAAGCTCCTTTGCATGAAGTCTGTTCCGGCAGAAGGTGGTGCCCCCGGTCTGCCGCGGTCTCGTTCTTCTTGATACAACCTCTCCGTCATTGCTTCGCAATGCCACCTCCCCTTGTAGGGGAGGCACTGGCGAGTCGGTGATGGTCGTTCTGGATGAGCAAAGTTTTTGCTTCCGGAAACGACCGGGCTCCGCTGTTGAGATTTACAGCAGCAATACAAATGCTGCTACCAATGCGGACAGGGCCCGCCGCCCTGCGCCCAATCGGGCCCAAGCGAACAGCAGGGCCTGCCCGGCCTGCCAAGGGCTCCCCTACCAGGGGAGCTGTCGAGCGTGAGCGAGACTGAGAGGTTGTACGAAGGACAACTTTATAGCTGTTCTACCAATGCTCTCAATTCCCTGCACTCGGCCTCGATGTCCTTAGCCGCGAAGATGGCGCTGACCAGCGCCACACCGGCCTCGCCGCAGTGGGCAAGGCTGAGCAGATTCTGCTTGTGGATGCCGCCGATGGCGACCACCGGGATGGGGACCGCCGCGCAGATGGCCCGCAGCGTCTCTTTGGGCAGGGCGGTCACATTCGTCTTGGTGGCAGTCGCAAACATGGCCCCGCAGCCCAGATAGTCCGCACCGGCCTCCACAGCGGCTCTGGCTTCGGCCACATTGTGGGCCGACACGCCGATGATGGCCTCCGGGCCAAGGATGCGCCGGGCTTCGGCGGGGTCCATGTCCTCCTGCCCCAGATGCACACCGTCGGCTCCGCACTGCCTGGCCAGCGCCACGTTGTCGTTCAGAATGAACGGCACACCGTACCGTTTGCAGAGGGCGGAGATCTCCAGCGCCTCTGCCAGAATGGCCGCGTCGCCCAGATCTTTTTCCCGCAGCTGCACACAGGTGGCCCCGCCCTTCAGGGCAGCTTCCACCTGCTGGGGCAGGGACTGTTCGCCTACCCAGGCGCGGTCGGTCACGGCATAGAGCCGCAGCATCTCAGCAGTACAGTTCATCGTTTGCTCCTTGGTCAAGTTGTTCGCCGGTCAGGTTGGACACGGCATCCATCAGATACATGCGCAGCGTTCCGGTGCCCTCTTCGCCGGTCAGGCGGGCAGTGGCAGTCTCGCCGCAAAGACCCATCGCACAGACGGCGGCGGCCGCCGCGGCCAGCGGGCGGTCGGGGTTGGCCCCCACGAAAGCCGCCGTCAGGACCGACAACATACAGCCCGCCCCGGTCACCCGCCGCAGCAGCGGAGTGCCGTTGCGGAGAATGTGGGTCGTCTTCCCGTCCGTCACGATGTCCTCGGCCCCGGTCACTGCCGCGACGCAGTGGTGCTGCGCGGCAAACTGCTCAGCCAGCGGCCGCAGAGCCTCCGGCGGCAGGGTCTTGCCGGCATCCACTCCGCGCGAGACCTGCGCAAGCCCGCTCAGCGCCTGCAGCTCCGAGGCGTTGCACCGCAGCACGGTGACGGGCACTTCCCGCAGCACCTCGGCCGCGATGTCCCGGCGGAACTGCGATGCGCCCACGCCCACCGGGTCAAAGACCACCGGCAGGCCCAGCCGGGCGGCGGTGCGGCCCGCTTTGACCATGGCCTCGGCTTTGCGGGGGTTCGGGGTGCCCAGACTCAGGCAGAGAGCCCGGCTCAGCGCCGTGATTTCCTCCACCTCCTCCGGGTCATCCGCCATGATGGGCGACGCCCCGGCCGCCAGCACGATGTTGGCGCATTCGTTGGCGCTGACGAGATTCGAGATGCAGTGGACGAGGGGCGAGGTTTCCCGCACCCGGTCGAAAAGAGCTCCAAACGCTGTCACGGTGCCCTCCTCAGCTCAGGCTGGTCTGCATGGAGCGCAGAGCGCCGGAGCGCTGCAGCGCGGCCAGCAGCACACCTGCAATGACCGCACCGCCTGCGGTCGAGACGAGGAAGGGCACGATGTAGGCATAGAATGCGATATCGCCCGCGCTCTTGCCCATCAGCAGGATGGCCACCGGGTAGGCGCACAGCCCGCCCAGGATGGAGGTGCCGAACACCTCACCCACCAGAGTGGGCAGCAGCTTTTCGGTCTTGTGGTAGACGATGCCGCACAGCAGGGCACCGAACATGCTGCCGGGGAAGGCCATCAGGCTGCCCAGACCCAGCAGGTTGCGCAGCAGCGAGGCCACAAAGGCCACGCCGATGCCGTAGTAGGGGCCCAGCAGCACAGCGCACAGGATGTTGACCATGTGCTGCACCGGGGCGCATTTGCTGCCAAAAATGGGGAAGCTGAACACGCTGCCCACAACGGCCAGGGCGCAGAGCATCCCGGCCAGAGCCAGCTTTTTCGTAGAGAGTGCTTTCATGAGGATTCCTCCTATTGCAAAGCGGTCGAGACTTTCTGGTCTCCTCTCACGCCGGAACACGGCTTCCCATCGCGTCGATTCAAGGCCCAGGGCGCTCCCCCTCGGCCCGGAGCCGCCCACAAGGCGGCTGCGGCAGAAAACAAAAACAGGAGCTCCCTCTGCGGAAGCCCCTGTGAAAACGCATCGTGATGACTTCCTACGGCGGCATTATCCGCATCAGGTAAAAGGGTCGAAGTTTGAGCACTTCCTCTCAGCCCGCATGACGAGCTCCCCTGTATTTTGTTGTCGGGAGTATTCTACACCCATCGCGCCAAAATTGCAAGAGGCAGTTTCCTTTTGCAGTGCTTCTGTGCTATACTAGGAACAGTTCCGCAACCAAAACCACTTCAAAGGAGATTTGGAATATGGGTCTTGTAAAAGCTGCAATGAACGCGGCCTCCGGCGTGATGGCCGACCAGTGGAAAGAGTTTTTCTATTGCGATGCCCTCCCGGCCGAAGTGCTGGCCGTCAAGGGGCAGAAGCGCACCGACCGTCGCTCTGCCAACAAGCACGGCAATGAGAACATCATCTCCGACGGCTCCGTCGTGGCCGTGGCGGAGGGCCAGTGCGCCCTGATCGTGGAGCAGGGCAAGGTGGTAGAGCTGTGCGCCGAGCCGGGCGAATACACCTACAGCACCGGCACCCAGCCCTCCCTGCTCAGCGGCGGGCTGAAGGACATCGACGGCGTCTTTGCCGAGATGGGCAAGCGGTTCGGCTTTGGCGGGCAGGCCGCCGCCGACCAGCGCATCTACTACATCAACACCAAGGAGCTGGTGGGCAACAAGTACGGCACCCCCAACCCGGTGCCCTTCCGGGTGGTGGACCAGCGCGCCGGCATCGACCTCGACATCGCCATCCGCTGCTTTGGCGAGTACAGCTACCGCATCGTCAACCCCATCCTGTTTTACACCAACGTCTGCGGAAATGTGGAAAACGCCTACACCCGCGACGCGCTGGACGGCCAGCTCAAGACCGAGCTGATGACCGCCCTGCAGCCTGCTTTTGCCCGCATCAGCGAGCAGGGCATCCGCTACTCCTCCCTGCCCGCCCACACCACCGAGCTGGCCGATGCCCTCAACCAGGCCCTCAGCGCCAAGTGGAGCAAGCTGCGCGGCATCGAGATCGTCTCGCTGGGCGTGTCCGGCGTCAAGGCCAGCGAAGAAGACGAACAGATGATCAAGGACCTGCAGCGCAGTGCCGCCTTCATGGACCCCACCCGCGCAGCCGCTCATCTGGTGGGCGCACAGGCCGCTGCCATGCAGGCGGCTGCTTCCAACACCGCCGCCGGCCCGGCCATGGCCTTCATGGGGGTCAATCAGGCGGCAGCAGCGGGCGGTGTCAACGCCCAGACCCTCTACCAGATGGGGGCCCAGCAGCCCGCTCCGCCGGCCGCCCCGGCTTCCGGCTGGGCCTGCTCCTGCGGCCAGAGCGGCAACACCGGCAAGTTCTGCACCGCCTGCGGCAAGCCCCGGCCCGAAGCGCCCACCGTCTGGGTGTGCAGCTGCGGCGCAAAGAACAGCGGCAAATTCTGTTCCGAGTGCGGCAAGCCGAAGCCCGCAGGCAAGTGCCCGAACTGCGGCTTCACCCCTGCCGACCCGGCCCACCCGCCGAAGTTCTGCCCGGAATGCGGCAGCCCCTTCGGCGCATGAGAGAGGCATCCTGAATGGCTGATAAAGTAACGAATTACCAATGCCCGGCCTGCACCGGCCCCCTGCATTTCGACAGCGCCACCGGCAAGCTCGTCTGCGACTACTGCGGCTCGGCGTATGAGGTGGCAGACATCGAGGCGCAGTACGCGGCCAAGCAGAAAAAGGCCGACTCCGCCGCCGAGGCAGACCAGAAAAAAGCGGCGCGGCGCAAAGCAGCCGCTCCTGTCTGGGATGAGATGGAGGCCGCCAGCCTGACCAGCTACACCTGCACCACCTGCGGGGCTGAGCTTGTCTGCGACGCCACCACCGCCGCCACCAACTGTCCCTACTGCGGCAACCCCACCGTGCTGGGCGGCAAGCTCTCCGGCAAGCTCAAGCCGGAGTACATCCTGCCCTTCAAGCTGGACAAGAATGCCGCCATCGCCCAGCTGACCCACTACTATAAAGGCAAAGCCTTTCTGCCCAAGGCGTTCAAGAGCCAGAACCACATCGCTGAGCTGCAGGGCGTCTATGTCCCTTTCTGGCTCTACGATGCCGAGGCCGATGCGCGGGGCAGCTACGAGGGCCTGACGACCGAGAGCCACCGCGAGGGCGACTACAACGTGACCACCACCAAGCACTACGACGTCCGGCGCGAGGGCACCGCCGTCTTCACCCGCGTTCCGGTGGACGGCTCCAGCAAGATGCCCAACGCCCACATGGACGCCATTGAGCCGTTTGATTACAGCGAACTGAAGCCCTTTTCCACTGCGTATCTGCCGGGCTTTCTGGCCGACCGCTACGACGAGGACTCCGACGCCTGCGCCGAGCGGGCCCGCACCCGGATGCTGAACTCCACAGCCCAGGCCCTGCACGAGACCACCCACGGCTATTCGGAGGTCAACACCCTGCACGAGGACATCAACCTCAGCAAGCTCAAGGCGCATTACGCCCTGCTGCCGGTCTGGATGCTCCACACCCGCTGGAAGGACAACGATTTTCTCTTCGCGATGAACGGTCAGACCGGGCGGCTCATCGGCGACCTGCCTGTGGACAAAGCCAAAGTGGCCGCGTGGTTCGCCGCCATCAGCCTGCCGCTGATGGCCTTCCTCACCTGGCTGCTCTACTTATAAGGAGGTGCGCAGAATGAATCCTCACACCCATTGCCTGCGCAGCCTCTGCGCATTCCTTGCCGCTCTGGTCCTTGCGGCCTGTCTCGCCTGCCCGGCGCTGGCCGACGCGCCCCTTGTGCGGGATGAGTACGGCCTGTTCGACGCCGACACCCTCGCCCAGCTGGAATCCAGCGCCGAGGACGCTTCCGCCGGGCATGACTGCGACGTCTATTTCCTCACGGTGGACAGCATCGGCGACACCGACCAGCGCGCCTACGCCAAGAACTATTATGTGCAGAACGACCTTGGCTCCGGCAGCGGAAAAAGCGGCATCCTGTTCATGATCGCTCTCGGCTCCCGCAAGTACGTCACCATCACCTACGGCGGGGGCGTCACCGCCTTTACCGACTACCGCATCGAGCAGCTGGAAGACGAGGTCGTGCCCCTGCTGTCGGACGGCGACTACGCCGACGCTGCCCGGACCTACATCGACCTCTGCGCCAGCACACTGGACTTCTACGCCGAGAACGGCGAGCCGCTGGATTACGACAACGACCCGGACGGCGGCCTCGGCCTGATCGGCATCCTCATCGTGGTAGGCATCCCGATGCTCATCGCCGCCGTGGTCTGCGGCATCCTGTACAGCCGGATGAAGACGGCCCAGCTCAAGACCGAGGCCGACGACTACATCGGCGCCGGGCTCAAGCTGCGGGTCAAGACCGACCGCTACACCCACACCGACCGCGTCGAGGTCTACGACCCGCCCCAGCCCGAAAGCGACTCCGGCGGTTCCACCACCGACAGCGACGGCTTCGGCGGCTCGTCGGGCGGTTCCTTCTGAAAACCAAAAAGGTGTTGCTGCAAGAAATTCGCAGCAACACCTTTTTTATTGTTCGTTGAGTTCCGCTGCTTCCAACGCCGGGTCCACAGGGTCGTGCAGGGCGATCTGATAGCGGCAGATCACCTGATTGGCGCGGTAATCATACACGATGCCCTGAAAAACGGCGCACTGCGTCTCGTTCAATCAGTTCACCCCGCGTTATCCGCCAGATAATCTGCCACGTCCGCGATGGTCACAAAGTTGCGCAGCTCCTTTTCGGGGATGCGCAGACCAAAGATCTCTTCCAGATCCGCCACAATGGTCAGGATCTCCATCGAGGACAGGTCGAGGTCGTCCATCAGGACGCTGTCTTCGCTCACGTCCTCCGGGCTGATTTCTGCCACGTCCTCCAGGACCGCGAGGATCTGGGACACGATTTCTGCTCTTTGCATCAAAAAATCTTCCTTTCCATGATGGATTTCAGCGTCGCAGCGCAAGGGGATGCCCCGCGCGGCCCGGTTTTCCCATTCTGGTCCCGGCCTGTACCGACGTCATGCAGTTTTATAATACCCGTTTTTCAGGGGAATTGCAATATTTCGCCGTACAGCTTTACAGATTTTCTACAAATGCGCTCTTACTTACGCAGCAGCTTGCCCATGGCATTGCGGGGCAGCGGCTCTGCGGTGCACTCCACCGCGCTGATGCGCTTGTACAGCGGCAGGGTGCGGTTCAGCTCGGTGACGAAGGCGCGGACGGTCTGCTCCTTGTCCGGCTCGCAGCAGATGACGGCACCGATCTTCTTGCCCATCTCCTTGACGACGCACTCCTTGATGTCGGTGCACTTGCCCAGCAGCTTCTCCAGCTCTTCGGGGCTGACGTTCTCGCCGCTGTCCAGGATGATGAGGTTCTTCCTGCGGCCGGTGATGTAGTAGAAGCCATCCTCGTCCACGCGGGCCAGGTCGCCGCTGTGGAGCCAGCCGTCCTTGTCGATGGCCTCGGCGGTGGCCTCCGGGTCCTTGTAGTAGCCCAGCATGACGGCATCACCGCGGACGCAGATCTCACCGGTCTCATCCAGCTTGATCTCGCAGAAGCCGTCCGGCTTGCCCAGAGCGCGCAGATGCTCGCCCTCCTGCGCAATGTTCAGCAGGCCATAGCCGGCCAGCTCGGTCATGGAGTAGCACTGATTGATGTAGAAGCCGTGGGCGATGAGGTAGCTCAGGATCTCCGGGTCGAGGATGGCGGAAGAGCAGCTCAGGTTCCACAGGCCGTTCAGCTTGTCCTGATTGCCGCGGCGGATCTCGTTGTAGATCATCTCCACCAGCACCGGCGGAGTGGACATGGCATCGCTGTGCATCATGGACATATCGCGGCGCACGTCGCGCGGGTCCGCGCAGAGGTTCAGGGTCCAGCCATGGATGCCGTAGGCGAAGTAGCAGATGAAGCCGGACAGGTGGAACATGGGCACCAGCGTGAAGTGGCTGAAGGGCTTGTCCATATCCTTCGGGGCCAGTTCCTGGGCCTTTCTCATAACGGCCGCCTGGCCAGCAACATACATCCGCACGGCGCTGAAGTAGTTCTTCTCGCTGAGCATGACGCCCTTGCTGCGGCCGGTGGTGCCGGAGGTGAACATCAGCATCATCAGGGCGTTAGTGTCGATGCGGTTGGCCAGCTCGGCCGGGGTGCTGCCCTCGTAGGCGTTCATGGGGCGGAGCTTGTCGCCGTAGGCGGCCTTGAGCTCGTCGGCATAGCCGTAATCAATGCCGTCGGTAAAGATGAGGGCAGGCTCGCTCAGGCCCAGCTCATACTCCAGCTCCGGCCAGGTCTTTTTCTGGTTCAGGGTCACGATGACGGCACCAGCCATCACAGTGCCGAAGGTCACCACACCGTACTCGTAGTTGGTGCGGCTCAGGATGACGATGCGCTGGCCCTTCACATCGGCAATATTTGCCTGCAGATAGCTGGTCATCTTGCGGATGTCCTCCACGAACTGGCCGTAGGTCTTCTCCTGCACGGTCTTGGTGGCGTCGTCCACCCAGCGGAATGCCGGGCGCTCGGCGTATTTTTCCTGCATGGCAACGATCATATCATAGACCGTCCTCGGCATGTCTTTTTCAGCAACAACGGCGCAGCACTCTTCTCTGGTCATATTTTATACACTCCTTGTTTGTTTGGCGTTTTTCCCAATGAATTCCGCTTTTTGGCAAAGTTTGGGGTCTATAGTTCTCAGTATACCGCATTCCGGAGCTGAATGCAAGTTTTAATTGCACAAATATGCAATACAAACTTGCACCCAGCTTGTGCAGACAGATGGGATTTGCTCCCATTCATTGCGCAGGGGCAGCGGGTGTGGTACACTTTTTCTGCACCGGGAGGGCTTTTTGCAGGCTGTCCGTCTTTGATTGACAGAACCTCAAAAAAGCATTATACTTATTTATAACGATTTTGTAACTTTTAACATCTTGTAACATCTTGCGCCCGAATTCGGCATCTGCCACTCCCCCGGTGATCTCGGCGCAAAGGAGGGCATTTCATGGAGGGTACCAAACCCCGCACAGCCAATTCATTGGGCATGTTTGATTTTCTCAAGGGCATCGGAATGCTGACCATCGTGTTCGCGCACTCCGCCGAGCTGTATCCGGTGGGTGCCACGACGACCATCACGCCCATGACCTTTTATCTGTTCGCCTACCGGGAGTCCCTGATGGCGGCGTTCTACATCGCCAGCGGCTACGGCTTCCGCAAGCGGTCCATCGGCAAGTGCATCGACCAGCAGTTCAAAACGCTGCTCAAGCCCTACCTTTATACCGGGCTTGCCACGACGTTCTTCCATTTTCTCATCCACTATCTCACCTTCGGCTCGGTCGAGGGCGCTGTCCGAGAGACCCTCAAGGTCTTCGGCGGTTTTGCGCTGGGCCTGCCCCATACCTCCATCTACGCCGGGCAGACCTTCTTCTCCTGCGGACCGATGTGGTATCTGCTCTCGCTGATGATCGCGTGGATTCTGCTGGACGTCATCCTGAACATCTTCCCCGAACCATACATACCCTGGGCCGTGCTGGGCACCATGTTGTTGGGCTGGGGCATCTGCATCACCTGGGAGGTTCCCTTCTGCATCGGCCAGGGCATGGTCACGGTTCCGGCGCTCTACGTCGGGTATCTGGCCAAGCAGCACAAGCTCTTCGACAAGCCCCTGTCCTGGAAGCTCAAGCTCGGCATGATCGCCTCGGCGCTGGCTGTAGCGGGCCTTGTGCTGGCCACCCAGAGCACCGACTGCGTCTCGATGGCTGAATGGACCTTCGGCCCCGTGAGCATCCTGCTGGATGTGATGACCGGTCTGGGTATGCTGTCGCTTCTGCTCTTCTTCCAGCGCCATGTGGACAATTTCATCACCCACGGCGTGCAGGCCATCGGCCAGCGGTCGCTGTACATCTTCTGCATCCACACCGTGGAGCTCACCGCCATCCCCTGGTATCTGATGGCGCAGAAGTTTGCGGGCCGGGAGGCTCTGGGCCTTGTGACCCACTTTGCGGTGTCCATGGGTTCGATCCTGCTGATCTGCGAGCTGCTGCTCCGCCGCCGCGACTGGAAGCTCCAGCGCACCGCTGCCCGGAATGCGGCCGCCCGACGTGCGGACCCGGCACAGCGGCGTTATGCGGCCAGACACTGAATTTTTGCGGGGTCTCCCCGCTGAAGTGAATTTATATAAAATGAGGAGAATCCGGTTATGAACAACGAAGCTCCTGCCTCCACGGCTGCCCTGCAGGCCCGCATCGCGGACCTCGAACAGCAGCTCAAACTCTCGGACGAGGGCGTCTCCCGTCTGGCAGAACGCTGCCTTGGGCTGGAACAGGAAGTGCAGTCCTACCTTGCGGCCCATCCCCAGAACGAGAAGCACACCGACTCCCCCGCCCTGCTGCAGCCCACCCTCTATTTCGATGCGGGCTTTGGCTTTTCGGAGAAAGACACCCTCACCGCCCCGGACTACGAGGTGGACGAGCTGACGGGTGTTGTCACCGCGACCTTTGAGCTGCCCGTGACCGCCCGCGCCCTGCGGCTCGATCCGGGCGAACTGCCCTGCTGCATCACCAATCTGAGCTTTTCGGACGACCGGGTTCTCTGCCGCCCGGTCAACGGCCTGACTCTGCCCAGCGACAGCACCCTCTTCCTCGACCGCGACCCCAACTATCTGCTGGACGGTGTGACCCATTTCCCCGCCGGGATGAAGCTGGGCGTCTCCTACCATTACTGCCCGCTGGAAACACTGGCCGACAAGCCGCTCTTCAACACCGTGCTGGAGGGCCTCCGGTTCTGCCAGAAGACCAGAGACAGCGAGGCCCATCACATCGCCGGTCTCAACGACCAGATCACCGCACAGCAGCAGGCCATTGCCGCGCTGCAGCAGCAGATCAGCGAACTGCACCAGAAGAACGCCGAGGCAGAAACCCGCCGTCAGGCCTACGAGACTTCGCTGGAAGGCGTCCTGAACAGCAGCAGCTGGAAGCTGACACGGCCCCTGCGCCGCCTGCTGGGGCTGTTCCGCCACTGAGCCGGGAGGGACGCGCATGTACAACAGTTACACTTCCCTGCAGCGGGAACAGCTGGCAAAGCAGACCTACACCGACACCCAGAGCACCTATCTGCTCGTCTATGCGCCGCTGCGCAGCCGCGTTCTGGCGCAGGCTCTGCAGGACCAGCTCCACCGCAAATTCCGTCTGGTAGACCATCTGGCCGGAGAGCTGACCGACGCGGTGGCCGGTGTGCTCCTCGTCAGTGAGGACGTCGCCTGCCTCTCCACCACCCTGACCTATTTTGCCCAGGCCCTGCGGGACGGCGCAGACTACGCCGTCTGCAATGCGGTCTTCGGCTTTTCGGGGCAGACGGCCCTCTACCAGAGCCATGGGCATCTGGCCGAGAACAAGTTCGCCCTCGTCAGCCGCGGCCTGCTGGCCCGCTGCCGCGCCGCCGCGCGGGACCCCGAAAGCGTCACGGAGCTGCTGGCTCTGGCCGCGCAGCTCTGCCAGGCCCCGGTCTGCATCCCGCAGGCCCTGCTCCACTACGAGCGGGACATCTGCGCCGAGGATGCCTATTCCGCCTCCGGCAAGCGGGCCCTCGTCATGAGCCATGTGCTGGACATGACCGGTGCCCCCATCGTGCTGGTCAGCGCCGTGCCGGTGCTTCGCAGCATGGGCTATGAGGTCGTGGTCCTCGGCCCGGACGATTCCGGCTCGCTCCAGCTCTTCGTGGATGCCGGAGCCGCCGTCATCACCCGCGCAGGCTGCACCTCCTCGAACACCCTCTGGGGTCTGGCGCTCTGCGCCGACTTCGTGCTGGCCAACACCGTGGTCGAGGCCCGCGTTATCCGCGCCCTGAGCAACGCGCCGGTGCCGGTGCTCTGGTGGCTCCACGATGCCTTTGCGGGCTACCCCTACATCGCGCACCAGATCCCCAAGCACATTGCGCCCAATGTGCAGCTCTACTCGGTCGGCAAACACGCTGCCGCCGCCATGCACTCGGTCCGCCCCCAGTTCGACATCCGCCCCCTCATCTACGGCCTGCCGGATTATGCCGCTGAGGATTTCCCCCGCTGCGACCTGGGCTATCCCGCTGACAAGCCCCTCTTCGCCACGGTCGGCTCGTTCGAGCGCCGGAAGGGACAGGACATCTTCTGCAAGGCTATCCGCCTGCTGCCCGACGCCGTGCGGGAAAAAGCAACCTTCCTCTTCGTGGGCAAAGCTGCCGACCAGGAGATGATGGACGCCGTCCGCACCCTGACCACCGAACACCCGGCCAACGTCTTCTACTGCAAGCGGCTCAGCCGGGATGAGATCAAGAATCTGATGGAGCAGTGCACCTGCCTCGTCTGCGCCTCCCGCGACGACCCGATGCCCACCTTCGTCACCGAGGGCCTCATCTTCGGAAAACCCTCCATCGTGTCGGAACACACCGGCACCGCCGGTCTCATCACCGAAGGGGTGGATGGTTTCACCTACCCGGACGACGACCCGGAAAAACTGGCCTCCATTCTGGAGTGGGCCATCCTCCACCCGGAGAAGCTCGCTGCCATGCGGGCCGACTGCCGCAAGCTCTATGAGAAGCACTATTCCAAGCAGTCCTTCGCCGACACCCTCACCGCTGCGGTGAAAGAGCTGACCGAAGGGCATTAACGTTTTATTTGTGATTCACTTTTCCTTCGTACAACCTCTCCGTCATTGCTTCGCAATGCCACCTCCCCTTGTAGGGGAGGCTTTGGCAGTCCTCGCAAAGTCAATGGTTTCGCCAGAGGCTCCCCTACCAGGGGAGCTGTCGAACGTGAGCGAGACTGAGAGGTTGTACGGAGGATTTTTTATCACTTCGCTCAAATTGACGAGAAAAATTTCGTACAAGTTCACAAACCGCTCCGGCTGCTGTGGTATACTGCAACCAACGATCTCGAAAGGAGCCTTCTCTGATGGACCAGTCCACCCCGCAGCAGCCGTCCCGCAAAAAAACGATCCTCTCGCTCACCGTTCTGGTGGTGCTCACCGGCATCGTCTTCTGGATCTTCCAGCGCCACTGGGCCGAGATCTCTGCCGCGCTGGCACAGCTGCGCTTCTGGCAGGTGCTGCTCGTGCTGGCCGTGGGCCTGACCTACCCGGTGCTGGAAGGTCTGGTCAGCTGGGTCATCATCCGCAGCCGGATGCCCGGCTTCACCGTGCGGCAGGCGCTGGAATCGTCATTCATGGGCACCTTCGGCAACGTCATCTGTCTGGGTGCCGGTGCCATGCCGATGCAGTCCTACTACCTCTACCGCAGCGGCCTGCCGCTTGGCCCCGGCGTGGGCCTGATGACCCTGCAATACGTCTTCCACAAGACCACCGTTCTGCTTTACGCCACCGTGATGCTGTTGCTGCAGCACCGGTGGCTCGCCGCCAACACCTCCGGCGTAATGAACTATCTGCCCATGGCCTATGCCGTGGTGGCCGTCATCATCGTGGCGCTGGTGCTGGTCTGCGTATCGCCCCTCATCCAGCGGCTGGCCCGCTGGGCATTGGGCTACCTGCCCAGGACTGACTCCTGGCAGACCCGCCGGGAAAAATGGCTGGAGCAGCTGGACACCCTCGGCACCGAGAGCCGCCACCTCCTCGCCGACAAGGGCCGCTGCGTCCAGATCTTCGCACTGCACACCCTCAAGCTCTTTCTGATGTACACCCTGCCGTATCTCTGCATCCGGTTCATGGGCCTGCCCTGCGGCCTCAGCTTCTGGCAGGTGCAGCTGCTTGCCAGCCTGATGCTCTTCCTCTCCAACGCTCTGCCCAACGTGGCCGGTATGGGTTCCATCGAGACGGCTTTTCTCCTCGTCTTCGGCTCCTTCATGACCCGCGGCGAGGCCATGAGCACCCTGATGCTCTTCCGCATCGCCAGCTACTACTTCGTTTTCGGCTTTTCCGCCGTGGCATCGCTGTTTGCCCAGAAACATCTGGACCGGATGGATGCACAGAAGCGCTCCTGAACTATTGACATAATTGCCGGTTCATCGTATAATAATAGTACAAGGCAGAGATGCCTCAAAATAGTGTCCGCTCCCCGATATGCGGCTGATAAATGGTCGGGATCACAAATACTGCCGCTCCCCGATACGCGGCTGACAAATGGTCGGGACAAAAATATTCGCGGAGCCTCGTCGAAAGACGGGGCTCTCCGTTTATCGGAGGTTCCTTATGCCGGACGCACAGCTTTATTTTCTTTCCGACCAATATTACATTGATTTTCCGGATGACAAGCTGATGAAAAACAAAGACACCATCGACGGCATTGCTCACAGCCGCCCCTGCTTTCTCGCCTTTCCGGATGCCAAAAATCCGGCGATCTACTGGCTTGTCCCCATTTCCTCGCGCTACGAAAAATACCAGAAGATCGCGCAGGCCAAAATCGAAAAATATGGCCGCTGCAACACCATCCGCTTCGGCACCGTGCTGGGCCGGAATGCCGCCTTCCTCATCCAAAATATGTGCCCTGTCACCGCACCCTACCTGACGGCTTACATCAACAAAAAAGCAGAACCCGTCCGTCTGGACGACCGTGTCGTTGCGGATATCACTAAAAACGCCCGCGAAGTCCTTGCCATTGCCCGGCGCGGTGCAAAGGTCATCTTCCCGGATGTGTTCAAAATCTATCAGGCGTTGGAAGCCTCTCTCTGAAAACAAAAATCGGGGCACACAGGTGGTCAAGCTGTGTGTCCCGTTTTTGTTTTCTGTTTTCGCAAAGGCCGCTGTACCAGAGCCGCCTTTGCCGCGCAGGAGGGGCGGAGCAAACCAGAATGCCGCACCCTGCCAAAAGAAAAAGAGAGTATGGAATGGAGGAATCGGAACCCTTTGCAGAGGGTTTCGCAGCCTCGGTTAGATTTAACTAACCTCGCCGTGACAACAGGATACCATAGTTTGTCATGCCTGTCAAGCCCCGATTTGAAATTTTTTTGCGGAAAAAGTTTTTTCTCCAAAAATTGGACACTTGTACTAAGAACCCTTTCCCGCCTTTGTGTAAAATCCATCCGTTCCCTCTTGCTTTTTGAAAAAAACACTGATATTATATTCTTGAGGCTGTTGGGTGTCTGCATCTGCCTGCGCCTTGCAGCTCATTCGTACGCCCCCAGAAGACCGCCGAGTAGCGGTTTTTCAAAGGCTCATTAGTTAGATTATGCTAACCATCGAGGAAATGGTAAAGAGCAAGGAGGTTCCAATGATCGATTTTGAACAGTGGGAAGGCTTTGAGGGCCGCATCTGGAAAGAGGAAGTCAACGTCCGCGACTTCATCCAGAAGAACTATACCCCGTACGACGGCGACGAGTCGTTCCTGGCCGGCCCCACCGAGGCGACCAACCAGCTGTGGGGAGCTTTGCAGAAGCTCCAGAAGGAAGAGCGCGCCAAAGGCGGCGTGCTGGATATGGAGACGGAGGTCGTCAGCAGCCTGACTTCTTACGGCCCCGGCTACATCGACGAATCGCTGAAGGATCTGGAGCAGATCGTCGGTCTGCAGACGGATAAGCCCCTCAAGCGCGCCTTTATGCCCTACGGCGGCATCAAGATGGCAGAGCAGGCCTGCACCACCTACGGCTACCAGCCCAGCGAAGAGCTGCACAAGATCTTCACCGACTACACCCGCACCCACAATCAGGCCGTCTTCGACGCTTACACCCCCGAAATGAAGAAGGCCCGTCACACCCATATCATCACCGGCCTGCCCGACACCTACGGCCGCGGCCGCATCGTCGGCGACTACCGCCGCGTGGCACTGTACGGCATCGACGCGCTGATCCGCTTCAAGCAGGAAGACCTCGCCAACTGCGGCGACGGCACCATGACCGATGACGTCATCCGCCTGCGCGAGGAGATCGCCCGCCAGATCAGCGCCCTCAAGGGCATGAAGAAGATGGCCGAGGCCTATGGCTACGACATCTCTCAGCCCGCAAAGAACGCCAAGGAAGCCTGCCAGTGGCTCTACTTCGGCTACCTGGCCGCCATCAAGACCCAGAACGGCGCTGCCATGAGCGTGGGCCGCATCTCCACCTTCCTGGATATCTACATCCAGCGCGACCTCGACCAGGGCATCCTGACCGAGAGCGAGGCCCAGGAGCTCATCGACCACATGGTCATGAAGTTCCGCATGGTCAAGTTCGCCCGCATTCCCAGCTACAACCAGCTCTTCTCCGGCGACCCGGTCTGGGCCACCCTGGAAGTGGGCGGCATCGGCATGGACGGCCGCAGCATGGTCACTAAGAACTGCTACCGCTTCCTCCACACGCTGGAGAACATGGGCCCTGCCCCGGAGCCGAACCTGACCGTTCTCTACTCCTCTGCCCTGCCCGAAGCCTTCAAGAAGTACGCCGCCAAGGTCTCCATCGACACCAGCTCCGTCCAGTATGAGAACGACGATGTGATGAAGCCCGTCTGGGGCGACGACTACTCCATCTGCTGCTGCGTGTCTGCCACCCAGACCGGCAAGGAGATGCAGTTCTTCGGTGCCCGCGCAAACCTGGCCAAGTGCCTGCTGTACGCCATCAACGGCGGCGTGGACGAGAAGAGCCACGAGCAGTGCGGCCCCAACTACGCCCCCATCACCAGCGAGTACCTGAACTATGACGAAGTTCTGCCCAAGTACGTCCAGATGCTGGACTGGCTGGCCGGTCTGTACGTCAATGTGCTGAACCTCATCCAGTATATGCACGACAAGTACTACTACGAAGAGGCCGAGATGGCCCTCATCGACACCGATGTCCGCCGCACCTTCGCCACCGGCATCGCAGGCTTCTCCCACGTCATCGACTCTTTGAGCGCCATCAAGTACGCCAAGGTCAAGGCCCTGCGCGACGAGACCGGCCTTGCCACCGGCTTTGAGATCGAGGGCGACTTCCCGAAATACGGCAACGACGACGACCGCGCCGACGAGATCGGCGTCTGGCTGCTGAAGACCTTCCTGGAGATGATCAAGAAGCGCCACACCTACCGCAACTCCGAGGCGACCACGTCCATCCTGACCATCACGTCCAACGTCGTCTACGGCAAGTACACCGGCGCTCTGCCCGATGGCCGCGCCGCCTTCACCCCGTTTGCCCCCGGCGCGAACCCCAGCTACGGTGCCGAGCAGAACGGCCTGCTGGCCTCTCTGAACTCCGTGGCCAAGCTGCCCTATCACTGGGCACTGGACGGCATCTCCAACACCCAGACCATCAACCCCGACGCACTGGGCCACAGCGAGGGCGAGCGCATCGAGAATCTGGTCCAGGTCATGGACGGCTACTTCGACCAGGGTGCCCACCACCTGAACGTCAACGTCTTCGGCAAGGAGAAGCTGCTGGACGCCATGGAGCACCCGGAAAAGGAAGAGTACGCAAACTTCACCATCCGCGTCTCCGGCTACGCGGTCAAGTTCATCGACCTGACCCGCGAGCAGCAGATGGACGTCATCTCCCGCACCTGCCATGCAGCCCTGTAACCCCATCGGGTACGTCCACTCGCTGGAGAGCTTCGGCTCCGTGGACGGGCCCGGCGTCCGGTTCGTGGTCTTTCTGCAGGGCTGCGCGCTGCGCTGCAAATACTGCCACAACCCGGAGACCTGGGCCGACGGCGGCGAGGCGTGGACCCCGGAGCAGCTGTTCCAGCGGGTCTACCGCTACCGCAATTACTGGGGCAAAAAGGGCGGCATCACCGTCAGCGGCGGCGAACCGCTGCGGCAGATGGACTTCGTGACCTGCTTATTCCAGCTGGCCCGCGCCAAAGGCGTGCATACCGCGCTGGATACCGCCGGGGAGCCGTTCCGGCAGGACCCGGCGTATCTCGCCCGTTTCGACGCGCTCATGCAGTCCACCAGCCTGGTCATCCTGGACCTGAAAGAGATCGACCCCGAAAAGCACCGCCAGCTCACCGGCAGGGACAACGCCAACATCCTTGCCATGGCCCGGCACATCTCCGACCTGGGCGTCCCGCTCTGGATCCGGCATGTGCTGGTGCCCGGCCTGACCGACGACGAAGAGGGTCTGCGCAGGACCGCAGACTTCATCCGTTCGCTGAAGACCGTGCAGCGGGTGGAGGTGCTGCCCTATCACACGCTGGGGCTGTTCAAGTGGCAGAAGCTGAACATCCCCTACCCCCTGCCCGACGCGGTTCCGCCCACTGCGGAACAGGTCCGCCGGGCTGAGGACCTGCTGGAGGTCCGGAGATACCCCGGCTGACGGCCCTCTTTGAATCAAACCACCCCCGCCCTTCGGCGCGTTGCAGCGCTCCGAGGGGCGGGGGTGTTGTTTTTCCGGCCTTTTCCGCACACCAAAACAGCCATCGCACCAAACGTGCAGTGGCTGTTCGTGGTTCAGGCCGCGGCTTCGCTTTCCGCAGCCTCATATTCTGCAAAGCTGTCGTTTTCTTCCTCCAGCAGTGCGCTGGCTTCGGTCTGTCTGGTCATCTGATCCGCAGACCAGTCCAGCTGGACTTCGCCGTTCAGCGTCAGGGTGTAGCTGCACCCCGGCTTCACGCTCCCGCTGTTCAGGTCTTCTTCCGCGTTCCCTGCGGTGCCGTCGTAGAAGAAGGTCACAGAAGCAGGCCGGGCTGCTTGTTTCTGGATGATGTCGGTCAGCTTCCGGCAGTCCATGGCAAACGCCGCCTTCTTCTCATAGGGGCCGAACAGTTCGATGTTCAGCTGCAATGTGCCAAGGCCGCTGTTGAGTTCCGCTGCGGCAGCGTCCACCGTCTCGGCATCGCCGTAGTAGTTTTGCAGCCAGGCGGAAAGGTTCCGCAGTTCGATCTCCGGGGCTTCTTCACCGATGGCATGGTACAGCCCTTCTTCGTATTCAGCGGTGATCTTGGTCACCCGCATTTCGTTTTCGGGGCCGAAGCGGTCCAGCATCATGGGCAGTGCCCCCACGCACAGGCAGACGCCCATCAGCAGCAGGCAGTAGAAGACGGACAGGAAATCGTACTTCCACTTTTCCGGCTTCGCTGCAAAGTAGAGCACCTCGCCGCCCAGCAGGCAGAGCCCTGCCGCCGGGGCGATCTTGAGGGCCAGCTCCCAGTTGAACTGCGGCACAAAATAATAGCAGAGGAAGAACACGCCCACCGCCATCAGGCCGAAGCCCAGCGTCAGGCTGCCCACCCGGCGCACCGGGGCTTTCTCGGTCTTATTCGATTCCATCGTTGTCCTCCGTGGTGTCGCCGGTCTCCATCTCCCCGGCAGCCGCTTCGTCGTCCTCTGCGCTCCTGCGGTTGATGCTGTTCAGGATGGCCTGCACGTTCACCTTTTTGGGTGCCGGCTGGTATTCGGTGAAGTCTTCTTCCGCCGATTCGGTCTTCGGGGCGCTCTTTTTTGCGGTCCTGGGGCCTTTGACCAGCCAGATGCCGCAGACGATGAGCACGACGCAGACCAGAACTTCCGGCAGCTGATCCATCACCAGATAGAGCGCCCGGAAGATCGGGCTCTCCTTGCCCCAGCGCCAGAGCAGGTCGCCAAGGGTGTTCATGATGATGTTCTGATAGGCCATCATGCCACCGCATGCGATGAGCAGCCAGCCCAGCAGCTTGTGCCGTTCGGCCATCAGCTGTTCCAGACGCCGGTCCCTCATGTCAAAATGGACGAGGTAATCGTCCGCCGGTGCAGCGTCCAGGCCGATCTGCGCCCGCAGATTGAAGGTGTCGAAAAAGCTGTACATATAAAGAATGGGTGCACCGATATAAAAGATCTCGATCCCCATCCAGGCACCCAGGGCGACGGACAGGCAGAACATCGTGATGAGCGACAGGCCGCGCTTCATATAGCCCTGATACATCTCACCTGCGCCCGGAATCAGCGCAAACAACAGGGTCAGAATTCCGTTCTTTTTCATAAGTGGATTCCCTCATTTCTCAAGTATTTGGGGTCGTGCAGGGGCTGTTCGTTACGCCATCCAGCAGTTTTTGCAGCGGTCTGGGGAGCTTGCCCGCGCTCTCGCGGTCGGCCCTCGTTTCCACCGGCTTGCCGAGCGGTTCCGGCTTCTGCGGCTCCGGTTCGGCATCCTGGCTCTGGGCAGGAGGAAGGACGGTGTTCAGCTCACTTCCCAGCCGGGTGATCCGCCCCAGGGTCCCAGCTTTCCACATCGACAGGGCCAGCACCGCCGCCACGCTGGCCACGGCCACCCGGCCATAGGTGTTCTGCATCAGCCGCACCCAGATGGTGCTCATCACGGTGCCGCGCATCGACCGGGGCGGTGTTTCCAGCGCATCGGCTGTCAGCAGAGCCGTATAGCGGTCCATGCAGGCGTCGCAGTAGGACAAATGCTCTGCCGTCTCCAGCCTCCCCAATTCATCCAGCTGCCCCGCTGTCAGGGCGCGGAGGCCCTCGTCCGTCAGGCATCCATCATCCCGAAACCATTCCATCTTCACTCCTCCTTTCCTGGCGGATCGTTTCCGCCAGCATCTTCTTTGCCCGGTAGACCTGTGCTTCCACCGTCTTCTGCGGCCGCCCGCAGAGGGCAGCGGCTTCGGCAGCGGTGTGCTGTTCCAGCAGCATCAGGCGGCAGGGCGTCTTGTAGGGTTCCCGCAGGTTCAGGATCATGTCGGTCAGCCGCGCCTCGCCCAGCTCCTCCAGCACCCGCTGTTCCGGCTCATCACCGGGCGGGGCACCTTCCAGCGCCAGCACATCGTCGCCGGGGGTATTCACCCGCCGCACCCACGCGCTGCGCAGATGATCCTTCGCCTTGTTGGAGGCAATGCGCGCCAGCCATTGCTTTTCGTAGCCGGGCGGGCAGCGGTCGATGGCCCGCCACGCCGCCAGGAACGTTTCCTGGGCCAGGTCCTGCGCATCGCCTGCATCCGGCACGAGCTGGTGGCAGACGGTGTAGACGAGTCCCTGATACTTCTGCACCAGCGCGCTGAATTCCAGTGTGGTCAACGGTCCGCAGGACCTCCTTTCTGCAATGTCCGGGGCGGCTTTGCTGCCCCTCTGTCTCTTCATACGAAACAGGCCGAACGTTTCCTGCAAAAGATCCAAAAATTTTTCTGCCTGCCGCCCTACTGGCAAAGCAGGAAGCGTTCTGTTATAATGATACTATCACAAAAACCGCAGGAGGAAAAGCCGATGGCCTCAAATACGAAGCAGGCATTGCTGCAGGCGCTTTCCGCCGCCGAGGGCGGCTACATTTCCGGCCAGCGGCTGGCCGAGACGCTCGGCGTGAGCCGCGCCGCCGTCCACAAAGCCGCTGCCGCCCTTGCGGCCCAGGGCTACGCGCTGCACTCCGCCCCCCGCCGGGGCTACCGGCTGACCGGCGGCGACCCGTTCTGCGCCGAGGCCGTGGGCAGCTACCCTGCGCCCATCTACCTCTACGACAGCCTCGAAAGCTCCAACCTGACGGCCAAGCAGCTGGCGCTGACCGGTGCCCCGCACGGGACGCTGGTGCTCACCAGCCACCAGCAGGCCGGGCGCGGGCGGATGGGCCGGGTCTTCGAAAGCCCTGCCGGCAAGGGTGTTTACCTTTCGCTGCTGCTCCGCCCGGACCTTTCCGCCGCCGATGCCCAGACCGTGACCATCGGGGCCGCTGTCGCTGTGGCGCGGGCCGTGAAGGCCCTCTGCGGGCTGGAGCTGAGCATCAAGTGGGTGAACGACCTCTACTATCAGGGCAGGAAGGTCTGCGGCATTCTAACCGAGGCGGGCACCGACATCGAGAGCGGCCAGCTGGAATGGCTGGTGGTGGGCATCGGCCTCAACCTCACCACGTCCCCTGCCGACTGGCCGGAGGAGCTGGCCCGCACCGCAGGCAGCCTGTATCCGGGCGGCCCCGCCCCCGTTGGCCGCGCCGCACTGGCTGGGGCCATTGCGCGGGAGCTTCTGGCCCTCTGCCCGGACTTTTCGTGCCTCGACGAATACCGCGCCCTCTGCTTCGTGCCCGGCCACTGGGTCACGGTCTGCACCAACCGCGAGACCTACGCCGCCAAAGCCCTGTTCATCGACGGCTGCGGCCAGCTCGTCGTCGAGCGCGAGAACGGCCGCACCGTTGCCCTGCGCCACGGCGAGGTCAGCATCCGCCCCGCCCGCACGACCTGAACCGGGCCTGAAAGCAGGGGATTCTTCCACCAAAAACTTTTTTCAAAAAAGCGCTTGACATTTCCGGTTTCCATGGTATAATTACTATCGTTCCGAGCGACGCAGCTCACGAACGAAAACAAAATATGCGGATATGGCGGAATTGGCAGACGCGTTAGATTCAGGTTCTAATCGGGGCAACTCGGTGGAGGTTCAAGTCCTCTTATCCGCACTCTCAAACGGCAGCTTTCAAAAAAGGCTGTCGTTTTTCTTTTTTGTATCCGTCCTTTTGGAAACACTCTTCTCTGCGGATAAGAGGACTTGAACAACACGGCCCTGCCGCAGGCGGGGCAACAAAAGCCCCAGTGGGGCTTTTGTGAGTGTGCGGTTCCTGGACCCGTAGGAACGTCTACCGGGAGGACTGCCGTTAAAATAGAAAATCCGAACCTTTTCTCGATAGGAGAAGGGTTCGGATTTTTTGTTTTCTTTGGAAATGAGAACAACGGCTCTTCACTGACGGCTGTGTGTCCGAAACCTTATCAGAAAGACCGTATTACGAAGGTCACAACTGTAAAGGTGCCGTAAGGCAGAAAGGACGCAAGATTATGAAGTACGATGCAAGAGCCTGTCAGTTTAACATGGACACCGGCTGCGTGGAGTTGCTACTCCGGGATGGGAGAAAAATCTCCATCGACTGTACCGGGGTCGAGGATACGTTGGATGTGACTATGGCGCAGAGGGCGGAGCTGAACTATCTTATTTACAATGACCCACTGGGCTATGCGGATTTGATTCTGAATGGCGATCCGGAGAAATACTTGAAAACCGTAACCGGGAGCCATGGGTTGGAAGATTAAAGGCAAAACAAAAACAGGGTGCGCCCCTGAATGAACAGCACCCCATTTGTCCGACCGTATTCGGTTTGACAAATGGGGTGTTTTTATATGTCGGAAAAACGAGAGGCGTATAGCGGAGAATGAGACCAATTTTTATAGTGCAAAATGCTTTGCACGATAGTCCCGTGGGCTGATGCCATATACGTTTTTGAACGCACGGGAAAAGTGGAGCTGATTGGGATAGCTGACCATGGTACTGATGGTGCGGATGGGAAGGCGGCTTTCAGTCAGTAGCTGTGCCGCCCGTGCCATGCGGTAGTGCAGCAGGAACCCCTGTGGGCTTTCGCCCATGGTATCTCGGAACACCTTGCTGAAATAGCTGCGGTTCAGTCCGCAGAAGGAGGAGATATCCTCGATGGAAATATCTTCGCTGTAATGCTGCTCTATGAAGGACAGAGCCTCCTTCATATAGAAGTCCCGCAGGCGGCGGGGACTTTGTGCCTGATGGGAGGCAGAGGACTGTACAAGCTGATCCAGAAACAGAAAGCCGTAGCCGATCTGACGCATGGGGCTGTCCTGACTGTGATTTACCAGGAAGAGCATCTGCTCTTGCAGCAGCTGTCCGGCTTTGGTGCTCGCAGGCGAGTACACCGGGTTCTGTCCGCTGATGCCTGCAAGGTTCAGGGCTTCGTGGGCACGCAGACCGTCAAACTCGATCCATGTGTATTCCCACGGCTCCTGTTCATCGGCACGGTAGGTGGTGACCTGACCGGGAGCAATCAGAAAACCATGCCCGCCCTCGATGGTGTATTCCTGCTCGTTTGCAAGCAGAAGCCCTTTGCCGGAGATGACATAGTGGAACAGATAGTGGTTGCGGGCATAGGGACCATAGGAGTGTAGAGGCTCTGTCTGCTCCCAGCCATATTGGTATAAGTTGAGATCGACGAATCGCTCATCCTGAAACACATGGAACCTGCATTTTGTTTCCGTTGATACGTTTCTTTTTGTACATTCTTGCATACAAGATGCCTCCTGTCCGCTTTTTCTTATTATATACCAAAATGCGTTATGACTTCAACATAATTCGCAGTATTCCTTCAAATTGAGATATAACAAGTCGCATTTTTGCATTTACGAAACTGCTGGCAGATAGTATAATAATGACACAACAAGAGAAAAGAAACTGTGCAATGTGATGATGCATAAAATTTTCTCGCTGCTTTTGTAAGAGCTGACAAAAGCAAGAAAATCGACCCGGCCGGTGCGACACAGTACGAAGATCACCCTACGGAATAAGGACTTTGGAGGAGAACAAAAATGAAGATCTCTCGCAGACAATTCGTAAAGGCAATGGCGGCAATGAGCGCCGCATCCATGCTGGCAGCCTGCGGCGGCAACAGCGGCAGCGGTTCTTCCGGCGGCAAGAAGGCACTGACCTTCCAGATCTGGGACGTTGCACAGAAGGAAGGCATGGAGGCTATGTGTGCGGCCTACACCCAGCAGCACCCGGATGTCAGCATTGAGGTGCAGGTCACCAGCTGGAACGAATACTGGACCAAGCTGGAGGCTGCAGCCACCAGCAACCAGATGCCGGATATTTTCTGGATGCACACCAACGAGCTGCTGAAGTATGCCGACAACGGGATGCTGGCAGACTGCACCGACATTGTGGAAAAGGACAAGTTCTCGGAGATCTCGCTGTCCAACGCCATGGGCTCCAATGGTACCCTGTATGCAGTCCCCAAGGACAAGGACACGGTTGGTCTGGTGTATAACAAGGAGATGTTCGATGCTGCCGGTGTTGCTTACCCGGACGAGAACTGGACTTGGGACGATCTGGTCAGCGCATCCGAGAAGATCTACGCTGCCACCGGCAAGTACGGCTATATGGCATACGCCGATGACCAGCTTGGCTACTGGAACTTTGTGTATCAGGCCGGCGGCTACATCCTGAACGAGGACAAGACTAAGGCGGGCTTTACCCAGCCTGCCACCGAAAAGGCAATGAAGTTCTACATCGGTCTCCAGCAGAACGACTGGTGCCCGGACCAGACCTACTTTGCCGAGACCGCTCCCGGCACTGCATTCTTCTCCGAGAAGGGCGCAATGTTCCTGGAAGGCGACTGGAACATCCTTGCCGAGCTGCAGAACTACCCCGAAATGGTGGGCAAGTGGGATGTGGCGGTTCTGCCCAAGTGCCCCGACCCGGAAAGCGGAGACGGCCGTGCTACCATCTCCAACGGTCTGTGCTACGCGACTGCTGCCAGCAACAAGAATCTGGACACCGTGAAGGATATCCTGAAGTTCTTCGGCAGCGAGGAGGGCCAGCGCATTCAGGGTGAAAGCGGTGCGGCCATCCCTGCCTATCAGGGTCTGGAGGATACCTGGGCAGGCTGCTTTGCAGAGTATCCCATCAATATCCAGTGCTTCATTGAGATGTTTGAGTACAGCATTCAGAGCGTCAACAACGCCTCTCGCCCGGAGTGGAAGAGCAAGGTCAATGATGAGCTGCTGAAGATCTACGCAGGTACCGAGGATATCGACACCGGCCTGCAGAAGATGCAGGACATTGTGGATCAGGCGAGTGCGGGCTGAAAATGCAGCTTGGGAGGAACCAAATGAAAAGCACATCAAAACTGGGTCGGGATGGGCGTTTCTGGGGGCTGGTCATGGTAGCTCCCACCATCCTCGGTCTGATGATCCTGAATATTATCCCGTTCTTCCAGACCATCTACATGAGTTTTTCCAAGACGAAAGCCTTTGGAGCCTATCAGTTCTGCGGTCTGGAAAACTACCTTGAAATGTTCCGCAATGCGGAATTCTGGAAGGCAAACTGGAACTCCATCTACTTCTGCATCCTCACTGTGCCGGTGGGCGTTTTTCTGGCGCTGATCGTGGCAGTGCTGCTGAACGCAAAGATCAAGGGCAAGACCGCCTTCCGCGCCATCTTCTTCCTGCCCATGGTGGTGGCTCCTGCTGCGGTAGCAATGGTCTGGAAGTGGATCTTCAATGCGGAGTACGGCATTCTGAATCAGGTCCTTGGCACGAACATCCGCTGGCTGACCGACCCCAAGATCGTTCTGGTCACCTGTGCCATCGTTTCCATCTGGAGCTCCATCGGCTACGATGCCGTGCTGCTGCTGTCCGGCATCCAGAACATTTCCCAGTCCCTGTACGAAGCCGCCGAGCTGGACGGCGCATCCAAGATCCGCCAGTTCTTCAGCATTACGCTGCCCATGGTGTCGCCCACCCTGTTTGTGGTGCTCATTATGCGTCTGATGGCTTCCCTGAAGGTCTACGATCTGATCTACATGATGGTGGAGCAGACGAACCCTGCGCTGACCAGTGCACAGAGCCTGATGTACCTGTTCTACCGCGAGAGCTTTGTTGCCGGCAATAAGGGCTACGCATCGGCCATTGTGGTGTGGACCGTGCTGCTGATCGGTCTGGTCACCCTGGTGCAGTTCATCGGTCAGAAGAAGTGGGTCAATTACGAGGTGTAAACTATGAATGCCAGTCTGAAAACCAGAAAGAATGTCGTAACGTTCTTTACCTATCTGGTCTTGATCCTCGGCAGCATCAGCATGATCTTCCCCTTTGTATGGATGGTGCTCACCAGCTTCAAGACGCAGGCCGAGTCTATGGCGATCCCGCCGCAGATCCTGCCCTCCCATTGGAATCTGGACAGCTTTGTCAAGGCATTGCAGAGCCTGCCCTTTACCAACCTCTACGTCAATACGGGTCTGTTGATCCTGTTCCGTGTGATCTTTGCGGTGGTGTTCAGCTCCATGGCAGGCTATGCCTTTGCCAAGCTGGAATTTCCCTGCAAAAAGCTGCTGTTCGGTCTGGTGCTGATCCAGATGATGCTGCCGAGCCAGATCTTCATTATTCCGCAGTACCAGATGCTGGCAAAGATGGGAGCCACCAACTCCATCTTCGCGCTGGTGTTCCCCGGTCTGGTCAGCGCCTTCGGTACCTTCTTTCTGCGGCAGGCGTATCTTGGCATCCCCAACGAGATCGCAGAGGCAGCGTATCTGGACGGCTGCAACAAGTGGCAGACCTTCGTCAAGGTCATGCTGCCGCTGACCGGCCCCAGCATGGCGGCACTGGCCATCTTTACGGCGGTGTTCGCTTATGCTGACCTGATGTGGCCGCTGATCTGTAACACCGATCTGAACATGATGACCCTGTCTGCCGGCCTTTCTACCCTGAACGGTCAGTACACCACCAACTTCCCGGTGCTGATGGCAGGCAGCCTGCTGGCCATGATCCCCATGGTGATTTTGTACCTGATCTTCCAAAAGCAGTTTATTCAGGGCATTGCCATGACCGGCGGTAAATAAGCAATTCACATTTCTCCTTCATCATAGCCGACAGGCGGGTAGCCGTTCCAATACGACCGCCTGCCTGTCGGCATTTTTGTTGGAAATAATTCTTTGAGGTGTTGAACTAATGAGCATTCGATTTGATTCTGACTCCCGCATTTTTGTATTGGAGACCGCCCATACCAGCTACCACATGAAGGTGGATGCGCTGGGGCACCTGCTGCATCTGTACTACGGCAAAACCATCGGCACCGGGGACCTGATGCAGCTGTATCCTCGCACAGACCGGGGATTCTCGCCGGATTACTACGCTTACCGCACCCACCGGGGCATTTCCCCGGATCTGCTCCCGCAGGAGTATACCGGCTGCAACGTGGGTGATTTCCGCATCTCCTGTCTGACAGTCGCAGACGAAAAAGGTGCATTCGGTGCGGATTTCACCTATGTTGATCATACAATAGAATCCGGCAAATACTCCCTGACCGGTCTGCCCTGTGCCCACGCAGAGGAAAACGATGCCGAGACCCTGATCGTCCGAATGCAGGACGAGGCCACCGGTCTGACGCTGGAGCTGCTGTACGGCGTGTTTGCACAGCAGGATGTCATCACCCGTGCGGTGCGGCTGACAAACCACGGAGATACCCCGCTGCGGCTGGACAAGGCGGCATCTGCCTGTCTGGATCTGCCCTTTGGCAGATGGGATCTGCTGCATTTCCACGGCAGACACGCCATGGAACGGCAGCTGGAGCGGGAAGCTGTGGGCACCAATATCCAGACCATTTCTTCGGTGCGGGGCAGCTCCAGCCACCACAATAACCCCTTCCTGATCCTCTGCCAGCGGGATGCAACGGAGACCAGCGGTGCCTGTTACGGGGTGATGATGGTCTATTCCGGCAGCTACCAGATGGACGTGGAGCGCTCTCAGACCGGGCTTGTCCGGGTAGTGAGCGGCATTCAGGAGGAGCGCTTTGCATGGAACCTGAAGCCGGGCGAAACCTTTGATACCCCGGAGGTGATCCTCTCCTTTGCGGCAGAGGGTCTGACCCCGCTTTCCCAGCAGTACCACCGCTTTTTGCGGCGCAACATCTGCCGCGGCCCATGGAAGGACAAGCGCCGCCCGGTGCTGATCAACAACTGGGAGGCCACCTATTTTGATTTCAACACCGAAAAGATCGTAAAGATCGCGGAAAAAGCGGCCTCTCTCGGCGTGGAGATGATGGTGCTGGACGATGGCTGGTTCGGCACCCGGAACGATGACAATCAGGGTCTGGGCGACTGGACTGTGAACTGCGAAAAGCTGCCCGGCGGACTGGACCCACTGATTGAGCAGATCCATGCACTGGGCATGAAATTCGGCCTGTGGATCGAACCGGAAATGGTCAACGAGAACTCCCAGCTGTACCGCACCCATCCGGACTGGGCGCTGACCCTGCCCGGACGCAAGCCCGCCATGGGGCGCAACCAGCTGGTGCTGGATCTCTCCCGCCCGGAGGTGGTGGACTATCTGGCAGAAGCCATCGGCAAGCTGCTGCGGGAGCATCACATCGAGTATATCAAGTGGGATATGAACCGCAGCATGAGCGATGTGTACAGCCGTGCTTTCCCTGCCGAGCAGCAGGGTGAGATCATGCACCGCTATATGCTGGGCGTTTATGCGCTGGCAGAGCGGCTGACGCAGGGCTTCCCGGAGGTGCTGTTCGAGGGCTGCGCAGGCGGCGGCGGACGCTTTGATGCCGGAATGCTGTGCTACTATCCCCAGATCTGGTGCAGTGATGATACCGATGCCATTGAACGGTTGACGATCCAGCACGGCACCTCCTTTGGCTATCCGGTCTGCACCATGGGTGCTCATGTTTCTGCCTGCCCCAACCACCAGACCGGCCGCACGACCCCCATCGACACCCGTGCTGTGGTGGCAATGAGCGGCACCTTTGGCTACGAGCTGGATCTGGGCAAATTAAAGCGCGCCGAGTGCACTGCAGTGAAAAATCAGATCAAGCGGTTCAAGCGGCTGAACGACCTGATCCGTACCGGCGATTATTACCGGCTGACCGACCCGGCAGAAAACGCATATTTCACGGCATGGCAGTTTGCCGCAGAGGACGGCAGCGAGGCACTGCTGAATCTGGTGGTGACCCATCCGCAGGCGAATCCCTTGCCCATCCACCTGTGCTTCCGTGGGCTGGAAGAAGATGCTGTGTATGAGCTGGATGGCATCGACTATTTCGGCTCCCAGTATGCCCACGACGTGGAGGACGGCATTCACAAGGGGATGCGGTTCAGCGGCAGCACTCTGCTGTATGCGGGACTTGTCCTGCCGCAGCTGTTTGGCGATTACCCCAGCGTGCAGCTTCATCTTACACGAAAAGGATAAAGAAAGATGACAAGTCAAGATAATTTTGCAGTCCGGTTTGCCAAGCACAAGGACGAGCTGGAATGGCTGTTCATGGAGCTGTAAAGGCCGAGATCTCAGGTGATGGCCTTGTTGTGCTCGTGCGAGACAGCGCATTGAGCAAACAGTTATTATGCGCGCAAGCATTGCGCAAACTTCTGACCGGATTCAAAACTCTTTGGGGTAACAGTGGCGCAAACTGCGGATTTCGTTCTGCATAAAAACGGTACATACGCAAAAATTCGCCAAATCCAATCAGTTCTTCCAGAACCCACATTGGACAATCAACGTCATAAATACGTGCTGATAGATACGCCTGCGGACTCTGTGCCGGGAAAACAGAACATACTGCAAAATACTGTTCAATCGTTCTTTTTCAGTTGCCCCATCAATTCCTGAAAACTTTCCAGAGCGCTCTGCAAATTTTCAATAATATCTGCGGCAAGTTCGTCCGGCGCAGGGAGATTGTCCAAATCGGCAAGCGACTTGTCCATCAGCCAGAAAATATCCAGACTGGTTTTATCACGTTCCAGAATTTCATCTACCGTGAATCTGCGCCAGCGGCCTTCTGGATTTTCCTGTGACCATGTTTCTGTGCGTTCGTGGCGGTTTTCCGGATGATAGCATTGAATGAAATCCTGCAAGTCAGCGTCCGTCATGGGATGCTGACGAAGCGTAAAGTGAACATTTGTGCGAAAATCGTAGATCCAGACTTCCTTTGTCTGACGCTCTGGGCTGGCGGGACGCTTATCAAAGAAAATCACATTTGCCTTTACACCCGGCTTGTAAAAAATGCCAGTTGGCAGACGGAGAATGGTGTGCAGATCCGTGGTGTCCAACAGCTTTTTACGGATGATCTCGCCTGCACCACCCTCGAATAGAACGTTATCCGGTACAACAACGGCCGCCTTTCCGGTCGGCTTCAGAATCGTATTGATATGCTGGATAAAGTTGAGCTGTTTATTCGAGCTGGTCGTCCAGAAATCCTGCCGGTTGTAGACCAGATCCTCTTCTTCTTGCTCCTCTTCTTCATTGGTGAAGGTGATGGAGGATTTTTTACCGAACGGCGGGTTCGTCAGTACATAGTCTACACGATAACCCGGGTCAGACAGCAGCGCATCCCCGCGCACGACGGGGACTTTGCCGTACAGGTCACCGATATTGTGCAGATACAGATTCATCAGGCAGAGTTTGAAGGTTGCAACCACAAGTTCAGTTCCATAGAACGTTTCGTTTTTCAGGAATTCTTTCTCTGTACGGTCGAGTGCATAGTTCTTTGGGTCAGCCAAGAACGCCTGTGCAGCAAGGAAAAAGCCGCCGCTTCCACAGCAGGGGTCAGCGATCGTTTTTTGCGGTTCCGGGCGCAGACAAGCCACCATTGCTTTGATGAGCGGGCGGGGTGTAAAATACTGCCCTGCACCACTTTTTACGTCCTCGGCGTTCTTTTGCAGCAAACCTTCGTAGATCTCGCCCTTCACATCGGAGGACATGGACACCCAGTTTTCCTTGTCGATCATCTGCACCACGCGGTACAGGATGGAAACATTGCTGATTTTGTTGACGGCCCCTTTGAAGATCTGCCCTAAAATGCCGCCCTCTTCGCCCAGCCGCTCCAGCGTAGCACGGTACTGGTTTTCCAGCTCTGCGCCCTTGAGCGTGTTCATATCCGACCAAGTGTAACCTTTTGGGATACCAGTCTCCCGCTTATACGGCGGGTGGGAGTATTCATCGGACATTTTCAGGAAAATCAGGTAAGTAAGCTGCTCAAGATAATCGCCATAGGATACGCCATCGTCCCGCAGCGGATTGCAAAGTCCCCAGACTTTGGAGACGATATTAGAAGATTGTTCTGACATGAAAAACTCCTGCTAATTTAATTCTAATGTTTTACTTTGGAAGTAGTATCATTAGAATTAAGAATATTTTTATTACTTTTAAAAGGATAGCGTAGTTCTCGCGGTACAGTCAACATCTTTTCCGAATATGTAGTAGTCACGGTTAAAAACAGAAAACTTCCATATAAAAGAAACATTAAAGCGATTACTCCTATATCCGAAATAGTTAAATTTGAAAATAAAGCAAATACATCTGCAAGATTGTCGCCCTGTACCAACTTTACTATAAGTCTTTCCAATATCGGAAAAACAACGACAATAGTGAGGAAAAGACAATATATTCTCATGATTCGCCCAATTGTAATACGCGAAAATGGATTTTCCCTCATGAAAACGCCCGAATGCTCTTTGCTTCTGAGTTTTCCACCTTTTATCTGGCAATCAATATAAATAAAGTCCCCTTCATGTATGATTTGAAGTGTAGCTCCCTGTTTTGGATCCATATAATCGAATTCTATTTCAACATTCTCTTCCGATATGTTTTCAAAATCTATACGATTGCAAGGATTGTTTTCTGCAAGGATTTGTGCATCCAAAATACGGCAATTTTCTTCCGGAAAAATCGTCAGCCCATAACCATCAACTAAATCTGTACTATTGATAGTTTGATTTCCTGTATTCCAAACAGTACAGGTTGTTATCGTTATATCATTGATTTCTTTATCTCCAAAAAGCAAATGTAATTTTGGAACTTTCTTTTCGCCATTACTTATAAGTCTTTCTGATTTTACAAAAAGATAGGATAACTCTTTCTTGGCTTTTCCTTTGACTCCATAGTAAAATGCCGCTGCTAAACTAATAGCACCTATAATCCAGCCCGAAAGAGTAAACCATGGGTTCTGAACGAAATCTAAATTCATTTTTCCCTTCTTTAGGCTTCAAACGCCTGTTTCAAAATACTCTGCCGCATTGCATCCGCCTGTGCAAGCGCGGTATCAACTGTTTTTTCAATGCTATCGCAAACTGAAAGCCTGTCCGATATTTGGTCTACAATCTTCTTTTGAGTGTCTAATGGCGGACAAGGAACAGCCGGTTCACAAAGTGCCTTAATTCCGACATTGCCTTGTCCAACATTTCCAGTTTCATATTTGAAGAATTGATTGCGATAATTTAACGAAGAAAGATAGTATCTAAAAAATTCTGGCAAGGCAATCATTGTGTCAAAACGCAATGCAGCAACTCGTTGATTCAAAAGATAATCGGTTTGACGCTCTATCATTGATACAAATCCATAATCTCTTTTTCCCCTTGTTCCGGTCAGCGTTATTAAACAATCGCCTTGTTTGAGCAAGTATTTTTGCAGTATTTTATCCGTCACTTCATTGGTTCTTGTTTTATCTCTGGAAAAATCCAAATAGCCGTCCTTCACGTTTCCGATTTTTATAACGGTATACTTTCCATCAGGAGTATAGTTCTTACTCTTAAACGCAAAACCACTCAATGCTACTGAAATTTCTTTTAACTGTCGCAGAGGGTATTCTTGACTAAATATATCAACTAAGACAGCTTGTCGATATACCTCTAACTGCTCTTTTGTGGTTTTGAGCGTATCGACAGCCTTGTCAAGTTCAGAGAAAAGTTCTTCAATGTAGGCAACAATGCAGGTTTGTTCATCGAGAGGAGGAACTGGCATTTCCACGTTTTCCAAATCACGCTTTGCAAGACTAGGAATTGTAGTCGATTTGTCTAATGCTTTGAAATTAAAATAACAACAAAAATAATAAAGATATTTTGACACAAGTTGTTGACTCGGAATCAATCCGAATGCTGTATCAACATTCCAAAATGGTTCATTAACATAGAGCGGGCTATTGATTGTACCCTTTCGTCCAATAATAGTTGTTCCAGCAGGGCAAAGATACTCTTTAGAATACCCTATAATCCCACCACTTCCATAGATAGGATAACAGCCATTTATATCTGCAACATCTTTCTGATTTTTCCCGCTCTTTATTTCAAGAACTTCTTTCCATTTCATATTCGAGCTTATCAAGTGCCTTTCTTCCGTCCTTCCATAAACTCATTGTTTTCGTTTATAATGTCTTTTATCTCATCTTTAGTTCGATAGTCATTCGGAATCCAAGAATTGATTTCTTTTACGACAAATGGAAGCCTAATAGCCTTCTTATCATCGTAATTAAAATTTGAAAAGTATGTAATATCTGCACCATCAAATGTAAAATTATCTGGAGGGAAAAAGAAAGCAATAATTCCTAATGGATAACACGCCATTTCACATAAGGGAGAAAATTCAAAAGAATTCACATTCCAAATTGCTGTCAAACCATCGAATCGACCCAAGTCGCTATCTGTTGCATAAAGAAAAATTCTAACTTTCTTGGAGTTTAATCCCTTTTCATCCTTGGTCAAAACAAAATGTTTTAGCGCTTGTAGTTCCTTGGCCGCTTGATGAAGAGCTGTAAAAGGAAAACTCTCAGGATATTGAATGGATGGGTCAGGACTGTTAAGAGAACAGATTATGGAGATAATCTGTTTAATAAATCTTAACGGATAAACTTCAAATTCAATTTCAGTAATTGATGGATTGGCTTTATAGCATAAAAGTGCTTGTGCAAACTGATAGGACACTTCTTGGTAAGACTTTCCATACCATGCACCTGTTAAATTATTGCAATCTTTGCAGAGGGTATATTTTCCACTCCCAAGTTGAGCGTTCTGGTATCGAATATTTTTCATATCCCATGGATCATTTGAACTGCCTATAAATTTTTCTCCACTATATAATTTAACTGGACGTTGGTTAAATGCAGCTCTTGGTGGAATATGCTCAAAGGTTAAATCTTCAAAATATCTATTACACAGTGCGCAAACACCCGGATGTTTTATTTTCATTTACGCTACCAATTCCTCATTCATTTCATCCAAAATCTCCTGATACTTTTCTCCGAACACCCGATAGAACCCACCCAAGCCGCCTTTGCTGTCAAACGGCGTATACTCCAAGTCCTCCGGCAGAATGCTCAGTGATGTGATGATATGCTCCTTGATCAGCCGCAGCCATTCCATCTGCTCAGCGGTAAAGTGAACCGCACCGGTGTTGCGGCGGAAAGTCCACTGTTTGAAGTTATAGTTTACCCGGTCGGCAAAGGGCGAAAGGGTATCCGTATAGCCCATCTGAAAACGGATAATAGAAATCAGATCGGTCAGCTGAGCGAGTGTACTTTTCTTTACCTTGTCAGGCTGCTTGATGGCATAACAATCCCACAGACGCTCGACCGTGATGCCCTTTGCTTTGAGTTTTTGATACAGTTCCGTCAGTTTTTTCAGTACCATCGGACGTTTTTTATACGTTTCATTGTAGATGATGCGCAAGGCAATGATCTCATCTTTGTTTTCCTCGATGAAATTCTTAAATGTAGAGATCACCCGGTCTGCCGTTTCCTCCTGATTGGTATCATAACCAGCAAAGAGTACTTTGTCCAAATTGACGCTGTCGATGATCTGATCATGGCTGCGGCGGACATTTTCAATAAAATCGCGCACTTCCGGCTTCTGGAAAGGCGCAACGGCCTGTTTGATGAGCTCTTTCTGGGTCTGTGCAAGCTGTCCCGGTGCGGGCGTAAGCACGCCGGTTTCTGCTTGCGCTTTGGCCTGAATGACATCTTCATCAAAGGCATTCAGCAGATTCTCCGCAACCTGCTCTGCGGTCTGCCCCACGGTTTCTTTGAACTGCTTGTGTTCGCTGCGTTCCATCCTGCGGCTGAGACGAATGACGCGGTTTGCAAGAGAAGTCAAGGTATCCTCATCCCGCGCACCGAGTGCAATGTTCATCATCAGTTCCTTCATGGAAACCGCTGGCTTGCGTTCCAGCGTGCGGGTTTCGGTCTTTTTGGATTTGGTTACACCCACTGCATCCACGATCACAAAATGATCTTTGTTTTCCGTAGCAGAAGGTGTTACCTTTTGTAAATCATCCTTGCTCAGCGTACGGGTGCCGCGGCCTTTCATCTGCTCGAAGTAATTGCTGCTGCGCACATCCCGCATGAACAGCAGGCACTCGATGGGCTTTACATCCGTACCGGTCGCGATCATATCCACGGTAACGGCTATACGTGGGTTGTAGTCATTCCGGAACGAGCTGAGAACAGCTTCCGGATTCTGTGCGCTGTAAGTGATCTTTCTGCAAAAATCGTTTCCTTCGCCGAATTCTTCCCGGACGATCTGCACAATATCGTCTGCATGGCTGTCCGTCTTGGCAAAAATCAGCGTTTTGGGGACTTCTTTCCGGTAGGGGAACAGCGTGGTATGGAGTGCTTCTTTGAAGGTGCGAATCACAGCACGGATCTGGCTTGGATTTACGACATCCTTATCCAGTTTGGACTGTGTGTAGAACACATCCTCGTCCATCTGCTCCCAGCGTTTTGCGCGCGTCAGGCGGTTACGCCGCTCGATCAACTGCTTCAGGATGGTTGCACCATTTTTCGTCACATCGGTTTCAATCAGATAAATGTCCTCGCCAACGTTAACGCCGTCCAGAACAGCCTGCTCTCGCGTATATTCGCTGACAAAATTTTCATTGAAGTAGCCGATGGTTCTCTTATCCGGCGTAGCGGTCAGGCCGATGATAAACGCATCAAAATAGGAAAGCACTTGACTCCATACATTGTAAATAGAACGATGGCATTCATCTACAATGATACAGTCAAAGAACTCCGGCGGAATTTTGGCATTGTAGACGACCTCTTTTGGTGCTTTGCTTTCGGCGGTGACATATTCCGCAAAGGGAATCTCTTCTGCCTGTTCGTCCAGTTCTTCCCCTTTTAGAATGGAATACATCCGCTGAATCGTACTGATGCAGACCTGTACATCCCCGGAAATATAAGAGTTTTTTAACCGGCGTACACCATACAATTCCGAAAAGCTGCGAGGATCGTCATTTGGCTTGTAGGCCATGAACTCGCGCTCGGCCTGTTCACCAAGGCTGCGGGTATCTACCAGAAACAGGATGCGATTCATTCTGCCGTATTTCAACAGCCGATAGGCGGCAGTAATGGCTGTAAAGGTCTTGCCTGCGCCGGTTGCCATCTGCACAAGAGCACGCGGCCGATTTTCTGAAAACGAAGTGTCCAGACCATGAATTGCACTGATTTGACATTTGCGGAAGCCCGATTCATCCAGCTGCGGGATACGCTTCAGATTGTTGCGCACAGTATCCGGTTCAGCAAGCCAGCGTTTCAACGTCTCCGGGCGGTGGAACGAGAATACCTCGCGCGAACGGTATTTAAGATCTGCGTAATCGGTAAAACGCACCAATTCGCCAGTGGCTTCGTAGGCGAACCGAACCTTGTACTCCCGCTTTACCCATTTGAACTGGCTATTTGCATAGCGGCTGGACTGCGTTTCCACGTCTGTCAGCGCTTGACCTTCTTCGTCTTTCTTTGCCTCTACAACACCAACTGGCACTCCCTCAATGAAAAGTGCATAATCCACCGGACCGGTATTGGTAGGGAACTCGCGCACTGCAACACCGGAAGCAACCGTCAGATTTAGTTGTTTCAGATCCTGAATTGTCCAGCCACTTTGCCGCAATCTGTTATCGATCTGTTCCCGCGCTCTTGCTTCCGGAGTCATAACGATGCACCTGCCTTTGCTATCTTAGAGCAAACTGTTGATACCTCTATTTTATAAGATGCAACACAATATTACAAGTGTTTCCTTTTTATAAATTTCAAGGCGATATACTTCATGAGAATTTTTCAAAGTACTTGAAAATACGTAAAATTCGTGGTATAAATTATACGAAACAATTGCCGCTTAGTATCTGCTGCTCAACAATATCTAAATGGGCGGTGCCTGCCATGACCGCCGTGATCTATGCCCGCTATTCCAGCGACAACCAGCGTGAAGAATCCATCGAAGGCCAGATTCGTGAATGCACGGCCTACTGCACTCTCAAACGACAGCTTTCAAAAAGGCTGTCGTTTTTCTTTTTTGTATCCGTCCTTTTGGAAACACTCTTCTATGCGGATCAGAGGACTTGAACAACACGGCCCTGCCTGCACTTACTTGCCCGGATGCCGGATGCGGCAGTCATCCGACTCCCAAGGGGATGGCATCGCAGTCTTCTCCCCCGGTTACGGCACAAAGAACTGCTCCATGTTGACGTGTTCCATCCGCAGCAGTTTTTCCTTTTTGTCGATGCCGCCCGCATAGCCGGTCAGGCTGCCGTTCGTTCCGACGACCCGGTGGCACGGGATGAGGATCGCGATCCGATTGTGCCCGACGGCACCGCCCACTGCCTGTGCAGACATGCGGGGCCTCCCCTGCTTTTCCGCCAGCTGCTTTGCCAGCGCACCGTAGGTCGTGGTCTGGCCGTAGGGGATCTGCAGCAGCAGCTCCCACACCGCCTGCCGGAAAGGCGACCCAATGGGATGGAGCGGCGGGGTGAAACCCGGCTCCCGGCCGCTGAAATAGACCTCCAGCCAGCGTTCTGCCTGCTGCAGGATGGGCGTTTTCTGCGCTGTGTGGTCCGGGTCCAGACCCTCGGCAAAATACGGTTCGCCGTCGAACCAAAGCCCTGTCAGGCCCACATCATCTGCCGCCAGCAGGATGCCGCCCAGCGGGGAATCATAATGCAGTGTGTACATCATAGCGGATACCTCTTGCCGGTTCTCTTTTTGATGCCCTGATTATACCACGCTTTTCCCCGCATGGGGAAGGGAATTTTCCTAACAAAAAACGGGAGGCCGCCCCAGTCGTTCGACGGAGGCGGCCTCCCGGCCTTTTATTCGGTTTTACTGTGCGCTTGCGTAGTTGGCTGCGCTCTCACCGGCAATGCGGCCAAAGACCACAAAGTCGGCCACGGCGGTGCCGCCCAGACGGTTTGCACCGTGGACGCCGCCCGTCACTTCACCGGCTGCGAACAGGCCGGGGATGACGGTGCCGTCTTCTTTCAGCACTTCGGTGGCGCTGTTGATGGTCACGCCGCCCATGGTGTGGTGGACACCGGCAGTGACCTTAATGGCATAGTAGGGGCCATTGTTCAGCGGGTTTGCAAAGCTGGTGCGGCCAAAGTCGGGGTCGTTCTTGGCCTCGACGTAGCTGTTCCAGGTCTCCATGGTGTTGGCGAAGGCAGCAGGATCAACGTCCAGCTCCTTGGCCAGCTCCTCGTAGGTCGCACCGGTCTTGGTGTAGCCCTTCTTGATGTAGCCCTGGATGACGCTGGACGCATCGGCCATGGCCTGATCGACGATCAGCCAGCTGTAGCTGCCCGGCTGTGCGATCTCGGCAGCGGAGACCACGTCGCGGGTGCCGACTTCATCGATGAAGCGCTCGCCGTTGGCGTTGACGAGGATCGCGCCGTCACCGCGCAGGCCCTCGGTGATGAGGGCGGCGGTGTTGGCCTCAACGGTGGGGTGGATCTGGATCTGGTCCATATCCACGGTGCCTGCGCCGATGGCAGTCGCCATCTCAATGCCCTGGCCCTGTGCGCCTGCGGCATTGGTGGTCATGAAGCCTGCCAGTTCGGGCTTGTATTTGGTGACCATATCGAGGTTGGCACCGAAACCGCCGGTGGCCAGAATAACGCTCTTGGCGTTGACGACGACGGTGTTGCCGTCCTTATCGGTACCGGAAACGCCCACGGCTGCGCCGTTGGCATCGGTCAGGATGGTATCCACGGTGGTGTTCAGCACAATGTCGATGCCGCGCTTCTCGCAGTTCTCCTGCAGCAGCGGGATCATGTAAGCGCCCACGGAGACGACCTTGCCCTCTTCGTTGACCGGGCGATGGATGCGCTTGACGGATGCGCCGCCGAAGCTGGAGACGTTGTGCAGGGTGATGCCGTTCTCATCCAGCCAGTCGATGGCGTCTGCCGTGCCTTCGCACAGGGTCTTGACCAGCTCCGGGTCATTGATGCCCTTGCCGCCGACCATGGTGTCCAGCTCCATCAGCTCCACGCTGTCGAAGTAGCCGGTGGGGTTGGCCTGATAGGCAGCCCACTGCTCGGAAACGGTCTTGGCCAGTGCGGTGATGGTCTCATTGTCGGCATACTTTTCAGCAGCCGTTGCCAGCGTCTTTTCCACACCGGCAGCCTGATCGAACTCGTTCTCGTCCTGATAGACGGTCTTGGCTGCATTCATGCCGCCGGTGGCGCGGGCAGAGTTGCCGCCCACCATAGCCTGGCTCTCCAGGATGACGACCTTCTGGCCTGCATCGGCAGCAGTCATGGCAGCGGTCATGCCTGCGCCGCCTGCACCGATGACGACGACGTCGGCATCATAGCTGACGGTCTCGCCGTTGGCGGTCTTGTCTGCCTTGGCCATGTAATCGTCGGGGTTCAGGCCGGCCTCGGTCAGAGCAGCCTTGGCAGCCTCCACGAACGCATTGGAGGTGATGGTCGCACCACTGATGCTGTCGAGGTTGATGGTGTTGCCTTCCACGACTTCGCCGGGGAACTGCTCAATGACCACCGAGCCAATGCCGGGGGTCTCCTCGTCGCCCTTAGCGGTGCAGTCGGTAATGACGTTGTCCGTCAGGGTCAGGGTGACGGACACCTCGCCCATGCCCTTGGCCGTGCCGGTAAAGCTGCCGGACACGCCGCCTGCTGCGCTGGTGGAGGATGCGCTGCCGCCGCATGCGGTCAGGAACATCGCACCTGCCAGGAGTAGTGAAGCCAGAACGTTCTTTTTCTTCATGGATACTTCTCCTTGATCTTGATTCATTTCTTCTCGCAGACCGGCACATTTGCCAGCCACCCCGATATGATACCAGATAAACAATCGTTTCACAATCTTTTTGAGTGGAAAAAGTCGGTTTGTAACCTTTTTGTGATAAGTTTGTGACAAATGCTCCGTTTTTCTCAACTTCGAGGATGTGCTGCATGCTGCTGCACCGTGCGCAGACAAAATAAAACAGCCCCTGTGTGTTTGCACACGAGAGCTGTCAGATGGGTGGGCGCGGGTGAATCACGCGAGCCGCGCTGCTAAAAACAGCCCGCTGGGCTGTTTTTGCGCTGTCTTCGGCGACAGCGCCGCAGCTGTTCGAATCCACCCGCATTCATGAGTTTCACGCACATACAAAACAAAAAGCTCCAATGTAATAGTTACGCTGAAGCTTTTTTGGTGGAGCGAAGCAACCCAAATCCGAACCATTGCCCTCTGGGGCATCTTTGGCGGCGATTTCATCGAAAGTGATGGTTTTTGTGCCGTCTTTGTAGTTGAATGTAATCAAAACTTTTTCATCATAGAGATAAACAGCATTCACGAATGTATTGATAAGCGTTTCCCGGTGGCTTTTCACGTTCGGGTCGAGCTTGCGGAACCGGGTCAGCCAGAAACGAACCTGATTTTCGCTTAACCGTGGCCGAGCGATTTTTTCTTCGGCAATCCGAATCTCAAGTTCTTTCTGCTGGGCTTCCAGCTTTTCCAAACGCGATTTGGTGGAGTTGGTCAGCACACCTGCTTGAATGGCGTTCAGCATATTTTCAATGCCGTTCTCTACCTCGCGCATCTGCTTTTCCAGCAAAGGAAGCGTGGTGTTTTCCTGATCCTGCAACTCCATGACTTCTGCAACGATGGCATCAATCACGGCATCGTCCTGAATCAGCTTCATGGTTTCAGCTATGACCAAATCTTCCAGCCATTCCTTACGGACGGTCTTTTTCTTGCAGGTCTTGAAACGCTTAGCAGTAGAGCACTTATAATAATGATGAACGACCTTGTTCCGGCCTGTGCCACACTCACCGAACATCATCGCGCCGCACATTCCGCAGAACAGCTTGGTGGTGAGCAAGTAATCGTCCTCGGCCTTGTGACGGGCAGGAGCGCGGCTGTTCTTCTTGATTTTTTGCTGCACTTCCTCAAACAAGTCCTTGTCCACGATGGCCGGGATGCTGTCGGGCATTACGATGTCCTTGAAGTGGTTTTCTCCGATGTACCGTTTGTTCGTCAGCAGCGTCTGAACACTGTTGTAGGTGAACTTCTGGTTGCGGTTGGTGGTCACGCCACTGTCGTTCAGCCAGTTCATCAGTTCCTTCATGGTAGCACCATCGTTGTACCGCTGAAAGGCTTCCACCACAAAGGGGGCTTTCAACGGGTCAATTTGAAAGAACTTCTCCTCGTCCACCTTAAAACCAATGGGAATCGTGCCGCCGTTGTACTTCCCCTTCAAAACATTCTCGGTCATGCCGCGTACGACCTTTTCAGACAGCTCTGCCGAGTAGTATTCAGCCATGCCGGTGAGCATACTCTTGACCATGATACCCGCAGGGCTGTCAGAGATGGGCTCCGTGACAGACACCAGCTTGACATGGTTTCGTTCCAGCAGATACTCATAGTGTGCCGAATCATAGCGGTTTCGGGCAAAGCGGTCGAGCTTCCAGACCAACACGATATCAAACAACCGCTTTTCGCTGTCCTTGATCATCTGCTGGAAATCCGGGCGGTTGTCGGTTTTTGCGGAAAGGGCGCGGTCGATGTAGTGCTTGACCACGGTAATGCCGTTCTTTTCAGCATAAGCCGTACATTCACGAATCTGGCCTTCGATGGATTCTTCGCGCTGATTATCGCTGGAATAGCGGGCGTAAATCACGGCGGTCATGCAAACACCCCTTTCACTTCATTCTCCGCAGGCGGCGCACAAGGTCGGATGCACTGTACAGCACACGGGCCACCGACACGGTATCCTCGCCCACAATGTAGAACACCGAGTAGTTATCCACCAGCATCTGCCGCAGCCCTTGGGTACGCTCCGGCTCGCTTTCCACCAGCGCGCAGCGTTCCGGCAGGATGTTCAGCGATTGGATAGCTTCTGCAATGTGGTTATACTGCCCCATAGCCGTGTCAGGCTCCAACAGACGGTCAGCAATGTAGTTGTAAATCTGCTCCATATCGCTGAGTGCCATCCGGGAAATTTTCACATCATACTGTTTCATCTGTGCTGTTCCCTGAACTGTGCGAATGCGCTTGCAGCATCCACGGTATCACCGTTCTGAATCTCCTTAATGCCCACCTGCAAGGCTGCATGAAGCTGGTCATCGGTCATGGTGTCAGCGTTCAGAGCCGCAGGAGCCTTCGGCAGGGATAGCGAGAAGGGGATGCCGCCAGTCAGGGTGATCTGGCGCAGGTACATATCAATGGCGGTTGCCATCGGGATGCCGAGCTGCTTCAGCACATCCTCGGCTTGCTGTTTGACGGTAGGGTTGACACGAAGGTTAAGTGTCATTGTTTTTTCCATGGTTATCACCTCAATTTTATTGTAACGCATTTTGCGTTGCGAGTCAATCAAGCGCGAAGCCGCTATTGAAATTCTCTGTATTGCACAATATATTCGTCATTAAATTGTTTAAAGTGCAGAATATTCATTCGTTAGAATAAATCTTTGGAGTACGCCCAGTTTGTGCTGGGTGGTGAGATTGAGCATTATCTCTCACTCAGCTGTGACCATAGCAGATTTAGAGGATTGGCCTTTAATTAGAATATACAGATAAAACCGACAGCCATCTACTTGCGACTTGCAAATAGATGGCTGTCTATTATTAACTACGCATTTTAACAATGATTTTTCTTTTCAACAAGCATTCCGATAATAAACGAAAGTAGGAAAACGAGCAGCCAAATCAAAACTCCGTAGTGTGCCTTGAGCTGCCATACTTTTCCTATATACATATCCGGCGTGATTTTTGTGGCGTTT
>ONZW01000120.1_pt1 | contig 73635 bp, 71 predicted proteins | sample 1671071 | NCBI WGS metagenome assembly ONZW01 (sample SAMN06348119, study PRJEB24527) | human gut metagenome | biome: human gut; feature: ankylosing spondylitis patient; material: feces | host: Homo sapiens | place: China | collected 2015-10
TTATAGAGGGTGAATATCCCGCGCTTTGAACAATTTAACGATGAATATATTGTGCGATATGGAGAATTTCATTTGCGCGTTCACCTCGAATTGACTTGCAACGCAAAATACGTTACAATAATTTTGAGGTGATAACCATGGAAAAAACGATGACACTCAACCTTCGTGTCAACCCTACCGTCAAACAACAGGCCGAGGATGTCCTGAAGCAGCTCGGAATCCCGATGGCGACCGCCATTGATATGTACCTGCGCCAGATCACCCTGACTGGCGGCATCCCCTTCTCGCTATCCCTGCCGAAGGCTCCTGCGGCTCTGAACGCTGACACCATGACCGATGACCAGCTTCATGCAGCCTTGCAGGTGGGCATCAAGGAAATTCAGAACGGCGATACCGTGGATGCTGTAAGCGCATTCGCACAGTTCAGGGAACAGCACAGATGAAGCAGTATGACGTGAAAATTTCTCGTGCAGCCCTCAGTGATATGGAGCAGATTTACAACTACATTGCTGACCGTCTGTTGGAGCCTGACACGGCTATGGGGCAGTATAACCGCATTGCGGAAGCCATCCAGTCGCTGAATATCCTGCCGGAACGCTGTGCGCTAGTGGAAAGCGAGCCGGAGCGCACCCAAGGGCTGCGGCAGATGCTGGTGGACAACTACTCGGTGTTCTACATCGTGGGCGAGGATGCGGTGTCGGTGGCTCGTGTGCTGTACAGTGCATCCGACCTTGTGCGCCGCCTGCGGAGAATGAAGTGAAAGGGGTGTTTGCATGACCGCCGTGATTTACGCCCGCTATTCCAGCGATAATCAGCGCGAAGAATCCATCGAAGGTCAGATTCGCGAGTGTACGGCCTACGCCGAAAAGAACGGCATCACTGTGGTCAAACACTACATTGACCGTGCCCTTTCCGCCAAAACCGATAACCGCCCGGACTTCCAGCAGATGATCAAGGACAGCGAGAAACGGTTGTTTGACATTGTGCTGGTCTGGAAACTCGACCGTTTTGCCCGAAACCGCTATGATTCGGCCCACTATGAGTACCAGTTGGAACGAAATCATGTCAAGCTGGTATCTGCCACGGAGCCTATCTCTGACAGCCCTGCGGGTATCATGGTCAAGAGTATGCTCACCGGCATGGCTGAATACTACTCGGCAGAACTTTCTGAAAAAGTTGTGCGCGGCATGACCGAGAATGTTCTGAAGGGAAAGTACAACGGCGGCACGATTCCCATTGGTTTTAAGGTGGATGAGGAGAAGTTCTTTCAAGTCGACCCGCTGAAAGCTCCCTTTGTAGTAGAAGCCTTCCAGCGGTACAACGATGGCGCAACCATGAAAGAATTGATGAACTGGCTGAACGACAGCGGCGTGACTACCAACCGCAACCAGAAGTTCACCTACAACAGTGTTCAGAAGCTACTGACGAATAAACGGTACATCGGAGAAAATCACTTCAAGGACATTGTGATGCCCGACAGTATCCCGGCCATCGTGGACAAGGATTTGTTTGAGGAAGTGCAGCTGAAAATCAAGAAGAACAGCCGTGCTCCTGCCCGCCATAAGGCCGAGGATGATTATCTGCTCACCACCAAGCTGTTCTGCGGAATGTGCGGTGCGATGATGTTCGGCGAGTGTGGAACAGGCAGAAACAAGGTCGTTCATCATTATTATAAGTGCTCTACTGCTAAGCGTTTCAAGACCTGCAAGAAAAAGACCGTCCGTAAGGAATGGCTGGAAGATTTGGTCATAGCTGAAACCATGAAGCTGATTCAGGACGATGCCGTGATTGATGCCATCGTTGCAGAAGTCATGGAGTTGCAGGATCAGGAAAACACCACGCTTCCTTTGCTGGAAAAGCAGATGCGCGAGGTAGAGAACGGCATTGAAAATATGCTGAACGCCATTCAAGCAGGTGTGCTGACCAACTCCACCAAATCGCGTTTGGAAAAGCTGGAAGCCCAGCAGAAAGAACTTGAGATTCGGATTGCCGAAGAAAAAATCGCTCGGCCACGGTTAAGCGAAAATCAGGTTCGTTTCTGGCTGACCCGGTTCCGCAAGCTCGACCCGAACGTGAAAAGCCACCGGGAAACGCTTATCAATACATTCGTGAATGCTGTTTATCTCTATGATGAAAAAGTTTTGATTACATTCAACTACAAAGACGGCACAAAAACCATCACTTTCGATGAAATCGCCGCCAAAGATGCCCCAGAGGGCAATGGTTCGGATTTGGGTTGCTTCGCTCCACCAAAAAAGCACGAAGGTTTCGGCCTTCGTGCTTTTCTTTTTCCTATCAGAACTTATCCTTATACAGTTCTCTTCGGCGGCTGAATCAGCGCACAAAGTTCTTCCTGCGTGTAAACGTCCTTGATGGTTTCTTGTGCCTTTACCATCTTGATTTTGAACGGTGCTATTTCGTCCTGCTCCATGCACCAGTAAAGGAACACTTTCACCGAACGGATATAGTGGTTAACGCTGTTTGCAGTCATTCCGCTATCCGTCAAAATGATGATTTTTGATCCATGACTTGGTGGCGATCTGAGTGACTACAAAGATAAATTTGATACACGGAAAGAAGAATGCCCATTCGTCTGAGGAGTTCTCAGGGGAGTAGGCATTTCTGCGCAAGTGGTTAATATAATTTCGATTATGATAATTCAAATTATATTAAGACGTTCCATGGGCTGTAACAGCTTCACCGCTTGGTTTTCAAAAACCACCTGTTGATAGCGGTATTACTTCTTCACAAATTGGTATACGCCATATTCTGGTGACGTCACCAATCCATGCTTGATAAGATTCTTGATAATAGAGGATGCACGAGATTTCTGAACGCCATATAGCTGTGCAACGTTTATGCTGCGGAACTGATATTGATACCGATATCTCTTGAAAAGTTCAAGCGTCCGTTCTTTTGTACTTGCAGTCAGCCTGGTATTATCCAGCCTTTTGCAAAGTTCACTCACTTCGGCATCCGTACTCATTCCGTGGAGCACTGTAGAAGTTTCCGCACTTTCCGCAGAGGTTTCCGCACTTTCCGCACCACTTGCCACACTTTCCATACTGACCTGTGCCGGAGTCGCTACACTTCTATTCGGCAGTGTGACGATAAAGAAATCCGAATCCGAGTAGAAAGTCGGCTTCTGGGCTACTTCCACATAAGAGTTCAGGATGCGGTCAATGCCGCTGCCACGGCGCTCCATAAAGCCAAGCCGTGAGAACACGTCTGAAATAACCTGATTGCGCCGCATAGACGGAATGTGCCGGATATCCATGTCCTGAACCCTGCGGCCATTCATCATACCGCCCGGTGAAGTGATCTCCAGTCGGTCATCGAACACTTCCACATGAATCTCCGAACCAAGAATCTGATAATTCCGATGAATCAGCGCATTGACCAGCACCTCACGAACGGCCTTATACGGATAGTCACTGCGTTCTTCACGGGTCATACCACGGATACTCCACGGGTTTTTGCTGTTGTTGCGAACAAAATCTTCCGCATTTTGCAGCAGCGTGATCAGACTTGCACCCTGAAATTCCTTGTCATCCAGAGCATCTTCTTCAATGCTGCCCTTGTAGTTGCCTTTCCAGCGGGTGCAGAAAATACGGGATTGTTTCAGAACGCCCTGATCGCAAAGCAGCAGGCCGCCATTCGTAATCTGTCCATCATCTGTTACCAATCCTGCGGAGGGCAAGTCTTTTTCGAGGTCGAAATCCTCTTTTTTCAGATTCTTAAACGTCGCGGCCAGCAGTGTAAAACTGACATCACCCACTCGATAAGAACTGGGCAGGGCATCAAAAGTCTGGTTCATGCCCTGCAAAATCAATTCGTTCAGTTCCCGTGAAGTGGCTTCTTCGGACTGGTCACCATGCCGCACATAGGCCGTATGGGAACCGTCAAAGGCATAATAATATGGATACGCCGGGCCGTCCTGTACTTCCAGATCAACGCAGGACTTGCCCTCTATTTCGACCTCCCGCACCCGATAGCGCGGCGTAGGGTCAATGCGGACTTTGATAAGTTCCGTCAATCTGCTTACCACAGCCTGCGGATTTTCCAATCCTACGACCTCGCGCGGCTCATTCTTTACGCCAAAAATCAAGTGTCCGCCCTCGGTATTGGCAAATGCCGACACGGATTTCAGCCAGCTGCGCGGCTTTTTCTCTTCAAGACGTTCCTTGTAATCCACATGGGAGGCTTCAATGTAATGGTCGAGGGGGAAAGGCATGGTATCACCTACTCGCTTTTTAATGTTTAGATTCATTATACCGTATTTTCAGTTCAAATTCAAAACTTTTATCGCGTTAACGAACGATTGAATTTTTAACGGGCAGATTGATTTTGTGAACATCTTAGAGTATCATTAGATCAAGCGGACGAATAAAATCCTATTTAGTCTGAGATTCTTCTTTGGTAGCTGCTTAGTTCTTTATAGACGTGGGGTGAATCTAAAATGTCAATGAAAGTTTCTTTCTTTAGAAAAGAACTTCGTGCCGATTATGAAAAAATACTATCGATCACTAGTTCAATCGTTTCATTTCTTCTGCTCTTCTACGATATACCCTCCGAACTGAAAATCAAATACTTTTTGTCTTTCGTTGGTGTGATGCTAATTGTTTATGTTCTAATGTGGTTTCATGCAAATCATATCCGACATGTCGAATTGTCCGTTAATAACTCCACTATCGAAATTTCAGCAGGCGATGTTTTTCAAAGCGAAGGCTTAAAAATCATTGCATTTAACGAATACTTTGATACCCAAGTAGATGAAAACATTATTTCTTCTCGAACGTTAAACGGACAGTTTATTAAAAAGTATGCCCATGATGTAGAGTCCTTAGATCATCTAATACAAGAGAATCAGCATGCTCAAGAGTGTAAGATTAACGTCAATCAGAATAGGCTGGTAGGAAAGCAAATCCAATATAAACTCGGAACGATTGTTCCAATGGATGACTTTTTTATACTTGCATTCTCAAAATTCGACAATCAAAATAGAGCATATTTGGAAATGAATGACTATACTGCATGCCTTATGAATATGTGGAACGAGTGCGATATTCATTATGGTGGAAGGTCTATTGTTCTTCCACTTTTGGGTTCTGGGATAACAAGATTTCACGGTTATGAAAATATAACCGATCAAGAACTTCTTGAAATTATTCTTTGGACTTTTAAAGTTAGTCGTATTCGTTTTCAATATCCTTCAAAAGCAAAAATTGTTTTAGCACAAAACAGTCTAGATAAAATCGATCTTTATAAAATAAAAAAGCTTTTCAAAAAATAATGAAGTCAGGAGATTAAAAATGGGACACAAGTGCTTTATAAGTTATAAAAAAGAGGATAAAATGTATAAAAATTATCTCGTCGAGTTATTTGCAGGTCAGGATGTTATCGATAAATCCTTGGATCGTATTATTGATAGTGAAGATGGCGACTACATAATGGAAACTATTCGAAACGACTATCTATCCGATTCAACTGTGACAATTTTCTTGATTGGCCAGCATTCTTCTGAAAATGAAGGAAATGATTATTGGGGACGGCCACGTAATTATTTCATTCAGCGAGAACTTCAGGCCTCTCTTTATAATGGAATCGGAAATACTCGTAATGGTGTACTAGGTATTGTATTACCTGAAATGTATGGTTCTATTTATAAAGGAAGTTCGCTCTGCAGTACTTGTGGTCAGTACCACGATTGCATTTTGTTAAATGATACAACTGTAATCCGCGAATTTTCTGCCAATTTTTATACCGAACCTCATGCTAGCTGTGCATGGACTTCTGATGAGGAATACTGCGTGATCGTGAAATGGTCCGATTTTATATCCAATCCAACTGCGTATATCGATAAAGCTTATGACAAGCGTTATAGCCCAATTGCATCTAAAATCCGAATTCGTAATCTTCGATAATTAAAAACTTCAGACTTATTGCAACGCCGCTCGTTCAAAAATCCACCATTCATCTTCCAATACATAGCACTGATTGGAACATGAATGGTGTTTTTTACAGTGCAGTTTCTTTCGATTCACATTGACCCTATCCAGCTTGTGGTGTCCGTGCACCCCATCATCTGGGCTCTACAGCAGGCTGATGCTTCAATGTCAACGATAGCTAATCTTGTCACTATCATCTAAAGCTATTGTACAACTTTACTACTTTGTTGCAAAGCATTTTTATCTCTAGCCTTGTTGCCCACCGAATCAAGTCGTGGTATAGTAATAATTGGAGTCGTTTGACCTTGAAGGTCGTTGCGGCATGAAACTTCCGATAATATTGATTATCTGGAAGTTTTCGGGATTCTATAATGCAGGAGGTTGTCTGTATGGCGGTGCTTTCAAAGAGTCAAATGTCCGAAGAAGATATTAAGTTCCATTACATCACACCCGCAATTACAGCAAAATGGGATAAGCAACATATCACGCTGGAAACAAAAATTACGGATGGCCGTATCAACCTCAAAGGTAACATTGTGGCCCGTGAAAAGCCGAAACGTGCAGACTATGTGCTTTACCTGAGCGCGAATAATCCGATTGCCATTGTTGAAGCAAAAGACAACAATCATACGGTTTCCCATGGATTGCAGCAGGCCATGACCTATGCGCAGATGTTGGATGTTCCGTTTGCCTTTAGCTCAAATGGGGATGGCTTTGCAGAACATGACTTCTTGACGGGCAAAGAACGCACCTTTGGACTTGACGAATTCCCAACAGAAAAAGAGCTGGTTGAGCGGTACAAAGCAGGTGCAAACGATGGAGCTGGTTTGACGGATGTGCAGGAGAAATTAATTGCACAGCCATATTACAGCAACCAAAACACTTACCCACCGCGCTATTACCAGCGCATTGCCATCAACCGCACGTTGGACGCGATTGCAAGAGGACAAAATCGGCTTTTACTGGTAATGGCAACTGGTACAGGTAAAACTTATACGGCATTTCAAATTGTATATCGTCTGCTCAAAAGCGGCTTAAAGAAAAAGATTCTCTATCTTGCGGACCGGAACAATCTTGTTGACCAGTCTATCCAACAGGACTTTGCGCCGCTGGAAAAGGTCATTCATAAGGTGAATTTTTCTAAAGACGACCCTCGCACGATTACTTCTTATGAGGTCTATTTTTCTCTCTATCAGCAGCTCGCTGGAAAGAACGAAGAACAAGACGAGAACGCTGAAAATGCACTCGATAAGCTGTCACAGCTCTTTAGCCCGGATTTCTTTGACCTGATTATTGTCGATGAGTGTCACCGTGGCTCGGCGAAGAAAGAAAGCAACTGGCGCAAAATTCTGGAATATTTTGCTTCTGCTACGCAAATCGGCATGACTGCTACGCCTAAAGAAACCAAATATGTTTCCAACATCGACTACTTTGGTGAACCCATCTATACTTACAGTCTGAAAGAAGGAATCGAGGACGGTTTTCTTGCACCTTTTAAGGTAATCAATGTTATGACTGATATTGGTGAGGGATGGCGTCCACGCAAGGGCCAGCGCGATATTTACGGAAACGAAATCGAAGATCGCATTTATACAAATAGCGATTACGACTACAACATTATTATAGAGGATCGTATCAATCAAGTTGCTGCTGAAATCACGCGATACTTGAAAAGCACTGACCGCATGGCTAAGACCATCGTATTTTGCCCAACCGAAGAAGCGGCAGAGCGTATGCGGATGGCGTTGGCAAACCAAAATGCCGACATGATGAAGCAGAATCCCGATTATGTTGTTCGCATTACAGGCAGTGATACTTATGGAAAGAGTAAGCTGGATTATTTTATCTCTGTTGGTTCAAAATATCCTGTTATTGCGACTACATCCAAGCTGCTCTCCACGGGCTCGGATTGCAAGATGACAAAGCTGATCGTCTTGGATGAAATGATTGGCTCTATGACAGAATTCAAGCAGATCATTGGCCGCGGGACCCGTCTGCGCGAAAAAGAAGGCAAGACCCATTTTGTTGTGATGGACTTCCGAAATGTGAGCCGCCTTTTTGCCGACCCGGATTGGGATGGCCCGATTGAAATGAACGAAGACTTCGATCCCGAAAAAGAGAACGATAAGCCCGTACCGAAAAAGGGCGCAGGAACATCTGACCCTCCCACGTCGCCAGATCCCAAGAAACCCAAACCAATCGTTGATAAAGATGGCTGCCGGGTGGAGATCATCTACAAAACGGTTTCTATTTATGATGCAGGCGGAAAGCTTCTCCGGCAGGAAAGCATTATTGACTACACAAAAGAGAATATCCGTGGCTCGTACGCTTCGCTGGACAATTTTATCCGTCAGTGGTCTGCTGAGGAAAAGAAAGAAAAAATCCGGGAACTTCTTCTGGAGCATGGCATTGACCTTGAAGCACTAAAGGCCGATCAGAACATGACGGATGTGGATGACTTTGACTTTATCTGCCATGTTGCGTTTGATAAAAAGCCTTTGACGCGCAGAGAACGAGCAGAAAATGTCAAAAAACGCGACTTTCTAGGCAAATACAGCGGTGCAGCAAGAGATGTTCTGGAAGCACTTCTGGACAAGTATATGAATACTGGCATTTATGAGATTGAGAAGACAGAAATTCTGCGGCTTGACCCGTTCCTGAAAATGGGCAAGCCTCAAAAGATTGCCTCTTACTTTGGCGGGAAAGACGGGTATCTGAAAGCTGTTAAGGAACTGGAACAGGCAATCTATGAAGGAGAAATTGCATAACAATGGGAAATTTATCGAATTTTGTGAAGCGTGTCCGCGATATTATGCGGAACGATGCAGGTATCAACGGTGATGCGCAGCGCATTGAGCAGATTGCATGGATGCTCTTTTTGAAAGTGTACGATGCCAAAGAGAATGATTGGGAGTGGGACGAAAAGGATTACCAGTCAATTATTCCTGAACCCTGCCGCTGGCGTAACTGGGCGCACGATGAAAACGGTAAGGGCATAACGGGCGACACACTGTTGGAATTTATCAACAATACGCTGTTCCCCACTTTGAAAAAGTTACCTGTGGACGCTTCTACGCCCATCAAAAAAGCAATCGTGCAGACTACCTTTGCAGATGCCAACAACTATATGAAAGATGGTGTTTTGCTCCGACAAGTAATCGATAAGGTAGACGACATAAAATTTGAAGACTATGAAGAAAGCCGTGCCTTTGCTGAAATTTATGAAACAATCCTGAAAGAGCTGCAAAGCGCTGGTTCTGCGGGTGAATTCTATACGCCGCGCGCTGTAACCGATTTTATGGCGCAGATGATCGACCCACAAATCGGTGAGAAGATGGCCGATTTTGCCTGTGGCACAGGTGGTTTTATCACCAGTTGGCTGAAAGCTCTGCATAAAAAGGTCAAGACAACAGAGGATGAAGCCCTGTATGCAAACTCCATATACGGCATTGAAAAGAAGCAGTTCCCTTATATGCTTTGCATTACCAATATGCTGCTGCATGACTTGGATGTGCCGCAAGTGTTCCATGATAACACGTTGCTTCGGGATGTTCTGGATTATACCGAAGACGATCAGGTAGACGTTATCTTGATGAACCCTCCCTATGGTGGCTCTGAGAAAAACGATGTTAAAAATCATTTTCCTGCTGACCTTGCCAGCAGCGAAACCGCCGACCTATTTATGTCCGTTATCATGTACCGATTGAAAGAAAATGGCCGTGCAGCTGTCATTCTGCCGGATGGTTTTCTGTTCGGCACAGATAATGCCAAAGTAGCAATCAAGACGAAACTGTTCTCTGAGTTCAATGTCCATACCATCATCCGTATGCCGGGAAGTGTGTTCTCCCCATATACATCGATTACGACCAACATTTTGTTCTTTGACCATACTGGCCCGACAGAAGAAACCTGGTTCTATCGTTTGGATATGCCGGAAGGCTACAAGCATTTCAGCAAAACCAAGCCCATGAAGTTGGAACACTTTGCTCCTGCAGTAGAATGGTGGAATGACCGCAAAGAAATTCAGCTGGACGGGTTTGACAAGGCCAAAAAGTACACGGTGCAGGAGATCAAAGACCGCAACTATAATATTGACTTGTGTGGCTATCCGCATGAGGAAGAGGAAATTTTACCGCCCAAAGAGCTGATTCAGCAGTATCAGGAGAAGCGCGCCAGCCTGAACGCAGACATTGACCGAATCCTTGCTCAGATCACGGAGATTCTGGGCATTGACCTTGATGCACAGGACTGAGCCACATAGATAAGGAAGAAAAAATGACAGGACAGCAACTGAAAAATTCCATTCTGCAAATGGCAGTGCAGGGCAAACTTGTTCCGCAAGACCCCAATGACGAGCCTGCTTCTGTGCTGCTGGAACGCATTCGTGCAGAAAAAGAACAGCTTATCAAAGAGGGCAAAATCAAAAAGGAAAAGAATCCATCTGTGATTTTCCGTGGAGCCGATAATTTGCCTTATGAGAAGGTCGGCAAAAATGAGCCTATCTGCATTGCAGATGAAGTGCCGTTTGACATCCCGGAGAGCTGGGAGTGGGTAAGATTAGAGGCTATTTGTACCAAACTCGTGGATGGTGACCATAATCCTCCAAAAGGATGTTCCTATGAAACAGCATATGTTATGGTCTCATCAACCAATATTAACGATGATTGCATCGTTGAACTTGAAAAAGTTCGTTATTTAGAGAAAAACATTTTCGACAAGGAAAATGAAAGAACGAACGCTGCAACTGGAGATATTTTCTTTACGTCTGTTGGTTCTCTTGGAAGAAGTTGCGTTTATGAAGGCGGATTAAATATTTGCTTTCAACGAAGCGTTTCCGTTATTCACACGTTAATTTTTAATTACTATTTAAAGTATTGCCTAGATTCCGCATATATTCAGCAGAAAATTGTTCGTGAGGCAACTGGAACGGCACAGAAGGGATTTTATCTTAATCAACTTGCGTTGTTATTGATTCCAATTCCGCCAATCAAAGAGCAACATCGAATTGTTTCAAAATATCTTGAGACCGTTCAAATGCAAAAGGAATATTACAAAACAAATGAAACATTGGATGTTTTAAATAGTAGATTTCCAGCCACTCTAAAAAAATCAATTCTCCAATATGCTGTTCAAGGAAAACTTGTTCCCCAAGACCCTGCCGATGAGCCTGCCTCCGTTCTGTTGGAGCGTATTCGCACAGAAAAAGAACAGCTTGTCAAAGAGGGCAAAATCAAACGTGACAAGCATGAATCGGTCATTTTCAGACGGGATAATTCTTATTATGAGAAGGTCGATGGAATTGAACGTTGCATCGACGATGAGCTGCCGCTTGAGATTCCCGAAAGTTGGGAATGGTGCAGACTCGGTACAATTCTGCAAAAGCTAACAGATGGTACACATTCAACACCCAAATACACTGCTAGAGGCATTCCATTCATATCTGTAAAAGATATAAGTTCTGGTAAAATTTCTTTTGAACGCACAAAATTCATTTCAAAAACAGAACATGAACTTCTCGCGTCTCGTTGTGACCCACATCGAGATGATATTTTACTTACTAAAGTGGGAACAACTGGAATCCCAGTATTGGTTGATACCGATAGGCCTTTTAGCATTTTTGTGAGTGTGGCGCAGCTTCGATTTTCAACAGAACTGCTAGACAAATTTTTCTTGATTTATCTTCTAAAGTCACCGCTTGTACAAACTCAATGTAGAGAAAACACAAAAGGGGTTGGAAATAAAAATTGGGTGATGCGTGATATTGCAAACACGTTGATCTGTATTCCACCATTGGCAGAACAAAAAAGAATACAAGCAAGTCTAGCTAATGTGCTAAAATCAATTTGATAAGAAAGAGCGTCTGAACTCATTTTTGAGAACAGACGCCTTTTTTACCAGTCTACGATATTATCTACCAAAGTCCTCTGCTCGGTTGCAGTTTTGCGCAAATAAATTCGCGTTGTTTCAATACTTTCATGTCCCATCAGGTCTGCAAGAAACGCAATGTCACTGCACCGATCCAAAAAGCTTTTTGCAAACCGATGCCGGAACGAATGTGGATAAACCACCGCAGGATCAATGCCATACTTTATCGCCAGCTTTTTCAGCTGTCCAGAAATACCTCTTGTAGTGATTCGTTCACCGAAACGATTCAAAAAGATAAAGCCGCTGTCTTGTTGCTTTTCTTCCAACCAGACAATGGCTTCCTCTTGCAATGATTTGGGAATGTAGATGCGGCGCAGCTTTCCACCTTTAGAATAAAGATCGAGGTGTCCAAGCCTAATATGTTCAACTTTGATTTGTACCAGCTCGCTGACGCGCGCACCCGTAGCAGCCAAAAAGCGGATGACAAAATACCAAAGCATATTGTCATCGCGCTTCAGGCAGTTTTTGAAGTAGATGTAGTCTGCTTCGCTAATGACATTTTCGAGGAAGGCTTTCTGCTGCACCTTGATGGATGACAATTTCCATGAATCCTTTCCGATGCTTTCGAGGTAGCAGTTGATAGCGCGGATTCGCAAATTGACCGTCTTGGGCTTGTACTGCTCAATCAGCCATGCTTTGTGCTCTTTCAAATTGCATTTCGTGACGGCATCATGCCGTTCCCCAAACTGCCGCACAGCAAACAAATAGGATGTTACAGTGTTTTCTGAGAGATTTGTTCCTCTCAAGTGTCTTTCAAATTCTTCAATCATAGTGAAAGACCTCCTTTCACCATGATTTTATACAATCTCACACCAAGGCCATATATAATTCTTTGATTTTATTTACGATGCGATTTTGTTCCTGAATTGGCGGCACCGGAATTAGCACTTTGCTCAACTCCGCTTGATTTATTTTGGGCATTTTAACTCGACTTGACATCGCAGTTGCTACTTGCGCATTAAACGAGTCTGATAAAATATACCTCAATAGGTATTCTTTGTTTATTGGAGTCTTTAGCGGGTACATATCTGCGCTACACAGTCCATCAAAGGGAGCAATTACAGCCTTGCGCAAAAGTGGGCGGATTTTAGAGTAAAGAATCTGTCCTTTGAAAAATAGATGATTAGGACTTGAGACTTTATCCTGCGCAACTGTTCGACAGTCCAAGAGAGTTCCTGTTAATTTTTCAATATTATCAGGAGCAATATGCATATAATCAAAATATCGTTCTGGAGAAACAAGATTTGTTGCTATCTCCACTACGGAAAAGAAGCGTACCCATTCCCAACTTTTGGGAATTTCAAATGGCAGTTCATCATCGATGCAGCGTTCAATTCCATCGACCTTCTCATAATAAGAATTATCTCGTCTGAAAATGACCGATTCATGCTTATCCCGTTTGATTTTTCCGGCTTTAATGAGCTTCTCCTTTTCTGTGCGAATACGTTCTAACAGAACAGAGGCAGGCTCATCGGCAGGGTCTTGGGGAACGAGCTTGCCTTGTACTGCATATTGAAGAATTGATTTCTTCAAGTCATCCGGGAAAGCCAAATTCAGATTTGACAGTGTAGTTTCAACTGAACCATACTTTTTAAGATACGGCGTAAGCTGTTTGATTTTTTCTACGATGCGCCTTTGTTCAGCAAGTGGCGGCAAAGGAAAGTAAATAGAGTTAAGTGAATTCTGAACGAGATGTTTTATAGTCATTCCTTTGCTATAATTGTCCAATATTTTTGCGCCCTTATAGCTTTCCATCAGTAACTGGAAGAAGCGTGGCTCGATATTACCGTAAAAGCGGACACGATGAAGTGCATTCTGATAATACATTTCTTCATCTCTATCCCATACAGCAGAACGGCCAACATCACCGCCTTCACAGATAAGCAAGTCTCCCTTGTTCAGCTGGTACTTCGATAATTCAGAATCTTCAAAACGAGCCTGTTTTACGGTTGATAAATCAATACCTGTCCAATAAACATTGATGCTGCATAGATACGGGCGATATTCACCAATGTTTTTTGATTTATCTAGTGTTTTACCTAGTGCGGTAACAGCTATCTGCTTTAAAGTAACCCACTCCCAGCTCTCCGGGATGTCAAACGGCACTTCATCTGCAATGCAGACAGGCTCATTTTTGCCGACCTTCTCATAAGGCAAATTATCGGAAAAGCCCAAGACAGTAATTTATGCGTATCGCGCTATCGAAACAAAACGGTAAAGTGGATTTTATCTGCTTTGCCGTTTTTCTTTTTTCTTAAATTGAAAAATTTTCAAAACTGTATTCCAAAACAGCCCTGCGGATTCCTATTAGTGTAGAGGCTTTCAAAATCTTTTGTAAAACGGCTTTCCGCTAGTTCTATAAGTGGATAATGAACAAAATCTATATTCTAAAATTAGTCAGTTCAACAAAATTTGAAAATCTGGTTGCCAAACACCCATTTTAGATTGTTATAGGTAGAGGGGAACGTTGGAAAAATGAATTTTCTTTGAATTTTCAAAAGACCCGGTTTAAAAACACCCCTTTAAGTTTGTATAGGGTGTAAGGACTATCTTTCCAAACAGACCTATTCACTGTTGGCTTCACTTCCGAAAATCCCTGATTCCTTACAAAGCCACATCGAACCTTGACAATTTCATGAGCCACCCCAGCAGGATATCTCTGATACTGAATGTGCATTCTGCGCGTCTTATCGGAAAATACGCCGGAGAAAATCGGGCAGGAACGGGCTGGGACAGAGTGGACAGTGGTTAAGAGCAAGATTCGCCTTTGTATACGAAATCGCTCCTACGGGCGATTTCTCCACGCGGCATCTTGATGGGGATTGTGCTCCCCATACCCTCACATCGTGCAAAATCACATGATTTTGCCTGTTGGTGGCCTGCTACAGCAGGTCACAGCCGGAGTGCAGATGCACTGCCGGGAAAATCAAACTCTTGATTTTGGAAAGGAGACCCCATGCCACGAACGAAGAAAAAAGTGAAATCTATCGTAAAGACAAAAGTAATCTCCGCACGAGTAACAGAAACAGTACATGAACTTTTACACCAGCAGGCAGAAGATGCCGGAATGACCCTCTCTGAATTTGCAGCACAGATGCTGATGAAAGGCCGCATGGATACCTCGTATGTATTCTATGTCCACCCGGACGAAATTGAAGCCATCACACGGGAGTTTGCCGCCATTGGGAACAACCTGAACCAGATTGCAGCGTTCTTCAACAGTGGGGGCCTTCCATCACATGTCATGCGTGAAAACATCAACCATGCGATTTCCTGCATTTTTGAAATGCGGGAGCAGGTCGCAGAAATGGCAGGGAAGAACTATGGCAATCTTAAAGCACATCGCAAGTAAGAGTTCCAGCTATGGTGCTGCACTGGAGTATCTGATTTTCAAGCATGACGAGCTTCGGAAAACTCCGATCCTTGACCAGAACGGAAATCGTATCATGCGAGATGAGTTTTATCTGGACGGTCTGAACTGTGAACCCTATTCCTTTGATGCGGCCTGCCAGCAGTTGAACCGCGAGTACCAGAAAAACAAAAACAAGAATGAAATCAAAAGCCACCATTACATCATCAGCTTTGATCCACGGGACAGCACAGAAAATTGTTTGACGGGTAAACGAGCACAGGAGCTTGGGCTGGAATACGCAAAAGCAAATTTTCCGGGGCATCAGGCATTGGTCTGTACGCACATGGACGGGCACAATGGCAGCGGAAACATTCATGTCCATATCGTAATCAACAGTCTGCGAAAACTGGATGTGCCTCAGCAACCCTTTATGGAACGGCCCATTGATAGCAAGGCTGGCTACAAGCACCATGTGACGAACGAGTATCTGAAGCATCTGCAGAAATCCCTTATGGATTTATGCCAACGTGAATTTCTGCATCAGGTCGATTTGCTGTCACCATCCAGAACGGGTGTGACCGAAGCGGAGTATTGGGCACAGCGGCGGCTGAATGAGAAAAAACAGGAAATCGAAAAGGAAGGATTTACGCCAAATCCGACAAAGTTTCAAATACAGAAACAGCTTATCCGGGATGCCGTTGCCGTCGCCCGTGAGAAAGCAATCTCGTATGAAGATTTTCAAAACATCCTGCAGGATGAATACAACATTTTCGTCAAAACCCAACGTGGGCGTTATAGCTATCTGCCGCCGGAACGGAACAAGTTCATATCGGAGCGTTCTCTGGGAGAAAGCTGCAAAAGAGAATGTCTGGAAGGATTCTTTGTTCAGAACGCCGAGAAGAATCTGCGGTACAAGGAAGAACCCATACTGATCTTTACAACCAGAACCAGGCTACGGCTCGTTGTGGACCTGCAGGAGAATGTCAAGGCACAGGAAAATCTGGCCTATGCGCTAAAGGTCAAAATCAGCAATTTGCAGAAAATGGCTGAAACGCTGGTATGGGTGCAGGAAAACAACATCAACGACCTGACAGAACTGAACGATCTGTGTAAGACAGCACAGGCCAATGCGCAGGCTGCGTATGAACGGCTGTCACAGGCAGAGGATGAACTGTACAAAACCAATGAACAGATTCATTATGCGGGGCAGTATCTTTCTACAAAAGATGTCCAGCAGCAATTTACGAAGGCGATTTTTAAGAAAAAATTCCGTGCAGAGCATTCCAAGGAATTGGATGCCTATGCAGAATCCGTGAAATATTTCCGAGAAGAAAATGATGGAAAGCTGCCATCGCTGAAATCTTTGAAAAAACGGAAAGAAGAACTGACCAAAGAAATCGCGGAGAGGAAAAAGGCATACGCTCCCCTGAGAGAAGAATCCCGGCGTCTGGAAATTGCATCGGATAACGTGTACAGCATCTTCCGAAAGACCGATGAGATGAAATCCGACCTTGCATGGAAACGCGAGTGGGAGGCTAGAGTCCGCGAAAAGGCAAGGCAGGAGCAGGCTCGACAGGAACAGCGTGAGCGTCAACCGAAACGCAAGAAGCGCAGCTATGATATGAGCCTGTAAATCAGCAGGGTCTTCCACCCCACACCCCGGAATCCAGCCGGATGTGCAAGTCCACAGAGGACTTTCCCATTCGGCAGGGACTTTTGAAAATAAGAAGGAGGCCAACTTTCAAGAACAACAATTTATTTGAAGCCGTAAAGCTGAATATTACTGCCCGACAAGCCGCAGAAACCTATGGTTTTCGTCCAAACCGCAGCAGCATGATTTGCTGTCCATTCCATGCAGACCGCAATCCCAGCATGAAAGTGGATTTTCGATTTCACTGTTTTGGCTGTGGAGCGGATGGTGATGTGATCGACCTCACCGCAAAACTGTTTCAACTTTCTTTGCGGCAGGCGGCTGAAAAGCTGGCTACAGATTTTGGGCTTTCTGCAACAGGAAATTCTCCACGATTCCTCTGCAAACCCGTGGAAAAGCCACTAAGCCCGAAAGAACAACTTTACAAAATCTTGTGCAGCTATCGTTCTCTGCTAGCAAATTGGCGCATGGCCTATGCACCCAAAAATCCAGAAGCATCCCTGCATCCTTGTTTTGTAGCAAGTCTACACTATGCAGACCGTGTGCAATATCTGCTGGATATTCTTTTGCAGGAAAGTCCAAATGAAAAGCAACAACTATTGAACGGAAAGGAAGTGACCGCCCTTGGAAAAGCAATCGAACGATGCAAGGAAACCGAAGATGCAGCATAGTGCACCCGCCCGAAACTGGGTGGGTGACAACGGGAAAATCATTGAACCATTGTTCGCAGATTACTTTTTGAGCCAGCACCCCATGCGCTGCTTTCAAGGCAGGCTGTTCACCGTGGATGGCATGGTGGAAGATGAAGCTCCACTGAAAAAGGAAATCTATGAGCAGATTCGCTATTATGCCACCACCAGCGTAGCGCGGCGCATTGAACATATCATGCAGGCCATCAAGTTGGCCTGCGCATCCGAGCCGCCGGAGATTCAGACAGACCGCATCCATGTCCGAAACGGCACATACTTTGTGGACGGTCACTTTACCCCTGAAAAAGAATACTGCATGAACCGACTGCCCATCTCCTATGTGCCAGAAGCACCAGCACCGACACGCTGGCTGCAATTCTTGAACGAACTGCTATACGAAGAAGATATTCCGGCCCTACAAGAATACATTGGCTATTGCCTGCTACCTGTTACCAAAGCGCAGAAAATGCTGCTGATGGTCGGCAAGGGCGGTGAGGGAAAATCAAGAATCGGGCTGATCCTGCGAGAATTGTTCGGCAGCAGTATGTACACAGGCAGTCTGCAAAAAGTGGAAACCAATCGTTTTGCCCGTGCAGACTTGGAGTATAAGCTTCTTCTGGTAGATGACGATATGAAAACCGAGGCCCTGCCGCAGACCAACAACATCAAGACCCTTGTTACACTGGAAGATAAAATCGACATTGAGCGCAAGGGCCAGCAGAGTGTGCAGGGGACGCTGTATGTTCGGTTTGCCTGCTTCGGGAATGGTAGCTTACACGCACTCTATGACAAGTCCAACGGTTTCTATCGCCGCCAGCTGTTGCTCACCACTAAGGAAAAGCCCGTTGGCCGGGTGGATGATCCTTTCCTCATTGACAAGATGCGGGGTGAAAAAGAGGGTATCCTGCTTTGGGCATTGGAGGGGCTGCATCGGCTGATTCAAAAAAATTACCAATTTACCATCAGCGAACGCACCGCCGCGAATCTGAAAGAAGCGATGGAGCAGGGCAACAATATCCTGGGCTTTCTCAAATCCGAGGGCTATTTTGAAATTCGGCAGGGGGCCAAGTGCAAATCCACGGATTTCTATAAAGTCTATGAACGCTGGTGTCTGGATAACCTGGAAAAGCCGCTGGCAGCATCCACCTTTATCCACCATCTAAAAGATAATCAGAAAAGTCTGGGCATCGTCTACGATGATAAGTGCATTGGCACAAATCGGGGCTTTCACAATGTAGACATTGACCTGTTTTTACCCGTTGATGTTCCAAGTCCGTGGGATTAAAAAATAAGAATCAACTTGAAAAAGCCTTGCTCAGCCTGCTCACAGTGCGTGAAATGTGCAGGATGCGCAGAGTGAGCAGGCAATTTTGAACTTACATCAAAAATAAAACATGGAGGTTTTGCCTATGAACAAATCTCGGCCTGTTGCGACCGAAACTGTGAAATCTTTAAATTATACGAAAAATATCTTGCAGACCATTCCGAATAACGATAAAATGGAAGTGGTCACTCAAACCAATGCCGTCAAGTCTCCGACTGACAGCCTGAAAGCCACAACACTGGTGTACACGGTGGAGGAAATTGCACAGATGCTGTCCATCAGCCTGCGCTCTGCCTACAATCTGTGCAACAGCACCACCGAATTCCGTGTCCTGCGGGTAGGCGGAAGCATCCGCATCCCGAAAGACAGCTTCGATGCGTGGCTCCGGGCAGCTTGAAAAAGGAGATAACGTATGGCATATATTACGAAACGCGGCAGCTCCTATGGCGTCCGCTATACTTATCAAGACGAGCAGGGTAAAAACTGCAACAAATAGGAAAGTTTTTCCACGAAAGAGGAGGCAACAAATCGCAAGAAACAAATCGAACACGAACTTGCAAACGGAACTTTTCTGATTCCGTCCACCATCACCGTCAAAGAGTTTTTGATGGAGTGGCTTCCCAAGCAATGCAACAAGCACAAGTGGGCACCGCAGACCTATCAATCCAATCTGGGAACGGTCCAGAATCTCATTATTCCGTATATCGGCGATATGCAGATGCAAAAGCTCAAGCCTTACCATCTGGAAGACCTGTATTCTACTCTCAGCAAAACGCCTTGCTGCCAATATTATGAGGGCAAAAAGCAGGTGCTTTCGGAAAAACAGCAGCAGCGGCTTCTCTCTGGAACAACCATCCACGAGGTACACCGCCTGCTGCGAACAGCGTTTCAGTATGCGGTGGAGTGGGGTGTCCTCATCAAAAGCCCCGTTCCGGTGGACAGCCCCAAGAAATCGATTCAGGAGCGTGCCATCTGGGATGCAGATGAGATGTGGGCCGCACTTGCCAGCATGGAGGACCCGATTCTGCATTTGGCTGTCCATCTGACGCTGGTGGGCGCGCTGCGAGAGGGCGAAGTTGCTGGCCTGACCCCGGAAGATCTTGATTTTGAGGGAGCAGACGGCACAGGCACGTTCCGCATCAACAAGTGTATGCAGCGTGTCCAAAAGGCATCGCTGGCAAAAACGGGCAAGGGCTGCATCTTGCAGGAGTTTGAGGATAAGCGTGAGGGCAGCACCACAACGCTGGTGCTTAAAAAGACAAAAACAGCATCCTCCAACCGCACCATCTTTATGACCGCCGTGCTGAAAGAGGAACTGAAACACTGGTTGAAGCGTCTGGAAATGGACGAAGCTGTTGAGCCGGAACGCTACCGCAACAGTGGGATGCTCCTGCGCCTGCCCAACGGTCTGGCGGTGGAGCCGATCCTCATCCGCAAGAAGTTTATCAAGTGGCAGGACGAGCACCCGGAGTTCACCCGCATCGTGTTCCACGGCCTGCGGCATTCCAGTGCCACCTACCAACTGATGATCTCCGGCGGTGATGTGAAAGCCGTACAGGGAACAACAGGTCACGCCAGTGCTAATCTTCTGGTCAACACCTATGCACACATCCAGCAGGATTCCCGCAAGAAGTTGGGTAAAAAGTTCGAGGAGGGCTTCTACAAGCCGAGAACAACACCTGCGCAGACTGTCCCGGTTGAATCAGAACCGACCATCTCCGTGTCGGCACTATTGGAGCTTCTGAAGGACGCAGACCCCTCTGTAAAAGCGCAGCTCCGCTTGGCTTTGCTGACCTGAATTGCAAAAAATAGCACGAATTGCAGAGTAATTCACAGACTTACTCCATCTGACACGAAAAATGCGGACCGTGCAAAAACCGTGCAGAGACCGTGCAAATGGCGTATAAAAAGAAAATCCCACGAGGAATCTTACGATTCTTCGTGGGATTTTGGTGCGCTCGAGGGAACTCGAATCCCTGGCCCTCTGATTAAAAGTCAGATGCTCTACCGGCTGAGCTACGAGCGCATACAGTATTTGTACAATATCAGAAATATTGCCATATAATATTACCACAACTGCGGCCAAAAAGCAAGGCTTCGCGGCAAAAAACTTTCTTTTGCAAAAATGGGCCAAGCCGGACGCAAACTTTCCCTTTACAAATCCGGTAAGAATCAGTACAATCAAATCAAGTATCGTTCACGATGGTCCCGGCCGTGCCGTGTGCACACAGGCCGCTGCGATAGGAGGTCTTTTTTCGATGAAAATTTCTCGACGGTCCGTACTTCGTTACACAGGTCTGACTGCGGCCTGGCTGACCCTGACCGGCTGCGCCCCCACCGGGAATGCAAGTCTTGGCGGCTGCCTGCCCGGCTGGATGAAAAAGGTGTTACGCGTGCCTTCGTCTGACGCCTCTTCGGCCAGCTCCTCGGCTGCGTCTTCGGCAGCCTCTTCGGCAGCCTCCAGCGAGGCCGCTGCATCGTCTGAGCTGGCGGCGTCCTCGCTGCCGGGCGTCGAACAGCCGGAGGCCGCGGGCAGCACGCTGCCTACCTATGACGCCGACCCGCTGACCGGCGAGGCCCGCAGCACCGACGGCCGCATCGTGGGCGTCATGGTCAACAACATCTGCAATTCCGAGCGGCAGAACGCCCGCCCGCAGCGCGGCATCGGTTCGGCCGACCTGCTCATCGAGAGCAAGGTCGAGGGCGGCATCACCCGCTTCTGCGCGCTCTATTCCAATGTGAACAACATCCCGGAGATCGGCCCCATCCGCTCCGGCCGCGACCAGTTCCTGCAGCTGCTCATGCCCTGGAATGCACTGTACTACCACGACGGCGAGAGCATCTTCTGCACCCAGTTCATCCACGTGTACAACTACTCCGGCCTGAACATCGGCGGAAAAAATTACTTCAACACGCCGGTCCATCCGCATGTGGCCCACCGCATCAAGCGAAATGAGAACGTCGCCTACGAGCACACCGAGTTCACCTCGGCCAAGGAGATCAGGCAGGCGGCTGCTGACGCCGGCATCGGCCTGACCTATCCGTACGAGGGCACCTTCTTCCGCTTTGCCGACTACCGCACGGATGCCGTGAACGACCTGGCCGACACGCCCTCGGCCCGGAGCATCCTCATCACCCACTCGGCCAGCTATAAGACGAGCTTTGCCTACAACAGCTGGAACCGGAACTATAAGATGTCCATGTACAGCAACCGCACCAAGAAATTCGAGGCTGCGGTGGACGAGCTGACCGGCAAACAGCTGACCTTTGCGAACGTCGTGGTCTGCTTTGCCAACATCGCTGCCTACGCAGGCGACTCCCACGATGTGCAGGAAGTCCAGTACGTCGAGGGTGGACAGGCCTATCTCTTCACCAGCGGCGGCGTTCAAATGGGCCGCTGGGAGAAGGGTCATCCCACCCATCCCATCCGGCTCTACACCGACGCGGGCGAAGAGATGACCCTGAACCGGGGCAAGACCTACTTCGCTCTTGTGGACAACGATGAGTGGAGCAACTTCAGCTATCAGTAAGACCAGCCCCGCGCTGCGGGACAGAAGAGGAACAAGATGAAATTTTGGAAGCGGACTGCTTTGTGCCTTGCGCTCTGCGCCGCGCTGCTGACCGGCTGCGTTCCCGCTGCGGACACCGCCTCTTCGGCGGCTCCCACCGACCCGCTCACCGGGCAGGAAGCGCTCTGGCCGGGGCAGCGCCCGGTGGCCGTCACGATCGAAAACGAGACGTCCAGCACCACCCAGTGGGGGCTTTCCTCGGCATCTCTGGTGCTGGAAGCTCTGACCGAGCCCCAGAGCGCCACCAGCCTGTGCCTGGTCTACCCGGCCGTGGATGCCGTGCCGCAGGTCGGCCCGGTGGCCGCCGGGCAGGACCTTTACTGGCGGCTGCTCGTGGGGCAGCAGGTGCTGCCCGTCCAGCGCGGCGGCGGCGCCTTTGACCAGAACTATCTGGACTACTACTCCCTGCGCGCGGTCGATGCGCTGGAAGTGGGCACCAACGCCTTCACCTGCGACACCACCTGGACCAGCCGCCCGCTGTGGCGCACCAGCGGCAATGCGCTGGCCGGGGTGCTGCGCAGCCTGAACATCTCCTCCGCCCTGTCGGAGTCCCGCCTGACCGACGCCGCTTCCAGCGCCGCAGGGGAGAGCGAGAGCGAAGCATCCCCCACCCTGTCCGTCCCGCCGCTGCTGCCCCAGCAGACGGAAGGCAAGCTGCCCGACGCCTCCGCCGCCGATGCCGTCCGCATTCAGGTCCAGTTCGGTGCGGACAACGCCACCGGCTTTGTTTACGACGCTGACAGCGGCACCTACAAAATGCTCCATGCCGACGGCACCCCCCAGCTGGATGCCAACAACAGCCAGCAGGCCGGTTTTGACAACCTGCTCATCCTGTTCAGCGCCTCTTCTCTGCGGGACGACGGCCTCACGCTGGACTACGACCTGAGCATGGGCGGCGGCGTCTGGCTCAACGGCGGGCATCTGTGGACCCTGACCTGGACCCAGGGCAGCGACTCCACCTTCGCCTTTTACGACGCCGACGGCCGGCCCTTCAACCTGCTGGCTGGCCGGAGCTATCTGGCCCTCGTTTCCAGCCTGACCGGTCAGGAACTCACCGTGACCAATTCCGCCGGGGAAGCCCTGACCTCCGCATCGGCCCCCTGACAGACAGCAAAAATCCCCCGTGCCATGCACGAGGGATCTTTTTGTGTCATCTCATGATAAGTCCACGACGCTGCCGACCTCGGCAGGGGTCGTGGGCACAGCGCCCAGCTGGACTTCGTCCATGTCCCGGCGCACCACAAAGTGCATCGTCTGGCCGGAGGCAAAATCGGGCTGGTAGGTCAGCTCCAGCGTGTTCCAGTCCTCCGGCGTCTCGCAGAAGCAGTGGAGCATGGCCCCGCGCCCTGCGGCCAGATTCAGCGTAAAGGCCGAGGCATCCGCCGCGTTCTCGCCATAGAGCGGGGCTGCAAAGCTGCCGCAGCGCACGGGCTGGCCGTCGCAGACGGCCGTTAAGCCGGTGCCCAAGCGGTACAGTTCTTCGGTCGTGGTCATCTCGCGGCTCTGCAGATAGCTCGTGCCCACGGCCAGCGCCTTTGCCGAGAGGTTCTCCACCGACAGATACACCAGGGTGCTGCCCAGTTCCGGCGCGGGGGCATAGCCCAGCAGCTCCACAGCGGCCTTGCCGTCCAGCAGGGCCGGTTCGCCCTCGTAGCAGGGGGCCAGCGCCGCAGCCGAAACACCGGTGAGCAGGGCGGCCGCCAGACTGACTGCACCAGAGCCGGCACATTTCAGGAACGAGCGGCGGGACAGAGATTGTGACATCGGGGATTCCTCCTAACAGCGGAAAAATAGTTCTCTCTATACAATAGTAAATTCCGGACAGCCTGTCAAGGTCTTTGCCCGGAATTTTACCGTGTATTTACTCGTATGCCTCGTTTTCCTCGGACTCCTCCTGGCCGCGCAGGGTATCGGCATAGCCGAAGGGCACGATGTCGATGGCCTCCACCAGACGGTCCCGCATCCAGAGCTGAACGTCCGTCTGGACGGTGTAGCCGCAGCCGGGGTCTGCCATCCACTGTTCCGGGTGGCGGGAGGGCAGGGCCCGCTGGCTGAGCATGCTCATGATGACGCCGCCGTGGGTCACGCAGGCCGCCTCGGTAACGTCCATCCGGATCATATACTCAAACAGCTTGAGCAGCGTCTCCGAGCAGCGGGCATGGAAGGCTTCGGTCGGCTCCGCACCTTCGGGCACAAAGCCGGAGCCGGGGGTGATCCACTTCTTGAAGTCTTCGTCCTTGACCAGCTCCTTCACGGGGTGGTTCTCAAAGACGCCGAAGCCCGCCTCCCGCAGGTCGTGGACCGAGAACTGATGGGCCGCGTTGGGGAAGAGGATGTTCGCCGTCTCCACGGCGCGCATCAGCGGCGAGGAGAACACGGTGTCCACCTGGGGGTACTCGAACCGCTCCTTCAGGTCGGCCAGCTGGGCGCGGCCCTCGTCGCACAGGGGGATGTCCGTTCCGCTGCCGATGTACAGCCCCTGGAGGTTGCCCGCCGTGATGCCGTGGCGGATCAGATGCAGTTTGAATGTTTTCATGGGTCAAAACACCTCGATTTTCGCAAAGATCGTCTCATTGTGCCCGTTTCTTCACGCCGGGCGCAATTTTCACGACCCCGGCGCGGCACAAAATATATACCAGTTGCCCCTTAGTTTAGCATAGATATGGTAGTCAGAGCAAGAGCTTTGACAAAAATGACGAAATTCGTCAAAAAATTCCGTCATTTTGCTTGCTTTACAAGTCGTTTTCCGTTGTGTATAATCAACATGCTGTAAACCAAAAATCAAAGAAGTCTCATTTTTCACTGAGGAGCCAAAGATCATGGAATTCAATCGTATCATCAAGCTGCTGCGCAAGGAGCGCGGCATCACCCAGAAACAGGCAGCGGAAGACCTCGGCGTCTCGCAGGCGCTGCTCTCCCACTACGAAAAGGGTATCCGCGAGTGCGGTCTGGATTTCGTGGTCCGTGTTGCAGATTACTATAATGTGTCCTGCGATTATCTGCTGGGCCGCTCGGCCGAGCGCAACGGCATGATGCTGACCGCCGACGAGCTGCCCAACCCCGACAAGATGAAGGACAACATCTATCACGGCAGCGTGCTGCCCACCATGAACAAAAAGCTGATCGCCAACAGCCTGAACGTGCTGTACGCCAAGATCGGCGAGTGCCACAGCAAGGCCCTGACCACCGAGGTCAGCAGCTACCTGATGATGGCCGTGGCCAAGATGTTCCGCCTGCTCTACTCTGCGGAGCCCCACAACGCCCAGAGCCTGTTCAGCGTGGAGGCCCGCCGCTGGCCCGGCTATGCCGACGCCGTGATGCGGATGAACGAGGCCAATGTGGAAGCCCTGCTGGCCGGTGAGAACGTCGGCGTCGGCGAGGGCGTCAAGGACCCGGCCTGCCTCTCCATGACCACCGAGAGCCTGACGCGGGAGTTCCCGCTCTATACCCCCAGCCTCTTAAATCTGGTCAAGACCAGCGAGACCCGCGTCAAGGGTCTCGGCCCGGAGCAGTAAGCCCCTGTGTGAAACTCGTGTTAATTTTTCCGCAAAAGGCTTGCACTTCCCGGCAAAAGATGTTATAAACGAACCATAGAAGAAAAAGACTATGCCAATTAAGGAGGCCGTTTTATGTCGAACAAGATTTCCCGCCGCGCTTTTCTGAAGGTCACCGGCGTTTCTGCGCTTGCACTGGGTGCCGCATCCATGCTGGGCGGCTGCCAGTCTTCCAGCGGCTCTGTCGAGGTGAAGGTCGGCGATAAGGTCAGCAACTGGAACAACCTGGGCGTCCAGCTGTCCAGCGTCTTCACGCTGTCCGATGCACCCGATGTGGCTGGCCACCAGTATGTCGCCGTTCTGGTCACGGCTGTCAACCGCTCCAAGACCGACAGCATGGCCATCGGCGCACAGAACATCGCGGAGATCGACGCCGCCTATCCCCTGACCGATGAGGCTTCCCGCGCCGCCAACACCGCCCCCTACTTCCACGCGCTGTCCGCTTCCACCACCGACTTCACCGTCACCGTGGACGGCCAGGCTGCCGAGGCCGGCGCTTACGTTTCCCTGTACGACGCCGCCACGGAGAGCTTCTCCGATGTGCCCAGCCTGCCCCCGCAGGGCACCGGCTACATTGAGCTGGTCTGCATGGTGCCCGCCGGCTGGCAGCAGATGACCGTGACCTACAACCCCACCTTCGCATCCGGCAAGAGCATCACCTTCGTGATGAGCGCTTCCGACCTGAAGAACAGCTGATCTTTTGAGACGAAATTTCGTCTCACCTCTGTTTTTTTCGGGTGAGATCTTCTCAAAAAATCTGTGAAAAGCATTGACATCCGCCCGGTTTTCGCCTATTGTATAGGCAAGGCCGTTTTGGCAAAATGATATGTGATCCCATACAAAGGAGGAACCATCATGTCTTTCGCATTTTCCCGCCGCTCGTTCCTGAAATACACTGCCGTCGCCGCTGTCGCCGTTGCTGGTGCCAGCCTGTTCACCGGCTGCAAAGTCGATACCAGCGACTCCTACAACGCGCTCCGCACGACGCCCGGTGAGCTCACGGTCCTGCAGGTCACTGCCGCCATGGGCACCTATGTGGAGGCCAGCAAGAGCTACACCGCACCGGATGTCACCGGTACGACCATTGCTTTCCCCTTTAAGATCACCAATGGCCGCGCCAACCCCATCTATGTGAACCCCAACAACTTCAAGGCCACCGTTCTCAACGATAAAGACGAGTTCATCACCAAGTATACGGCCTCCAACGGCCTGACCCTGGATGCCACCCTGTGCGATACCAACCTGAAGAAGGACGCCTCCGTGTCGGGCAATGTCAAAGTGACTCTGGGCGCTGCTCTCGAACCGGGCCAGTCCGTTGTGCTGACCTACTGCCCCGACCTGCAGTACAACGAGTACTCCCTGAACTGGAAGACCACCCGCGCAAAGGACTGATCTTCCGCAATCGTTCCGCATCTTCCGCCCGGACTGGTTCCGGGCGGTTTTTGTTTGCCCGCGTTCTGGCAAGGTGTCTCAATTTTTCCTCTGATTTTCAGCAGTTTTGTATCTTGTGTACAGGGTGTTTTTCCTTTACAATAGGGTCATGGAAAAGGATGGGAGCGCAGCGGCTCAGAACATGCCGCCGCGCTGTTTGTTTTCCGCCCGGAACCGGAAGTCCGGACTTTTGATGAACAGGAGTGTTGCAGTTATGATCAACATGGTAAAGCTACCCACCAATAAGAGCAGTCTGTTCCTGCGCGTGGCAAAGGGGCATTTTGCCACCAGCCACAGCCATATCAACTATTACATCGACGTGACCACCCAGAAATCCCGTCTGTCCGAGGCCAAGGCCGTGGCAAAGGAGCTGGTGGCTGCCTATCAGCATAGCACCATCGTGGATACCGTCCTCTGCCTGGACGGCACCCAGGTCATCGGCACCTGCCTGGCCAACGAGCTCACGAAAGACGGCTTCGCCAACATGAACGCCCACCAGACCATCTATGTCATCACGCCGGAGTACACCACCGGCAGCCAGATCATCCTGCGCGACAATCTGGCCCCCATGGTCAAGGGCAAGCATGTGCTCATTCTGGCGGCTTCCATCACCACCGGCTACACCGCACAGGCCGCCATTGAGGCTGTCAACTACTACGGCGGCACGGTCGCAGGCCTGTCGGCCATCTTCGCCACCGCCACCGACTGCCTGGGCATCCCGGTCACGTCCATCTTCGACCCGTCCAACCTGCCCGACTACGCCAGCTTCGATTCCCGCGACTGCCCCCTGTGCAAGGCAGGCCAGCGCATCGACGCCCTCGTCAACAGCTTCGGTTATTCCACCCTGTAAGCTGCCCCCATCGTCCTCTTCTGCCCCGCCGCACCGGACACGCTCCTGTTCCCATGCGGCGGGGTTTTCTGTGCGCAAAAATGCCCCCGGAGGGCTTTTCGCAGCTCTCCGGGGGCATTCTGTGTGCGTTGTGCTTTGGCGCACACGACCGGCGTTTTACTCGATTGCAATCAGATTCGGGTTCTCAGGCAAAGCCTTCGTCTGCTGAGGAGCAGGCAGCTCGACGTGCAGGACGCCATCCTCGAACTTTGCGTGGATGTCTTCCTTCTTCACATCGCCCACATAGAAGCTGCGGGCGCAGGTGCCGGAGAAGGATTCGCGCCGCAGATAGCGGCCCTCTTTGTCCTTTTCGTCATTGCTGTGGCTGCGCACTGCCTGAATGGTCAGGTAGCCGTCGTTCAGATCCATCTGAACGTCTTCCTTCTTGCAGCCCGGCAGGTCAACGGCCATCTCGTAGCCGTTGTCCGTCTGTTTGACATCGGTCTTCATCATGTTTGCACCGCGCTTACCAAAGGTATCACGAGCCTCACGGTTCATCATACGTTCCAGTGCAGCGTCATTCCAGAACGGATCGAAGAAATCATCGAACAGGTTTTCATGGAAAACAGTCGGCATAAGCATAAATCATTCCTCCAATCCCGGCGTTCGGGTCGGGGCAAAAAATCTGAAGCGTCCACTCGGAAAGGCTTTCCGGAGCGCCTTGCGGCTCTCCGTTTGCCCTTCCTCCTGAGCACGGCCCTGTTATAGCACATGTTTTTAGCACTGTCAATAGAAGAGTGCTAAAATTCACAGAAGGATAACAGTTTGATAAAATCCCATGCGATTTTTCCTCAAATCATGCTTCTCTGCGTCTGTTTTCGGTTTGTGCGCTGCCGTTCAGCGCTTTTCCTGTTTCGGGAAGACAAAGGGGTCGTGCCGATAGACGGCCACAAGGTAAGCCGCCATGACGCACCAGATGATGGGCTCACAGAGGATGACCGCATCGTACCCGAACTTCGGGATGAACAGCACGACGAAGACGACCTTGCCCACCAGCTCGATGACGCTGGAGAAGAGCGGCAGCACCTTGTTGCCAAGGCTCTGCAGGGCGTAGCGGGTGGAGAGCAGGATGCCCAGCACCGCGTAGAACGGTGCGTTCCAGAGCAGGTAGCGGGCACCGTTTTCAAGCACGATGGGCTCGCTGGAGCCGGAGACGAAGGCCACCATCCACGGCGCTGCCACCCGCATCAGCAGAACCGCAGCCACGGCCACGACGACCGAGTAGAGGTAGATCTCCTTCATCCCCTTGCGGACGCGGTCCGGCTGGCCCGCGCCGCAGTTCTGAGAAACAAAGGTCGAACCCGCCGATGCCATGCTCAGCAGCGGCATATCGGTGAACATGAACATCTTGCGGGCGGCGGTGTGCCCGGCGATGACCAGTGTGCCCAGCCCGTTGATGCCATACTGCAAAACGACCGAGCCTGCCGAGACGATGCTGCTCATCAGGCCCATGCAGATGCTCTGGCTGAACAGCTCCCAGTACAGATGCCGGCCGACCCGGAAGTGCTTTTTCTCCGGGAGGAGCAGCTTGACTTTGGCGAACACATACACGATGCAGAGCAGGACCGACACGCCCTGGGAGATGACCGTAGCCACCGCTGCGCCCTGCACCCCCATCCCCATCCGGGCGATGAAGAGCAGGTCCAGCAGGATGTTCAGGCCCGACGAGAGGAGCAGGAAGACCAGCGGCATAAAACTGTTGCCGATGGCGCGGAGCAGACCGGCGCAGAGGTTGTAGGCAAACATGACGAGGACGCCGTAGTCGATGACGATGATGTACCGGTAGGCGTCTTCGAGGATCTCCGCCGGAGTGTCCAGCAGCACCAGAAGCGGGCGCAGACCCACCGCACCGGCCAGCGTGATGCAGAGCGAGGCAATGAGGCCGATGACAAGGGAGCCTGCCACCGTCTTCTTGAGCAGATCGTGATCCTGCGCCCCGTAGGAGCGCGCTGCGACGATGGCAAGGCCGTTGCCGATGCCGAGGCCAAAGCCCACCAGAAGCTCGTAGATCGAGCCGCAGGAGCCAATGGCGGCCAGCGCCGTGTCGCCCAGCACATTGCCCACGATCATGGTATCCACCGTGTTGTAGAGCTGCTGGAACAGGTTCGAGACGAAGATGGGCAGCATGAAGACGACCAGGCTCTTGAAAATGGGGCCGTGCATCAGATCTACGTTCATCGTAAATGGGGATCTTTTTGTGGTTTGGGTCATGCAGTTCCTCCTATCAGACCGGAAAATGACCCTCTCCGTCTGGGACAGAGAGGGCCATTCTGATGATACCGTTACAGTTCCTGTGCTTCGAAGCCGTTGACGGTGAGCACATCCACCTGGGTGAAGCCTGCGGCCCGGAGGGCAGCAGCTGCTTCGTCAAAGTCGAAGGTCAGGCTGGCCGTGTCGTGGGCATCGGCCGTGATGATGACCCTGCCGCCCATCTTCTGCCACTCGCCCAGCAGCCAGGCACCGGGGTAGAAATCCTTGCGGTAGCCGCGGTAGACGCCGCCGGTGTTCACTTCCAGGCGGCAGTCATGCTCTTTGGCCACGGCCAGCGCCTTGAGGGCAGCGGCCTTGTAGCGGGGAGACTCCTCGTCGAAGAACTCGCCCTCGCCGTTCAGCTTCTTGATGAGGTCGATGTGAGCCAGGATGTCCGGGCCTTTGGCCGCCACCTTTGCCACCTCGGCAAAGTAGGCCTCGACTGCGGCCAGCGGGTCGCCGTCGAAGTCATCGAAGATGCAGTCGTGCAGGTCCTGCGGGCGGAAGTCGATCTCGTAATACCGGCCGGTGTTCTTGCCGTACAGATGATGCGCGGCGCCGATCCAGTAATCGTAGGTTTCGGGCTTATCCTCACTCAGCACGTCCCACTCGATGCCGCAGAGGATGTCCACCTTGCCCCGGTACTCCGCCTTGAGCTTGGCGATGGTGGCCTTGTACTGCGCAGTGCGGCTGGGGCTCATGCAGTATTCGCGGTCGCGCTGGGTGTAGCTATGGCCGGAGAAGCCCAGTGTAGTCAGACCCTGCGCACAAGCGGCGCTGGCCATCTCCTGCAACGTATTTCTGCCGTCGCACATTGTCGAGTGGCAATGCACGCTGGACTTCCTGTAATCTGCCATAGAAACTCACTGCATCCTTTCCTGTTTGACCTTGTGGTCGATGACATGTCGTTTTTCAAGCTCACGGGTGATGTCCTCCACCGTGATGCCTGCCTGGACCATCAGCACCAGCACATGGTATGCCAGGTCGCTGATCTCGTAGATGGTCTCGGCGCGGTCTTCCTTTTCGCCCGCAATGATGACCTCGGTGCACTCTTCGCCCACTTTTTTCAGGATCTTCTCCTTGCCCTTTTCGAACAGGTAGGTGGTGTAGCTGCCCTCCTGGGGGTCGGTCTTGCGGCCTTTGATGAGCGCATAAAGCCCCTGCCAGCTGAACTGCTTGAGCTCCGGCGAGAGATACACTTCGTGGAAGAAGCAGCTCTCGGCACCGGTGTGGCAGGCGGGGCCGTCCTTGACCACCTCCACCACCAGCGCGTCGCTGTCACAGTCGGCGGTGATGGATACCACATGCTGGACATTGCCGCTGGTGTCGCCCTTGCGCCAGATCTCCTGGCGGCTGCGGCTCCAGAACACGGTCCGCCCCTCGGCGATGGTCAGTGCCAGCGTCTCGGCGTTCATGTAGGCAAGGGTGAGCACCTCTTTGGTGTAGTGGTCCTGCACGATGGCAGGGATGAGGCCCTTTTCATCAAATTTCAATTCCATCGTAGTTCTCCTCCCCCTCAAAAGGGGATACTTACAGTTTATCCTAAATGGGGCCGAAACGCAAGAGCTTAGACCCGCATTTCGATGCCATTTTCGTTCAGGTAGGCTTTCAGGTCGGCAATGGAGAGCAGTTTCTGGTGGAAGATGCCCGCCGCAAGGCCCGCGTCGATGCCCTTGTGGTGGAACAGTTCCAGAAAATCTTCTTTTCTGCCTGCGCCGCCGCTGGCGATGATGGGCACATGCACCCGCGCGGCCACGGCGTCCAGCATTTCGAGGTCAAAGCCGTTCCGCACACCGTCGGTGTCGATGCTGTTCAGGCAGACCTCCCCAGCCCCGTGCTCGGTGCACCAGGCGATCCAGTCCAGCGCATCGCGGCCGGTGTCCTCGCGCCCGCCCTTGGCAAAGACGCGGAACTGGCCGTTCACCCGCTTGACGTCGGCGGAGAGGACGACGCACTGGTCGCCGTAGCGCTGGGCTGCCGCCGGGATCAGGCCGGGGTCCTGCAGCGCACCGGAGTTGACGCTGACCTTGTCGGCCCCGCACTTGAGCACCCGGTCGAAATCCTCCAGCGTGTGGATGCCGCCGCCCACGGTCAGCGGGATGAAGATCTCGCTCGCCACCTGGGTGAGGATATCGGTGAAGAGGGCGCGGCCCTCAAAGCTGGCCGTGATGTCGTAGAACACCAGCTCATCGGCCCCGGCGGCGTTGTAGAGTCGGGCCATTTCCACAGGGTCGGCCACATCCCGGATGCCCTCAAAGTTCGTGCCCTTGACCACCCGGCCATTTCGCACGTCCAGGCAGGGAATGATGCGTTTCGTTATCATGTTCTGCTCCCTTCCGGTTCAGCGCTGCACCCGCACAGCGCAGCGTTTCAGGTCCAGCGCACCGGTGTACAGGCTCTTGCCCAGGATGGCCGCCGCCACGCCCATCCGGTCCAGCTCTTCCAGCTCGGCTTCTGACGAGATGCCGCCGCTGGCCGTGAAGGCCACGCCGGGCACTTCGGCCTGCAATTGCCGGTAGAGAGCCAGATTTGTGCCCTGCATCGCGCCGTCACAGGCAATGTCGGTGTAGATGATGGCCCGGCAGCCCGCCTCGGCCAGCCGTTTGCAGAAGTCCACGCCCTGTTCGGTACTGACCTCCTTCCAGCCATGGATGGCAACGTATCCATCCTTCGCGTCCACGCCCACGGCGATCCGGTCGCCGTACCGTTTCAGCATCCGGGCCGTGAAGTCGAAATCGGTCACGGCCACGCTGCCCAGGATGCAGCGGCCCACGCCGAGCGACAGATACGTCTCGATCCGCTCTTCGGTGCGGATGCCGCCGCCGACTTCAATGTACAGGCCGCCCTGTTTTGCCAGCGCGGCGATGGCCTCGTAGTTGGAAAGGGTGCCGTCCTTGGCACCGTCCAGATCCACGACATGGAGATTTTTTGCTCCGGCTTCCAGGAACTTCCGCGCCTGGGCACAGGGGTCTTCGCCGTAGACGGTCATCCGGTCGTAGTCGCCCTGCGTCAGGCGGACGACCTTTCCGTCCCGTAGATCAATGGCTGGAAATAATTGCATTATAGATCTCCTTTAACTGGCTTCCCCCTCTCAGGCGCTTCGCGCCAGCTCCCCCAAAGGGGGAGCTTTTCAACCTCCCACTTCGGGGGAGGTGGCATCGCGTAAGCGATGACGGAGAGGGTTGAGCCGTTCACAATTCACTGAAGGCTTTCAGGATGCGCAGGCCGGTGTCGCCGCTCTTTTCGGGGTGAAACTGCGTTCCATACACCCGGCCCGCACGGACCACGCCGGTGACAGGGATGGAATAATCGCTCACCGCCAGTGTGCTCTCCGCACAGTTCGTGCCGTAGTAGCTGTGCACGTAGTAGACGTATTCGCCCTCGTGGATGTAGCGGAACAGCGGGTCGTCCCGGACGATGTGCAGCGCGTTCCAGCCGATCTGCGGCACCTTCAGCGTCCGGTCTGCAAGGTCGGGTTCCAGCGGGCAGACCTCGCCTTTTACGAAGCCCAGGCCCGCGTGTTCGCCGTACTCATAGCTTTTTTCAAACAGCAGCTGCATCCCCAGGCAGATGCCCAGCAGCGGCTTTTTGGCGGCTTCTTCCCGGAGGACGGGCACCAGGCCGGTGGCTTCCAGCTTGGCCATGGCGTCGCCGAACGCTCCCACACCGGGCAGGATGAGCCGGTCGGCCGCGCGGATGACCGCCGGGTCGGCGGTGACGACGGCCTCCTGCCCCAGATGGGCCAGGCTCGACTTCAGGCTGAACAGGTTGCCCACCCCATAATCAATGATCGCGATCATACCAGCAGTCCTTTCGTGGAGGGGATCTCGTCCCGGTGGGCGGCGTCGATCTTGACCGCTGCAGCCAGCGCGTGGCCTGCGCCCTTGAAGCAGGCTTCGAGGATGTGGTGGGTGTTCTCGCCCGCGAACTGGACGAAGTGGACCGTGGCGGGCACGTTCCGGGCAAAGCCCAGCCAGAACTCCGAGGCGCACTCCACATCAAAATCGCCGACCTTTTCGGTCTTGCAGCGGACATCCCAGTTCAGGGTGCACCGGCCGGACAGGTCCACGGCACAGAGCACCAGTGCCTCATCCATGGGCAGATAGAAGCTGCCGTAGCGGCAGATGCCCCGCATATCGCCCAGCGCCCTGGCAAACGCCTGCCCCAGTGCGATGCCGATGTCCTCGGCGGTGTGGTGGTAGTCCACCTCCACGTCGCCGTGGCAGGTGAGCACCAGGTCGAACCGGCCATGCCGCGCAAACAGCTCCAGCATGTGGTTCAGAAACCCGCAGCCGGTGTCTACCTGATACCGGCCTGCGCCGTCCAGATTGAGGGTCAGTTCGATCTGCGTCTCGTTGGTGTTGCGTTCCAAACTCACTTCCCGCATGGGTCAGTCCTCCAGTATCTTGTCCAGTGCGGCCAGCAGCGCCTGCATCTGGGCCGGTGTGCCGATGGTGATGCGCAGCCAGCTGTGGATGCGCGGTGCATCGAAATGCCGCACCAGCACACCGTTTTCCTTCAGTTTTCGGTACAGAGTGCCGCCGTCCTGCCGTGCCGTGCGGGCGAACAGGAAGTTCGACCGGCTGTCCAGCACCGTGAAGCCGCGCGCTTCCAGCTGCTGCCGGGTCCAGCTGCGCGTCTCGACGATAGCGGCGCGGGTGGTGTCGAAATAGGCGGTATCTTCCAGCGCGGCCTGCCCGGCTTTCAAGGTCAGGCGGTTGATGTTGTAGGGGTTCAGGCTGAACTTGACCCGGTTCAGGTCGGCGATGAGCTTCGCGTTGCCCATGGCCAGACCCAGCCGGGCACCGGCCAGCTGGCGGGACTTCGAGAAGGTCTGCACCACCAGCAGGTTCTCGTACCGGTCGATGAGGGGCACACAGCTCTCCCCGCCAAAGTCCACATACGCTTCGTCCACGATGACCACATGGTCGGGGTTGGCCTTCAGGATGCCCTCGATGGCGCTGCGGGGCAGGGCCAGACCGGTGGGGGCGTTGGGGTTGGCCAGCACGATGGTGGTGTTCAGGCCGTAATAGTCGGCAGGGTCCAGCGTGAAGTCCTCCCGCAGCGGGATGATCCGGCTGGGAATGTGCATCAGCCCGCACCAGACGCCGTAGCAGCCGTAGGTGATGTCCGCATAGGCCAGCGGGTGTTCCTCGTCGCAGAAGGCCCGCAGCGCGAAGAACAGGTTCTCGTCGCTGCCGTTGCCGGGCATGATCTGGTCCGGCTGCAACCCGAAATGCTTTGCTGCCGCGTTCAGCAGCTCGGCACAGGCCGGGTCGGAGTAGAGCCGCAGCTTTTCCACCTCGGCACGGCTCACGGCCTCCAGCACCGCCGGGGAGGGCGGATAGGGGCTTTCGTTGGTGTTCAGCTTGATGTACTGCTGATCCTGCGGCTGCTCGCCGGGGGTGTAGGGGGTCACATTCATCAATTTTTCTGATAGAAAACGGCTCATTGCAGTTGTCCTCCGTTTTTCTGTAGCTTGACCGCTCTGCCAAAGGCTCCCCTCATAGGGGAGCTGTCACGCGGCGCGTGACGGAGAGGTTTATTCGTACCGGATCGTCACGCTTCTGGCGTGGGCGTGCAGGCCCTCGCGCTCGGCAAAATCGGCGATGCGGGGGGCCACCGCCTCCAGCGCATCGCGGGTGTAATAGAGGAAGCTGGACTTCTTGACGAAGTCGTCCACGCCCAGCGGGCTGGAAAAGCGGGCCGTGCCGCTGGTGGGCAGGGTGTGGTTCGGGCCGGCGAAGTAATCGCCCAGTGCCTCCGGGACGTTCCGGCCCAGGAAGATGCTTCCCGCATTCTTGATCTCGTTCAGCACGCCGAAGGGGTCTTCCACGCAGACTTCCAGATGTTCCGGCGCGATGATGTTGCAGGCCTCAATGGCCTTGTGCAGGTCGGTGCAGACGATGATCTTGCCGTTGTCGTCCACGCTGGCGCGGGCGATGGCGGCACGGGGCAGCTGGGGGATCTGGACTTCCAGCTCTGCCTGCACGGCTTTGGCCAGCGCTTCGCTGTCGGTCACGAGGACGGGGCTGGCCAGCTTGTCGTGCTCGGCCTGGCTCAGCAGGTCTGCCGCCACCCAGGCCGGGTCACACCCGCCGTCTGCCAGCACCAGGATCTCGCTGGGGCCGGCGATCATGTCGATGCCCACCTTGCCGAAGACCTTCCGCTTGGCCGTGGCCACGTAGATGTTGCCGGGGCCGACGATCTTATCCACGGCCGGGATGCTCTCGGTGCCGTAGGCCAGCGCTGCCACCGCCTGTGCGCCGCCGGTCTTGAAGATCTTCGTCACGCCCGCCGTAGCGGCAGCGGCCAGGATGACCGGATTCACCCTGCCGTCCTTTCCGGCGGGGGTGGTCATGACGATCTCCGACACCCCGGCCACCTTAGCCGGAATGACATCCATCAGCACCGTAGAAGGATAAGCCGCCGTACCGCCGGGCACATAGACGCCCGCCTTTTCGATGGGAGTGTATTTCTGGCCCAGCACCACGCCGGGCTTGTCGTTCATCACAAAATTCTTGTGCACCTGCTGGCGGTGGAAGGCCTCGATGTTGGCAGCGGCCTCTTTCAGCGTTTCCAGGAAATAGGGGTCCATGTTCGCGAAGGCCTCGTCGATCTCCGCCTGGGTCACCTGCAATTCTTCGATGGACGCGCCATCGAATTTCAGGGCGTATTCCTTCAGGGCCGCATCGCCGCGGGCGCGAACGTCGGCAAGAATGCCGTCCACGACATCCTCCACATTCTTTTCGGCACGGATGTCCCGGTTCAGAATTTCTTCCGGTCTCAGTTCGTCAAATTGGTACAGCTTGATCATTTTGCAGCCTCCTGTAAGGTCTCCCGCAGTTGTTCGAGCATTCGGTCCACTTCCCGGTGTTTGAACTGGTAGCTGGCCTTGTTGGCGATGAACCGGGCCGAGATGGGCAGAAATTCGGTCACGACTTTCAGGCCGTTTTCCCGCAGGGTCGTGCCGGTCTCCACGATGTCCACGATGACATCCGAAAGGCCCAGGATGGGGGCCAGCTCAATGGAACCGTTCAGCTTGATGATATCAATATCCCGCCCGATGGACGCATAGTAGTTCTTGGCGATGTTCACGAATTTGGTAGCGACCCGCACCGGGCGGCTGGGGTCGTCCTGATAGTCGTTCGGCGCTGCCACGCACATCCGGCATCTGCCGAGGCCGGTATCCAGCAGCTCGTACACATCGGCGGAGGCTTCGGTGAGGATGTCCTTTCCCACGATGCCCACATCCGCCGCGCCGTGCTCGACGTAGATGGCCACATCGCTGGGCTTGACGAGGAAATACCGGATGCCCGCTTCGGGGTTCTCGACCACCAGCTTCCGGGTAGCATTGTAGTCCTCGGTGCAGCCGTAGCCGATGCGGGCCAGCAGGCCATAGACCTTATCGCCCAGACGGCCTTTCGGCAGAGCCACATTCAGCATCACCCGGTCGGTCTTCTGCTGCTGGACCGGCGGCAGCGGGGCGCTCAGGCGGTCCAGCTCATCCAGATAGACCGCAAACCCGATGGCGTCCGCGCCGGGGGTGAATTTCTGCATCAGCAGGTCGTAGCGTCCGCCCTTGAGCAGCGGGCGGGGCAGGCCCTGCAAATAGCCCTGAAAGACCAGCCCGTTGTAATACTCCATCTCGCCCGCCAGCGAGAGGTCCAGCCGAACGCTCCCGCCCCCGGCGCTCAGGGAACCCGTCAGCGCCCGCAGCTCGGCGGCAGCGGCCCGCATCCGGTCGTTTTTGCAGAAAGCCTCGGCGCGGGCCAGCGTCTCTTCGCAGCCGCCGCAGAGGGTCAGCAGCGCACACAGCGTATCGGCCCCGGCATCGTCCAGCCCGGCGGCCTTTGCGGCGGCCCGCAGCTCGTGGGCGTTCTTCTCGCGCAGCAGGTCCAGCAGGGCGGGGCGGGCCGTTTCGGGCACTGCCAGCGCATCCAGCAGACCGAACAGATACCCCATGTGGCTCAACTCCAGCACCCAGGCCGCGCCCAGCTGTTCCAGCGATTTTGCCGCCAGCCCAACTGCCTGCTGCACCTGCGCTTCGCCCACGGCTCCTAGCATCTCCAGGCCCATCTGCGCGATCTCCTTGAAGGTGTGGCTCTCCGCCGAGGGGCGGTAGACGTTCTCGTGGTAGTAGTATTTCAGCGTCTCGCCGGGGGCGGGCTGGGCCGTTTTGGCAATGGAGAGGGTCACATCCGGCTTGAGCGCCAGCAACCGTCCGTCCAGATCGGTGAAGGTGATGACCTGTTCCGACGACAGAAAGCTCCGGTTCTCCTGATACAGACCGTATTCCTCAAAGCGGCCCATGTGATATTTGCGGCAGCCCGCCGCCTCATACAGTGCCCGCAGCGCAAAGGAGGCCCGCTCCTTCGGCTGCAGATCCGACAGATCAAATCCCATGCTGGTTTCCCTTTCCTCTTTCCCGCCCTGTGTGCGGCATCGTCCGCGCCATTTGCTCTGCGAAATCCTTCTTGAATTTATTTTACTTTATCTTGATAAAGTTGTAAAGCACGAAAGTATCAAACTTTTCTCTTTTATCTTACCGTTTTTCTGTGCGTTTGTACAGAAACGCGAAATTGTTTCATCGTACCGGCAAATCAGATGATGCGTTCCGCAAACGCACCGCTCCCCAAAGCGCAAAAATGCCCCGCCGGGCGCAGGATGCGCACAGCGGGGCAAAACGCGATTCTTCGGGGGGCGGCTCAGCGATCCAGCAGGGCCAGCACACCGCTCTTCGGGCGGGCACCGACCGCCTGATTGACGAGCCGACCGTTCTGGAAGACCAGCAGCGTGGGGATGCTCATGACGCCGAACTGGGCGGCGAGGTCCGGCTGCTCGTCCACATTGACCTTGCCCACCTTGACGTCGCTGCGCTCCTCGGCCACCTCGTCCACGATGGGCGAGAGCATCCGGCAGGGGCCGCACCAGCTGGCCCAAAAGTCCAACAGCACCGGCTTTTCGCTGTGCAGCACCTCGGCGTCAAAATTTTCGGTCGTGATCGTAATGGGTTCCATATCTTCTACCTCCTGCGGGTGTGTTTGTTGTTCGATGGTCTTAGTATACCCCAAATGCCGCCCCGCTTCCGTAACCGGGTCACAAAACACAACAAAAAGCGGCGGCCTGCACTTACGGAACAGCCACACAAAATCTTGACAATCCGTCCAAAACCGGATATACTACAAATAAGGAAGGCGCTGGCCCAACAAACGGCTAGCTCCTTACCGGCATATCGTCAAAAGAATGACCGTCGGCTTGGGCAAGCGTGGGCGGTCATTTCTTTTGTCCAATTTTGGTCTGAAACTCTTTGATGCGAAGCACGATATCGATCGTGTCGTAGATAACTGTGACGATCAATCCCAGGAAACTGATGATGAGCGCCAACAGTGCAAGAACCTCAGTCAATGTCATTTGACATCCCCCCTTTCAGCCACAAGGCCTCCGGGGGACAAAAACTACAAAAGTCGCCCTCCCGGCGCCTTGCTGATAACAAGACCTTCCGGTAGGGAGTTGCCGCCTGCGTTCTGGACACAGCGTCTTCCGGTATTAGAATAGCACACTTTTCTCCAAAACACAACAAAAAGCGGCGGCCCGCCCCGATTGGGGAGAGCCGTCGCTTTTCATTGTTCTTTGGAGTACTCCGGGCTGTCTGGCCTCAATATTTTAGGCAGTGATGATGACCAGAGCGGTGATGGGCCACAGGCCGACAGCAGCCGTACCAGCGCAGATGCCCTTGAATGCGCTGATCAGATCCTTCTGCAGGTAGTTCACATAGGTGTTCATGCCGCCCTCCAGCAGAGCTGCGGTATCCTGGCCCTTGTGCGCTGCGACATAGTTGCGGGTAGCGACCATGCCCTTGTAGTAGTTGTACAGGTTCCAGATGCCGAATGCGGTGCTAGCCAGAGCAGAAATAGCACCAATAGCGCTGCCGCCCTGCGTATAGGTCATTTCCTCTTCGTTCATGACGTTGTAGTTCGCGGGCATCTTCATCTTGTTTTCCATAATAACACTCCTTTGAAAAAGCAATAATATCCCAAGCAGTGCATTCGCTGCACTGCAGGTTTCCAAACAAATGCTAAGGGGTTCCAAGAGGCATCCGGGGCTGTCTGCTCAGATGAGCATCAGCACCACGCTGACCGGGGCCAGACCCACCACCGCAGCGGTGGAGACCACATCCCGCAGGAAGTTGGACGGGCTCTGGCTCATGTCCTCGCCGATATCATCCAGCGCACGGCCGATCACCGTGAAGACATTGCCCTTGCGGTTCTCCTTCTGGTTCAGCCAGCTGCGGGCCGTTCCGATGCCCCAGACATAGCTGGCACCCAGCACCACAGCTCCTACGACCGTTGCCGCCGTCGAGAGCGCATCCAGATAGCTGCCGCCCTCAACATAAGTCATCTCATCTTCCGACACCACGGCGCAGTGTGCGGGCATCTTCAGTTCATTCTTCATTCTTAATTTTCCCTCATTTCGACGGTTTCTGTTCCTCCGCCGCATCCAGCAACCCTGCTGCATTCCTCACTCACTCTTTATACGCTCATTTTACTACGTCTGTCGATTTTCTGCAATAGATTCTGTGCAAAACTATGAAAAATCGGAAAGTCGCATGAAAACTTCGCAAAAAGTTTGTGAAAAAGGACTGCGTTTTTTCACGGCTCAGCCTGCCACGCCCGCACGGTAGAGATACGGGTCGCTGGTAAAGCTGGAATAGCTGTACAACACCAGGATGGCGTCGTAGTCGTTGTCTGCGATGAGCTGGTCCAGACCATAGTTGTAATTGCGGAAGTCCACCACATCAATGGCCGCATAGTTCGCCGTCAGATACGGCACGAAGCTGTTGGCGTAGCTGTCCTTGATGACGAGGATCTTGCCGGTGCCGTCGCCCTCCACCCGGCTCAGGCCGTTGTTGCCGTGGAGGAACATGGCATACTTGTCGTAAACGTCCAGCTTGCCCGTATCGTACAGGCCGGTCTGTGTGCCCTCGGTGGGCTGGCCCGGCGCAGTGACGTTCCAGATGGTGAGCCGGTTCTGCAGATCGTACCAGGTGATGGTGTCCGGCTCGGCATTCCAGGTGCGCGCCTTGGAGTAGTGGGTGCCGTAGAAGTTTTCCGCCGTCTCCACAGGATGCGCACTGCGGTCAAAGGGCGTCAGGCCCTGCGCTTCGCAGAACTGCTCGTAGGCGTAGTAAGCCCCCAGCGTCGTCCAGTGGTGGTCGGTGCGATAGTACAGATACTCGTCCTTGTGCGCCCGCAGCGCATCGGTGACGCGGAGAAACTGCACCGCCGGGAGCGCCGCCTTCGCTTCGTCGATCCGTCCTTCCTCGTCCATCTGGGGCGCAGCGAGGGGCAGGTCTTCCGGGTAGAGCACGGAGGCCGACGGCACGAGCATGAAGCTCACCTTGCCGGGGTAACGCTCGCCCAGCGACTGCACCGCCGCCAGATTCTTGTTCCAGACCCGCTCTTCGGTGGGCAGAACGCGGTAGCGCCGGGCAAACATCCGGTGCTCCCGCCCCAGCAGGATGCCGCCGCTCTGGGTCTTCTGGAACAGGGTCGTCTCGGCCAGGCTCTGCAGGCTGATCCACTGGTCCCGCCCGAAGACCTGATCCTTCACATATTTGGTATAGTTCGTAAAATAGTTGTTCAGCCCATCCACCGACACGGCCGTCAGTTTGGGCCGCTGGGTGAGGGTCGTGTTTTCCAGCTCGCTGTAGGCGCGGTCCGGCGTCACCAGGTCCAGCACGAACAGCGCCGCGAAGAACAGGGTGAAGGCCGCCAGCACCGGGTACTGCTTCAGGGAGGAAACACGCTTTTTCTGATCCATGCTTTACGTCCTCCTCAGAAATTGAAATACAGGAACGGGCTGTTCGTGCTGCCCACGACATAGGCCGTGGAGAGCACCAGCAGCACCAGCACCGTGGCTACCCGCGTTGCGGTGCGCTTCTTCAGCAGGTCCCAGACCTTTTCGATGAGCGGGGTGCAGCAGACCACCGACACCGCCAGCAGCACGCCGTAATTCCGCAGGAAATACACCGGCGACACACCGCCCGCAGGCACGAAGAGCTTATAGAACAGGTAGCTGAACCCGACGCCCCAGTCGTTGCCCACGAACATGGCCCAGCCCACCACCACGAGGAAGAGGGTGTAGACATGCGGCCAGATTTTGCCTTTTTCAAGGTATTTCAGCAGGAACAGCTTCTCGACGGCCAGCAGGATGAAGTAGTACAGGCCCCAGCAGATGAAGTTCCAGTCCGCGCCATGCCAGATGCCGGTGAGCAGCTCCACGACGAAGAGGTTGAAGATCTGCCGCTTGAGGCCCTTGCGGTTGCCGCCCAGCGGGATATAGACATACTCCCGGAACCAGCCGGACAGGGTCATGTGCCAGCGCCGCCAGAATTCCGTGATGGAGCGCGAGATATAGGGGTAGTTGAAGTTCTGCGGGAAATCAAAGCCCAGCATCTTGCCCATGCCGATGGCCATCATGGAATAGCCGGAAAAGTCGAAATACAGCTGCAAAGAATAGGCGATGACGCCCAGCCAGACCAGCGCCGTGGAGGCATTGCCCAGACCCACATAGGTGGTGGAGGGGCTGTTCTGGATGCCGATGATGTCGGTCCAGAGCGCGCCCACGGCATCCGCCAGCAGGACTTTCTTCGCCAGACCGAAGGTGAACAGGGTCATGCCCTCCTCGATCTGCCGGAGGCTGTAGCGATGTTCGTAGACATGCAGCTGAGCCGAGACATCGCGGTATTTGACGATGGGGCCTGCGATGAGCTGCGGGAACATGACCACATAGGCACCAAAATCAATGATGTTGTGCTCGGTCTTCACATCCCGGCGATAGACATCAATGGTGTAGGAAAGGGTCTGGAAGGTGTAGAAGCTGATGCCCAGCGGCAGGGTGCTGATGCCTTGAATGGCCGCGAACTGGGTGCCGAACAGGCTGTTCAGGCTGGAGAGGACGAAGTTCGCATACTTAAAATAGAACAGCATCCCCAGGCTCCCCGCCAGAGCCACCAGCAGCAGCGCCGTGCGGGCGGCGGGCTTGTCCTCCATGCGTTCCAGCCCCAGGCCGCAGAGGTAGTTGATGAGGATGAGGGCCAGCATGACCGGGAAAAACCGGACTTCGCCCCAGCAGTAGAACACCAGACTGCACACAAAGAGCACGGTGTTCTTGAGTTTGGCGGGCGCAAGGTAATAGAGCGCCAGCGTGATGGGGAGAAACCGGAACAGAAAAAGGATGGTGCTGAAAACCAAGGTGTTCCTCCTTTGAAAAAGGGCCGATGCCGCCAAGGCACCGGCCCACGATGATCGTTGTTACTTGAGCAGAACGTCGTTGACGGCGTCGGTCAGGTCTTCCGTGCACGCGTTGGAGGCAATGACCATCACCACGCGGTCGGCGCTGTTGGCGATGACGGCATTTTCCACATTGGCCTGTGCCGCAGCAAACTCGGCATAGTTGCCGTAGAAGGCCACCTGGTCCTGCTGGTAGGCCTTCAGGGCCTCCACGATCTCTTCGGCCTTGCCCTCTGCCGGCTCGATGACCAGCACCAGACCAGCGTCGCCATTGTCGTTGCTCTTCACGCCCTTATAGCTGACCACATCCTCCGCCTTCAGGCCGAAATCGTACTCGATGTTCATGGCAGCGATCTCGAACTGGTTGGAGATGGGGTTGGCTTCCAGCAGCGCATCTACCTCGTCGGCCAGCGCATCGGGGCTGTTGGTGCCGTCGTCGGGCAGGGCGCTCTCCGCCTGGGACAGCACCACCGAGGACGCCGCCGGGCTTGCCGAGGAAGCTGTGGACGAGGAAGCCGCGCCGCCGCAGCCTGCGAGCAGAGCGCAGCCCAGCGTGGCAGCCACAGCGGACAGTATCAGTTTTGAACGGATCTTCATAGATTATTCCTTCTTTTGCATTCATTACACTCAAGCCCGGCGCTGTGCCTTCCGGCGCGGCTGGCCGGGCCATTGCTATCTTACCATACCCTTGCCGGAAATGCAAAGGTTCGCGCAAATTTTTACGGTTTCTTCACCGGTCTTTGCCAGCGCTTTTCTGCTCAGCCCGCAAGGGTGTGCAACTGGGCGATGTAGTCCTCGAAGCACAGGCCGCTGGCGCTGATCTTCCGGGCATTTTCCACGCCCACATAGCGCCAGTGCCAGGGCTCGTAGGTGATCTCGGTCTGAGCCTCGGCCCCCTTGGGGTAGCGCAGGATGAACCCGTAATCTGCCGCGTGCTCACACAGCCAGCGGAAGGCCGTGGTGTTCTCGAAACCCTCGTCCAGGCCGGTGTGCTCCGGGCTGTTCAGGTCTGCGGCCAGACCGCAGTTGTGCTCCGAGTAGCCCGGCGGGTTGACGACCGCCGCCGCCTTTTCCTTGGCTGTGGCCAGGTCGTAGCCCTGGTCGGTGTAGTATTTCGTCTTCCGCTCGTACAGACCGGTCTGGTACTTGACGCTGCGGTAGCCGCTCTGCATCCAGATGGTCACATTTTCGGCGGCAGCGGCTTTCTGCATCTCCAGAAAGGCATCGCAGGCCACGGTCTGCAACGTCTTGTTCACAGCGGTCTTCGAGCCGCACTCCTTGGTCTCAAAGGTATAGTCGTCCGGCATCTTGTTGGTGTGGTTCACCAGCACCATCAGCGGGTCGGCCAGCATGGCAGCGGCTTCGTCTGCGGTCAGGCCCAGAGCATTGCCGTTGGTCTCCTCCACGGTGCTGGACGCTGCCGGGCGCAGGCTGTTCTCCGCATCCTCTGCCGGGGCGCTGGCCGCACTGGCGGAAGGCACCGGGGCGTGGCGGTTGAGCAGGAACGCAGCCCCGCCCACGAACAGGCAGACGGCGGCGGTCAGCCCGGCCACTCGGCGGATGGCACGGCTGCGACGACGGCGGCGCACTTCGGCGCGGGTCATGCGGCGGTGCGGTTGGTTCACAGGTCGTTGATTCATAAGGCTTCTCCTTGTATATTCTCTCCGGGCCGGGGACATCCTATCCCCGGAGGTGTTCTGCATGAAACTGACAGCGCAGGAATATGCGCGGCGGGTACAGCGGGCAGGCCCGCATTCGCCGCTGGGCACCGACTGCCTGTGGGCTTTCGGCGTGGGCGGCGGCATCTGCCTGCTGGGCGAGGTGCTCCGCCAGTGGTATCTGGGTCTGGGGCTCGAAGCCGACCTTGCCGGTACCCTGACCAGCTGCACCCTCATCGCCCTCTCGGCGGTGCTGACGACGCTGGGCCTTTACCAGAAGCTCGCCGCCCGCGCGGGGGCCGGGTCGCTGGTGCCCATCACGGGCTTCGCCAACGCCGTGGTCAGCGCGGCCATCGAGTTCAAGACCGAGGGCCGCGTGCTGGGCACCGGGGCCAAGATGTTCACCATCGCCGGGCCGGTCATCGTGTACGGCACACTGGCTGCGGTGCTGTACGGCGGGGTGCTTTGGCTGCTGGGCGGCTGATCCCTCTCACTTACCATACGCTTTGCCGGGCGCAAAGATTGCACACTCCCGGCGATTTTCCAGTATACCACAAAATCCGCAAAAAAACATCCCTGAAAGGAGGAATTTCTCATGGCGACCCGGCGCGGCGACACCCTGATTTTCCAGACTCCGCCCGTCATCGCGGCCCATGCGGCGGTGGGCGGCAAAAAAGAGGGGGAAGGCCCCCTTGCGGCGGGCTTCGATGCGCTGAGCGCCGATAACCGGTTCGGCCAGTCCGGCTGGGAAGCCGCCGAGACCCAGCTGCAGCTGCGGGCGGCGCGGCTCTGCCTGAAAAAAGCACAGATCACTGAGAAAGAGGTCAGTCTGGCTCTGGCCGGAGACCTGCAGGCCCAGTGCACGGCCTCCAATTACGCCATGCGGGCACTGGGCATCCCCTATGCGGGGCTGTTCGGGGCCTGCAGCACCATGGCCGAAGCGCTGGGGCTGGGGGCTGCGCTCTGCTCGGCCGGGCTGGCCGACGGCCTGCTGGCCATGGCGTCCAGCCATTTCTGCACCGCCGAACGCCAGTTCCGCACCCCGCTGAGCTATGGAGCCGTCCGCACCCCGACCGCCCAGTGGACGGCCACCGCCGCCGGGGCCTGTCTGCTGCGCCCCGCCGGGCAGGGGGTCGGCATCCGGGCCGTGACCTTCGGGCGGGTGCAGGACTATCAGATCCGGGACATCAACAACATGGGCGCAGCCATGGCTCCCGCCGCCAGCGCGACCCTGCTGCACTACCTGCGGGACACCCACGCAGAGCCGCCGGATTTCGACGCCATCTACACCGGCGACCTGGGCCATGTGGGCAGCCAGCTCTTCCGGGAGCTGCTGGCCGCCGAGGGTCTGCTCATCAAGAACCATGTGGACTGCGGCTGCATCCTCTACGATGCCAACGAGCAGGCCGTGAAGAGCGGCGGCTCCGGTGCGGGCTGTTGCGCGGCGGTGCTCTGCACCCACATCCTGCCCCGGCTGGAGCGCGGCACCCAGAAGCGGGTGCTCTTCCTCGCCACCGGAGCCTTGATGAGCCAGACCACCTTTCTGCAAAAGGAGAGCATCCCGGCCGTCGCTCATCTGGTGGAGCTGGCTGCACCGGAGAAAGGAGCCGCATCATGAACTATCTCTGGGCTTTCGTCATCGGGGGCGGCATCTGCGCCGCCGGGCAGATCCTCATCGACCTGACCGGCCTGACCCCCGCCCGCATCCTGACGGGCTATGTCGTCGCGGGAGTCGTGCTGTCGGCCCTCGGCTGGTACGCCCCGCTGGCCGAGCTGGCCGGGTGCGGGGCCACCGTGCCGCTGCTGGGCTTCGGCCACCTGCTGGCCAAAGGCGTCCGCACCGCATTGCAGGAGGAGGGGGCCATCGGCATCCTCACCGGCGGGCTCACCGCCGCTGCCGCCGGCATCACCACCAGCCTCGTCTGCGGCGTGGTCTGCTCCTGGGTCGGCCGGAGCCACGACCAGAACTAGCCCGCAATAAAAAGCGGCGCTGCTTCGCGCCGGTTCGCGCCCGGCGGGTGGTAGGATGCAAAAAAACAAAAACCCCCGCACCGGAAACCGGCACAGAGGTTTTGTTCGTCAGTCGATCACTCGATCAGGCATGAACTCAAGCGTTCTTGTTTGCACGCTTTGCCATACGGCTGATCTTGCGAGAAGCAGTGTTCTTCTTGATGACACCCTTAGCGCGAGCCTTGTCGATCGCGGAAACAGCAGCCAGGACAGTTGCGTCCTTGTCAGCGGCTTTAGCATCGATGGCAGCGTCTGCCTTCTTGACGACTGTTTTCAGGTTGGTCTTAATGGCCTTGTTGTGAGCCTGCTCTGCAGCAGCCTGCACGACGCGGTCCTTCTGAGATTTGATGTTAGGCATTCGTTCCACCTCCTTGGCTACCTATAACAGCGCACCTTATGATACCATATTTGCCGTACCAGCGCAAGCCTTTTTTCGATTTTTGTTTAGAAAAGTTTTCAAAATCCCATACTGAAACTGTAAAACCGGGCCCAAACGGCCCCAAATGCAACTTTCAGATGGGAAAGCGGGATGAACCATGCGGGAAACAGACCTTGCCGATGAGCTGTTCCGGGCACCGGACAGTGCGCCACCCACCGGTGTGCGGGTGGCCACAGCCAGGCGCGGCGGCGTGACCGTAACGCGGGTGGAGATTGCGCGCGAAGGGCTGGAGCGCCCCCGCGGGCGGTACGTGACGCTGGAAGTGCCCCGCGTCAGCCTGCTGGACGAGCGGGACGAAGCGGTCATCGAACCGGCTGCGGCAGAGCTGCAGGCCCTGCTGCCTCCGGCAGGGCCGGTGCTGGTGCTGGGCGTCGGGAACCGGCGGGTGACCTCCGATGCCCTCGGCCCCCGGACTGTGCAGAAAATTTTCGTCACGATGGGGCAGCATGCCGTCCCGGTGCAGGGCATCCGGCCGGTGGCGGCAGTGGCACCGGGCGTGTCGGCTGCCACCGGGCTGAGTTTGCAGCAGCTGGCCGGGGCGCTGGTGCGGGAGATCCGCCCCGCTGCCCTGCTCTGTGTGGACAGCCTCTGCTCTTCCGAACCGGAGCGGCTGGGCCGGACCCTGCAATTCTCGGACACCGGGCTGTTCCCGGCCCAGCCCGGCCATAGCCGCCATCTGGATGCCGCCCGGCTGGGGGTGCCGGTCGTAGCGGCAGGCATCCCGACCCTGATGCAGGCCGAGGAGGGCAGCGACCTTGTAGTGACCCCCCGCGAGCTGGACAGCGTCATCGCCCACGGGGCCGCCCTGCTGGCAGCTGCCATCAACCGTGCCCTGCAGCCCCGCCTGAGCATTGCCCAGCTGGGCTGGCTGACGAGCTGAGGCCTTGGCATTCCGGCACGAAACGTTCTATCTCTACAGGTTAATTTCATACCCTATCAAGAGGGAAGGAGGTGTCCGCCATGCGCCGCAGGCAGGGAGATTTCGGGGCCGGGCCGGTGCTCAGTCTGGCCGGGGCGGCGGCGCTGATGCTGGCGCTGACCGTTTTTGCCCATGGACTGGTGCTCAGTCTGGCGGCGCTCATCATCGGGCCGCTGCCCGCCGCGCAGACGGCCCTTTCTCTCAGCCGGAAGCAGGCCGCCTCCGCGCAGAGCACCGGATCTGCGGCAGAAGCGCTTCCGCCCGAAGTCCTCGAACCCGCTCCGGGATCTCTGCCCGCCGCCGCAGACCGCTCCTACCTCGTCCCGCTGGAAGGCGATGACGCCCGGCCAGAAGACGCAGGCACCATTCTCGAAAAGACCTATCCGCAGGGCAGCGGCGAAAAATACGTAGCCTGCGGGGTGGGCAGCATCAAGAACAACACCCGCGTCCCGGCGGCGGAGATCGCGGCCGAGGTCGAAGCTCCGCTCCCCTTTGCGGTGGAGTGGAACAGCCCGGAGCCGCAGGTCCTCATCATGCACACCCACGCCACCGAGGACTACCGCCTCTCGGCCGGGCTGTGGTTCCGCCCCGGCGACGGCTCCCGCACCACCGACCGGAACTATAACATGTGCGCCGTGGGCCGCGTCATGGCCGACACCCTCAATGCCGCCGGGCTGAACACCCTCCACGACGAGACCCTGAACGACTACCCCAGCTACACCGGCAGCTACGCCAACAGCCGCGCTGTGGTGCAGCAGTACTTAGCCCAATACCCCAGCATCAAGGTGGTGCTCGATGTCCACCGCGACGCCATCGAGACCGAGAACGGCTCCCGGATGGCCCCGGTCTGCACCGTGAACGGCCAGCAGGCGGCTCAGGTCATGATCATCTGCGGGTGTGACAACGGCAGCAGCATCTCCCTGCCCAACTACCGCCAGAACCTCCGCTTCGCCGCCGCATGGGAGCGGGCGATGGAGGGGACATTCCCCGGCCTCACCCGGCCCGTGCTGTTCAGCTACCGCTTTTACAATCAGGACCTCACCACCGGAAGCCTGCTCATCGAGGTGGGCGGCCATGGCAACAACCTCAATGAGGCCCTGTACGCCGGGCAGCTGGCCGCCGAGGGGCTGATCGAAGCGCTGCGCAGCGCAGACCCTGCAATTTCCGATTGACAAAGCTGCTTTCCTGTGCTATTTTTAGAATTACCGAAAAGCACAGATCGGGAAAAGTAACGCATCCGGGACGCTTCCAGAGAACACGGCAGTTGCTGCGAGCCGTGAGCGCCCCCTGCGCGAACGAACACCCAGGAGCTGCAACCTGAACCCAGTTTTTTGCAAAACTGCCAGTAGGTGCGCCGCTGCGCCCCGCGTTACAAGGGCAGCGCTTTCTTTTTTGAGATGAGCGCGTGAGCGACCGGACACTTCCGGTAATTCAGGTGGCACCGCGGACATTACAAGACAGCTTGTTCGCCCTGAACTTTCAGGGAGAACAAAGCTGTCTTTTTCATTTTATATCGAAAGGGAGAACAAACACTATGGAACGCACTGAGATCGTTTCGCTGTTCAAAAACACCCCCGCCGACGGCACCGAGATCACCGTCTGCGGCTGGGCAAAGAACATCCGCGACTCCAAGAACATCGGCTTCATCGCCCTGTCGGACGGCGGCTGCTTCAAGACCCTGCAGGTCGTGCTGGAAGCCGGCAAGCTGGAAAACTACGACGCCGTCATCCACACCGGCCTCTACAGCAGCCTGCGCATCGTGGGCCGCATCGTGCTGACCCCGCAGGCCAAGCAGCCCTTTGAGCTGAACGCCGACTCCGTCGAGATCCTGGGCGACTGCCCCGCCGACGAATACCCGCTGCAGAAAAAGAAGATGAGCATGGAGTATCTGCGCACCATGCCCACCCTGCGCCCCCGCACCAACACCTTCAACGCCGCATTCCGTGTGCGCAGCGTGGCAGCCTATGCCATCCACAAGTTCTTCCAGGAGAACGGCTTTGTCTACGCTCACTCCCCGCTGCTGACCGCCTCTGACTGCGAGGGTGCCGGTGAGATGTTCCGCGTGACCACCCTCGACCTGGAGAACGTGCCCAAGAACGAGGACGGCACCGTGGATTATACCAAGGACTTCTTTGAGAAGCCGGTCAACCTGACCGTTTCCGGCCAGCTGGAAGCCGAGGCCATGGCCATGGCATTCGGCAAGGTGTACACCTTCGGCCCCACCTTCCGCGCCGAGAAGAGCTTTACCACCCGCCACGCTGCGGAGTTCTGGATGATCGAGCCGGAGATGGCCTTCTGCGACCTGAACGGCTACATGGACACCGCCGAGGCCATGACCAAGTACGTCATCCGCTACGTGCTGGACAACTGCCCCGACGAGATGGCCTTCTTCAACCAGTTCATCGACAAGGGCCTCATCGAGCGCCTGGAGCTGGTGGCGAACAGCGAATTTGGCCGCATCACCTACACCGACGCCATCGAGGTGCTGAAGAAGAACAACAAGAAGTTCCAGTTCCCCGTGGAGTGGGGCGTGGACATCCAGACCGAGCACGAGCGCTACCTGACCGAGGTGGTGTTCAAGAAGCCCGTCTTCGTCACCGACTACCCGAAGGAGATCAAGAGCTTCTACATGAAGCAGAACCCGGACGGCAAGACCGTAGCCGCAGCCGATATGCTGGTGCCCGGCATCGGCGAGCTGATCGGCGGCAGCCAGCGTGAGGAAGACTACGACAAGCTGGTAGCCCGTATGGACGAGCTGGGGCTGGACAAATCCAGCTACGACTGGTACCTCAACCTGCGCAAGTTCGGCGGCGTGGAGCATGCCGGTTACGGCCTGGGCTTCGAGCGCATGATCATGTACCTCACGGGCATCCAGAACATCCGTGATGTCCTGCCGTTCCCCCGCACCGCGTACGGATTCTAAAAAATGAGGAAACCTCTCCGTCATTGCTTCGCAATGCCACCGCTCCTACCGAGGAGAGGCCTTGGCAGAACGGGAAACTTTCCCTTTTCGCCAGAGGCTCCCCTAGCAGGGGAGCTGGCAAAGCCGTCAGGCTTTGACGGAGAGGTTTTTCTTGATCCATTTTCAACATCGAGGTAACATTTCGTGGAAAACATTTCGCCCGCCCTGCTCCACTGGTTCCATGCGAACCACCGCATCCTGCCTTTTCGCTCCGACCCCACCCCCTACCATGTCTGGCTGAGTGAGATCATGCTGCAGCAGACCCGCGTCTCGGCGGCGCTGCCCTACTATGAGCGGTTCCTTGCCGCTCTGCCGGACATTCCCGCCCTTGCCGCCTGCGAGGAGGAAAAGCTCCACAAACTGTGGGAGGGTCTGGGCTACTACAGCCGGGTGCGGAACCTGCAAAAGGCGGCAAAACTCGTCTGTGCGCAGTACGGCGGCGAACTGCCCGCCGACTACGATGCCCTCCGCGCCCTGCCCGGCATCGGCGACTACACGGCGGGTGCCATCGCCTCCATCAGCTTCGGCCTGCCGGTGCCTGCGGTGGACGGCAATGTGCTGCGGGTGTTTTCCCGCCTGTACAACGACGACCGCCTCATCACCGACCCCAAGGTCAAGCGGGCATTCACGGCCCGTGTCATGGAACACCAGCCCCCGGCTGCCCCCGGCGACTATAATCAGGCCCTGATGGAGCTGGGTGCGCTGGTCTGTGTGCCCAACGGTGCCCCGCTCTGTGCGCAGTGCCCGCTGGCCCACCTCTGCGCCGCCCATGCCGCCGGGACGGCCGTCACCCTGCCCCGCAAAGCGGCCCCCAAGGCCCGCCGCATCGAGCCGGTGACGCTGGCGCTCGTCCGCAGCCCGGAGGGCGTCCTGCTCCAGCAGCGGCCCGAAAAGGGCCTGCTGGCGGGCCTGTGGCAGCCGGTGCTCTGGGAGGACGAATCTCTCTCCGCCGACGAGGCCCGCGCCCGTCTGGCGGCGCTGGGCGTCGTCTGCACCCCCGATGCCGCCAAAGCCCTCCGCCCGGCCCGGCACATCTTCAGCCACATCGAGTGGCACATGGGCGGCTATCTCTTCACGGCAGAGCGCCAGCCCGCCCCCGCCGGCTGCGTCTGGGCCAGCCCGGAACAGCTGGAAGCCGCGTACACCCTGCCCGGTGCGTTCAAGGCGTACCGCAAACTGCTGGCCGCTGCATTTTAACTTCTTTCGTGCAGGTCGATGAAAATTTACGGATTGGCAGTTGTAATTTTTTTGCATTCCGGGTATAATATTCCTAACGCGATATTTCTACACGATATCCGCAAGGGCGGTTCCATGGCCCACCGCGAAACGGGCCACCCCGACACAAAGGATGTTCTGAACCCATCGTTCCGACCCAAAAAAGGAGTGTGCTGAACCTATGAAGAAATCTTGTTTGATCGCCGTGATCGCTACGCTGGCCGCCATCGCCGGTGCACTGGCTGCCGTGGCCGTTTATCTCCGCCGCCGCGAGAAGGAGCTTGATGAATACGAGCGCCTGCTGTTTGGCGAAGACAAGGCGGAACCCGCCGACGCACCTGCCGAGGACGCCGCAGAAGAATAACCGATCCGCTGAAGGGCGCACCCGGTGGTCAGTTCCTGACCCGCCGCGTGCGCCCTTTTTGCAACCCTCTCAGGCGCTGACACGCCAGCTCCCCCCAAAAAGGGGGTAGCCTTTGGCAGGTCGGATATATTTTTCAGACCCGCCTGCGGCTCCCATACTGCCGGGCCCTGCACCTTAATGTCAGGAGGATGTTACATATCATGAAGCGATTTTTTCTTTGGATCATCGGCGTCGCGCTGGGCGTCGTCGTGCTGCTGGGGGCCGTAATGGCCGTGAGCTATTCCTTTACCGGCGAGGGGGCCCGCCCTGCGGCGGACGTACAGTTCGGCGGGCAGGCGCTGGAAGTGAACGGCTCCTGCTGGCAGGTGCCGCTGGTGGGCGGTGTGCTCGACAGGGTCTTTGCCGAGCCGGACACCCTTACCGTGCAAAAGCTGGGCACACTGTACGATGCCCACCCGGCACTCGCCCTGCCCGACTGGGCCACCTACACCACCCTGACCATCGAGACCGACGTCGGCAGCCTCGTGTTCGCCGGTTCTGCCGGGCAGTATGAAGACTTCCTCTTCCCGGCCAACGGCAGCTACAAGGCCACGATGACGGTCTGGCGGCTCCCGGCCGACCTTTCTGCCACCCAGTTCGACGGCGGCACCAACGGCTCCATTCATAAGAACTGGGGGCAGGAGCACCCTGCCCGGCCCACCGGCTGGTATCGGTTCTCCTTCCGGTTCACGCTGCAGGCCAGCGCGAACGTCGAGCTTTCGGCTGAGCGGGTCGAGCAGGGCGGCATCGTAGGCGTCGCCATCACCGGCATGGCCGGGGACACGGCCCCCACCCTGGAGACCGACCTCGGCAGTGTTTCGTGCACCCGCAGCCCCTCCGGCTGGCGGGCCTACATCCCTGCGGCCTACAACGCCTCCGCCGGAGCCCACGAGATCCGCATCACGGTCAACGGGGAGACGCTCTCCCGGACACTGACCGTTCTGCCCAAAGACTTCGGCACTGCGGAAGTCGAGGCTGAACCGGCCCCCACCGAGGCCGCGAACACCGAGTTCCGGAACAACATCTGGCCGCTGTATGAGCTGCCCGTGCGGGAAAAGCTCTGGTCTGGCGGGTTCATCTGCCCGGCCGAGAACTATCTCATCCTGCTGGATTTCGGTCAGGTCAAGGTCACGAACGGCCAGCAGGGTTCCCGCTCCAACTCCACCAAACTCTATACCATCCCCGGCGACCCGGCCCGCGCCCCGGCGGACGGCGTCGTCGTCTTTGCCGGGAACCTTGCCCTCACCGGCAACACCGTCGTCATCGACCACGGCTGCGGCCTGCGCAGCTATCTTTACGGCCTGCAGACCCTCTCCGTCAGCCGGAACACGACCGTCCAGAAAGGGCAGGCCGTCGGTGCGCTGGGCGAAGAGATGACCATGGACTTCAAGCTGGGCAGCAAGAGCGTGAACCCCTGGTTGCTGTTCCAGACCAGCGGCGGAGCATTCTGGCGTGAAAACGGGTGAAGCAAAAATAGTTTCGGAGATTCTTGTAATATTTTCGTCTTTGGGGCGTTATTGAGGTGAACGGACACGAAAAAAGGAGGTCGTACTCATGAAACTGCCCTGTGAACTCATCCGGGACCTGCTCCCCCTCTACGCCGAACACCTCACCAGCCCGGAGACCGGCCAGCTCATCGAAGAGCATCTGCAAAGCTGCCCGGCCTGCCGGGACGAACTGCACAGCATCCGCCTGCCAGTCCCGGTGCAGGCTGATGCGCAGGCCGACGCCCCGCTGAAACAGGTCCATGCCGCCCTGCGGAAAAAGCAGCTGCTGACCATTCTGGCGGCCGTGCTGGCCGTGGTGTGCGCTCTGGCACTGGCCGTGTGGATGTACAGCGCCAAGGCTCCCGCCACCGTCGAGGAAGCCCGGTTCTGGACCTACAACCGGAAAGAAGACTCTGCCAACCTCTGCATCCTCGAAGTGCAGGGCGAGGGCGTCTGGCTGACGCTGGACGAGCCCTTCAGCTGGGGCAGCCCGACCGTGACGGTGCAGGCCATGCGCTATCGTTTCCCGCACTTCCACGCCGCACTGGCCGGGGTGTTCGGGAGCGCGGCATCTTCCAAGACCATCGCCGTTTCCAACACCCAGCTGCTCGCCGTCGTCTGTGCCGACGAAACGCTCCATTACCGGGAAGGCCAGCCGGTCTCGGCCTACCGCCTCAATGGCACCATCGTCTACGGCACCGAGCAGGAACTGGGCCTCTATCCGAGGGCCTAGCCCATGGACATGGATGCACTTTACCGGCTCTATTTCCGGGATGTGTTCCTGTTTTTGCAGGGGCTCACCCACTCGGAATCGCTGGCCGAAGAACTGACGCAGGAGACGTTTTTCAAGGCCCTGAACGGTCTGAAGCACTTTGATGGCCGACAGGACATCCGCGCCTGGCTCTTCACCGTAGCGCGGAACTGTTATTACTCCCACTGCCGCAAGGCGAAACAGACCGTCCCGCTGGACGAGGCGTTCCCGCCCGCCGCTGCCCCGCAGCCGGACCTGGACGAACTGCTCATCGACGAAGATGCCGCCTTTACCATCCACCAGTGCCTCCACCGGCTGGAAGAACCGTACAAGGAGGTGTTCACCCTCCGGGTCTTCGGCGAGCTCTCCTACGAGAAGATCGGCGCGATCTTCGGCCATACCGCCAACTGGGCCTGCGTGACCTACTGCCGCGCCAAACGAAAGATCCAGCAGATGCTGAAAGAAGCATAACCGAAGAGGAGCCGCGGCCATTGGCCGCGGCTCCTCTTCTGCCTTTATTATCTTACGAGATGGCGTCCACATCCCACTTCATGCGGACGGCATCTGCGCCGTTGAGCTGGATGCGCAGGGCACCGGCGTTGTCGCGCACCTGCTCTGGGGTGCGGGCACCGCAGAGCACATGCAGGCCAGGGATCATCCGGGCCGTCAGCGCGATGACCAGCTGCGCGAGGGTGCAGTCGTATTTTTCGGTCAGGTCGCCCCACTTTTCCAGCAGCTCAATGGCCTGCGCACGGCGGGCGGGCTGGAAGCTGGGGTTGGTGTTCCGGGTGCTGCCCTCCGGGTAGGTGGTCTCCATCGTGACCTTGCCGGTCAGCAGGCCCTGCTCCAGCGGAGAGTAGGCCTGAATGGACACGCCCAGCTCCTTGCAGGTGGGCAGCAGCTGCTTTTCCACGCGGCGGGTCAGCAGGCTGTACTTCTCCTGGATGACGTCCAGCTGGCCGTACTTGCAATAGCCGCGGATGATGTCCGCCGTCACATTCGACGCACCGATGGCGCGGATCTTGCCCTGCTCCTTGAGCTTCATCATGGCCTCGACAGTCTCTTCCAGCGGGTAGAGGCCAAGATCCGGGCTCTGCCAGTGGGTGTACAGGACATCCAGATGGTCGGTGCCCAGCCGCTTCAGGCTCTCTTCCACGTCCTCGATGATGCTCTGGGCGGACAGGTCGCGGTAGACTGCGGTGCCGTCCACGACTTTGTGGAGCACCGGCGTCTCGTGCCGCCATTCCAGGCCGCACTTGGTGGAGAGGACCACCTTGTCGCGGTCGATGTGCCGGAGCGCCTCGCCCACGACCTGTTCGCTGTGGTATAAGCCGTAGATGGGGGCCGTGTCGATCCAGCGGATGCCCTGCTCGACCGCCGCTTCAATGGCGTTCACCGACAGGGCGTCGTCGTTGTCGCCCCACCAGCTGCCGCCGCCAATGGCCCAGGTGCCCATACCGAGAAAAGGCACCTCGATGCCGCTTTTTCCGATCGTGATATTCTGCATCTTATTTTCCTCCATGCCAGAAGTGTTCCCCATCGGGGGCCTGTCTCATCCCATTTCTGGCATTCTTTGTTGTATTTTTTCTTTCTATCCAAAAAGAGCTGCTGTTTGGAGTCCCGCCCCGCACAGCAGCTCTTTGGGATCGTTTCAGATGTTGCCGAACTCGCTCAGTTCCAGCGTTTCGTTGTGGGTCTCGGCCCAGCGGATGGCCCAGTCCGAGGTGAACAGCAGCAGACGGTTGCCCTTCATATCCTCCACGGCCTTGGTGTCGCTGGTCAGGTCGAGGTCCCGCAGGTTGTAGGTATCGGGGTCGTTCTTCACCCAGCGCAGCTGCTCGAAGGGGAGCTGCTGCATCCGGATCTCGACGTTGTATTCGGTGTTCAGGCGGTACTCCAGCACTTCCAGCTGCAGCACACCAACGACGCCGACCACGACTTCTTCCATGCCGCCGCCCACTTCGCGGAAGATCTGGATGGCGCCCTCCTGGGCGATCTGCTCCATGCCCTTCACGAACTGCTTGCGCTTCATGGTGTCCTTCTGCTCAATGCGGGCAAAGTGCTCCGGGGAGAAGGTGGGGATGCCCGCGAACTGGACCTTCTTTTTGCCGGTGCACAGGGTGTCGCCGATGGAGAAGATGCCCGGGTCGAACAGGCCGATGATGTCGCCGGCGTAGGCCTCGTCCACGATGGCGCGGTCCTGCGCCATCAGCTGGGTGCCGGTGGCCAGCTTGATGTTCTTGCCCTCCTGCACATGGTAGGCTTCCATGCCGCGCTCGAACTTGCCGGAGCAGATGCGCATGAAGGCGATACGGTCGCGGTGGGCCTTGTTCATGTTGGCCTGGATCTTGAAGATGAAGGCCGAGAACTCTTCGCGGCAGGGGTCCACCGGCTCCCCGGTCAGGCTGTCCACACGGGCCAGCGGGGTGGGGGTCAGGCGGAGGAAGTTCTCCAGGAACGGCTCGACGCCGAAGTTGGTCAGCGCAGAGCCGAAGAAGACGGGGCTGAGCTCGCCGCGCAGCACCTTGTCCAGATCAAATTCCTCGGCGGCACCGTCCAGCAGCTCGATCTCATCGGAGAGCTGCTGGTGCAGATAGGGGGTCAGCAGCTCGTCCAGTGCGGGATCGCCCAGCTCGGCCTCGGTCTCCTCGACCTTCTTGACGCCGTTGGCGCGGCCGTCGCTGGAGAAGGCCAGCACCTTGCGGGTGTTGCGGTCGAACACGCCCTTGAACTCCTTGCCGCAGCCGATGGGCCAGTTCATGGGGTAGGTCTTGATGCCCAGGATCTCTTCGATGTTCTCCATCAGCTCAAAGGGGTCGCGGGCTTCGCGGTCCATCTTGTTGATGAAGGTGAAGATGGGGATGTGGCGCAGGGTGCAGACCTTGAACAGCTTGATGGTCTGGGCCTCAACGCCCTTGGCGGCGTCGATGACCATGACGGCAGAGTCCGCCGCCATCAGGGTGCGGTAGGTATCCTCCGAGAAGTCCTGATGGCCCGGCGTGTCCAGGATGTTGACGCACTTGCCCGCATAGTTGAACTGCAGCACCGAGGAAGTCACGGAAATACCGCGCTGCTTCTCGATATCCATCCAGTCGGAAACGGCGTGCTTTGCGCTCTGCTTGCCCTTGACGGAACCCGCCTGGTTGATGGCTCCACCGTACAGCAGCAGCTTTTCGGTCAGCGTGGTCTTGCCGGCGTCGGGGTGGCTGATGATCGCAAACGTCCGACGGCGCTCGATTTCTTCACGATTTGTCATAGATTTATAAGTCTCCCAATTTCAAGTCAGAGGGGTTTGTTTCGGGTCCTTTCTTCGTCACATGGGTCGTTCTCCATCGACAGGCCTGCCCTCTCAGGCGCTTTGCGCCCGCTCCGCCAAAGGGAGAGGCGGCATCGCATACGCGATGCCGAAGAGGGTCCGGCCGTCCAAAAATCAAACAGCATTTATTTTAGCAGAAATTCCACTTAGATGCAAGACTTTTCTCATTTTTTCAGAAGAAAGCAGGGCAGGGGTGCCGTTTCGGCCCAATTGGCGAAATCGCAGATGAGGACGGTGCAGCGCGTCAGGGGCAGTGTGCGCATCCAATGCAGGATCTCCGTTTTCTCGTCCGACCCGATGACCCGGCCGCTGTAAAGGATGGCGCTGAGCACCCCGCCGGGCCGCAGTGCGTCGAGGGCTGCTTCCAGCGCAGGGATGCTGCTCTCCGCGTGGGAAAAGACCGTGTGGTCTGCTCCCGGCAGCCAGCCGAAGTTGAACATCACGGCATCCGCCGTGCCGGGCTGCACATCATGCAGCAGGTCTGCGTGGCTGCCGCAGTACAGCTCGGCGGAAAGCCCGTTCGCGGCCAGATTCCGTCGGGTGGAGGCAATGGCTTCGGGCTGGATGTCAAAGCCTAGCACCCGGCCTGTCCCGCCCGCCAGACGGCACAGAAACGCCGTATCTCCGCCGTTGCCGCAGGTGGCATCCACCAGCAGCTGCGGGTTTTGCAGCCGGGCCGCAAGGAAGTCCTGCACGAACTTCACAGCGGTCAGGTCCGGCGTCCGGCGGCGGCAGAGCCGCCCGGCCTCCTCCCGGAAGCCGAACTTCGCCCAGAACGCTTTCTCCCCCGGCGCAGCGGGCAGCGGGGCCGTGAAAACGGTGGCCGTCTCCCTGTCATATCCGCCAAAGCGGCGCAATATCTCTTTTAGCAGATAAGACCCATAGCCTTTCCGCCGCCATTCTGGTACAATGGTAAGGCAGGCAACGTCCGCCCCTGCCGCCGTCCGGGTCAGCTGACAGAAGCCCACCTCGGTCTTCTCTTTATACAATGCAAAGCCGCCGGGCCGTTCTTCCAGTTTCATACACAGTCTCCTTTTCCCTTACAATACCAAGCTCCCGCGCCGCTGTCAAGGCCTGCGGCTACGACCGTATTTCACACATTCTTCACCCGCTCAGCGATTCGTTTTCACAATTGGCGGCTACAATAGAGCCAGTTCCAGAGAGGGACGGGCGAAGCGCCCCTCCCGAACCAGTCCCTTCGAGAAAGGAAGTTGTACCATGGAAAATGAAAACAAATGGGAATACGATTATTCCTCTGCAAATAGTCCGTCCGGCGATACCGGATACCCCAACGTCGGCTCCTCCGGCATGAACACCGCCAACACGGCGGGCACTTACAGCGACCCCGCCCCGGCCCGCCCGTCGGAAACTTCCACCGGCAATGGCGGCACTACGCCGCCCCCGGCAGGCCCGGAGCCGCAGGCCGCAGCCTCCAAGCCCCCGAAGAAGCGCCGCAAGCGCAGCGGCGGCCGCATCGCCCGCAGCGCCGCTGCACTGGTGCTGGCCGCGGCCATGGGCTTTGCAGGCGGCTTTGTGGGCGCACAGGTCGGCAATGCAGGCAACAAGGTCGTCATCCAGCAGGTGGAGCGCACCGACAGCAGCGCGGCCTCTGGCACCGCCGTCTCGTCCAGCGGCATGACTACTTCGCAGGTCTCCGAGATGGTCAGCCCCAGCGTCGTGGTCATCACCACCGAACAGGTCGTCTACTCGCAGTGGTCCTGGTACGGCCAGAATCAGGTCGAGTCCGGCGCAGGCAGCGGCGTCATCATCAGCTCGGACGGCTATATCCTCACCTGTGCGCACGTCGTCTCCGGTGCATCGCAGATCACCGTGACCATCGGGGATACCGACTACACCGCCACCGTGGTGGGCGAGGACGACACCAGCGATGTCGCCGTGCTGAAGATTGACGCCACCGGCCTGACCCCCGCCACCGTCGGCGACAGCGACAGCCTGTCGGTCGGCGACAGCGTCCTGGCCGTCGGCAACCCGCTGGGTGAGCTGGGCGGCACCGTCACCAGCGGCATCGTCAGCGCACTGAACCGCAGCGTGACCATTCAGGGCACCAGCTCCACCAACACCATGTCCCTGATCCAGATGGATGCCTCCGTCAGCCCCGGCAACTCCGGCGGCGGTCTGTTCAACATGAACGGTGAGCTGATCGGTCTGGTCAACGCCAAGTCCTCCAGCTCGGACGCGGAGGGTCTGGGCTTCGCCATCCCCATCAACGACGCCATTCAGGTGGCGCAGGACCTGCTGGAGAACGGCTATGTCTCCGGCCGGCCGTATATGGGCATCACCTACATCGCCGTGACCGACGCCCAGACGGCGGCCCAGTTCAACGTCAACGCCTACGGCGTCTATGTCGTGGACGTCGTGCAGGGCGGCCCGGCCGACAAGGCCGGTCTGAAGGTTGGGGACCGCATCGTCAGCATCGACGGCACCGAGATCGCCCAGAAAGACGACCTTGGCACCCTGATGCAGCAGCACACGGCCGGTGACACCCTTTCCATCACCGTTGCCCGCGACGGCCAGATGCAGACCGTCTCGCTGACGCTGGGCGAAAAGAATGCGTCGAACACCGCCGCACAGCGTTCGGCCAACAACTGAGCCATTCTCCGCTGCAAGGCGTTATCAGGATTTGATTCCTTTCTTCTTCAAAAATCCCCCGACTGGCGGTGACCCGCTGGCCGGGGGATTGCTGTTTATACCAAGCCGAAGATGGTCGCACTGACCGGGGCCAGGACCGCTTCGCCGCTCAGGATGCGGCTGTCGCCCCGCCACAGGCTGGACGAGGTGCCGTCGCTCAGCAGCTTCCAGCGCCCGTCGGGCAGCCGGATGGGCTGTTCCTGTTCGGTGGGGTTGTAGTAGACGCAGAGCGCGCCCCACCACGCCCCATCACCGGGCAGGGCAGGCAGACGCCAGCCTACCAGCGGCTGTTCCAAATCAAAAAATGCAATGGCGTTGGGGCTGGCCCTGTCCACCGCGCCCAGCCGCGGGAAGGCATTCCGCAGCCCGATGAGGCCCCGGTAATAGTCCACCAGCCCATGGAACTGCTCGGCCCGCTTCCAGTCCAGCCGGTTCAGCGCCGGGGAGGAGCGGTAGCTGTTGCCCTGCCCCTTTTTGGTGCGGGCGAACTCTTCGCCTGCCTGCCAGAAGGGCAGGCCCATGCAGGTGAGGTAGATACCTGCCGCCAGCCGGTTCTGGGCCAGGGCGGCACGGTCCACCGCGCCGAACTCCGGGCGCTCGTACCGCACCAGAAGCAGCTTGTCCCACAGGGTGAAATTGTCGTGGGCGGACACATAGCTGACGATCTGCCCCGGCGTGTGGGGCGGGAACTTATCGCTGCGGCACCAGGCCGCCACGGCCCCGCCGATGTCCCAGAAGCTGCCGGGCTTTCCCTCCACGTAGCCCGGCTCCCGCGCATTGAAGCAGCCGCCCTTGATGGCGTCGCGGGTGTCGTCGCAGAAGATGCCGATGCGGTCGTTCAGCATGGCCAGATTGTTCTTATTCGCCTCGTACCGGTGCAGCGCACTGCTGCCGCCCTGCCACGGCTCGCCGTACATCAGGATGTCCCGCCCGCCGGGCAGCTTGTCCAGCTCGGCCCGCAGCAGGTTCATCGTCTCCACATCGTACAGGCCCATCAGGTCGAACCGGAAGCCGTCGATGTGATACTCCTGCGCCCAGTAGAGCACCGAATCCAGAAAGTATTTCCGGGCCATGGGCCGCTCACTGGCAAACTCGTTGCCGCAGCCGCTGCCGTTGGAAAGGCTGCCATCCTCGTTCTGGCGGAAATAATAGAAGGGGACCGCCCGGTTCAGCACGTTGTCGAAGCGGTACATGTGGTTGTACACCACATCCATCACCACACCGATGCCCGCCGCATGGAGGGCCTGGATCATCTGCTTGCACTCCCGCACCCGGACTTCGCCGCGGGCGGGGTCGGTGGAGTAGCTGCCCTCCGGGACGTTGTAGTTGGTGGGGTCGTAGCCCCAGTTGTACTGCCGGGTCAGCGGGCGGCTCTCGTCCACGCTGCCGAAATCAAAGATGGGCATGAGCTGGACATAGCGCACCCCCAGCCGCTTGAGGTAGTTCAGGCAGGTGGGGTGGACACCGTCGCCGTTCAGGGTCGTGCCCTGCTGGGTAAAGGCCAGAAATTTGCCCCGCCACGCATTGCGCACCCCGCTGGCCGGGTCCTGCGAGAAATCCCGGACGTTGACCTCCCAGACGCTCCGCTTCGACGCCGGGATGACCGGCCGTTTGTCCTGTTCCCAGCCCGGCGGGTCGGTGCGGGCCAGATCCACGATCATGCTCCGCGCCCCGTTCACGCCCGCCGCGCGGGCATAGGGGTCAGCGGTGGTCACGCTGCCCCACTCGGTGGTCACGTTGAAATGATAATACTTCCCGTGCTGGTCGCCGGGCAGATAAACGCCCCAGACGCCCTGCCCCCACGGGCTCAGCGGCAGACTGCCGATGCAGGCCCCGCCGTCGCCTTTCCGGTAAAGATCGACCCGGACCGACTGCGCCGTGGGTGCCCACAGCCGCAGGTGGGTGCCCGATGGGGAATACGCCGCGCCCAGCGGTCCCTGATAGTCGGTCTGACGGGCAAACTCCTCGCTTTCGAACCATGCTTTCCATTGTGCAGGCGTTTTCATTGACTCTCATCCTTTATCCTAACATTCCCGCCCTCGCCAGAGGCAGGCCTTTTGAAATCAGTGTACCCGGCTTGCGCGGATTTTGCAAGAGTTTCCTTGCAAATGGGGCTGCGGTACACTATACTGAAAGAAATGAACCGATCACGGAGGCGATGACATGGCATATACAGATGATTGGGAGACCCTGATGAATGGAGTCTTCGGGCCGGGCGGCAGATTCAAGGCCGCCCCCGGCACCCCCGCCGAACCCCGGCAGCAGCCAAACAGCACGCTGAACGACCTGAACGCGGCGCTTCTGGAACAGCAGAAGAAGCTGGACGCGATGCTCAAGGCCCAGTCGGCCCAGCTGAAAACGCAGGACACCGCCGCCGAGGCCGCACTGGCCGACAGCCGCCGGATGCTGCGGGACATGGAGAACGACGGTCTGCTGGCCAAAGGCACCACCGACGTGAAACCCGAACATCTGGGCAGCTTCGAGGGGCTGGCCGATGAAGTCCGGCAGACCGTGCTGGGGCAGGACGCCTTTGTGGACGCGGTCGTCCGTGCCATGCGCCGCCCCTTTGTGCTGGGCACCGAACCGCCCGCCGCCCGGAACGTCATCCTGCTGAGCGGCGGCACCGGCACCGGGCGGCACTTCGCGCTGGAGGAGACCGCCCGCTGCATGGCTGCGCGGGGCCTGCTGCAAAACGACCAGATCGCCGCGCTCGACCTGGCGCTTTATGCGAACCCCGCCGCCGAAAAGCTCTTTTTGCAGGACCTCTACGCCGCGCTCCACGCCCCCGGCGAGATCGTGGTCTTTGAGCACTACGAGAGCTGCTGCCCCAGCTTTCTGAAAACACTGTCCGACCTGGCCGTCCGGGGCAGCGCCCCGCTCTCCAGCCGGTACATCGTCAACCGGGACGGCATTCTGGTGGACGCCGGAACGGCTCTGGCCCCCGGCGCGGTCAGCCGTCTCGACCCCTGCGGGAAGTACCTCATCTTCTTCTCGAACAAGGGCCGCGCCGCCATGGCGGACAAGTTCGGCGCAAGCATGGTCTCGGCGCTGGGCGACGTCTGTGAGACGACCGCCTACCAGCGGGCAGACCTTGCAGCCCTCGCCGCCCAGCAGCTGAACGCGCTGGCCCAGAAGGTCACAGCCCGGCTGGGCCTGACCCTCGCCGCCGGGGCCGATGTGCGGGACTACGTCGCCGCCCAGTGCACCCCCCAGAAGGGCGCAGCCGGGCTGTCCGGCTGCTGCGACCGCATCTTCCGCGCTCTGAGCGAATACTGCCTGCAAACGGACAAGCCGCTCACCGGCACCGTGACCCTGACCGCCGCACCGGAGGGCCTGCTCTTCCGCCTGCACGATGCCGCCCCGGCCCCGCTGTTCGATCTGCTGCCCGCCGCCTACACCGGCGCACTGGACGAGATCCGGGCCGAGATCTCGGAGCTGGTCGGTCTGGCCCCAGTCAAGGAATACGTGTTCGGTCTGGCCGACAATCTGCAGGTCCAGCAGCGCCGCGCCGCTGCGGGCATGAAGACGGCCAGCCTTTCGATGCACATGATCTTCACCGGCAACCCCGGCACCGGCAAGACCACCATCGCCCGGCTGGTGGCCAAGTACCTCAAGGCCATCGGGGCGCTCAAGGGCGGGCAGCTGGTGGAGGTGGGCCGCGGCGACCTCGTGGGCCGCTACACCGGCCACACCGCACCGCTGACCAACAGCGTCATCGAGAGCGCCCTCGGCGGCGTCCTCTTCATCGACGAGGCCTACAGCCTCTATCGCGGCGAGCAGGACAGCTTCGGCCTCGAAGCCATCGACACCCTCGTCAAAGGGATGGAAGACCACCGCGACGAGCTTGTGGTCATTCTGGCCGGATACACCAGAGAGATGGAGACCTTCCTCACCGCCAACAGCGGTCTGGCCAGCCGCTTCCCCAACAAGATCGAGTTCCCGGACTACACCGCCGACGAGCTGCTGCAGATCACCCACGTCCTTGCAAAAAACAAGGGCTACACCCTCTCGGAGGCCTGCGAGGAACCGCTGCGGAACTACTACGCCCGCCGTCAGGCCGCCGACGCCCGCACCGCCGGCAACGGCCGTCTGGCCCGCAACACCCTCGAAAAGGCCATCTTCCACCAGAGCCGCCGCCTCGTCGCCGAACCCGCCGCCGCGCTGGATGTGCTCCTGCCGAGCGATCTGGAATTGGACGAATAATTGCAGAGCCACGCAAACCGCGGCTGTCCCTCCTGTTTTGTTTATTCTGTCTTTGCTTCTGCCTCCAGCAGCGCGCGCTTCACGCTGATGAGGCTCTGCGGGCTCACGGAGAAGCTGCGCAGGCCGAGTTTCAGGTACTGCACGGTGTTGGCCGGGTTGCCGACGGCCAGACCGCAGATGGTCACGGGGATCTGGCCTGCGTCCGCCGCCTCCACGACCATGGCGATGAGCTTTTTCATCGCGTGGCTGGCCGGGCGGTAGTAGCGCTCGGCGATGGAGAGGTCGCGGTCCACGGCATGGGTGTACTGGATGAGGTCGTTCGTCTCAATGACGAAGAACTCACACCCGTGGGCCACGAATTCTTCCGCCGTCAGGCAGGCCGACGGCACACTGAGCATGACGCCGAAGGGCATCTTCTCGTTGAAGCGCTCCCCCCGCTCCCGCAGGTGCTGGCGGCAGTGCTCCACCAGCTTCATGGCTTCGTCCCAGTCTTCCAGATTGGTCACCATCGGGAACATCACCCGCAGCGGGCCGTCTGCCGCCGCACGGAACAGCGCACAGATCTGGGTCTCGAACTGATGGGGGCGGCGCAGGCTGCTGCGGATACCCCGCAGGCCCAGCTTGGAGGACTCCGGCCCCTGATGGGCGTCGGCCATGGTGCGGTCTGCGCCAAAATCAAAGGTGCGCACCGTGACCACCCCGCCCTTTGCCGCCGCCAGGCAGGAGTGATAGAACACATACTGCTCCTGCTCGTCCACCGGGCGGCCTGGCAGCATCATGTAACCGCTGCGCAGCAGACCTACGCCGGACGCGCCGGACTGCCGCGCCGTTTCGATGTCCTCCTGCCCGAAGCAGTTGGCCAGCAACTCAAAGGGCTGGCCGTCCTTCGTCCGGCACGGCAAGGCACAGACGCGGTTCATCTCCTCGTTCTCCCACTGCTTCTCGCAGATGCGAGACATCGCCTGCTGGCGGGTCACGGCATCCGGGTCGAGGATGCACTCGCCGTTGTCGGCGTCCAGGATGGCCGTGCGGCCATCGCAGTCGTTCAGAAAATCGCTGCCCACCTGCACGATGCCGGGGATGTGCATGGCCCGCGCAATGATGGCCGCATGGCTCTGCTTGCTGCCTTCTGCCGTGATGATGCCCAGGATCATTCCGGCGGGCACACTGAACAGGTCGCTCGGCATGAGCACCTCTGCCGCCAGAATGACGGGGTGGTCCAGCGCCAGCCAGACGCGGGGGCGGTTGGTCAGGATGTTCACCACGCGGCGGGCGGCATCAAGGATGTCCACGCTGCGCAGCTGCATATAGGCGTTGTCTTCCATCTGGGCCAGTTGGTCGGCATAGCGGCGGCCGGCCCGGTCTACGGCTTCGGCTGCGCCGACGCCTGCCTTGATCTGGAACCGGACTTCGTTCATGAAGCCCTCGTCCTCCAGCATCATGCTCTGGAACAGGAAGATGGCCTGTTCGGTGGGGCCGCTGCGCTCAGCCATCGAGTCCAGCTCGGCCTGTGCCGTCTTGACGGCCCGGTCCAGCAGCCGCTGTTCCCGGTCCGGGTTGAACGGCCCTGTGCCGAAGCTCTCGGTCCTGCGCTCCACACGGCTCACCTGCCCCAGCACCAGGCCGGACGAGGCAGCATATCCCTGATAGACTTTCATTCCTCCGTCACCTCCGTCAGGGCAGGCGCAGTCAGCGTGCGGCAGACCAGCGCCTGCAGGAATGTATTGGGCAGCAGCGCTGCCCATGCGGCCTGCGCCGCGTTTCCGCTGCCCTCGAACAGCGGTTCAAACCCCTCGATGCGGGTGCGGTCACAGGTCTCCAGAAACGCCTTTGCCAGCGTCTCCACGGTGTAATACCGGGTGGGGTCCACGCCCACATCCTCGGCGGCCGCTTCCAGCGGGGCCAGCTCTGCGTCCTGCATGTTGGCCAGCTTGAGCGCCAGGTCTGCCGTCAGTGTCACCGGGTACTTTGCCTTCACCGCCTTCTGCACAGCGTCGAACCGCTGCCGGAATGCGGCCGCGTCCTGTGCGGTCTGCTCGTTCTTCGCCACCGCGTAGGCACAGCCGCGCAGCCGCCCGAAGGCCCGCAGGGTGTCGTAATAGCCCAGCTCGATGTTCCGTCTGGCGGTGTCCGGGTCAAAGTGGAGGATATCGCCCAGCTCCCAATAGCTGCGCACCATGGTGGTGGGCAGGCCGGTGCGGTTGGGCAGGGTGATGCCCACCCCTTCCAGATCGACACAGACCAGCTCCTCGGCCCCCATTTTCTGGGCCAGTCCTGTGGGCATGTTGTCGCGGTAGCCGCCGTCCAGAAACTGCACCCCGTCGATCTGTTTGGCCCGCAGCGCCGGGAAGCAAGCAGCCGAAGCCAGCAGGTAATCCTTCACCTTGCCCTTCGGGATCTCTTCCAGCGGCAGCTCACGGGGCTTCAGGCCCCGCTTTTCCACCGTGACGAGCCCGAACCGGATGGGCGAGGCGCGCAGCGCGTCCTCGTCCAGCACCCGCTCCACGATCTCTTCCAGCGGGGTGACATCCATGCCGCCCGCGCGCACCACGTCCCGCAGGAACTGGTGCAGCTCGGTCAGGTTCCGGGTCTCCTCCGGCAGCTCCATCACATCCTGGCTGCGGATGCTGGTCCACATATCCCGTGCGGTCTCGTACAGGTCCAGCGCGAACATCGCGCCGTTCAGGCTGCCCACACTGGTGCCGGTGATGATCTGCGGGTTCCAGCCGAGTTCGGTCAGGGCACGCCAGACGCCCACCTGATAGCTGCCGCGGGCCCCGCCGCCGGCAAGCACCAGTGCCTTTCTGGGGGTATCGTTCTGCGCCATCCAATACGCCTCCTTGTCGTCCGATTCAAACCTGCAAAAAGTATACCATATTTTCTGGAAAATTTCTCCCTGTTTTTGGAACAAAAAGCGTGGTATAATTTAGTAAATTATGACTGTGAGGAGGACTGCATGAACTGCAACCAATGGATCTTTGATATGGACGGCACCCTGACCGACAGCATGACTGCGGTGTGGGAGAACGCCCCGCTGGCGCTGCTACGCCGCTACGGCCGCACCCCAAGGGCCGACCTGCGCTCCACGCTCCTGAGCATGGGCATGGCGGACGGGGCGCAGTACCTCATCCGGGAGTACGCGCTGCCCCTGCGGCCGGAAGACTATTTCGGCGTGATGCGCTCGGTCATCGCCGAGCTGTACGAGACCGTAGAGCTCAAGCCCGGTGTGCGAGAGCTGCTGACCCGCCTCAGGGCTGAGGGCGCCCGGATGTGCATCTGCTCCAACACCTGGAGCGACCAGTGCAAAACGGTGCTCACCCGCCTGGGTGTGGATGACTGCTTCGAGTTCTACATCGAAGCCCAGGGCCCCCTGCACAAGAGCCGCCCGGACGTCTTTTTCGCGGCCTTGCAGCGCCTTGGCGGCACCGACCCGTACCGCTGCGCCGTCTGCGAGGATTCCCTCTACGCGGCCCGCACCGCCCACGACGCAGGTTTTTACGTCATCGGCATCGCCGACGCCGCCAGCGCCGCCGATGAACCCGCCCTCCGCCGCGTCAGCGACCAGTTCCTGACCCGGTGGGCGGAGTTGAAGTTCTGACAAAAAGAGGCCTTGCCCGTTTGGACAAGACCTCTTTTCTATCGTTTACCGTTCCAAAAACTTCCGGAAGGCTGCCCTCACGGCAGCTTCGCGGCCGCGGGGGATGGGGACGCGGGCACCGCTGCGCATCCACAGCTCCCCCACGGACAGCTGCGACGCCGCCGCCAGGTTGACCACGTAAGAGCGGTGAGGCTGCAAAAAGCGTCGGTCGGCCAGCAGCGGCTTCGCCACTTCGGAGAAGGGCACCCGCAGCGAGAGCGAGGCTACATCCTCGCCGCTGGCAAGGTGGAAATGCACCACATGGTGGGTGCATTCCAGATACTCGATGTCCGCAAAGGGGAGGGCCCGCAGGCCGGTCGACGTCGTCACCGGGATGACGGGGCCGTACTCCGGCTCGGTGGCGCGGTCCAGCAGGGCCGTGAGCTGTTCGGGCCGGAAGGGGATCTGCAAATACTGCATCGCATCCACCCGGAACGCCTCGTAGGCGTAGGCAGGCGTGTGAGCCAGAAAGGCCAGCGGTGCCCGCACCCCGCGCTGCCGCAGCTGTGCCGCCGCCTGCAGACCTGCCGCCGGGTTTGCCGCTGTCAGCTCGATGAGGTACAGTTCGAACCGGCTGCCCGCGTCCTCTTTCCGGAGCAGAGCCCCCGCGTCCTCCAGCTGTTCCACGATGCAGGCGTCGGCCCGGCGGGCATAATATTCAAGGCAGTGCCGCTGCACCCGCCCCCGCAGCACCGCATCCGGGCTGCAGACCGCAATGTGAAAGATCATTTTTTCAATTCCTTCCTCCTGCCCGGCCTTCCGGGCGCTTGCATTTTGCGCCGCACGGGAGTATAGTTACTATAAAATCAGAAAAGGAGACGCCGCCATGAATCAGCCCCTTGTCAGCATCATCCTGCCCGTGTACAACGCCCAGAACCATCTGGCCCGCTGCGTGGGCAGCATCTGCGCACAGACCTATTCCAACATCGAGATCATCATCCTGAACGACGGTTCCAAGGACCAGAGCCTGCCCGTCTGCGAAGAGTTCCGCGCCAAAGACCCCCGCATCGTGCTGGTGGACAAGGAAAACTCCGGCGTAGCGGACACCCGCAACCTGGGCCTGAAGCTGGCCGGCGGCAAGTATGTGCAGTTCGTGGACAGCGACGACTATCTCGACCCGGACTTCACAGCCGCTCTCGTGGCCGCGGCCGAGGAGCACACCGCCGACCTCGTCATTGCGCCCTACAAGATGGTCATCCCGGCGGGCGCTTCCAAGCCCGAACAGGTGCTCGATAAGATCCAGGACGAGCTGGGCGTCATGAGCGTCGCCCGGCCCCCGGAGATGCGGGAGTACGGCTTCCTGCCCGCAGGCATTTACGACAAGGACACCTTCGCCCTCCGCCTGATGGACAAGCCCGCCTCCTATTTTTACAGTGTGCTCTGGAACAAGCTCTACCGCCGCGACCTCCTGACCCGGAACGACATCCAGTTCGTCAGCGAGATGCACTGGGCCGAAGACCTCGTCTTCAACCTGCGGTATATCCAGTACGCCGAGACCTTCGTTTCCATCGGCAAGGCCGGTTATTACTACGTCCAGAATCCGCAGAGCATCTGCCACACCCAGGTCCACGTATCCACCGTGGTGCAGAACAAGTTGCAGGTGTTCCGCTATTACAAAGACCTCTACACCCGCCTGGGCATGTATGAGGAGGTGCGCCCCCAGCTGTATAAATTCCTGGTGGACATCGCCGAGAGCACCTACCCCTCCGGCCCGTTCAAAAAGGCCATTGATGAGGCAAAAGCCTACTGGAAAGAGCACAAACCGGAACAGGAATGATAACAAAAATCGAGAGGCCGATGGCCTCTCGATTTTCGTTATGAGAGGTTACGCTCCGATGGCGGCGCACTTCTTGGCCAGCCAGTCGCGCTCCTCCTCGGTCAGGCGGGGAGCGAGCTTGGTGAAGACCTCACGGTGGTAGGCGTTCAGCCACTCGATCTCGTCCTTGGTCAGGATGCCGGGCACCACGGGCGAGGTGGCGATGGGCACAAAGGTCAGCGGGCGGAAGGCCAGGAAGGTGCCGTACTGGTTGTCGGCCTTGTGGTAGCACTCCAGCTCGTTCTCGATGCGGATGCCGACGACGCCGCTCTCGTAGACGCCCGGCTCGTCGGTGACGATCATGCCCGGCTGGAACACGGTGGTGTTACGGCCGTTCAGAGCGTGGGGGCCTTCGTGGACATTGCCCACGAAGCTGACGCTGTGGCCGGTGCCGCAGCGGTAATTGATGAGGTGCTGCCACAGCGGCTCACGGGCGATGGTATCCAGCATGTGGCCGTCGCAGTAGTTCAGCCAGACGGCCTTGGCAATGTCGATGTGGCACTGCAGCGTCCAGGTGTAGAACTGCTTTTCGTCCTCGGTCAGCTCGCCCAGCGGGTAGGTGCGGGTGATGTCGGTGGTGCCGTCCATGTAGGTCGCACCGCTGTCCACCAGCAAAAAGCCCTTCTTTTCGAGCTTGGCGTGGTCTTCCTCGGTGGCATGGTAGTGCATCATGGCCGCGTTGCCGCCGTAGGCTGCAATGGTGCCGAAGCTCTCCACGATGAACTTGTCCTGTGCCGAGCGGTACTTGTGGAGGATCTCGTCCACGGTCAGCTCCGTCAGCTCTTCGCCTGCGGCCAGACGCTCTTCCAGCTCCTTCTGGAACCGCACCATGGCCACGGCATCGCGCAGATGGGTCTCACGGTTGTGGTTCAGCTCGGTCTCGTTCTTGACGCCCTTCATCGGCAGCAGCGGGTCGGCCTCGTCCTTGACGGTCATAGCCGGGTTGTTGCGCAGGGTCTCATAGACCGCATAGTTGACGGAAGCCGGGTCGGCCAGAACGGTCTGGGCCTCGGTCTCTGCGGCCAGGAAGGTGAGGATGTCGTCATATTCGGCGATCTCGACGCCGTTCTCCTTCAGCTCGGCAGCGGCCTCCGCGCCCAGACGACGGGTGTTGATGAAGAGGACGGCACGGTCCCCGGTCACATAGCAGTAGGCCATGGCATAGGGGGTGCACTGGATGTCCATCGCGCGGAGATTCAGCAGCCAGGCCAGGTTGTCCAGCTTGCCCACCAGCTGGGCCGTGCAGCCCAGCTCCTTGAGCTTGGCCCGCAGCTGCTCCAGCTTCTCGGCGGGGGCAAAGCCCGCATACTCCTTGCTCAGGAGCCAGGCCGGGGTCTCCGGCAGGGCGGGGCGGCCCTCGGTCCACAGCTCATCTTCCAGATTCAGGGTCTTGATGGTGCCGTGCTTGGCGTCCAGCGCTTTCTGTACGCTGCGCACCAGCTGGCAGGAAGCGGTCAGGCCGCACAGACCCAGCACACCGCCTTCCGGCAGGGCATCGGCGCAATACTGCTCCACGGTGGGCACACCCGGCTCGCCCATCCGTTCCAGCTCGATCTCGGTGCCCGCGATCTCCTTTTCGGCCTGCACAAAATAGCGGCCGTCGGCCCACAGGGCGCTCTTGTCTCTGGTCACGACGAAGTTCGAGTTCTCGCCGTGGAAGCCGGAGAAATAGGTCAGGGAGGTGTAGTGGTCGGGCAGATACTCGCTGGAGTGCGGGTCGCCCACCGGGATGAGGTAGAGGTCCACGCCATTGGCGTCCATGGCGGCGCGCAGCGCAGCCAGACGCTCAGGGACTGTATTCATGCTCATGATAAAAGCCTTCTTTCTTACACTTGCCGGAAAAACGTCCGGCGGCGGTTCTCGCTGGCTCCTATTGTATCATTCCGGCGCACGGATTGCAATTGCCCCGGCCGTTTTGCTCCAACGGGGTGAAACGGCGCTTATTCGTCCTCCGTCTTTGATTTCAGATCCAGCTCCGGCATCAGCTCCTCGCTGATGATGGTGAGCATCTGTTCCATTTTGTCCACGTCCTCGGCGGGGAAGCGCTCCCGCACACGCTCGACCACGGTGTGCAGGTAGGAATAGCTGATGTTGTAATACTCGAAATACTTCTGGGTGGGGCGCAGGTGGTACTCGCGCCGGTCCTTGGCGGACTGGATCTTTTCCACGTAGCCCTTGCGCATCAGGCTGCCGATCTTATACGCCGCGTTGGGGGTAGAGATCTTCATCATCCGCGAGAACTCCGCAATGGTGGGCTCGCCCATGGCCATGATGCCCTCCATGCAGAAGGACT